>Ga0075426_10003531_pt1 | contig 11202 bp, 14 predicted proteins | sample SoiMethybrSBSTD5_FD_75304 | JGI IMG/M metagenome (GOLD analysis project Ga0075426, IMG submission 75304) | Bulk soil microbial communities from a Populus tree surrounding site in Tennessee, USA - Soil MetaG P. TD hybrid SBSTD5 | ecosystem: Environmental > Terrestrial > Soil > Tree plantation...
CGGCGCGTTCTCGGGAAAAGATCCGTCGAAAGTCGACCGCAGCGCGGCGTACATGGCGCGCTACATCGCCAAGAATATCGTCGCCGCCAAGCTCGCACGCAAATGCGAGGTGCAGCTCGCCTACGTCATCGGCGTCGCCGATCCCGTCTCGATCTGCGTCGACACGTTCGACACCGGCACGATATCGGAAAGCAGCCTATCCAAAATCGTCCGCGAAGTTTTCAGCCTCACGCCGAAAGGCATCATCCAAACGCTCGATCTCAAGCGGCCCATCTACCGCTCGACCGCCGCTTACGGCCACTTCGGCCGGGCGCCCGAGAACGGCGGCTTTACCTGGGAAAAAACCGACAAGGTCGAAGCGCTCAAAAAAGCCGCCGGAAAAGCATAAGCCAGCCTGGTTGGGAGGAAATCTGCAACGATGGCGAAGAACTACGACGTCAAGAGCCTCGCTTTAGCGCCGCAAGGTAAAAAACGCATTCTCTGGGCCGGCCAGGACATGCCGGTGCTGCGCCGCGTGCGCGAGCGCTTCGAGAAAGAGAAGCCGCTGCGCGGGCTCCGCTTCTCCGCGTGCCTGCACGTCACGGCGGAAACCGCGAACCTCGTCCAGACGCTCAAGGCGGGCGGCGCGCAGGTCGTGCTCTGCGCGTCCAATCCGCTCTCGACGCAGGACGACGTCGCCGCGAGCCTCGTCCAGAACAACAAAATTCCGACCTACGCAATTAAAGGCGAGGACCACAAGACGTATTATCGCCATCTCCGCGCCGCGCTCGATCATGAGCCGGTGATCACGATGGACGACGGCGCCGACCTCGTCTCGATGCTGCACAAAGACTACGCGCATCTCGCCGACAAGCTCATCGCCAGCATGGAGGAGACGACGACCGGCGTCATCCGCCTGCGCGCGCTCGCCGCCGACGGAAAGCTCAAGATTCCCGTGATCGCCGTCAACGACGCGAGTACCAAGCACCTTTTCGACAACCGCTACGGCACCGGACAGTCGACGATCGACGGCGTCATCCGCGCGACCGACATGCTGCTCGCAGGCAAGCGCGTCGTCGTCGCGGGCTACGGCTGGTGCGGCAAGGGCGTCGCGTCGCGCGCCCGCGGCATGGGCTCGAAGGTGATCGTCACCGAGGTCGATCCGATCCGCGCGCTCGAAGCCGCGATGGACGGCTTCGAAGTGATGTCGATGAAAGAGGCGGCGAAGATCGGCGATCTCTTCATCACGCTGACCGGCGACATGCACGTCATCGGCAAAGAGCATCTGAAGGCGATGAAGGACGGCGCGGTCGTCTGCAACTCCGGCCATTTCGACATCGAGATCGATCTGAAGGCGCTGAAGCAGATGGCGAAGAAGGAAGAGAAGAACGTGCGCAACTTCGTCGACGCCTACACGCTGCCGGGCGGCAAGCGCATTTTCATCATCGGCGAAGGACGCCTCGTCAATCTCGCCGCCGCCGAAGGCCATCCCGCGTCCGTCATGGACATGAGCTTCGCCACGCAGGCGCTCGCCTCCGAATGGGCCGTCAAAAACCGCGGCACGTTGAAGCCGCAGGTCTACGAGGTGGCGAAATCGGTCGAAGACTGGGTCGCGACGCTGAAGCTCTCCAGCATGGGCATCCGCATCGACCGGCTCTCCGACGAGCAGGAAAAATATCTTACCTCCTGGAACGTCGGAACGTAGCAGGCCGGTGAAAAAGGCTCATATGCTGCGTTGCGCTCGTCCGCCTCGCTCGACGTACTGAAAACGTAGCCTACGCTCGTCGTTCCCTCGCGCGCCTTGCCTCTGAGACCTTTTTGACCTGCCTGAAAAAATTTTCACTCGCATTTCCTTCCGGTTGAACTGCCCTCTCCTCTTTGCCGCCGGGGGCCGCTCCGAGAGCGGAAACCGTCCGACACTGAAGTTGCGCTATCCTAGCCGGCCTATTACGTCACACGATAAAACAGCAAAGCAGAGGCTCATCGGCTTCCGCCCGAGGGGCACCCCACTGGCGACTCTTCTCCTCCTTGACCCGGCTATCGCGGCGGGACTAGTCTAGTAACGTAGCCGCGTTTGCGAGGGAGGTCGTTATGGCCGTGGCCGCGTTCGATCGCTTCGTCAAATCGGCGCGAGAGCTGTTCGCGCGCGAAAAAGATCTCGACCGCCGCTGGGAAGGTCTCGCGCCATTTTTGCAGGAGCTTCTGGCCGATCCGGAGGTCATCGAAGCCTCCCAGCGCTGGCCTGAATGCGCGCACAAAGAGCGCGCGGAGAATCTTCTCTTCTACGAAGACCCCGATTTCGGCTTCGTCGTCAACGGCCTCACCAAGGCGCCGCACACGCGCACGCAGATCCACGACCACGCACATAACTGGACGCTCTACGGCGTGCTCGACGGGACGGAGACGATCATGCGCTACGAGCGCGTCGACGATAAATCCAAGCCTGAGTACGCCGAGATCCGCGGCGTGAGCAAGCTGCGCGCCGGGCCTGGCGAGGTCGACCTCGTCCGGCCGTGGGAAATTCACGCCGAGGCGAGCGGCGAGGAGCGCACCGTCGCGATCATCGTGCGCGCCGAGAAGGCCGGCGGCTTTCTCCAGGGACGCTACGATCCGGTGAACAAACGGTACTGGCAGGGCTACGGCCCGATCCAGATCCCGTACGAATTCAAATGATGCTTCGACAGGCTCAGCATGATCGGAAGGAGTTCAGAATAAATCCGTTCGCCCTGAGCTTGTCGAAGGGCGAACTGCTACGATTATGACAAACAAGCGCGCGCACAGCGAAGAAGACGTCGGCAACGTCGTCCTGCTGGAGCACCTGAACGTCCAGGTCTCCGACCAGCCGCAGGCGATTCTCTTCTACGTCGTCGGCCTAGGCCTCACGCGCGATCCCTATCTCACCGTCGGCCTCGACAACATGTGGGTCAACGTCGGCGAGCAGCAGTTCCACCTGCCGACGCGCGGCGCGCAGCGCTTCGCCGGCCACGTGGGCCTCGTCGTCCCCGATTCGGAACATCTCGAACAGCGGCTCCAATCCATCGAGGAGCGCCTGAAGGGCACGCAATTTAAATGGTCGCGCGAGCGCGATCACATCGCGGCGACCTGCCCGTGGGGAAATAACTTCCGCTGCTATGCGCCGAACGAGAAATACGGCGATATGGCGCTCGGGATTCCTTATATCGAATTTCTCGTGAAGCGCGGCACGGCTGAAGGGATCGGAAACTTTTATCGCGAAGTCTTCCGCGCGCCTGCTTCGATCGAGAAGGACGGCGGCTTGTCCGCCGCGCATGTGGCGATCGGGCGCAACCAGGAGCTGATCTTCCGCGAGACCAACGACGCGATTCCGCCCTACGACGGCCATCACGTCGCCGTCTATGTCACGAACTTCTCCGGGCCGTACGACTTTTTAAACCGCCGCGGCTTCGTCACCGAGGACGTGCGCGGCCACCAGTTCCGCTTCCAGGCGCTCGTTGATCCGGAAAGCGGCGCGACCCTCCACGAGCTCGAGCACGAAGTCCGCAGCTTCCGCCATCCGCTCTACCAGCGCAATTTCGTCAATCGAAATCCGCAGCAGACGCAAAGAAGCTACTTCAGGGGTGGGGACTCCATCACGCCGTTCGATAAATAATCGCCAGCTTCATTCGGCATCGGAGACTAAGATGCGCGTGAGAGACTTGGTAATTTTTCTCCTCGGCGTAGGCTTTAGTTCTAGCGCTATTGTATTCGCGCAGAACTACAGCCAGCGGATGCTTGAGCCGCCGCCGATCGCAAGAGATGACCCTGCAGCAATTGAAATACTGACGGTGTGGGCTGCTCCCGGCAAAGCTCAGCAATTCACGATAAAATCAACTTACAAAGATCCTGCCGTGTGGGGCTTGCTCCTGGTCGACCTCGCACGCCATGTTTCTCGCGCCTATGCGGCGGAAGGCCGAGACGAAAAAAACACACTGGATAGGATCCGAACAGCTTTTGAAGCTGAGTGGTCACACCCTACTGATGTTCCAAAAACGATCGAAGTCCACTGAGTAAATCAATGCGTCTAGTGGCGCCTTGAATATCCTTACCGTCAATCTCGTGCTCAGCACCTTGGTCTTTTGGATCGCCGCTAAAATCTATCTTCTGCCCAAGCTCTCACAGCTCAGCGCCCGGGCGGTGCTACTGCCGATTCTTCTGCTTCATTCTCTCCGCCAGCTCGGCCTTATGTTCCTCGCGCCCGGCGCCGTCTATCAAGGCATGCCGCCGAAATTCGCCTATCCCGCCGTGTACGGCGACTTGCTCGCCGCCGCGCTCGCGTTGGCGTCGATCGCCGCGCTGGTCTGGAACCTGAAGGGCGCGCGGGTTCTTGTGTGGATTTTCAACCTGGAAGGAACGATCGATTTAGCGACGGCGATCACCCTCGCGACGATCTATAACGCGCCGCCATTTATGGGAGCGGCGTACTGGATCCCCGCCTTCTGGGTGCCGGCGCTGCTCGTGACGCACTACATTACGTTTCTGGTTCTCCTCAAGTACTGGAAGTAGGATCGGCAGCCCGATCACGCAGATACTCCGCGATCAGCCTCTCCCCTCTCCGCATCGTCCATTCATGATTCCAGCGAAACAACGGTTTCAGCACCGGCGATAAAAATTTCACGACGGGCTTCTCGACGCGCGGGTTCCACTCGAGCCTCACGGCGGTGCCGTCGCCGCGCGGCTCCAGCACCCAGCGCGACAGATTCGTCACGAAATCGCCGGCGGCGCGGAACGCGATCAGCCGCGGCTTCTCCTGCATCACCGATTCGATCGTGAAGCGGAGCTTGTAGGGCAGGCGGCCGCGCGCGACGACGGCGACGCGCTTGCCTTCGCCGTCGAGCGACGTCGCGCTCAGGTAAACGCCGCGCCACCAGCGCGGATATTCCTCCGGGCGCGCGAGCACGTCGTAGACTTTTTCGATCGGAAACGGCACGTACCAGCGGTCCTCGAAGTGGTAGGCGTTGGAGGCCATGCGAGGCCTTACGCGCGTCCCGCTTTGACGCGGTTTTCGCAGTAGGTTTTCAAGCTCGCGATCGTGCGGTCGATGAGCTGGATCAGCTTCTTTTCGAAGAGTGGCGTCGCCAAGCGTCCGAGCCAGTTGGGCTGGTCGCTCAGGTCGTACCAGATCGTAGTCGTCGGGCCTGACATAGCGAAGCTGTAAACTTCGAGTCCCTCGCCGAAGATGCTGCGGTTTGCGATCTGTAGCGCCTTGCCGCGCGCCGCCTCGGTGAGCGTCAATTGGAAATCGACATGCGCGGGACCGGCGTGATAGCGCCACGTGGCCTTCGCGCCTTCCCTCGGCCAGTCCAACGAGATGAACGGGTAATCGTCGAATCCCGGCGCCCACTCGCGCGCGCCGCGCAGATTGGTGATCACGTCCCAAACCAGATCGGCGGGAGCTTCGATCGAGATGCGGCGTCGAATTCGCATATCTCAGACGAAGGCGAGAAAGATCTCGTCCGCGACCATGAGGCCGCGGCGGCCGAGACGCAGCCGGCCGCTCTCCGCTTCCATGAGCCCGGCCTCCAGCCAGGCGTCGATCTCAGGATAGACCTCGGCGGGTCTTTTTCCGAAGCGGCGGACGAACTCGTTGGTCGAGATGCCGCGCATCGTGCGCAGCCCCATGAACATGAACTCGGCCGCCGCTCTCGCGGCGTCGAGATTTTCGCATTCCATCGCCGCCGTGCCGCCGCGCGCCACGCGCTCCATGTAGCGGACGGGATTTTTTTCCGCGCGCCAGCGGCGGCCGAACGCGCCGCCCGCGTCTTCCGCGATATACGAATGCGCGCCGGCGCCGATGCCCAAATAGTCGCCGCCTTCCCAGTACACGCGGTTGTGCTTGGATTCATACCCGGACCGGGCGTAATTCGAGATTTCATAGCGCTGCAGGCCGGCAACCGCCAATTTTTCTTCTATGGTCGCGGCCATCGCGATCTCGAGCTCTTCCGGCGCCGCAACGATTTTCCCGTGCTTCAATCGATAGAAAAATTCCGTCTTCTCCTCGAACGTCAGGTTGTAAGCCGAGACGTGCGGCGGCGAGAAATCCAGCGCCGCGGCGAGATCGTCGCGCAGGTCGTCGAGCGCCTGCGTCGGGATTCCATAGATGAGATCGATGCTGAAGTTGTCGAACTGCCGCCGGATCGCGTCCAGCGCCGCGCGCGTGTCATCCGCCAAATGGCGCCGGCCGAGACAGCGAAGCAGATGCGGCTGAAAAGATTGGGCGCCGAGGCTCAACCGGTTGACGCCCGCGGCATGGTAGCCCGAAAAACGGGAGCGGTCTTCCGGGTTCGCCTCCAGCGTGATCTCGATGTCCGACGTAAATGGAAACAGCTCCGCGGCGCGGTCGATCATAGCGCCGATCGCCCCTGGCGAGAACAACGACGGCGTGCCGCCGCCGAAAAAGATGGTTTTCAAGTCCCTTCCGTGCCAGCCGTCCGAGTCGGCGTAATATGCGAGCTCACGCACAATCGCGTTTGCGTATTCGCGCTCGGGGATTTCTCTCACGACCCGGACGTTGAAGTCGCAATACGGGCATTTGAGGGCGCAATAGGGAATATGAATGTAAAGCGAGAACGGCGCGACAAACGCCATGGTTTTTTTTATTTATCACACCGCGGTGAAGTACGCGACCGGCGATTTTCTTTTTTACGTTGAAAAACGAATATAACTTTGTATAATGCCGCCCATTTGGAGGTGCCCATTGGCCACTAGAAACGTCGGCGGCTGGGTTGTCGCCGAAGACACGCCTTCCGAGCCCCAGGAAAAGCGGCGGCTTTACTTCCATGGCCGAGCCGGCTCGCTTCTCGGTATGCAACTGGTCAATCTTCTTCTCATCTTGTGCACGCTCGGCGTTTATGTATTTTGGGCGAAGGTCAAGGTACGCAGGTACTTGTGGAGCCAAACGGAGTTCGAAGGCGACCGTTTGGCATACCACGGCACGGCCGGTGAACTCCTGATCGGTTCGCTCAAAGCCGTGCTCGTTTTCGGCCTGCCCTTCTTCGCGCTCAAATACCTGCCGCAATTTCTTGACGCCAGGACATCGGTCAAAGTTGTGTGCTTCGCTTTGGCCTACCTGATTATTCTGCTGTTCATTCCTTTCGCGATCGTCGGGACGCGGCGCTACCGATTGAGCCGCAGCTCCTGGCGCGGCATACGCTTCTCTTTCCGTGGAAGAGCCGTGAATTTCCTCCGCATCTATCTCAAAGGCGGCCTCCTGACCGCCGCGACGCTGGGACTTTACTCGCCGTTCTGGAATGTCGAAAGATATGGATTTTTGACGAGCCATTCCTACGTAGGCAACCGCAAATTCGCTTTCGACGGCCGCGGCCGCGAACTTTTTCGCAGCTTTCTGTTTTTCACCCTTTTGGCCCTGCCGACGCTGGGAATTTACGGCTTTTGGTACGAGGCGAAGAAACAACGGTATCTCATCGAACATACTTCTTTCGATACCGCGCGCTTCACCTGCACGGCGACCGGCGGCGGTCTATGCCGTCTGGGGCTCGTCAATCTGTTGGCGGTTATCGCGACATTGGGCTTCGCCGCGCCGTGGGCGACGGTGAGAAATTTCCGCTACTGGTACGATCATATCGCACTCGAAGGCGCGTTGGATCTCGCGGCGATCGCGCAGGAGGCGCAGGCCGCTTCCGCGACCGCTGAAGGTCTGGCGGGCTTCCTCGATCTGGATTTCAGCCTCGGTGCCTAGCGCGCCCTTGATCCTCGAGTGGCGCGGCTTTTACCTCGACGGCCGAACCGCCGCCCGGCATGCCGCCGCCGTTCAGATCTCCGCGGCGGGTCTGACGTTCAGGCTCGACGACGGGTCCACCCACTTCTGGCTGTATGAACAGATGCGGCAGACGCAGGGCTTCTACGCCGGCGAGCAGCTCCGCTTCGAAAAGAACGGCGATCCTCCGGAAGCGCTGCTTCTGACCGATATGGACTTTCTCAGCGCGCTGCATAAAATCGTTCCGGGAGTAAGTCGCCGCTTCCACCATCCGGAGCGGCGCAGCTTGCGGCGCAGCCTCACCGCTTTCGCGGCGCTCGGCGCCGTCCTCGTCGGAGCGGGGCTCTACTTCTGGGCGATTCCGGCGGCCGCCAGAATCGCCGCGGCGCGGGTCCCGGTGTCGTGGGAAGAGTCGCTCGGACAGAACGTCGTCGATCAGCTCGTCCCCGCTGACATCCGCTGCTCGGACCCCGAGACGAACCGGATCGTCGCCGATATTACCGCGCGCCTTTCCGCAGCGGCGGCGTCGCCGTACACTTTCCGCGTCGCGGTCGCGCGCGCGCCGGTCGTGAACGCTTTTGCGGCTCCCGGCGGCCATGTCGTCGTCTTCCAGGGCTTGATCGAACAAACGCGAAGACCCGAAGAGCTGGCCGGCGTCCTCGCGCACGAATTCGAACACGTCATACAAAAGCACACGACCCGCATGTTGTTTCAGCAAACGACGGCAGGACTCATGCTTTCGGCTCTCACCGGCGATGTGAGCGGCGCCGTCGTATTCGGCGCCAGTGCGGCGCACGCGCTCGGCGCGCTGAGCTACAACCGAGCGATGGAAGCAGAAGCGGACATCGAAGGCATCAAGCTGCTCGCCGCGGCGGGCATCGACCCGGCGGCGATGATCGACTTTTTCGAGATATTAAAAACAAAAAGCGGCGAAATGCCGGAAGCGCTGGCCTATCTCTCATCGCACCCGGCGACGGCGCAGCGCATCGCATCCCTGCGGTCGATGCGGCTCCGCGTCAAACCCGCCAAGCCCCTCCTATCCCAGCAGAAGTGGGATCAATTGAAAACGAATTGCCGCGCGGCCGAGCCGAAACGGTAACCCGGCGGCGGATCACGGCGGCTTTCGGAATTGAAATGGCCCGGGGTCGCTGTTATATTCAATTGGTTTTTCAAGAGAATTTTCAATGTCGGTTCACGAGCACAAAGAAAAAGGGAAGAAAAGCGTCGGCTGCTTCGTTCTGACGGTGAGCGATACGCGCGACGAGTCGACGGACGCGAGCGGCCAGACGATCAAGGCTCTTCTCTCGGAGCACGGCCATCGGCTGGCCGGCTACCGCATCGTCAAGGACGAGCCCGCCGAGATCGAGTCGCTGCTGAAGCAGACGCTACGCAATGCCGATGTCGAGGCGGTCATCGTCAACGGCGGCACCGGCATCGCGCCGCGCGACGGCACGTACGAAGTCATCGACCGGCTGCTGGAGAAGCGGCTGGACGGCTTCGGCGAAATCTTCAGATTTTTAAGCTACCAGGATATCGGATCGGCGGCGATGATGAGCCGCGCCGTCGCCGGCTCGGCAAGCGGCAAGGTGCTGATCTCGCTGCCCGGCTCGCGCGGCGCCGTCGAACTCGGCATGAAGCAGCTCATCCTGCCCGAACTCGGCCACATGGTGACGCAGCTCAAGGGTCAATGAGAGTGACGGTGAAATTCTTCGCAATCCTTCGAGAGCGCGTCGGCGCCGCCGAGATCACCAAAGAGCTCCGCGACGGCAGCACGGTCGCGGACCTGTGGCGCTCGCTCAAAGAAGATTATCCGAAGCTCGCGCCGATCGAGACCCGGCTGCTCTATGCCGTCAACCAGAACTATGTCAAGCCCGATCACGCCCTCAAAGACCGCGACGAAGTCGTCTTTATTCCGCCGGTAAGCGGAGGCTTGTGAGATGTTCCGCGTCGTCCGCGCAGCGCTCGATATGCAAGAGCTCGTCCGCTATGTGACCGACCCGTCGGCGGGCGCGATCGCTACGTTCATCGGCACGACGCGGAACAACAACGAAGGCCGCAAGGTCATCGCGCTGGACTACGACGCCTATCCCGAGATGGCGGAAAAAGAGCTCCGGCGCATCGGCGACGACGCAAAAAAGAAATGGAACATCGAGCGCATGGCGATCGTCCATCGCATCGGCCCGGTCGAGATCACCGAAGCGAGCGTGATGATCGCCGCCTCCGCCGCGCACCGCGACGACGCTTTCCAAGCCTGCCGCTTCGCCATCGAAGAGATCAAAAAGACCGTGCCGATCTGGAAGAAAGAGGTCTTCGAGGGCGGCGAGGTATGGATCGGCACGCAGACGGGCCAGCCCCTCACCGACATCGAGGCGCGCCAGCGATCGAGCTAGCCTTCGGTTCTAAGGATCGACCCCGCCGGCATCGCGCTTAGAAGCTTCTCGAACGCGAGCTTCAGATAACCGGGATCTTTCGATTCGAGCGTCAGCTTGACGCGGTAGTCGGGATTGTCGATCACGGGATACGAGCCCAGCATCAGCTCGGGGAATCGAACGAGCAGCTCGTTCAGAATCCCGGCGATGACGCCCTCTCCTTCGCGGGAATAAATAACCTTCAGATAATAAGGCGCCTCGCGAAAACGCTCGCGGATCGCGCTGAAGCGGTCCTGCAGCACCTTGGGGATACCGGCGAAGATATAGACGTTGCGCATCTTCGGCACCGGCCCGTACATCGACCAGTCGCCCACAAGCTCCGCTCCTTCCGGAACCTCCGCCATGCGGAGCCGCGCCTCGTTGATGTTGGCCCCGTGGCGCTCGCGCAGCCGCCGCTCGAGGTCGGGATGCCGCACGACCTTGACGCCGAAGCCGTGCGCGACGCCGGCCATCGTGACGTCGTCGTGCGTCGGCCCGACGCCGCCAGTGGTAAAGACGAAGTCGAAGTCGCGCGAGAAAGCCGCGACCTCGGTGCCGATGATCTCGATTTCGTCGGGAATGACGACGACGCGGCGCAGCTCGACGCCGAGCGCGCGCAGCTCCTTGGAAAGGTAATGCGAGTTCGTGTCTTGCGTCTTGCCGGAAAGAACCTCGTTGCCGATGATGATAATGCCGGCGGTCTTCGCCATAACGGAACCGATTCTATACGAAAATCGCGTTCATGCCAGACGCGAGACGCGCTACAGATCGAACTCGCTGCAGCTCATGAAGAAATGGCATTTGGGATCGGAGCAGACGAAGCGGCATTTGCGGTTGATGAGCTTCGCGCCGCAGACGGGGCAAAACTCCCACCATTCATCCGGTTTTTCTTTTTCTTTCGGCGGCTCGGGCTCGGCCATCGCTGCTCCTCGGGAGAAGCCGGAAGCGATCACCTCTCTTGTAAGCGAATTCGCCGGCGTTGACAAGTTTTTTGTCGCGGCTCGCGCCGCCTACAGAAGCGCGTCTCGCGATTCGCGGCGGCAGGCCACGCCCGAGCAGTGTTTGAGGTCCGAGAGCCGTTTC
>Ga0075426_10003533_pt1 | contig 11200 bp, 8 predicted proteins | sample SoiMethybrSBSTD5_FD_75304 | JGI IMG/M metagenome (GOLD analysis project Ga0075426, IMG submission 75304) | Bulk soil microbial communities from a Populus tree surrounding site in Tennessee, USA - Soil MetaG P. TD hybrid SBSTD5 | ecosystem: Environmental > Terrestrial > Soil > Tree plantation...
ACTCTTTTCGCCGACAGCAGAACGTCGATGCCCCCGCCGGAACCGAGATCGAGCACAACTTGACCGGGTTTGAGCTCGGCGAGTGCGGTAGGGTTTCCGCAACCGAGTGAAGCGAGTACTGCTTTGGCGGGCAAGCCAGCCTTCTCCTGCTCATCGTAGAGATTCGCCGTTATCGGATCCCAGGTGGCAGTCGTAGATCCGCAGCATGCGCTGGATCCGCAGCAACTGGCGCCGGTTGTTCCAGCGCTTACGCGCGTGGCGGCGTCGCCGTATCTGTCCTTGATCGTTTGCTTCAGGTCTGAGTCATTCATTGTAACTCCAACAAGATTTGTTGATGGATAGGTGAAAAAAAATCAGGCGCAGCAATGGGCTCGAACGGTCAGGCCACGCGGTTTCAGTTGTTCGACAAGCGCCTCCGCTTCCTCGAAGGCATCTCGGTTCAACTCGTAATGCACCCAACGCCCCTGCTTGCGATCTCGAACGATTCCGGCATCGCGAAGAACCCGCAGGTGAAAGGATAGCCGCGATTGAGCCGCATCGAGCGAATCGGTCAGCTCGCAAACGCATCGCTCGCCCTTGCTCAGCAGCTCGATGATTTGAAGTCGAGTTTCGTCCGACAGAGCATGAAACAACTCGACAGCGCGTTCTGTGCGATGGTGACTGGTGACTGCCATGAGATCAATGTATCAAAAAAAGTTGTTACGTCAAGGCCTTCCCGGATATGAGTGGCTGGCGGGTGCGCTTCACTCAGAAGTGATAAAAGCCGGACAGCGACACAGCCTTCACGTCGCTGGCAGCGCCGGTCCCCAGCAGGAGGCTCGCGCCGAACATGATCCGGCGGTTGGTGAAGGGATAGATCTTCGCCCCCGGCGCAAGAAAAGTTTGCGGGACCCCAGCCTCGCTTCCGACAAGCGCCCGGGACGTTGTCAGCTCCATCAGAGCTTCGAGGCGCGGATGCAAGTGATATAACGTCGAAAAATCAAATGCGAGATTGCGTTCGGGCTCATCACCGGGGCGTCTGTTGAAGGTCGACGAAAGCCGTGCAAATCCGACCAGCTCGATCAGGTCGCGCTTGTAGCCGGCGTCGACGAACGGCTCCAGCTCCACGATGTGGGAGCTCCCGATTTGTTTCTGATCACTCCCGGTTGGCATCGCGGCTGACAGGCCACCGCCAAGCAACACACCATGCGCGCCGTAGGCCAGGCTCGCGAACTTGAGAGAGAGCTCGAGGTCGCCAAGTCCGTTGGCGTTTGCACCGCCCGACTCCGAGCGAAACTCATATGGCGCAACGAGGGCAAGGCTCACCGCGTCAGTGAACGCGTACTCACCCTCGACGCGCACCAGGTGGTCGCGAAAATCGGGAACGTCAGTCGTCCAAAGCGTCACGTAATCGAAACGGACTTTCGTATCGGGCGTTGGCGATTCTGTGACGAGCGGATGTGAGAAATGCAGGTGATCGTGGTCGTCGTCGTGCTCGTGTTCCTGTGCGGCAAGCAGAGCCGGGCTGACAAGCAGGGCGATCAATTGCGCGTAACGCAGGAATGCCGATAGCCACGAAGTGCGTGGGCTCGATTTCATTGGGTACAGTCTCCGATTGTGTGTGGCCTTCGGCATTTACCGAAGACGTCAGCGATCGTTATTCAGCCGCGGAGACTGCCAGGTGGCCCGGTGGTGAGGGGAAGACGCGCGTCGACCGTGGTTCCTGGTTCGAGGTGGATCTGAAATACCGACGCCGTTCGAGTTTCGGCGATGTTGACATTCCGCGCGGGCAGAACCTGGTCAGCCGGGCCGCGAGAGCTACCGCATTCCCATGGACAAACACAGTTATGCGAATGGTGTTGCTTGCCTGATGGCGACTCTGGCCTGCGAGAAAGAGTTGACGCGACGTGCGTCAGAGGATGGTGCAGGTGATGTACAGCCGGAGCGGCCTCGCCGGCGGTCGCAGTGCCTCCCATTGTGCAATCGAAAGGAGCGTGATCCACCGCGATCAGTGGAGCGACCAGCGAGAGGAGAAGGCCCAGTGTTACGAGCTTCCTGATCACGGAGACACTCCCGTCAGGAAGCCGGTGATGACTACAATCACAGCGGCTGCCGCCAGCTCCAGCATTGCTGACCGTCGCAACAGTGTAGTTCCGTCCTCGCTCACCAACTGCGGCTGAACGCGCCGAAAATTGTACCCACCAATCGTGAGCGTGATTAAAACAATTCCCAGTTTGAGCAGCAAGACGCGGCCATAGGTTGTCGACCATAGCGCGGCGAAGCTCTGGAGATGCACGGCAGCTGCGATCAGGCCGCTCAAAACGACGACAGTCGCCGAGCCAAGTGCAATTGGCGAAAACGTGTTGACCAGGATGGAGACGCGCTGCCATCGGTCTTCACTGGCTGCCTTCACGATTATCGGTATACCGATCAGCATGACGCAGGCGAGATTGCCGAGCCAGCTCGCCGCGCCGACGACGTGGAGGAAATCCGTAAGAATCATGGCGCCCGGAAAGCGAGCAGATGCAGCAGCGTGTCCCGCAAACGCCGGGGAGAATGCAAGCCCAGTCGCGGCGAGGCTCGCGATCAACCATGCAAACCGAACTCTGGGGATTGCGATGGAAAACGCGATAGCGGCGAGAAAACCAGAGGCGATTTGGAGCTGCATGCCGAATCCCCACAGTGTGTGCAGTAACATCGCGCTCATGTCCATCGATTCCATGCCAGGCATGCTGGTCATCATTCTGGATTCGAGAAACACTCTGCCGAAGGCGGCGCCGATTACGAGAATGGCGGCACTCAATCCAACTGTTGCTGCACGCGCCTCCATCCGCCAAACCAACTCGCTACCAATTCGATCCGCGCGCGCGAGTACGAGCAGGTTAAACACGACCACGCCGATCACGAGCAGAATCCCGCCGAACGAAATTGCTCGCGCCAGGGAGTTGACAGGTGATGCAGCAGCCTGGTCTTGCTCAGTTATCGCAGGGGCTGGAGAAGTTGACGCGGGAGGCGCGACCAGAGCCGTCCCTTGGCTGCTGCCCGACGCCGTTGCTCCAGACTCGCCGGCGACTGTAAATGAGAATTGTCCCTGGGAGGGATGTCCGTCCGAGGAGACCGTGTGCCATTCGACCGTGTAATGACCACTGGGTAATGCGGCGACAACCGAAGCCATGATCCGCGTCGGGTCATTGGCGGCAGTCTGTGGCTTCGATACGGGAAAGGTTGCCCCGGTGCGATCACGAAGTACAATCGTTGTCAGTCGCGCGTCCGCTCGCTCTGAAAACCAAAGCTCGATGACCGAAATGGAAGCTACGTGAGCGCCGGACGCTGGAAGACTCTTCAGCAATCGCGCGTGCGCGAAAGCAGGCGACGGCGTAAGAGCCAGCAACAGGTAAACGAAACGAATATGTGGCGTTTGTTTCACGCCGAATCTGAATGCCATTCGCAAGCTGCTGAAAAAAACACGCATGCAAGGCGGAATGCGCCTCAGATCTTTGACGATGGACATGCTTCCTCTGTGATTGCGTCATCGCGCTTGTGCGCGATTCAGTAACGCCGGCCGGGAATCAGCTGGCGAAAGAGGAAGTGCCTGGAGGGCCGTTGGAGAAGGGGAGGATGAAGTCAGTCGCGACGATTGGGGTCGATGTCATGGTCGCTGGAGCGGCCAAACGACCAACAGCGGGCTGTTCCGCTGCCACCCGCGCGGCGACGACACATGCGGACGCATTTCCGGTCGTGCAATCGCCGAGGCAACCGCACTGTGGTGATCTTTGGTGATCGGTGCCGGAGTGGTGGTGCGCCGAGTGTGAGACAACCGTGTGCGACGCGTCCACGCTGGACTGTGCGCCGGAATCAATCGCCAACCCGCCGTGCATTACACACAGATGCAGCTGCATCGGCTGGGCGAGGCAGATGCCCACCCAAACGCCGAGGAATCCGGCAAGCGCGCGGGAAGTACGAGTGCGAGTCACGGGTCGAATATATCTGCTACGTGCTGAGCAGGGAGTCCGGGAGTGCGAAGTACCAGTTGCGGGGGGCCGAAAGCGCTACGTTGTGGCCGACGGTTTTGCCCGTGCGATCCGGCCTAGTGCCGCAATCAGGGTCAGCTCGGTTTCGGGTACCCACTCGACCAGCCAGCGCACCGTTTTCTGAAACCAGTCTTTGTCCACGGATCCGCGCTCGACAGCCCGGCTTCGTTCGTCAACGAGGTCTTTCTCGAGCTTTTCGAGGTTTGTCACGGCTGAGGTACCGTCGACGCATGTCATTCCAGCAACCCTGCGGTTTCGGGCAGCATTAATAGCGCTCTGGAAAGCTTCGTCCAGCTCTGGTTCGTCGATCATCAGTATGATCCCGGAGGAAACTCTTGTTGTAAGCAAGTAACTACTTGCACGCCTGGCGTCTTGCGTGTAGAATCCGCGCCGTGAACACACGAACTGGAATTCTAAACGCAGCCTGCGGAGTTTTCGCGCAACACGGATTCCGCGGCTCGACGACTCGCCGCATTGCGGATGCTGCCGGCGTCAACGAGATCACGATCTTCCGCCAGTTTGGGTCCAAGGAAGCGCTGATCCGTGAAGCGATGCAGCATCTCACCCAATCGGCGAACATAGCGACCCTTCCCGAAACTCCCGTCGATCCTCAGCGTGAGCTTACGGTGTGGAGCGAGTCGCTGATGCAGCATTTGAGACTTCGTGGATCGATCATCCGTAAGACGATGAGCGAGATCGAAGAGCGACCCGAGATGTCTGAGTGCGCGAGCTATCTCCCGAGAATGGCCTCTAGCGACCTGTGTGATTACCTCGGCGCGCTCAGGCAACAGGGGAAAATTCGCGCTGACTTCGAGCCGAAGACTGCTGCCGCAATGCTGATGGGCGCTTTGTTCGCTGATGCGATGGGTCGCGACATGATGCCCGACGTCTACCCACAGTCGGTGCCGGAGGCGGCACATACGTACAGCGAGCTCCTGTTGCAGGCACTTGGTGTCGAAAACCGGGCCGCTGATTCGACGAGTAATCGGAAGCACACAACGAACCACCTATCTCTCTGAAATCGTGATCTCTTCAGTTAGCCGAAGCCGTCGCGGACGGCTCGGAAGAATGATTCGAACGTCCTTCCTACTGGCGCTAGCGACGCCCGCGCTCGCGCGCGCCCAGGTTCCGCAACTGGATACCGTTCGCACAATCGGCAAGCGCACACTCACTCTCGACGAAGCGGTCCGAATCGCGGAATCTCAAAGCGAAGCGGTAAAGATTGCGCGCGCCGGTGTCGATCGCGCGCACGGTCAGCAGTGGCAGGCGCGCAGTCAGTACTTCCCGCAGGTGAATGGCTCAGCAAGCTACACACGCACACTGGCGTCCCAGTTCCAGAACATCGGCGGTGCAGCTCCCGCAGTCGATACGACCAAGCCACCTGCTCCGGCGGCACCGTGCGATCAGTATCTCCGCGATGCGACCGCAACAACAGACGAGCGGCTGGCAGGACTCGAGGACGCCTCCCGCTGCGCGCTCGGTGAGAATCCGTTCTCGTCATTTGGCAATCTCGGATTCGGCGCCAAGAACCAGTACAACCTCGGCCTGACCTTCTCGCAGAATCTTTTTGCGGGTGGACGGATCGTCGCCCAGAACCGTGTCGCGAACGCCGGACGTCGCACTGCCGACATCGAGCTCACTGCGCAGCGCGCGCAGCTTCAGCTCGATGTAACTCAAGCCTATTTCGATGCTGCGCTGGCCGATCGACTGGTCGCGCTCGCAGAGTCTTCATCGGTGCAGACCGAAAATGTTTTGCGGCAAACCCAGCTTGCGCGCAACGTCGGCAACGTCTCGGAATTCGAGCTTCTGCGCGCTCAGGTATCGAGCGCTAATCAGCGTCCGATCGTGATTCAGAGACAAAGCGACCGTGAAGTTGCATACCTGCGACTGAAGCAGTTGCTCAACATCCCGCTCGACGAGCAGGTGACGTTGACGACAGCCGTCGACGATTCAGCTGCCGTGAATGCAGCGTTGGCGCGGATGGGTGTCGAGGGCGATACGGCTGCTATCGATCGCGCGACAGTGCGACAGGCAGCGGAGGCGATCAACGCCCAGCGTGGGCTGCTGAGTGTGGCGAAGGCGGAGTATCTGCCATCTCTGGCACTGACGTCGAGCTACGGCAAAGTCGCGTTTCCGCTCAACGGACTCCCACAATCGGGAGAGTTTCGCACGAACTGGACGATCGGTGTCGCCGCGCAAATGCCTCTCTTCACGGGCGGGCGATTGAGAGGCGACCGAATGGTGGCGCAGGCGAATCTGCGCGAGGCACAGGCGCGGTTCGACCAGGTGCGGGAATTCGCCGCGCTCGATGCGCGGGTAACGATCAACAATCTCCAGCAGGCACGAGCGGCGTGGCAGGCGAGTCTTGGCACCGCCGAACAGGCGCAGAGAGCATATTCGATCGCGACGGTCAGGTATAAGGAAGGGATATCGACCCAAATCGAGCTGAACGATGCGCGAATTCTGCTCGAGCAGGCGGTGGCGAACCGAGCGCTTGCAGCGCGGAATCTCCAGGTAGCGCGCGTTAAGCTCGCTTTGCTGAGCGACCTGCCGCTGCAGTCGACGAACACCGCGGCACAGGCGCAGGCGCAGCAATCGTCGCAGCAGCAGTCGACGCAGCAACAGGGCAGTCAGCAGACGCAGGCGGCAGCGCAGCAATCTCAGGCAGCAGGTCAGCAGGGCACCGGAATACCACCACAGTAAATCAGATAAGACGAGACTTTATATGAAGAAAATCGACAGCAGGACCTGGAAGATCGGTGGCGGCATTTTGGTTGTCCTTCTCATTCTGTTCGCGATCTTCTCACGCAGCAAAGGCGACAATGCTTCGGCGGCAGAGACGACGAAGACAGATGCGATAACTGTCGGCCCCGAAAACATCGCCGTCGTCAGCAACAGCACGATCATGAGTGGCCCTTCGGTCTCGGGTACGCTCGAGCCGGAGCGTGAGGCGGTGCTGCGCGCCCAGATGCCAGGCAGTGTGCTGCAGACGTATGCGGATCAGGGCCAGGCCGTGAACGCGGGAGCGGTGCTCGCTCGCATCGATGCCAGCGGCGTTCAGGACGCGTACACTTCGGCTCGCGCACAGGTGGTGGCGGCGCGCAACGCCGCCGACATCGCGTCGAAGGATCAGGCGCGCAACGAGAAGCTGCTCGCCGCGGGCGCCATCGCCGAGCGCGACATCGAGCAGTCGAAGCGCGCATCGATTGCGGCGCAGGCAGCGCTCGAGGATGCCAACTCGCGTCTGGCAAGCGCGGAGAGGCAGTATCGCAGCACGACGGTAACGGCGCCGTTCGCGGGTGTGGTGAGCGATCGGCCGGTGTCGGCGGGCGATGTCGTACAGCCGGGCACGGCCCTTTACACGGTGGTCGATCCTTCCAGCATGAGACTCGAAGCGTCGGTGCCGGCGGAGCAACTCTCGCTGATTCGCGTCGGTGTGCCGGTGGCCTTCACGGTCAGCGGTTATCCGGGCCGTCAGTTCGTGGGTCACATAACGCGTGTGAATCCGACGGCCGATCCGGCGACGCGCCAGGTTCGCATCTACGTGTCGATTCCAAACGCGGGACGCACGCTGGTCGGCGGATTGTTCGCGTCAGGTCGCGTTTCTACAGCGACCAGGAACGGGCTCGTCGTACCGTCCGCCGCGGTTGATGTTCGCGGTACGCAGCCCGTGGTGACTCGCGTCAAAGGTGGCAAGGCCGAGCACGTTAACGTGCAGATAGGTCTCACCGACAAGAGCACTGAGACGACCGAGATTCTCGCCGGACTGATGGCCGGCGACACGCTGCTGCTTGGTGCGGCGCAGGGCATAACGCCAGGCACACCGGTGAGAGTGACAGCGCCAGCAAATACGCCGGCGGCGATCAGCACCACGGCAGGAGGGAAGTAGGCAATGGTCATATCTGATTTTGCGATCAAGCGGCCGATGATCACCGTCGTCACCATGGTGGCGCTGGTGGTTTTTGGCATGTTCTCGTGCTATCGATTGCAGACGGACGAGTTCCCCGACATCCAACAGCCGGTGGTTCTCACTTTCATTCCGTATCCCGGAGCCTCGCCCGAGGGCGTCGAGCGTGAAGTACTGAAGCCGGTCGAGGATGCAATCAAAGGCATCTCCGGCGTCGATCAGATCTTCGGCACTGCCGGCGACGGCTATGCACAGATCATCACGCTGTTCCTGTTCGAGAAGGACCCGCAGGTCGGGACGCAGGACATTCGCGATGCCATCTCCGGAATCAGACAGGATCTGCCGGTCGAGATGAAGGAGCCAGTGCTCCAGCGCTTCGATCCGGCCGACATTCCGATCGTGTCGATCACGATGAACTCCCAGACGATGACACCGGCGCAGCTGACGCGGCTGGCTGATCCGGGAATCACCGCCAAGCTCAAAGGAATTCCGGGCGTGGCGCAGGTTCAGGTCGTCGGCGGCGTGAAGCGTGAGATGACGATTCAGCTCAAGCCGGAAGCGTTGCAGGCGGCAGGCGTAAGCGTGGGTGAAGTGGTCGGCGCACTACAGGCGCAGAACCTGGCCGCGCCAGTGGGAAGCGTTAACGGCAATTTGCAGGAGCGCACCATTCGACTTCAGGGCCGTCTCGAAGGTCCACAGGACTTCGAGAACCTCGTCATCACTCAGCGCAACGGCCAGATCATTCGCCTCGGTCAGATCGCCAACGCCATCGACGGCACGCAGGAGCAGCGCTCGATCGCGCTCTATAACGGTGTCGAAGGAATCGGCATCGACATTGTCAAATCGAAGGGCTACAGCACTACCGACGTCAGCAACAAGATTCGCGCGCAGGTCGCAGAGATTCAGAAGACATTGCCGGCGGGCGTGAAAATGGATGTTGTGCGTGACGCTGGTAAACGGGTCCAAGATTCGGTGCGCAATGTCGAGGAAGCGCTGCTCGAGGGCGCGCTGCTGACCGTGCTGGTCGTGTTCGTGTTCCTCAACTCCTGGAGATCGACGGTCATCACGGGTCTCGCGCTGCCAGTCTCCGTAATGGCGTCGTTCATCGCGGTGTGGGCGTTCGGTTTCACACTCAACACCATGTCGCTGCTGGGCCTCTCCCTGGCGATCGGAATATTGATCGACGACGCGATCGTGGTCCGCGAGAACATCGTGCGACACATCGAGATGGGTAAGGACCACGTCACGGCATCTCACGAAGGGACTGACGAGATCGGCCTCGCGGTTGCCGCGACGACGTTCTCGATCGTTGCGGTCTTCGTGCCGATTGCATTCATGTATGGGGTCGCCGGTCAGTGGTTCAAGCCGTTTGCGCTCACAATCGCGTCGTCGGTGCTCGTTTCATTGTTCGTATCCTTCTCGCTCGACCCGATGCTGTCCGCCTACTGGCCGGATCCGCAGGTCGAGGCGCACGAACGTCGAAACCCGATTGCTCGCACGCTGGAGCGGTTCAATGCGTGGTTCAACCGGATGGCGGAGAAATACAAAGGACTCGTCGCGTGGGCGCTGGATCACCGTGTGGCGATGGTCCTGATCGCGATCGGATCATTTATCGGTGCGCTCGCACTCCCTGCACTCGGTCTCGTCGGGGCCAGCTTCTTCGGCACCGAGGATCAGTCGGAGGTGATGATCGCGATCGAAACTCCGCCGGGCTCGAATCTCAATTACACGCAGATCAAAGCGGAAGAAGCAGCGCGCATTGCCCGGTCGCACAAAGACATCGTGAAATTCACGTACACAACGACCGGCGGGCAGACCGGCGATGTGAATGTAGGCCAGGTCTACGTGCGGCTCGTACCAAAAGCTGATCGCAACATCGGCGCTGAAGATTTCGGCCGACAGCTTCGAAAGGAGGTCGGTCAGATTGGCGGCGCGCAGATGTCGGTGTTCACCAACACCTTCGGCGGCGATCAGAAGATGATCCAGATTCAATTGCGCGGCGGGACCATCAAGTCGATGACGCCTGCCGCCGAGCTGATTGCCGATCAGGTGCGCACGGTGAAGGGAGCGGTCGATGTCGGACTCTCGACGAAAGGCCAGAAGCCTGAATTGAGCGTTGACATCAATCGTGGTCTTGCCGGTTCCCTCGGCGTGACGGTCGCACAGGTCGCGCAATCGCTGCGTCCGGCATTCGCCGGAATCAAGGCCGGAGACTGGGTGGATCCGAACGATGAGACGCGTGAAGTCAACGTGAGGCTCGCGCCCGAAGCGAGGCAGCGCGCATCCGATCTGGAGCAACTACCCATCATAGTGACGGGACCCAACGGCAGACCCGAGACCTTGCCTCTGGGCCAGATTGCGACGATCTCGCAATCGCTGGGTCCAGCGCAGGTGAGTCACCTCGACTCCGATCCAGTGGTGACGGTGCAGGCAAATACGTCAGGCCGTGCCTTGACGGAAGTCATGCGTGACATCAATGCCAAGATCGCGAAGATCACCTTGCCACCCGGCGTGCACATCACCCAGGGCGGTCAGGCGAAGGATCAGGCAGAAGTGTTCGGGCGCATTTTCTCGGCGCTCGGTATCGCGGTGATGTTGATGTATCTGATTCTGGTGATGCAGTTCGGCTCGTTCCTCGAGCCGCTGGCGATCATGGCCTCGCTGCCGCTGTCGCTGATCGGCGTAATGCTGGCGCTGATGTTCACCAACACCACCATCAATATCATGAGCCTGATCGGCGTGATCCTGCTGATGGGCATCGTCGCGAAGAACGCCATCCTGCTCATTGACTTCGCCAAGTGGGCGCGCGAGAAGGAAGGCGTGACCCGACGCGAAGCGTTGATCCAGGCTGGTGCAATTCGTCTGCGGCCGATTTTGATGACGACACTGGCGCTGATCGCCGGTATGATTCCGGTCGCGCTCGGTATCGGCGAAGGCGCCGAGTTCCGCGCGCCGCTCGGACGCGCCGTAATCGGCGGCGTCATTACATCGACGTTGCTGACACTCGTGGTCATCCCGACGTTCTACGAGATTCTCGACGAGTGGAGAGAATGGGTGTTCAGGCGGTTCGGTGTCTACAAGCCGCGAACAGCGGAGCATCCGATTCCGCGCGGTGTCCATGCCCCTGCGGCGGCAGGCGAGAGAATCGAGAAACTGGCTTAACGAAACAAAAAACCTCCGCGATGACTCGCGGAGGTTTTTTGTTTCGTTACGCCAGTTTCTCGATTCTCTCCCCCGCCGGCGCAGGGGCATGGACACCGCGCGGAATCGGATGCTCCGCTGT
>Ga0075426_10003535_pt1 | contig 11197 bp, 10 predicted proteins | sample SoiMethybrSBSTD5_FD_75304 | JGI IMG/M metagenome (GOLD analysis project Ga0075426, IMG submission 75304) | Bulk soil microbial communities from a Populus tree surrounding site in Tennessee, USA - Soil MetaG P. TD hybrid SBSTD5 | ecosystem: Environmental > Terrestrial > Soil > Tree plantation...
GGCCTGCTGCTCTACGACACGATGGGCGGCGCCCGCCACGTGCCCCGCTCGCAGCATCTCTCGAAGCGGGCCGCCCTGCGCTCGGCGCCCGCGCTACGCCCCGCCTCGCTGGTCGGTGCGGTGCGGTTCCACGACGCGCAGGAGGACGACGCCCGCTTCGCGGTGCACGTCGCCCGCACCGCCGCCGGCCACGGTGCCGCGATCGCGACCCGCGCCGCGGTCACCGGCTTTGCCCGCGACGAGGCCGGCCGGATCGTCGGCGCGTGCGTGCGCGACGACCTGGGCGGCCGCGAGCTCGACGTCCGTGCCCGGCACACGCTCGTCGCCGTCGGCGTCGCCACCGACCGCGTGCTCGAGCTGGCGACCGGGCGTCCGCAGCACGCGCTGCGCCCGTCCAAGGGCATCCACGTGCTGGTGCCGCGCGCGGCCATCCGGATGGAGACCGGGCTCTTCATGCGCACCGAGAAGAGCATCTTCCACGCCATCCCGTGGGGCGCCGATCACTGGCTGCTGGGCGACACCGACACCGAGTGGGACGGCGAGCCGGACGCGCCCGTGGCCAACCGGGCCGACGTCGACTACGTGCTCGCGAAGGTGAACAGCGTGCTCGTGCGCCCGGTGGCCAAGGCCGAGATCTGCGGCGTCTACGCCGGCCTGCGGCCGCTGGTCGCGGCGGAGGGGACGGCGTCGACGGCCCGACTCTCCCGGGAGCACCGCCTGTTCGCGCCGTTGCCGGGCCTGACGGCCATCGCCGGCGGCAAGTACACGACCTACCGGGTGATGGCCCGCGACGCCGTCGATGCGGCCGGACGCGATCTGGGCCGCGTCCGGCCGTCACGCACGCACGAGGTGCCGTTGGTCGACGCCGCCGGCGAGGTCGATGCGCTGGTTGCCGCAGACGCGGCCCTGGCCGAGCCGATCGCCGGCACCCGCCACCGCCGTGCCGACGCCGTCCACGCCTGCACGCACGAGGCCGCCCTCGACCTGGACGACGTCCTCACCCGCCGGCTGCGCATCTCGATCGAGGTGCCCGACCGCGGCCGTGCAGCCGCCGCCGCGATCGCGCCGCCGGTCGCCTCGGCGCTGGGCTGGTCGGACGCGCGGGCGGCGGACGAGCTCGCCCGCTACCTGCGCCTGCGCGACGCCGAGGCCGCCGCCGAGGACGCCCCCGACGACGCCACCGCCCGCGCGCGCTACCGCGCGGTGCTCGATGCACCAAAAGGGGTCTGACCCCGCCCGGTGCTCGATGCACCAAAAGGGGTCTGACCCCGCCCGGTGCGTCAGAACATCGTCTGGGTCTTGGTGAACGAGCCGCCGGCCGCGTTTCCGGCCGGGTCGGTGATCGTCGGCGACGGGATGTAGGTGACCGTGGCGTTCTTCTCGGTGCCGAGGGCGCTGCAGCCCGCGCCGGTGCATGCTCCCAGGATGCGGGCCGTCAGCGAGACCTGCGCGCTCGAGTACGAGAGCACCGACGACGACCAGCTCGCGCTCGTGCCGTCCGCGGTCACGAAGCCGTCGCTGCCCAGATCCAGCGGGCCGGCCGTGAAGCTCCCGATCGCGAGCGTGTCGTCGCCCGGTCCCGCCGGGTCGGTGATCGTGATCGTGGTCGTCGCCGGGATCGAGGACGGCAGGAGCGGCTCGCTCCACTCGGCGGTGACCTCGTCGCAGTCCTCGGGGACGCCGGCGGTGTTCACGGTCCCGACACAGGTGCCGTTGCTCGTGTTGTGCTGGTGGCGGAAGCCCACCGGCACCGGCCCTGCGCCGTCGGCCGGTGCCGCCGCTCCGAACGATGCCAGGTTCCCGCCCATGTCCTGGATCTCGTTCCCCGGCTGGAGCCCGACCTTGAACAGGCTCACGCTCGTGTCGGGCTGGTCGGTCCAGCCGCCGATGACGAGGGTCGCGGTGTTCCCGCTCGTCGAGACCGACTGGAGCGAGCCGCCGGACGGTACGTTCGCGAGCGTCCACCCGACGGTGCAGGGCGCGGCGCACGTGGCCAGCGGCTCGTTGAACGCGACCGTCACGTGATCGACGAAGCCGTCCTGGTTCGTGTCGAGCATCGTCATACCGGTCATCGCGGGCGGCGTCGTGTCGCCGGCGGCGCCCGGGTCGCGCACGCCGACGTAGGTGGTCGACGAGTTGTTGCCGGACACCGCGTCCACCTGCGTGCCGGCGACCGCCGCCGCGTTGATCAGCGTCTGGGGCGAGCCCGGCGCCGTCATCGGGATGGTGATCGTCTGGGTGTCACCCGCCGCCATCGTGCCCAGATCGCACGTGACGGTCGCGGACCCGGAGCACGACCCGGCGGTGGTGGTGACGCTGCCGGCGAGGGAGGAGTTCGTCGGGAGCGCGTCCGTGACCGTCGCGTCGGGCTCCGGGTTGGGCCCGTTGTTCGTCACCGTGAGCGTGTAGCCAAAGCCGGTGCCCTGGTCGACCTTGGCCGGCACCGAGGTGGAGATGCCAAGGTCGGCGCCGCCGGCGCTCGTGACCGTCGTCGTGGCGGTAGAGGAGTTGTCGGAGGCGTCCGGGTCGGCCGTCGTCGAGGAGACCGACGCCGTGTTCGGGATCGTCCCCGCGGCGGTCGCCGTCACCGTGATCGCGACCGATCCGCCGCCGGTGGTGACCGCCCCGAGCGGGCAGCTGACCGTGTGGCTGGGACCGTCGTACGTGCAGCCCGGCGCGCTCTCGAAGGCGAAGGCGGCGGGCAGCACGTCCGTCACGGTCGTGCCCTGGGCCGTGTCCGGCCCGGCGTTGTCGACGGCCGCGGTGAAGGTCACGCCCTGGCCGACGTCGACGCTCGCGGGCGCGCCCGAAAGCGCGATGGAGAGGTCGGCCGCCGCCGCTGCCGCGCCGTCGGTGAACGAGGCGAAGTTCAGCCGCTTCTGATCCTGCACGCGGGTGAAGTCGCCGCCGACGTAGAGCTTGTTGCCGCCCTCGCCGTCGAGCGCGAAGACGCCCAGGAACCCGGCGGTGACGGCGGGCAGCCAGGTCGTGTCGAGCGCGCCCGTCGTGGCGTTCGCGCGCACCAGCTGGTTGACCGCGGTCTTCCCGTACTTGAAGAAGTGGCCGCCGAAGTAGGGGACGTCGTTCAGCACCGCGGTCGCCTGCACGTTGCCGTCGGTCGTCTGCTCCCATAGCTTGGCGCCGGTCGCGAGGTTGACCGCGAGCGCCTTGCCGCCGCTGCCCCCGCCGCCGCCGTAGAGCCGGGTGCTGCCCGGGGTCAGGGCGAGCACGGGGTAGTTGGGGTGGTACACGCCGGTGATGGTCGCGCCGGTGGTCGGATTGACGGCGGTCAGGCTCTTCTGGGTCGCGCCGTTGACCGTGGCGAAGTTCCCGCCCAGGTAGAGCCGGGTCGGCGTCAGCACGAGCGCGCGGACGAGGTTGTCGGCGGTCGTCGTGAACCCGGGTACGAACGAGCCGTCGCTCGCGTTCAGCTCGGCGATGCGGGAGACCGCGTTCGTGCCGATCTTGGTGAACGCGCCGCCGATGTAGATGCTGCTCGGCCCGACGGCGATGGCACGGATGACGTTGTTCGGCCATCCCGCCGCCGGTTTCCATGAGATCAGTGCGCCGGTCGCGGTGTTGAAGACCGCGATCTTCTTCTGCGTCTTGCCGTTCACGGTGTTGAAGTTCCCGCCGACGTACAGCCGTGACCCGTCCGGCGAGGCAGCCAGGGCGAAGACCTCGGCGTCGACGGTCGGCGCGAAGCCGGTCGGCTGGCCGGTGGTCGCGTCGATCCCGGCCAGGTTGGAGGCCGGCGCCGTGGCCGTGCCGGCGGTGTCGTCGAGCTCGCTGAACGTCCCGCCCAGGTAGACCGTGCTGCCGACGCGCAGGACCACGTCGACCTTCCCGTTCGTCCCCCAGGTGGGGTCGGGAGTCGTGGGCAGCACGGCGACGGCCTGAGAGGCGCTCGCGACCACGAGCGCCAGGCCGAGTGCTGCACCTGCGAGCAGCCTTCGGACGTCCATGCCGCAGCGAGTTTACACGTTATTGCGAACGGGTGTCTGGTGGCGACGCGTGTCGCCAGAGTTGACGAACCCGAAGCGGGATCGTGACGGACCGGCCGCCCGCGCCGCCGTAGGGTGGATTTGCAGGGAATTCGACGAGGAGGTAGACGATGCAGAAGAGGCTCGGAGTGGCGCTCGTGACGGCGGCCGTGATCGGCGCGGTCGGAGCGGCGGAGGCGCACGCCGCCGGGGCGGCGACGAGCGTGCCGCGGTGCCGGCAGGCCCAGCTCGGGCTGGCGCAGCCGCAGTCGACCGGCGCGGCCGGGAGCGTCCGGCTGCGCTTCGTGTTCACGAACATCAGCGCGTCCACATGCAAGCTCTTCGGCTTCGCCGGGATGCAGCTCCTGAACGCGCGTCAGCAGCCGCTGCCGACGTACGTCCAGCGCGGCTCGAACGCCGTCGTCCCGCCGGAGCCGGAGGCGGACGTCGTCATGACGCCCGGCCAGCACGGCTCGTTCTACGCCGGCTACTCGGACGTGCCCACGGGTGGCCAGGCGTGCAAGGTGTCGGCGTCCGTCGAGGTGTGGCCGCCGAACGACGCCAAGCACTTCACGCTGAAGCTCGCCATCGCGCCCTGCGGCGGCGTGCTGACGCTCTCGCCCGTCGTGCACGGACGGCTGCCGCTCTAGGCGGCGCCGGTCAGGCGCGGGCGCCCGGCCCGTAGGCCAGGCGCAGCAGGCGGCCCGCGGCGAACCGGCCGGGGCGCAGCTCGGACACATCGACGGGCGGCGTCCGGCCGGTCACCTCGGCCGCCACCACCTCGCCGACGGCGGGCGAGAGCTTGAAGCCGTGGCCACTCCAGCCGACCGCCAGGTAGAGGCCGTCGATGCCGGGGCAGGGGCCCATGATCGGGTTCCAGTCGGGCGTGATGTCGTACGGCCCCGCCCAGGCCCGCTCGACGGCGAAGTCGGCCAGCCGCGGGTAGCGCTCGGCCACCGACCTGCGGACGATGTCGGCGTACCCGGCCGAGGCGGCGTGGTCGCAGTCGTCCGCGCGGTCGAGCGGGTCCTCGCCCGCGTAGGCAACGGCGCAGAACCGGCGGCCACGGTCCGGGCGGACGACGACGTTCGTGACGCCGTCCGAGCACACGGCCGAAGGCAGCGGCGCGCCCGGGTCGCGGCGGGCGATCACGACCTGGAGGCGGCGCAGCTCGATCGGCTGCTCGGCGCCGACGGGGCGCAGCAGATCGTTCGTCCAGGCGCCCGTCGCGAGCACGACGGTGCCGGCGGCCGTGGAGCCGCGGTCGGTCTCGACGCCGGTCACGCGGCCGCTCTCGACCCGGAGCGCGCGGACGCCGCACCCGAGCTCGTGGCGCAGGCCGCGGGAGGAGGCGGCCGCGAACCACCCGAGGCACATCTTCTGCGCGTCGGCGAAGCCGCCGTCCGGCTCGTAGGCCGCGCCGGCGACGCCGTCGGTGGAGAGCTCGGGCTCGACCTGGCCGATCTCGTCCGGCTCGAGGAAGTGGGTGTCGAGTCCGATCCGCTGCAGCCGGGCGACGTTGTCGCGGCAGGCCGCCGCGAGCCGGTCGGGTACGGTCAGCAGGTAGCCGCAGCGCACGTACCCGGCGTCGGCGACGCCGACCTCGTTCTCCCAGTCGGCGATCGTCTGGCTGCCGCTCATCGCGAGCCGCGCGGTGACCGCGTTCGAGTAGTGGCGCCGCACCATCGAGAACGAGCGCCCCGAGTCGCCCGAGCCGGGCCACGAGCGGTCGAAGATGGCGACGCTGCGGTGCCCGTCGCGGGTGAGCGCGTGCGCCGTCGCAAGGCCGGTGATCCCTGCCCCGACGATCGCGATGTCGGCCGACTCCACCACGGCGGCAACCGTATCAACCGGGGTCAGACCCCGAACGGTCGTCGTTGCAGTTCTGTTGCACTTCCGTTCGGGGTCTGACCCCGATCTCAGCGGACCAATAGCGGACTATTTGCTTTTTGGTCTGGTATTCGGTACCTTCCCGGCGATCAGGCCATGTACGACTACGGCTTCTTCTCCTACGAGTCCAAGGACGAGTTCCTCGACCGGTCGCGGGAGTTCTGGAATCCCGACAAGACCGATTTCTGGCAGGACGCCGGCGTCGATCTCGTCATCGACCGGCGCGAGGGCTACTTCTTCTGGGACATGGCCGGGCGCCGGCTGATAGACCTGCACCTGAACGGCGGCACGTACAACCTCGGCCATCGCAATCCCGAGCTGATCGCCACGCTCGAGCAGGCGATGCAGCGGTTCGACATCGGCAATCACCACTTCCCGGCGCTCGCCCGCACCGCGCTGGCGGAGGCGCTCGTGAAGACCTGCGCCCCGAACATGCGCCGCGTCGTCTACGGCGCAGGCGGCGGCGAGGCCACCGACATCGCCATCAAGACCGCGCGCCACACCCGCCAGCGGCGCAAGATCGTCTCGATCCTGAAGGGCTACCACGGCCACACCGGCCTGGCGGTCTCGGCCGGCGACGACCGCTTCTCGAAGCTCTTCCTGGCCGACCGGCCCGATGAGTTCGTGCAGGTGCCGTTCAACGATCTCGACGCCATGGAGGCGGCGTTGCGGGCCGGCGACGTCGCCGCCGTGCTGCTCGAGACGATCCCGGCGACGTACGGCTTCCCGCTCCCCGACCCCGGCTACCTCCAGGGCGTGAAGCGGCTCTGCGAGCGGTTCGGCGCGCTCTACATCGCCGACGAGGTGCAGACCGGGCTCATGCGCACGGGGGAGATGTGGGGCATCGCCAAGTCCGGCGTCGAGCCCGACATCATGGTGATCGGCAAGGGCATCACCGGCGGGATGTACCCGATCTCCTGCGTCGTCCTCTCCGAGGAGTGCTCGGCCTGGCTGAAGGAGGACGGCTTCGGCCACATCTCCACGGGCGGCGGCGCCGAGCTCGGCTGCGTCGTCGCGCTCAAGGTGCTCGAGATCTGCGGCCGGCCGGAGGTGCGCTCGATGGTGCACTACATCTCCGACCGCTTCGGCCGCGGCCTGCGCGCGATCCAGGAGCTCTATCCCGACTGGTTCGTCGGCATCCGCCAGGACGGCGTCGTCATGGGTCTCGAATTCGACCACCCGCAGGGCGCGAAGATCGTGATGAAGCACCTGTACGAGAACGGCGTGTGGGCGATCTTCTCGACGCTCGACCCGCGCGTGCTCCAGTTCAAGCCGGGCATCCTGCTCAGCCCCGAGCTGGTCGACGAGGTGCTCGATCGCACCGAGGTGTCGATCGGCCAGGCCCTCGCCGAGATGCGCGGCGCGCAGGCGACGGCGGGGGCGCGATGAGCGCCGTCGCCGCCGAGCCGGCCGGCGTCCCCCGGGCGCGGATGATGCTCCAGCGCGCCCACTGGGCCGCGACCGCCTTCGCCGGCTACGACTATGAGCGCACCCATCGGGTCGTCCAGGCGGTCGCCGAGGAGGCATACCGAAACGCCGAAAGGTATGCCGAGTGGGCGGTCAAGGAGACCGGCATGGGCGTCGTCGATCACAAGCGGCGCAAGAACGAGGCCTGCTCGCGCGGCCTGCTCGAGTGGTACGGCGGCAACGACTACGTGAGCGCGCGCATCGACGCGGAAGCGAAGATCGTCGAGCTGCCCCGGCCGGCCGGCGTCGTGCTCGCGCTGACCCCGTCGACGAACCCGATCGCCACCGTCTACTTCAAGGTCCTGCTCGCGCTGATGACGCGAAACGCCGTCGTCGTCAGCCCGCACCCGATCGCGCGCGAGTCGTCGGCCGATGCCGCCCACCGGCTGGCGGCCGCCGCCGTCGAGGCGGGCGCGCCGGACGGCTGCATCCAGGCGGTCGAGGAGCCGACCATCCCGCTCATCGAGGCGCTCATGAGCGACCCGACCACCGACGTCATCCTCGCCACGGGCGGCGTCGCGGTCGTGCGCGCCGCCTACCGCTCCGGCAATCCGGCGATCGGCGTCGGCCCGGGCAACGTGCCGGCGCTCGTCGACCACACCGCCGACCTCGCCGCCGCCGCGGAGCGGCTGATGGACTCGAAGTGCTTCGACAACTCGATCCTGTGCACGAACGAGTCGTGTGCGATCGTCGAGGAGCGCTGCGCGGCGGAGTTCGAGCGCGAGCTCGAGCGGCACGGCGGGCATGTGCTCTCAGGCGACGAGGCGGCGATCGTGCGGGAGAAGCTCTACCCCGAGGGCCGTATCCGGGTCGACCTGGCCGGCCGGGACGCGGGGCGGCTCGCCGAGGAGTGCGGCATCCGCGTGCCCCCGAAGACGCGCGTGCTGGTCGCGCCGTTCTCGCTGGTCGTGCCCGAGGAGCCGCTCGCGCGCGAGAAGCTCTTCCCGCTGCTCGGGCTCGTGCGCGTGCCGGACGCGCGCCGTGGCATCGACGCCGCCTGCGCGATGCTGCGCATCGGCGGCGCGGGCCACTCGGCTGTGATCCACTCGCGCGACCCGCGCACGATCATGGCCTACGGCGCGGCGGTACAGGTGCTGCGGGTGGCGGTCAACGTGGGCGGCAGCACCGGCTCGGCCGGCCTCGACACGAACCTCGCGCCGACGATGACGATCGGCACCGGCTTCTTCGGCCGCTCGTCGCTCGGCGAGAACCTCGAGCCGCGCCACCTGGTCAACATGACCCGGGTCGCCTACTCGTCCGACCCGACCGAGGTCTTCGGAGACTTCACCGGCCTCGAGCCGTGGAGCGCCACGCCCGAGGCCGCGCCGGTCGCGGCCCCGCAGCGGGCCGCCGGCGTCGACGATGCCCGCGACGAGATCCGCCGGATCGTGCTCGAGGAGCTGCGGGAGCTGGTGAAGCGCTGATATGGCCGAGCTTCGGTCCTTCATCTTCCTGGATCAGCTCCAGCCCCAGACGATGTGCTACCTGGGAACGTGGATCCGCGGCCGCCTGCCGCGCACGAACATGGCTGCGCAGATCATCGAGATCGCGCCCGGCCTCGACATCGAGCCGCTGACCGACGTCGCGCTCAAGTCGACCGAGGTGCAGGCGGGCATCCTCGTCGTCGAGCGCCAGTTCGGCTACCTCGAGATCCACTCCCGCTCGACCGCCGACGTGCACGCGGCCAGCAGCGCGGTCCTCCAGGCGCTCGGCGCGACCGCCGCCGACGCGACGAAGCCGCAGATCCTGGCGTCCGAGCTGATCACCCGCCTCGACCACCAGCACGCCTTCCTGATCAACCGCAACAAGCTCGGGTCGATGGCGCTGCCGGGCGAGTCGCTGTTCGTGCTCGAGATGCAGCCGGCCTCCTACGCGATCCTGGCGACGAACGAGGCCGAGAAGGCGGCGCGGGTGAAGGTCGTCGACTACCGCATGATCGGCGCCACCGGCCGGGTGTACCTGGCCGGCATGGAGGCCGACGTGCGCACGGCCGGCGACGCCGCCGTGGCGGCCCTCGGAGGTGCGGTGTGAGCACGCCCGAAGACGCCGACCTGCTGCGCAGCGTCACCCGCGAGGTGCTGGCCGACCTCTTGCCCGAGCTGCTGTCGGAGGCGCTTACGTCGAACGGGAACGGCCACCCGACCGGGGACAGTCCCCAGACGGGGACTGGCCCCGCCCCCGAGCCCGCGAGCGCCGTGCCCCAGGTGCCGGCTCCGCCGGTCGCGAAGGTGCATCGGCCGTCGGGGTGGCGGCCGCCGGCCGAGTCCACCACCACCCCCGCAATTGGCACACCGCAAGGACGCCAATTGGCACCCGCGCCGGCAACGGGCGGGGCCTCCAATTCCGCCGCGGACGTCGAGGTCGTCGACCTGCGCAGCGACGCCGACCTGGACGTCTTCGTGCGCTCGCTGGTGCATCGCTTCGAAAACCCGCGCGACCGGATGGCGATCCGGTCGGGCAAGCTGCGCTTCCGCCTCGGTGCGACCGCGGCGGCCGCCGCAGCGCCGGCGGCGGCGACCACGATCCGGATCGAGCGCGGGGCCGTGACCGAGCGGGCCGTGCGCGACGCGGCCGCCCAGGGCGCCCGGCTGGTGCTCGCGCCGCGGGCGGTGCTGACGCCGATGGCGCGCGACCGCGCCCGGAGCCTGGGAGTCGAGATCGAGAAGGAGCGACCATGCTGAGAGCGACCGTCACCGGCGCCGTGTGGGCGACCAAGCGGGTCGACCGGATCCCGAACGGCGCGTTCCTCGAGGTCGAGATGGACGGCGGCGGCCGCGTCGTCGCCTTCGACGTGCTCGGAAGCGGCGTCGGCGAGCGCGTCCTGGTCGCCACCGGCTCGGTCGCCTCGAGCTGGCTCGGGGGAGATCATCCGCCCATCGACGCACTGATCATCGGGTCAATCGACGAGAACGAGTAGAGGAGGAGTCATGGCACAGAACGCAATCGGGATGATCGAGACCAAGGGGTACGTGGCCGCGCTGGCCGCCGCGGACGCCATGGTCAAGGCCGCGAACGTGACGATCGTGGCCCGCGAGGAGGTCGGCGACGGCCTCGTGTCCGTCGTCATCCAGGGCGACGTCGGGGCCGTGAAGGCCGCCACGGAGTCGGGCGCCGAGACCGCCTCGAGCGTCGGCGACCTCGTGTCGGTGCACGTCATCCCGCGTCCCCACGCCGAGCTCGACAAGCACTTCGTCCACGCCACGGGCTAGCAGAGGATGGAGAACGCCGCAGTCCAGCTGCGGGTCTACCTGCCGATCCCGAGCCTGGGCCGCCAGTTCGCGGCCTACCTGGGCACGCCCACGCGTGCCCGCGGGTACCCGCCGATCGAGGGCGACCACGCGCTGATCGTCGAGGTGGCGCCGGCGCTCGCGATCGAGCGGGTGACCGACCTCGCGCTGCGGTCGGTGCCCGAGATCGAGCCGGGCATCCTCTACGTCGAGCGCCAGTTCGGCGTGCTCGAGGTGCACCACCGCGACAAGGCGCTGGTCGACCGGGCCGGCGCGGCCATCCTGGAGGGGATCGGCGCGACGGCCGCCGACGCGCTGCGGCCACGTATCCTCTACGCCGACGTGATCGAGGACATCACCGACCAGCACGCGGTGATCATCAACCGCAACCGGGAGGCGTCGATGGTGCTGCCCGGCGAGACGCTGCTGGTCTACGAGGTGGTGCCGGCGCTCCACGCCGCGGTCGCGGCCAACGCGGCCGAGAAGGCCGCGCCCGACGCGACGCTCGTGACCGTCTCGATGATCGGCGCCGCCGGCCGCATCTACCTCTCGGGTGCCACCGAGAGCGTCGTCCGCGCCCGGGACGCGATCACGACCGTCCTCGAGTCGGTGGAGGGCCGTGAGCACTGA
>Ga0075426_10003539_pt1 | contig 11187 bp, 8 predicted proteins | sample SoiMethybrSBSTD5_FD_75304 | JGI IMG/M metagenome (GOLD analysis project Ga0075426, IMG submission 75304) | Bulk soil microbial communities from a Populus tree surrounding site in Tennessee, USA - Soil MetaG P. TD hybrid SBSTD5 | ecosystem: Environmental > Terrestrial > Soil > Tree plantation...
GACCATCCGCCGGGTCAACCCTTGAAACTCGAGCTGATGAGGACTACAGTCTGTCGTCATAGAGCCGCTCTCCTCTCGTGGTACAAGTGCTTGGTGACACAACACTTATACCACTGGAAGCGGCTCTTCCCCCAAATTACGGTGAGAAATGCGGGCTAGGCCTGGAGCGGTCCGATCGTCTTGCGCATCAGCAGCTCGGAGCTGCCGCGGACGAGGTAGTCCCTGAGCTCACCGATGAGCTCGTAGCCCAGCCGCTCGTAGAGGCGGCGCGCGTCGCTGTTGAACGAGGAGACGCAGAGGAAGACGTTCGGCGACTCGCGGAAGATCCGCTCCTCGGCGAAGGCGATGAGCTGCCGTCCCAGCCGCGGTTGCGGTGCTCCGGAGCGATGCAGATGGTCTGGATGTAGCCCGCGAAAGCGCCCTTCATGTTGAGGATCAGGAAGCCGGCGAAGATGTCGTCCAGTGAGGCGATGCAGGTCTCGCGGGTGGGATCGCTGAGGATCCGCAGCGCGGCGTCGTAGCCACGGCCGAGGGTGATCCACGGCTCGGACGAGGCCATGAGCTGGGCGCACCGTTCCCGGTCGTCGAGGGACGAGAGAGGGCGGATCGACAGGTCACCGGGTGCGGTTGCGGACATGTTTGACAGCGCAGCTTCAGGCGAGAACGTTGCGGAGCGAAATCCGTGATTCGCGGATGAGGTCGGCGTCGCTCACGTCCGCGCCGTAGAGCAGCGTCGCGACCGCGTGGAAGAGGGCCCGGAAGCGCGCCTTCCGCCACGTGTCGTCGTCAATCGCTCCATAGGCCTTGCGGAAGGCCTCGCGTGCGCCAGGCGGGAGGAACCCGTGCGCGATGGAGAGGTCGAGCGCCGGGTCTCCCAGGTGGACGTCTCCCCAGTCGATGATGCCGCACGGCACGCCCGCGTCGTCCACCAGGATGTGGCGCGCGTAGAGGTCGCCATGGACGAGCGCCGGCCCCCCGGGGGGCAATCCGGCCGGCATCGCTTCGGCGATCTCGCGCCACGGGCCGACGTCGTCGATCAGCCCTTTCGCCCGCAGCGTGTCAAGGCGCTCCGCGATGATTCCGCGGCGCGTCTCCACGTCCATCCGCGCGAGCGTATCCGGACCCGCCCCGGCCTTGGCAACCTCCTCCGCTGGGATCGCATGCAGTGCACGCAGAAAGCGGGCCAGAGGCTCGGCGGCCTGCTTCCGTTGGTCGTCATCGAGGTCCGCCCTGCACGCGGTCCGCCCGGCGAGCCTCCGGTACCCCGCGAAGGGCCAGGGGAACCGCCCCTCGGGCTCGCCGACGAAGAGAGGAACAGGCACCGGAAGCGGAACCCGCGGCGCGATCCAGGGCAGCACCGCTGTCTCGGTGCGGAGGAGGTCGACGGCGATCGACCGGCGTGGAAACCGGAAGACCCACGTTGCATTGACCCGGAAGGCGACGTTGTCCCACCCCTCGCTGGGAGATTCCACCCGCACCGGCGCAAGCTCCGGGAACTGGACCTCGATCAGCTCCCGCGCCAGGTCCCGGGAAACGGTGTGCTCGGCGGCCCAGGGAGGGGACGAGGTCACGCCGCCTCCACCCGCCGTCTCTCCAACTTCCTCCTCACCTCCCACGGCACCAACAGAATCAGCATCGCCATCGAGACGAGCAGGACGATCGGCACCAGACGCTGCGGCCACCCGCCGAGGACGTCGATGATGCTCGGCTGATCGGGCCGCGACTTGCCGACGTAGCCGTAGTTCCAGCCGAAGGCGAGATCGACGGCGAGGACGACGGCGAAGTAGGCCCAGAGGCCCAGGTAGGCGTACCGGAAGTCCTTCCAGGCCGGCCGGAAGCGGCGGGCCGCGAGATCGTAGACGGCGGTGCCGATGATCATGCCGTGGAAGATCCAGAAGATCCAAAAGCCAGGCCGCGCCGGTCCATCCTTGAGGTCCGGCGTCAGAATGCCCTGCGAGCTCAGGCCGAGCCCCCAGAAGTACAGGACGGCGCGCAGAGGGCGCCAGCTCGTGAAAAGCACCAGGGGGACAACGAGCGAGGTGAGGTTGCAGAGCTGCAACGGAAGGGAGTAGCGGGAATCGAAATGCGCCGGCAGGAGCCGCCACACGGTGACGCCCAGCCAGAGGGCGAGGACGATTGCGGCGAACGTGATCTCGCCTCCGGCGGCCGACGCTCCGGGCTCGCGCCGGCGCCGCACGGAGACGGCGGCGAGCGTCACGCCGAGGAGCGCGGCGAGGCTCGCCGCGTGCATCCAGGAGAACGGGCGAAACGTGTCCAGCACCCCGGGGAAGCCTCCTCATCCCTCGGATGGCAGCTTGGTGAAGACGTCGACGACGATGGAATCGCCGAGGATGCCGGCCTGCCCCGCGTACACTTGTTGCGCGCCGGCTTTGTCGAGCCCGTACATCGCCTCCAGGGTGCGCAGGAGGTTGACGTGGGTGATCCCCTTGCCCTCGCGATACTCGCCACTCTTGATGTGGTCGCCCACGAAGAGCGTGGCGATGCGGTTGCGCCGCCACACGTCCAGCGACGCGGGATCGGTGAGGCCGAACGGCCCATGGTCGTCCTCGTCGAACGTGAGGATGAGCAGGCTGTTGTGCTGCTTCGCCCATTGACTGTAGCCGTCGAGGTTCTGCCGCAGCCAGGCGTCTCCGGCGGCAATGTTCTCGGGAATCCTTCCGTCGTGCATGTCATGAGTCAGATTCGGGATCACAAACGATACGGTGGGAAGATCGCTGTAGGCGGCGGGAAAGTCCCGCCACCGCAGGTTCGTCGCCGCCGGCACGTTGCTGAAGCTGGCCCAGGGGACGTGCTTGCGCGCATAAAGGCCCGCCTGGTGGACCGTCGAGCCGACGGCGGGCAGATCCTCACAGTAGCCCTTGAACGTGCGGCCCGCGCGCAGCAGCTCTTCTCCCAGATTCGGCGCCGCAATGCGCCCCCTGGGGACCCGGTCGAGGAAGCCGACGCCTTGGTTGCTGCCCGAGAACAGCCAGAAGTAGTTGCCCTGGCTCGGGTGCTCCTCGCCGTACATCTTCGTGAAGCTCGCCCCCGAAGCTCGCAACGCGTTGATGTACGGAGCAGCCGGGTTGCCAACGATCTGCTCGTAGTCCTTGTTCTCCTCGACGACGATGACCACATGGTCGTACACGGGGAGCCCGGGAGGCCACGGGATCTTCGCGGCGGGCGGCCTTGGGAATGCCGGCTGGCGGCACGCGAGCGCCAGGAGCAGCAGAGAGATCGGGCGGGCCAAGAGTCGCTTCATGAGACCACTCTACCCGTTTTCGGATAGAGTCCCGCCTTGCCTTTGCGCCCAGATGGAGGAGGACCCATGAGCGAGATGTCGATCGAGCGCGGCCCCCGCCGGACGTTCCTCGATATGAACGGCTACCAGTGGACCGTCATCCTGGCGGCCTGGCTGGGATGGGGCTTCGACGCCTTCGACGGCATGCTGTTCAACTTCGTGGCGCCGAACTGCGTGCCGACGCTCCTCCACCTCACCATCGGCTCGCCAGATGCCAAGGCGGCGACCCTGCGCTGGACCGGAGCGCTCACCTCCGTGCTCCTCGTCGGCTGGGCGTTGGGCGGCATCTTCTTCGGCAAGGTCGCCGATCGTATCGGCCGCACTCGCACCCTGATGCTGACGATCACGCTCTATGCCTTCGGCACCGCCCTCTGCGCGTTCGCGCCGAACCTCCTGGTGCTCGGGATCTTCCGTCTGATCTCGGCCCTGGGGATCGGCGGCGAGTGGGCGGCGGGGGCGGCGATGGTGGCGGAGACGGTGCCGGAGAGGCGCCGCCTGGAGGCCGGTGCCCTGCTCTACACCTCCGCGCCTGTCGGTCTCTTCTTCGCCACCTTCGTCAACTTCCAGATCGCGGGCGTCTGGTTCAAGGGCACGCCGGAGGTCTCCTGGCGCTACGTCTTTCTCGCCGGCCTGATCCCTGCCGCCGTCGCGTTGCTGGTGCGCATCTTCGTCAAGGAGCCGGAGCGCTGGAAGGCGGCCGCCGCCACGGCGCAGCACCCAGCGATCCGCGAGCTCTTCGACGCCAAGCACCGCCCCTACACCCTGAGCGGCTTCTTCATGGCCGTGATCGCCCTGATCACGTGGTGGAGCTGCAACGCCTTCATCCCGGTGGTCTCCTCCGGCCTGGCGCAGACGGCCGCCGTGACGCGCGGGCTCGACCGCGCCGCGACCCTGGCCCTGGTGGAGCACTGGAAGGCCGTCGCCACCAACTACTTCAACTGGGGCGGCCTCCTCGGCACCCTGCTGACCGTTCCCGCCGCCAAGCTCCTGGGACGCCGCGCGATGTTCTTCATCTACTACGCCCTTTCGGGCGCCGCGGTCCTCGCCACTTTCGGCCTCCCTCTCGACCCCGCAGTGCGCCTCCGGATGTACTTCTTCATCGGCCTCACCGTCTTCGGCGTCTTCGGCAGCTTCACGTACTACCTGCCGGAGCTGTTCCCAACCCGTCTGCGAGGCACCGGCTCCGGCTTCTGCTACAACGTCGGCCGCATCATCGCCGCCGCGGGTCCGATCCTGGTGGGAATCATCGCCGCCAGCGGCACCGACTCGGCCGTCCGCACCCTCTTCTGGGTCGGCTTCGTCCCTCTTGCCGGCCTGCTGTTCCTCCCCTGGGTGATCGAAACCAAGGGACGCGCGCTGACGGACTAATCCGACCGCAGAGCCACCATCGGGTCGACCTGCGTCGCCCGCTCCAGGGGCACATAGGCCGCGACGGCGGAAACCAGGGCCAGCCCGATCGACACGGCGACGAGCGTCATCGGATCGTTGGCGCCGACGCCGAAGAGCAGGCTCGCCATCACACGCGTCGCCGCGAGGGAGAGCAGGAGGCCGCCAACCAGGCCGCCGAGGGTCAGCGCGCCGGCTTCTCGCGCCACGAGAGCCAGAACCTCTCGGCGGCGCGCTCCGAGGGCCATCCGCAGGCCCATCTCCCGCGTCCGCTGCGCGACGGACCAGGCCATCACGCCATAGATTCCAACCGCCGCCAGCACGACCGCGAGCACGGCGAACACGCCGAGGAGGACCAGGCTGAATCGGCGGCCGGCCAACGAACGATCGATCCTCTCCTGCATCGTGATGACGTCGGAAACCGGCTGATCGGGATCGACCGTGTGGACCGCCGAGCGGACCGCTCGCGCCAGCCGCAAGGGATCTCCCGCCGTCCGCACGGCGAGCGACATGACCTGGGAAGGCAACTGCGCGACCGGGAGATAAAATTGTGGCCGCGGCCCGACGTGCAGCCCGGAGTTGCGGACGTTGCCGACCACGCCGACAACGGTGATCCAGGCCGGATCCTTGGCGTCGAAATCGCCGCGACGCAGGCGCTTGCCGAGCGGATCGGCGCCGGGCCAGTAGGTGCGCGCGAAGGTCTCGTCGACGATCGCGACCCTTGGCGCACCGTCCGCGTCGCCATCGCGGAAAAGCCGTCCGCGGCGGAGCGGGATGCCCATCGCCTCGATGTAGCCGGGCGTGGCGCTCCGGCGATCGGCCATCGGGGACCGCCCCGGTTCCGGGCGGGGCATCCCCTCGATGATGAAGCCGCCGATGCTCTCCCCGCCGCTCATGGGCAGGCCGGAGACCGCCCCGGCGGCGACGACGCCCGGCAGCGCGCGGACCTTCTCCACGGCCGCCACGTAGAAGGCGGCCGCCTGCTGCCCTTTGTGCCCTTCCAGGTTCACCTGCGCGGTGAGGATCGGGGCGGGGCGGAATCCGGGATCGACCGCGGTCAGGCGGGTGAAGCTGCGCAGCAGAAGCCCCGCGCTCACCGCCAGCAGCACCGCGGTGGCCGTCTCCACGATCACCAGGGCACGCAGAGTGTGGCGCCCGCGCGAGGTGCTCGCGCCGGCCCGGGTGCCGTCGCGCAGGATGGAAGCGAGATCGGAGCGCGTCATCTGCAGGGCGGGCACCAGACCGGCCAGGCACCCGGAGGCCAGAGAGAGCCCGAACGTAAACGCCAGCACCCGGCCGTCCAGACCCAGACCAAGCGCTTTCACGCCGGCAGGGAGCAACGTGCCGGCGGCGCGCAGACCCCAAACCGCAAGGAGCGCTCCGACGGCGCCTCCCGCCAGCGCCACGATCAGGCTCTCGGTCAGGAGCTGGCGGACCATCCGTCCGCGGCTCGCGCCCAGGGCGGTCCGCACGGCCACCTCCTTCTGCCGCGACGCGGCCTGCGCCAGGAGCAGGTTGGTCACGTTGACACAGGCGATCAGAAGCACGAGCAAAACGGCGCCCCAGAGGACGAGGAGCGCCGGCCGGACGTCTCCGGTGAGCTGATCGGTCAATGGCTCGACGCGCGCGCTCCATCCCTTGTCGTTGTCCGGGTACTGCCTGGCGAGGCGGGCGCACAGCGTCACCAGCTCGCCGTTGGCCGCGGCGACGCCGATCCCCGGCTTGAGCCGCCCGACGGCGACGCTGTTGTGCTCGCCGCGCGCCGCCCGCGACTCCGGAGTGAACGCCATGGGACGCCACAGCTCCGGCTCCGTCGCGAATCCGAAGCCGGCCGGCATTTCGGCCCCACGCGGAAAGGCAAAACCCTCAGGCATCACCCCGACCACGGTCACCGGCAGGCCCGCCAGGGTGATCGACTGGCCGATCACCGAGGGATCGCCGCCGAAGCGGCGCTGCCAGAGGCGATGGGACAGCACAGCCACTCGAGCAGCTGCCGCTTCGTCGGCGGGCAGGAGCGTCCGGCCCAGGAGCGGAGGCGTCCCCAGGAGGTCGAACAGGTCGCCGCTGACGTTGACGAGGTTGAGGAGCTCGGGCTCACCCCGCCCGGTGAACGTCCCGTGATCCGATGCCACCATGGACATGAGGTCGAGCGTGCGGCTCTGCGCCTTCCAGTCGAAGAACGGACCCGCCGAGACCGGGAGCTTGTCCGGCAGCCCCACCGCCTTGGCCAGCACCGGGTTCGACGCCCAGACGACCACCAGGCGGTCCGGGGCACGGAACGGCAGCGGAGCGAGGAGCACCGCATTCACGACGCTGAAGATCGCCGAATTCGCGCCGATGCCGAGCGCCAGCGTAACGATGGCAAGGAACGCGAAGAGCGGCCGCCGCATCAGCGTGCGGACGGCATAGCGGAGATCCTGCCGGAGGCTGTCGATCATGCGCCCTCTATCTTGCCCTATATGGAGTGATGGCGTCCTTCTGCTCTGGAGGCAGGCTGTGGTATTATGATTCCACATGGAGGCGCTCGACCCGTGCGAATCGAAGCGATCCTCTGGGACTTGGACGACGATCCTGCTGGCAATGTACAGCACTGTGCTGACCATGGGATCACCAAGGAAGAAGTCGAAGAGGTCTTGGAGAATGCGATGGATGTTGACATCAGCCGCTCTTCCGGACGACCCGTTGTGTTCGGTGACACCCAAGCGGGACGGCACTTGATGGTCGTATACGAGAGCGTCGACGCCACTACGGTGTATCCGGTAACGGCCTTCGAAGCTCCAAGGAGGTACCGACGATGACCCTTCGCCGTATCACCCGCGATCGCCGCCTCTCCCCCGAAGAGGCCGCGAGGTATCGCGAGGTCCGGGATCAGGTTGCACAGGAGCTGCCTGAGCTGATCACGCGGCATTCCGAGCGCTTGGTCGCTCTCGACCAGTTGACAGAGCTGATTCAGAAACTGAAGGCTGCTCGCGAAGAGAAGGGGTTGAGCCTCGCCGATCTGACCCGTCTGACTGGCATGGACCGGTCGGCGCTCTCGAAGCTTGAGACCGGGCAACGCCTCAACCCCACCGTCGAGACCCTCGTGCGTTACGCCGACGCCGTGGGCAAACGCCTGGTGGTCTCTCTGGCAAACTCATAACGGCGCCCTCCCCCTTGCGCCGCGCGACGCCTTGTTCCATGCTCCCGCGGCAATGAACGGCATCGGCGAGAGCCCGCCGCGGCCGGACGGCCTGGCCAAGGTCTCCGGCGGGGCGCGGTATGTGGACGACGTCTCCCTGCCCGGGATGTGGTTCGGCGCCACGCTGCGCAGCCCGCATGCCCATGCCCGCATCCGTTCGTTCCGTTGGCATCCCGAACGGGCTCCCGCGGCCGCCGTCTGCGTTACCGCCGCCGATCTTCCCGGACCGAACGGCGTCCAGCTCATCGACGACTCGTGGCCGATCCTCGCCGACGGCGTCGTCCGTCATGTCGCGGAGCCCGTGGCGCTGGTGGCGGCTCCGACGCGCCTGGAAGCCCGGCAAGCCCTCGACGCGTTCGACGTCGAGTACGAGCCCCTTGCGCCGGTCCTGACCATGGAAGAGGCCGAGGCGCTGGCTCCCCTCTACGAGTTGGAGATGGTCTCCGGCGACGTCGAGGCGGCGCTCGCGCGGGCGGACCGGGTGATCGAGGGGACGACCCGGACGGGGTATCAGGAGCACATCTACATCGAGTGCCAAGGGATGATCGCCTGGTGGGAGGAGGGCGCCGTCCACGTCCTCGGCTCCATGCAGTGCCCGTACTACGTGCACAAGGCGCTGGTGCATGCCTTCGATCTTCCCGAGGATCGCGTGCGGGTGCGGGCGTCCGCGGTGGGCGGCGGCTTCGGAGGGAAGGAGGACTTCCCGAGCGCGCTGGCGATCCATGCGGCCCTCCTCGCCAGGGCATGCGGCCGGCCGGTCAAGATGATCTACGACCGGCACGAGGACATCATCGGCACCTCGAAGCGCCACCCGGCGATCCTCCGCCACCGCACCGGCGTGGACCGCGACGGCCGCCTGCGCGCGCTCGACGTCGAGATCCGCATGGACGGCGGCGCCTACCTGACGCTCTCCTCGGTGGTGCTCTCGCGGGCGCTTCTCCACTCCTTCGGCCCGTACCGGTGGGACGCGGTGCGCATCCGGGGCAAGGTGCTGCGCACGCACACGGCGCCGAACAGCGCGTTCCGTGGCTTCGGAGCGCCCCAGGTGGAGCTCGCGATGGAACGCCAGATGGATCGCATCGGCCGGGCGCTGGGGCTCGATCCCTATGAGATTCGCGCCCGCAACGTGGTGGAGCCCGGCGACCGCCTGCCCACCGGACAGGTGCTCGACGCCTCGACCTCGGCCCGGCTTTGCCTGGAAGAGGCCGAGCGGCGGACCGGATTTCGGGCGCGCTGGAAGGAGATCGAAGAAGCCCGCCGCGGACGGAATGACGGCGAGCCGCTGCCGGGGATCGGCCTCGCCCTCTATTTCCACGGCGCGGGATTCACCGGCAACGGCGAGAGGCGGATGAAGTCCCCGGTGACCGCCCGGCTCCTCGCGGACGGCCGTATCGAGGTGGCGACCGCGATGACCGACATGGGCCAGGGATGCGCGGCGGTCTTTCCCCAGATCGCCGCCGCGGCGGCCGGCATCGGCCCCGAGGACGTCGTCTTCTCCGAGCCGGACACCGGCGCGGCGCCCGATTCCGGCCCCACGGTCGCCTCACGGACGACCATGATCGTGGGCGGCGTCATCGTGCGCGCCATGGAGCAGATGCGCGACCGGATCCTCGCTGTGACCCGAAACGGCGAGAGCTTCCGGGACGCGGCGCGCCGCCTCCGCGCGGCGGGTCCCGTCGAGGTCACCGTCCACCACGAGCCACCGGACTGGCAGACGTTCGACGAGACCACCTACCGCGGCGCCGCCTACCCCACCTACGCCTGGGGCGCCGACGTCGCCGAGGTCGAGGTCGATCCCGACACGCTGGCCGTCCGGCCCGTCCGGGTCACCGCGGTCTGCGAGGTCGGACGCGCCATCCATCCCACCCTCTGCGCCGGGCAGATCGAAGGCGGCACGCTCCAGGCCGTCGGCTGGGCGCTCATGGAAGAGATCAAGCTGCAGGACGGCCGCTACCTCAACGACCGTTTGGCGACGTACATCATCCCCACGATCCAGGACAGCCCGCGGATCGACGTCCACCTGCTGGAGCGCGGCTTCGAAGGCGGTCCGTTCGGTGCCAAGGGGATCGGCGAGCTGCCGATGGACGGCGGCGCGCCGGCGATCCTCCAGGCGATCGAGAACGCGACCGGGATCGTGCCGACCGAGGTGCCGGCGACGCCGGAACGGCTGCTCGGATGGTCTCTTTCCAACGGGTCGGGAGACCAGAGGCCGTAATGCACGATCATCTCTCGCCGCCCTCCCGATCCCGACCCAGGGCGTTGCCCTGGGCTGAGGAATCGCGGCCCCTTGGGCCTGAAAAGCGTGTCGGGTGGACAGGGCCGAAGGTCCGGGCTTCCTCAGCCCAGGGCAACGCCCTGGGTTGGGGGGGCGGATCGGAGGTCCGTCCGTCATGAGCACGGTCTTCTCCATCAACGGGAGCGAGGTAACAGTCGAAGGCGCGCCCATGGAGCGCCTCCTCGACGTGCTCCGCGGACCGCTCGGTCTCACCGGCACGAAAGAGGGGTGCGGCGAGGGGGAGTGCGGCGCCTGCACGGTGCTGTTGGACGGCGAGCCGGTCCTCTCCTGCCTGGTCCCCCTCTTTCAGTGCGCCGGCCGCCGCGTGGAGACCGTGGAGGCGATGGCGGCGGGGCCGCAGCGGGATCTCCTGGAGCGCTTCGTCGCCGCCGGCGGCGTGCAGTGCGGGGCGTGCACGCCGGGAATCGTGGTCACCGCGTGCGCGCTGCTGCAGGAGAATCCGGCGCCGGACCGCGACGCGGCCCGCCGCGCCCTGGCCGGCAACCTCTGCCGCTGCACGGGCTACGAAGGGATCCTGCGGGCGCTTTGCGGAGAGCCCAGCCGGTGACGCTCGCCCTGCGCCCGCGCTCGCTGGCGGAGACGATCCGGCACCTGGCGGACGACCCGGCTCTCATCCTCACCGCCGGCTGCACGGACCTCATGGTCCGCCCTCTCGAGGCGCTCGCCCGGATGGACCGCGTGCTCGATCTCCTGGCGGTCCCGGAGCTGCGCGGTATTCGCGACATGCGCGAGACCGGAGACGGGATCGAAATCGGCGCCACCACCACCTTCACCGAGATCCGCCGCTCGCCCGCCGTCCATTCGCTCTTCCCCGCCCTCGCCGACGCCGCCGGCCAGATCGGCGGCTGGCAGATCCAGAACCGCGCCACCCTGGGCGGCAACATGGCCAATGCCAGCCCGGCCGGGGATTCGTTGCCCGTCCTCCTCGTCCTCGGCGCCGTGGTCGTCGCCGCCGGCCCGGATGGCCCGCGGGAGATCCCCTATGCGGAATTCCACACCGGCTACCGCAAGACCGCTCTGCGGCCG
>Ga0075426_10003540_pt1 | contig 11187 bp, 15 predicted proteins | sample SoiMethybrSBSTD5_FD_75304 | JGI IMG/M metagenome (GOLD analysis project Ga0075426, IMG submission 75304) | Bulk soil microbial communities from a Populus tree surrounding site in Tennessee, USA - Soil MetaG P. TD hybrid SBSTD5 | ecosystem: Environmental > Terrestrial > Soil > Tree plantation...
CAATCGGACTGTCAATCCTGCCCCCACCGCTGCCGAATACCTTTATGTCTAGGTCTTTGAAGTCAACTAAGGGGCCGTTATCAAATTGCAAAATCGTATAATACTTCCTTGATCTATCCAATCTGTTGACGTAGTTCTGCAACTCCATCACCTTACGCTTGTCTTCTCCATATTTGTGATTTACGAAGTATGAAGTCCAAAAGATCGGGAGGTATTCTCGATCAAATTGGCGCACCTCGATTCCATGTCTATGAAACCACTCTTCGAATATGATCTTATTTGATGGAGGATATTCAACCTTAATATGCGGCCGGAATTGAATTGGTACGTCGATCATTTTGAATTTTCTTTTCGTGAACCTCTAGCCCATTTTTTAATGTCAGACAAATCATATTGTGAATTGCTTTTTGGGAAGAACCGAGTTAGTATATCTTGAAGGATGGCTGTTTGGGTGTATGCAAATAGTTCCTCTTTATAACCAATTCGAGTAGACAAATTAAGCTTCTCTCGGTTACGTCTCATTACTGATGTCGTCGCATGAACTGTTTCGTGAACAAGAACAGGCATCGAAATTTTGTTATGCAGGTACATTTCAGCAACGAGTGGTTTAATAAATTGCTTTCCATTTTCATTTATACCGATAACCTTTACCGGGATGACCATCGACTCAGTATGATCACAATTGTATCCTAACGAACGAATCCTTTTGCGCATCGCTGCCTTTGAGCTGTAAATCCTAACCTCCACATTATTTGTAACGAAAACTTTCATCGCTTCACCATCAGACAATCTCCCCACCCCGAATTTCCGCTCATCTTAATTTCTTTTGTGACAAATCCAAAGCCCTTCATGTACTTTTCTACCTCTGGCCATAACGCACAACCCTTGTAAAGCTCTTGTTTGTTTATTTCGAGGTATGCGTATTTGAATTGCTTTAAAAGATCGCCCATACCACGAAGTGCCATAAGTTCAGCTCCCTGTAGATCAATATTCAGGAAGTCAAATTTGTCCGGATCGAATGCGTTATATCCATGTTCGTTTTTTGACTCCTTTAATCGATTGAATACTGTATCAATTCGGTGCGTTTTCATAGGGATATCCCTAACGTAATGTACGTCAGGATGCGCATATTTGTGTGTGCCCAATTCCAAAATTGAACTTGACTGGCTCCCGTTGTTAGACACATGAAAATTTACCTCCTGACCGTCAACATCACCGATACAAAAGTTGCAAAAAAATAATTGATTGTTATCAAATTGATTTGGCAGTGCAGTTACTTTCTGTTGTAGAATGGAGAATATTTCGGGGTTTGCTTCTATCCAAATTTGTCGAAAGACGCCCATTTCCAGGTAAGCTTTAGCCTCTTCGCCAATGTTAGCCCCTACATGTAGAATTCCTTCCGGCTTTCCGTATTTTCGAACGATGTCCTTAAATGAGATCAGCATGATTATTCTTTGATAAAGTAGCAGCCCATATTTTCGATCGCTCCGTTCTCTGGCAATTCGTGTATTTCGTATTTCCCTTTCGTGAATTCCTTCACTGCACGGTTAACGTCGTATCCCTGGTCGCCGTAGTCGTGACAGGCACATACGCCGCCTTTGACAAGCTTCGGAACCCATAAGTGAAGATCCTGCATTACGTACTCATAGTAGTGACAGGCATCTATATAGACGAAGCCAAGCGAGTTGTGCGGAATTTGTTTTGCCGCTTCTGAGGACAGGCCCTTCATGATTACAGCCGGAAATCCATCGACTCGCTTAACGGCATCTTTGTAATTTTGATCGTGCATTTCTTGCGGATCGCTGGCCATGCCTCGAATGCCTGCTGTAGTCTCCCATACGTCCACCATGTAAAGTTTGGCTATTCCCCATTGGAGTATTTCAAGACTGAACACGCCGGAAGCGACTCCGATCTCTGCTCCAGCAAGTGAAAGGTCAATAATTTCGTGAAGGTTTGCTCTTGATTTTATCATATCATCACCCAATCGGTTCTATTAGATTTTTGAAAGAAGTCATTTTGCTTGAATGTCACCGGCGGGATGTAAAGTCCCTTAACCAGGTCAGCTCGAACCATGATCATGTTCATATCAGCAACCTGGAATATTACTTTGTAACCAAAACGTTCAGCGAGCTTTACGCCAGCATCGAAGCTGAAGCCGTAGTAATCGTCGCCAGCCCAAACGTGATCAGGATTGTATTTTATTGCACGGGCATCAATGAAGGCTGGATTGAATTCAGCGATGATAACTGAAGGCTTTATGTTGGCTGATAAAATCTTTTCTAGTATCCAGTAATCATTACCGTCGATATCGATGCTTAACAGCCCTATCTCATCATTGGGTTTAATGTGATCATGTACGGTTTCAAGCGTTATATTGTGGCCATAAATTTTATCGAGGTGAGTAGCGGTCCATCCGAGATTTTCTAAATGCCTTGTGTTACTGAGGAGGAAGCCATCACCAGCGCCAATATCTACACAAGATTTAACATGATCATTCACGTGATGAAAAATGTATTCCAGTAGTAACCCTTCGGAATTTTGGCTATACAAATCCTTCCCTTTTATTTCTGGTAATCTCTCAATCCAGTTCATTTTACGAAGTTTATAAAGTGATCATAAACGTACTTTGCGCGTGTTCGCAGCAATTCTCCGTCATCCGGATACCTCACCTTAAACCGCTCCCACCACTCTACCCGAAAAGTGTCGTGCATGTAATCCGGTACCGCAATAATGTAATCGTCGATAATCGTGATCGTGTGCTTCGGGAAACAATCGTGAAGCCTGATAAACACGTCCATGAACGAAGGCCATATACGGTAATCCCCGGGCCATGGGTGCGGTCCTAAGAAAAGCCTTGCATCATCAATGAGGATCAAACAATCATGCCCCTTGATGGCCTGGATCTCTGTCAGTACAGGACATTCGACCATTACTTCGTCAGGCGCCTCGTAGTTTTCAGACCAATGAGCATCAAGCCAGAAGACAATGCGCTGGCCTTTGTAATCTTTGGCGATTGATTTCAGAAGAGCGGCGCTGTCTCCGGTGTGAAGCGTTACGCCTTTCGGAAACTCGCCTTCTGGCCTGCCTTCAATGATTTCAATGGTGTGACAAATTTCGAATATCTCCGCAGCAGCACGCACAGAATCCCCGCCGGCCGTACCGGTTTCGATGAATACCTTAATGTCGTAAGCATCGACGAAACGCTTTACGTATTCGATTGGCAGTCCTCCTGTGGTTACTCCGTTGTGCTTATAGCCCATATTGTGATCGAATCCAATTGTAAAGTATTTCCATCCCTTTTTTAAGGGTGTATTTTGGCTCCCACATATTAAGAACTTGACGCGCCAAAGTGTTGTCAGAATTCCTTCCCCTTACTCCCTGAGGTCCATCGATATGTTTTATACGAATGACTTTATTTGCTACGCGTGCTGTAATTTCAACCAGCTCATTTATTGAAACCATCTCCTCACTACCAATATTGAGAGGTTGGTTATACTCTGATTTTATTAACAAAAGAACTGCGTCAATACAGTCATCGATGTAAAGGAATGATCTTGTCTGTTCGCCATCTCCGAAAACTTCTATAGTGCCAATACCTTTTCCTGTCTCAGCATTACAATGATCGCTTGTTCTTGCTATCTTTCTAGCGATTGCAGCGGGTGCCTTTTCTTTTCCGCATTTATAAGAACCTTCAGGACCATAGATATTGTGGAAGCGAGCGATACGAATATTAAGCCCCTTGTTTCTGCGAAACGAATCGTACATTATTTCAGAGAACAGCTTTTCATAACCATAGCAACTGTCCGGATTTGCCGGAATAGCATCAGTCTCTTTAAGTCCAGGATTATAAACTTCTGTTTGGATGTGTGACGGGTAAATGCACGCTGAGCTGCTGTAAAAAACTATACCAGAATAATTTATTTCCGACAATGCTTTTGCGACATTCAAATTCATCAGCGCAGAATCATGCATTATGTCGGCATCATTTTCTCCTGTAAATATGTAATTCGCCCCGCCCATTAAGCAGCAGAAAACAAACACAAGATCAAATTCTTTCGACTTATAATAAGGCTCTTGGTACTTATCAACGACGACGCGCCTCACCACTGCGATGTCTCTTAAATCCCCAATTACAGCATCATCTGAAAAATCATATTCCCCATACTCGTAAGCCTTAATGTCAACAGTTCGCACGAAATAGCCTTCTGATTTTAATCTCCTAGCCATGTGGTGACCAATAAAACCATGACCACCTAAAATAAGCGCCGTTTTCATCTGAATTTTATTTGAGTCCATGAATTAGGGATTAAGTGAGTGGTGTCCATTTTATTGTGAGCAAACCAGTTCGGCGCTGTGTGGTCAGGCGAAACGATTACCTTATTGTCGTTGTGACCCAAATAAGAGCCCCACCAGGAGAATGAACTATTCGCAATGATGTGATCGGAACAGGAAGCCATACGCGATAAGTCGTTAAATTCATTCTGTCCATCACTATAAAGAAATTCAGCGTCTTTAATTACTGATAGATTCGCCCTACACCATGGCATATCATCGGAAAATACTAAGAACTTCATTTTATTATATTGCCTGAAAACATCGACTGCCTGATGAATGTAGTTCATGTCCACCGGCCTGAAAGTTTGCTGATTCGTGTCTAGGTAGTCACCTCTACGAATGTGGATACTTACAAAGTCAATTGGATTTATATTCAATCTAAAAGCTTGCTTCACTTCAGGAACAGCGTTTTCGAAATGTCTCTCTGACTGAAAGAATCCACGGATCTTCACACCTCCCTCAAATTTAGGAATAGGAGAATACCCCCAGCCATCATCTGTAGCAACATCGTAAACCTGTAGCTTTTTAATGTTGCCTTTGTAAACTGGAAGTTTCCAGTACTTATAGATCTGTCGGTGATGGTAGTGAGCGGGTATGAACCAGTCAGTGCCGTACTTTTTAGCGTAGCCTATCGCCGCCGCAGTTTGAAATAAATTGTTTGCCAAACGCCCAAGAAAAGTGGGCACTACTAAATTATTCATATATGTTGCCACGTTCTCCTTGCCACGATATCTTTGATATTTGTGTAGCTCACACTATAATGACCACTGTTGAATATAGCATAAGTAGACTCCCCTAAAGAGTATCGCAACCTTATTTGTTGAACTTCATCTTCTGACATCTTTGAATTTAAATTATCAACTCCTGATTTTGGTAATTGCAGACCCATTGCAAAAGAGTGTTTTGCATTCTCTGATCTAGTAGCCCATTCAAGATTTGATTCATTATTATTATCCTTCACTCCATCCTTATGATTTATCATAGGCTTGTTTTTGGGATTTTTATGGAACGCAAGCCCAACTAATCTATGAACTAAAGTTAGTTTTTGTTTTTTGTTTGGCAGTGTAATGCCACAGGCCATGTATCCATCTTTCAATTTGTGCTGATGAATAATTCGTTCTTTTCGAACCATGTAACATTGATGGTTCCACACCGTTCTTTCCAGGGATTTAATTCGACCTAAATTTGACGCTTTGTAATAACCTTCGAGTGAAGGTATGTCTTTCCAGATTTCTTCCTGTATATTTGCTTCCATATCTTTAGAGTTTGCACTATAAAGATAGCTAAAGGCCGTCAGCATTAAAAGTGTTGTTACGGCCTTTTTCATCGCATCGCTTTTAATTTCCTTATCAATCCTTCATGAAATCCCTTAGCGGTTCGTTTGTTATTGGTCTGGTAGTGGCTCTTTTCTTCCTTCCCGTAATCATTGACCTTGTGAAGGTACTCAAGACCAGGACAGAAGTAAATAGAGTTGCCAGCTTTCAACCAATTATAGTTTTGCAAAATGCTGTCAGATGTCCAGGGCTCCGGGCAGTCCTCCCACACTCGAAGATACTCGTCGCGGTTGACGAAGTAGTTCATGGCGTTAAGGGCCAGAGTGAACATTGGATCAGAAGCGAAGTAATAAACATTTTGCTTAGTTATGTGCTGGCTTGAAAACTTTGTAAGGTCAAAATGAGGCCTGGCGAAAACCGGTTGAAGAATTGTGTTTGGCATAAATGGATGCGCGTCAACGGCATTAATATAATCGATTCCTATGGAATTGTCGCTGTCTATAAGTATCACAAATTCGTTCGATGCCTTGCTAACGGCTTCCCTCTTGTTGCGATAGCAGCCTAAATTCTTTTCGTTACGAAATAGCTTGATCTTGTCGATGCCTCCAAGTTTCTGGTTAATCTCCGCCCACACAACTGGGTTACTGCAATCGTCCACTATTACTATCTCTGAAATCCTTTCATCGTTCAGAACTTGACGGAAGGACTCGTAGAGAAGGTCTGTGCGGTTATATGAGGTAATGCAAATTGAGATCATGATATTTTTATTTTAATCCACGACAAAACCGTGTAATAGACTTCTTAAATCTCTTCCAGGTTTGGAATGCTATCCATAACGCTCCCTGTACCGTAATGGCATGACCGCTTAAAATCATCTTCCGCCAACTCCACTTTAACCATAGTTCGCCAGTTCTTTTAAATTTCTTCGCCTGCTCATCATGCTGCCCAATGCGGATAACATCAAGAAATACGTATGGACTTATCGCGCATCGACACGAATGCTCCAGCAATGTTTTTGTTTTATCGAAATCCTCTAAACAATCAAAAACATCCGAAACAACAGCGTATGAAAACGGAAGTGTCTCTGATAATTTTTGCAGTTCTTGTGACTTCATTGCCATTACAAAAGCGGTTTCGATTTTACCATCCGTTCATCCCATTCTCTTCTAAGCTGCGCTGGCGACTGGTTGTAATGAAAACCATGGCCGTGCTTACGATTGAAGGGACTCATTCTCTTTTGATACATTTTATATCGGTCGATAGTTCTCTGAACGCCTCCGATGTGCTTGTAGTGGAGGACGAACAAACTCTCTTCACTCCACTTAACGTTACCTTCTGGGTTACACTTATGGGCCCCCAAATTGTAGTTGATGTTCGTTATCTCCTTTGGGTTGAAGATAATAGCTTTGCTGTAATTGGCGAAGTGAAAGCCGTTGGTGATCTCCAGTAAATCATCTTTCGGCATTTCGTCGCTCATAATCTGCCAGCCGTAGGTTTTGAAAATTGTTACCCCCTCAAACCTTGCCCGGGCGATTAATTGGTGAATGTTCTGTCCAGGCATTGAGAGTACTTCATCCATATCACACACGATTACGTAGTCAGCATCGCTACCGTACCAACATGTGTTTTTTAAATTCATGTTGTGATGGTCATTGAAGAATTGATCACCAAAAAAATCTACCTCAGCGCCCTCTTCTCTTGCAATCTCCCGTGAATTGTCAGTGCTGTGATTGTCGTAGACGAATAAGTTACGGCAGAACTTACGATAGTGTTGCAATACCATCCGGATAATATCCGATTCATTATAACAGAGTACGTGCAGGTCGATGTTCATACTAGCTGTAGTTGTCGCGGGTAGAAATAATCCTCTGTTGTTTGATTTCTGACGGGAGATTCCAGATAAATGAGATCTTCGTAATTAATCCATACTTTATAAGTCTGTCCGGGTTTAAACCCTAAATTACGCTGCCTATTATCTACTGACAATATTTTCACCGTGTCTCCTGTGCGCATAAGCTTTCCGATAGTTGTTTATAAAACTCAAACGCCTCTTCATCGACTTTTGACTTCAGCCAGGACAGATCCGGATCTTCGTTCTGATACTTTTGAATGTGCCCTTTCCCCGCGCAACGACCTATCCCGTGCTTAATGCCAATCGCTCCGGTATCAATAAAAGCCTTCGTTCTCCTCCTCGAGTACTCCCACAATTTAATATCCACGAATGTAAGATCCGGACGAAGATCATTCCAATTCCAGTTGTTCAAAGCCGATAACCGGAAACCTGTAGTGAATAGTGAAGAGCGGTTTTTGTGGTCACTGCCGTTGAAGACTTTCCAAGTTCGATTCTTCAGGTGGTAGTAAGTGGTGTAGTTCTGGCCCACGAAATCGAGATGCATGTAAGGAACGAAACGTTCGATGTAGTCGGCGGGGTACATGTCGTCTTCGGTCACAAGCACAAAATCCATGCCGTCCTCTTTAGCGTGCTGACATCCCATCTTTAACCTGGCGACAAGATCTATCGAGTCTGTAGGCTTTATCAACTCAGGCCCGATGTGATACACTGCATCAGGCTTTACGGTTTGCCTGGATATTTGCTTTCGAGCGAAGGAGATAAGTTCGTCCCTTCCACCGTGATCACAGATGATAATTCCTATCTTCATATTCTCCAAGGCTTAAGATCAATTATTGAATTACCATTAAAAGCGATTTCAGGAAAAGCCTGGGCCATCAGTTTATCATCCCGATACTTTGGTATTGGCGATGCTGTGCGCACCACATTGCCGGCGCTATTTAGTCGCTTCATCAGGGGTTATTTTAGGTAGTCTGACCGATTTTAGTTCGAAGGTAATTTCAAGTTCTTCGCGCTCTCCTTGTTCGTTGATCACGAATGCATGCAGAACAGTTGTGCGCTTGAAGAATCTTTGACGTGTGTAGATATCTTCATCAGGCCACGCACTCACTTCACCCACATCCATCTGGGAGCAGTCGATAGGTTTTTCAAGATCAAGACCTACCATCTGCCCAGCAAGCTGCATGCTTGGAAAGGATTTATCTATACCGCAGGGCTCAGTGGCGCCAAGGTTGTCTTTACATACCATAGTGGTAAAAATTTGCTTAATGAACTTTTATCTGATGACACGAACACTTGACATCCCTGCGCCGCCAACTCCCTGCAAAACCTCTCGAACTGCCGTAGCTCGTAGTTAAGTAGTTTATCTTTGATGACCGGGTGGAATTTTAGATCGACACCAAACAATATAACATCCTTAGCCCCTGCGTTAAAAGCAAGTGACAAAGCCACAAAAGGCGAAGTTTTAGAACTGTATACATGACCTTTTTTTAGGTGCTTGGAAAATTGTTGAAGTCTTAGTGTTTCGGCTTTAGGAAACTGTTGCTGCCAATACGAAATAGTCGTGAAGAACTTTTGCGGTTTAGATGCTTTGATAATAGCTTCTCGATCCGGCGGGAACTTTCGATTGATCACTACAAGCCAATCGGTTTCTTTTCCGAAGCGTGCACAGTCATTTACGCCGATGGAAAGATCGCATGGCGTGTTGTGCCATCCTTCTGCGCTGGGGCCGCAACCTATGATTGAGATCGTCATTTTAAACGTTGAGGATTTTCATCGTTCCATGAATTTAATGAGGTTCAAAACAAAGGGGATGCTCATATCCGAAATTTCGCCGGATTTATCGTGATTTCTTAACTCATAAACACTTTCTTTTAGCCGCGCTAAATAGCATTCCGAAGAACAGACATCAAAAGATTCATAACTATCAACGCTATCGTTACCCCAATCGTAATGCTTGTGGTAAAGGTGATGCCAATCCTTAGGCAAACTGCCTTCAGATTCTTTACCACATACATCGCACTTGTGACCAATCACTACTTCTTGATTCGCTTGCCTGACTTCGGTTATGTTCATTTCTTGCAGTCCTCCAAAATTAAGGTTTCGATGTAGTTATTGAAAGACCGGTTGCTTTTCTTGGCCTTGTCCATAGCACACTTCAGGGCCGATTCCTTTATCCGCAGTTCCTTCCGCTTTGTCTTTTCAATCCCGTACATATCACGTAAATATGCCATTATGCCACCGTAAAAACAAACTACCGCCGGTATTTCTCTGGCCGCTTAATGAAATCAGCATAGCAACAAGAAATTAAATAGCGAAATGAATCGAGCTTATGGCATGGATAGGTTGGGTTTTTGATCAGTTCCCCTTCGCTGTCAACCATTGCCATTTCAATGTCTTTTATCGTGTGCTTACAGTTCTTCGTAACGTAAACATTGGCGTTTTTCAGCACAGAATTGCATAAAACACGGGAATCTGAAAGCACTAGGTTCTGCTGCGGCACCCGGATATCATCGTCCCGTAGCTTCAGCATATCTTTGATTATCCGGTAATGATTCAGGTTTCCGCGGGTGAGCGCCGATCTGTTCCGGCCCGTGGCGTCGCCAGTTACCTGCATATTGTACAGCCAGTTTGAGTAATCAGACTGGATAATCTCGCACATTTCTGGGGTCGATCCGTTCGGCATATCTATTTCGGCGAATGCGTAAACAGTCCATAGATCAATCTGCTGCGCCACCAGGCAGGTCATGGGATCCTTATTAAAATCCAGACTGAAAATGATAGGGAGGTGCGGATTCGGAACGTATCCATCAATAATATGCCTTTTAGACTCCCAAGAGTACAAAAATGGCCTGTCATTAGCATCTACGTATTCCGCGAGGTATTCCTGCCGGAAGTTGATATCGTCGAGCTGCAGCCGCGCCTCTTCGATCTCGCTTTTGTCAATGTGCGGGTTATCGTATGTTGTAAAATGGAAAAACGCCCAATTATCAAACTGACGGTGCTTTTCTTCCAGCATGTAGAAGCCGTTGTTCTTCCCCTTTGGACGGGAAAGTATGAAGGCATCGCCGCGGTAATCAGTAAGCGTAGGCCGGATGGTGTTCTCCCAGGCCTGGTACAGCTTGGCGGCCTTTGCGGCTTCGTCTATAATGGCACGGTGATACTTTCTACCCTGGCCGCTGTCTGGTTCCTCCATAGACCAAAAGTCTACCAGGCCGGCTGTAATAAGCTCTATCTGTTTTAGCTGCTCGTCTTTTCTGGATATGATTGGAGAGTATGTTTTTTTAACCTCCTTCCAGACTTCTGAGAGATCTTTGTAGGTTGGGAACCATATCCCTACGCGCTTACCGTCAAGACTGATGGAGGATAGTTCTTCAATAAGGCTTGTTTTTCCCATCCGCCGGCCGCATCGCAGGTGGTTAAAGCGTTTGGCGTTGTCCAGGATATGTTTCTGGGCTGGGTGAGGTTCTTGAAGGTAAAAATCAATGTTTACGGACGACATTGATAATCATTTCGGTAGGCTGTTCCAGGTTCTCTTTTGGCTTGCCGTGGTAGTAATTGAGTAAAATTTGGGCGTGCTTATCGGATCCGGATTTCGCTTTCTCGATGATCTTCTGCCATATTTTGACCATGGCATCTTCTCCTGACCGTCCCAATGCCTGTTTAATGATCTCCTTTACGTTGTCTTCTATCGCGACTGACTTTCGTCCTGCGCCAGGTCTCGCTCCA
>Ga0075426_10003541_pt1 | contig 11187 bp, 10 predicted proteins | sample SoiMethybrSBSTD5_FD_75304 | JGI IMG/M metagenome (GOLD analysis project Ga0075426, IMG submission 75304) | Bulk soil microbial communities from a Populus tree surrounding site in Tennessee, USA - Soil MetaG P. TD hybrid SBSTD5 | ecosystem: Environmental > Terrestrial > Soil > Tree plantation...
CGCCTCAGGAGTTTTGGTGAGCAGCTGCACAGCGCCGCTCAGCGCTTGTCCGCCATAGAGGTCCGACGCTCCGCCGCGCAGCATCTCGACACTCTCAATCGCCTCGCGTGGAATCTGGCTCCAGTTCATCCATCCGCCGAATGGATCGGTTGCCGGCACACCGTCAAGCAATATCGCCGCACGACTGGCGCCGCTCGATCCCACGCCGCGCATGGACACGCCCTGCGTAGTGGGATTCGATGCGCGGCTGCTGTTGCGGCGGAAGAGATCGAAGCCGGCGACCTGGCGGAGAACGTCATCGACTTCGAGCGCTCCGCTGGTACGAAGCTGATCGGCGCTGATGACTTGCACACTTGATGGAGTTTCCGACAGCGGCAGAGTCGTGCGGGAGGCAGTTACATCGACTTCCGTGCTTACCACCGCTGGCTGCAGAAGAATAAAGAGCACGACATCCGAACTGCCCGCATCGATTTTTCTGTGAGTGTCGGCGAATCCGGTCGCGGTAATGGTGAGATCTGCGCTTTCACGGTACGCCGAAAAGGCGAATGCTCCCTGTTCGTTCGTAGTCGCCGTTCGACGGGAACTTCCCTGCTTCAACACAACATTCGCGCCTGAAATCGCAGCATGAGAGAGGTCCTCTACTGTTCCCCGGATTTCTCGACGGTTCTCCGTTTGAGCAAAGCCCGAACAGGAGAGTACAAGCAGGATTGCATTCAGGATCCACCGCACTGGTCGAGCGGAAGTAGTTCGGGACATGCGCATCAGCAACTCACATAGAATGCCCATTCTGCAGCACGGAAAGCAAACCAGCACCATAGGGGCACCAGGAATGGTGGGATGACAGCTGCCGCGGGGCGCGGTTCTGTAGAATCACGTTGTCTCATGAACTCGATTCTCGTAGTCGATGACGAAGCCGACATTCGCAAGTCATTGCGCGGCGTGTTGGAAGACGAAGGCTACAAAGTCACTGCAGCGGAAAGCGGCGAGGCCTGTCTCGACGTGCTGAAAACGCGCTCCTTTGACGTGATTCTGCTCGATATCTGGCTGCCGGGGATCGATGGCCTGGAAACCCTGGAGAAGATCAAGCAGCAGGAAGATGCGCCGGAAGTGATCATCATCTCCGGACACGGCACCATCGAAACGGCAGTGAAAGCGACCAAGCTGGGCGCCTACGACTTCCTCGAAAAACCGCTTTCGCTGGAACGCACGTTGATTGTGCTGAAAAACGCCATGCAAGCGCGCAAGCTGCGCGGTGAGAATCGCGAATATCGCCGGCAGCTTGAATCCAAGAGTGTGATCGTAGGCGAGAGTGTGCCGACGAAAGCGCTCCGTCAGCAGATCGCGCTTATGGCGCCGACGAACGGACGCGTACTGATCTACGGCGAATCCGGAACGGGAAAGGAGCTGGTTGCGCGCGCCATCCACAATCAAAGCTTACGGCGTGAGAACGTGTTCACAGAGGTCAACTGCGCTGCCATTCCCGAGGACTACATCGAAGCCGAGCTCTTCGGCTTTCGCAACTCAGCCGGTCCCGGTGGCTCGGCCGAAAAGACGGGCACATTTGAGCGCGCGGATGGCGGCACTTTATTTCTCGACGAAGTCGGCGACATGAGCTTGAAGACGCAGTCAAAAGTCCTGCGCACTCTCGATGAACAGCGATTCACTCCCGTCGGCGCAACTGAACCGGTAACGGTCGATGTGCGCGTGATCGCTTCAACCAACAAGAACCTGGAAGAAGAGATCGTGGCAGGAAATTTTCGTGAGGATCTGTTTTATCGCCTCAACGTCATTCCGTTTTATGTTCCGCCGTTGCGGGATCGTCTCGAAGACGTACTGCTACTGGTTAAGCATTTTTTAAAGGAGTTTTCTTCCCGATACAGTCGGCGTACACGGGAGATTACCGACGAAGCTCTCGATGCGTTGATGAAGTACGCCTGGCCTGGAAACGTGCGAGAGCTGCGCAACGTGATCGAGCGCATCGTCATTATGAATCCTGGCGCCGCGAAGATCGAACGCAAGCACCTGCCTCCGCTCATCTATCGTGACGGCTCACGCCGTGGGTCGACGCCCGAATTTTCTTCTCTCCACCAGGCTCGTGCCGCCTACGAGCGGGATTACATCCTGCGCAAGCTCGAGGAGAGTAAAGGCAACATGAGTCGCGCCGCAGAAATTCTCGGCATGGAACGCAGCCATCTATATCGAAAGATGAAGGCGCTGGGAATTTCCGTCAAGGAATAGCGCAGGGTTCAGAGATGGCAACTTTTCCGTAAATGCATCCGATTTTTTACTGCTTATCCACAGGCATTTCGATTATCCTTCGCTACATGGTGCGTATGACGGTGCTGGCGTCGGGTTCGCGCGGCAACACCGCTGTCCTTTCCAGCTCGGGCACCAGCATTCTGATTGACGCCGGTATCTCCTGCCGCGAAACTTTGCGGCGCATGCGCGGTGCTGGCGAGGATCCCGCGCAGCTCAGCGCGATCGTCATTACCCACGAACATTCCGACCATATCAGCGGACTTGGCGTGCTCGCGCGCAAGCTGAAGATTCCGGTTTATATCACCGGTCACACGCATCAGGAATGGCAGCGCTGGGTGCGCGGTCCGGTGACCAAGCAAGCTCAGCTATACGAAGACGACGACAAAGCGCATCTCGATCGCTGCGAACACTTCCGCGCAGGCGAGCGCTTTACCATCGGCGACATCGAAGTGCTCCCGTTCACGATTCCGCACGATGCGGCCGATCCCGTCGGATTTGTCTTTCGCACCGAAGGCGTCAAAATTGGCATGGCTACCGATTTGGGATACATGCCGGCCAGCATCAAGATCCATCTCCGCGGCTGCGATGCGCTGGTGCTCGAATCAAACCACGACTTGGAGATGCTGCGCGGCGGGCCGTATCCGTGGTCGGTGAAGCAGCGCGTTATGTCCCGTGTTGGGCATCTATCCAACGATTCTCTCGCCGAATTCTTCTCTACCGACTATGATGGAGGAGCAGCATTCCTCGTATTGGCACATTTGTCCGAGGCGAACAACCATCCCGAATTGGCACGGCAAGCCGCCGAACGGGCTCTGGGTGGACGCCTGAATCTGATCCAGAACCGATTGGTCCTGGCATCCCAAAATGAGCCAATGGAAGCGATTCGTTTTTGATGTCCGAGTGCGTCGATCGAGTTGTAGGCGATATCTTAGCCGGCTGGCGGTACGACATCTCCGGTCTCGCTCCCGAGATGCGCGGCGATTACGAGCAGCACTTTCTGGATTGCCTTCACTGCCGCTCGCGCCAGCGGCTTCATCGCACCATCGACATCGGCCTCATCGTCGTCGCTAGCATTTCTGCGGCGATGTTTCTGATCGCGTTTGGTGCGATTCGCCACTTCGATCCCCGCAACGCACACCTGCTCGAATTCATCGCGCTGGCTGGTTTCGCGTTCTCCAGCCTCGTATGGCTGATCGTCGCGCTAGCGACGCCGGCACCGGTTGTGATTCAGGACGTCGCCCGCATGGGTGCGCGGCGAATTCAGGAAAAGCTTCCTCCGGAGATTCGCGAGAGAATTCCCGCTATTGGAAATCGGCACTGAAAGAGGCTGTCGGCCATCGGCGCTCGTCGTTCTGCCAACGACCAGCGTCGCAGTTAATCGGAGATCAACAAGTGATTTCGCGCTTCGAACAAATGTGTTGGTGCCACAAAGTTGACTGGCCGAAAGCCGAGAGCCGAGGGCCAAAAAGAAAAGCCGCCCATTTTCTGAGCGGCTCTTCTGCTAGCTAGTCTGACCTCGAATTAACTCTGCGTCCCTTCTTCGACGGCGCCCTTCTTTCCATGGCGACGATGTCCGCGACGCTCCTTCTGCATCTCTTTGAACTTCTTCTGCTGATCTGGAGTCAATTTGGCCATCATCTGTTCGCGCGAGTTCTTGCGCAACTCTTTGAATTTGGCCTTCTTCTGATCTGCTGTGAGCGAAGAATCATTCTTGATCGCCTGTGCCTGCTGGCGTGTGCTTTCATGAATGCTTTTCAGGTCGGCTTTCTGCTCCGGAGTCAGGTTGAGTGCTTCGGCAAACTTCTCGCCGCGCTGACCACGTTCGTTGTTGGTCGCCTGCTGAGATGTAGCGGCATTGGCGGCATTGGCGGTGTCACCGCTGCTCGCGCTGCCTGCGTCCTGGGCGAGCGCTGCGAGTGGCAGAGTCATCGCGCCTGAAAGAATAAGAGCTAAGAATCGGTTGGATTTCATTGATGCTTGATCACCTCTGGGGAATTGAAACCCACAAGCTGTGGAAAAGTTGTTGGGGAAGAGGGCTATCGGCTGTCGGCGTTCGGCCCGTACGCTTAATCGGCATCTAGACCACCTGTTTCGAAGCAGTTACCAGCGTCGAAGCAGTTAGTAAGTAGATAATCAGAAATGTCGTTCCAAATCAGGACTGGGGATTAGATTCTCTAAGAACAGAAAAGGCGACTGGCCGAAAGCCGAGTGCCGAAAGCCGACAGCCTCTTTTTCACGGCACCATGTTCAGCATGCTGCTGTCATGGCGGCCAGCTACTTCAAGACGGGTTTTTGCGCGCTCGATCAGGCGCAGAGCTTCTTCGCGATTTGCGTTGGGATCTTTGAGTTGCTCTTCGGCCATCTGCTGCTGACGTTTCGCAACTTCGACATCAATTTCAGCAGCTTTCTCCGCGCGCTCGGCAAGAACTGTGACTTTGTCTGGCAGAACCTCGGCAAATCCCCAGTGCAGAGCCAGGCGCTCGATCTTGCCATCTGGGCGCCGATAGCTGAATTCGCCGCTTTTCAGCTCTGTGATCAGCGGAGCATGTCCGGGCAACACGCCCAGGTAGCCCGACATTCCGGGCACCTGGACTTCCGTCGCCTGATCGCTTACCAGCAAACGCTCGGGCGTGACGATTTCGATTTGTAGCGTGTCTGCCATTTTTTTATGCTGCGGTTGCAGACTTCATCTTCTGCGCTTCTTCGAGCACTTCGTCGATCGTGCCTTTCATGTAGAAAGCCTGCTCGGGGACATCGTCGTGCTTGCCTTCGATGATCTCGCGGAAGCTGCGCACCGTGTCCTGCACTTTGACGTACTTGCCCTTGTAGCCAGTGAACTGCTCGGCGACGTGGAAGGGCTGCGACAAGAACTTTTGAACTTTACGCGCCCGAGCGACGGTGATCTTATCGTCTTCGGAGAGCTCGTCGATTCCCAAAATGGCAATGATGTCCTGCAGGTCTTTGTAGCGTTGCAGGATTTTCTTGACGCCTTGGGCCACGTCGTAGTGCTCCTGACCGACAGCGCGCGGAGAAAGAATGCGGGAAGTCGAAGCCAGGGGATCGACGGCAGGATAAATACCCAGCGCGCTCAGCGGTCGCGAGAGCACCGTAGTCGCGTCGAGGTGAGCGAAGGTCGTTGCTGGCGCCGGATCGGTTAGGTCGTCAGCAGGCACGTACACTGCCTGCACCGAGGTGACCGAGCCTTTCTTCGTGGAAGTGATGCGCTCCTGCAGTTCTCCCATTTCCGTCGCAAGATTCGGTTGATACCCGACCGCCGACGGCATACGTCCGAGCAGCGTCGAAACTTCAGAACCCGCTTGCGTGAAGCGGAAGATGTTGTCGATGAACAGCAGCGTGTCCGCGCCTTCTTTGTCGCGGAAGTATTCGGCGACTGTGAGACCAGTCAACGCAACGCGGAGACGTGCCCCTGGCGGCTCAGTCATCTGTCCATAAACCAGCGCGGCCTTCGATGCGTTGCTGTCGCCAGGCTTGATAACACCGGACTCGCTCATTTCGAGCCAGAGATCGTTGCCTTCGCGCGTGCGCTCGCCGACACCCGCGAACACGGAGTAGCCGCCGTGCTGTTTGGCGACGTTGTTGATAAGCTCCATGATCACGACGGTCTTGCCAACACCGGCGCCGCCGAAAAGTCCGATCTTGCCACCCTTCAAGAAGGGCTGGATCAGGTCGATGACCTTGATGCCGGTCTCGAACATCTCTTCCGTCGTCGATTGCTCTTCGAATGTCGGAGCCGGACGATGAATTGGCCAAGTCTCCGTCGCGTTCAGCGGACCGAGCTTGTCCACCGGCTGTCCAATGACGTTGATCACGCGTCCTAGAGTGGCTTTGCCTACCGGTACCGAAATAGGACCACCGAGATCGATGGCTTTCATCCCACGCACCATGCCTTCGGTAGCTTCCATCGCAACGCAGCGCACGCGCCCCTCGCCGAGGTGCTGCTGTACTTCGACGATGACGCTGATGGGCTCGGGAACATTGAAGCCCTCACTGGTAATACGCAGCGCCTGATAGATGGGCGGCATCGTGGCTTCTTCGAACTGAACGTCCACCGCCGGACCGGAAATCTGAATTACCTTGCCGATATTTTGCGCCATAAAAACCTTTTACAGAGCGGCAGCGCCGCTGACGATTTCGATAATTTCTTTGGTGATCGACGCCTGACGTACGCGGTTCATCGTGAGCGTAAGGGAGTCGATCATGTCCGAGGCGTTGTTCGTTGCCGAGTCCATCGCCGTCATGCGCGCAGCGTGTTCCGCGGCTACGGATTCGAGCAGCGCGCGGTAGATCTGCACGGCGACGTAGCGAGGCAGCAGGTCGTTAAACAGTCGCCCAGGAGTCTGCTCGTAGATGTAATCGCCGGTACCAAACTGTTTCAAACGATCATCCTGCGCAGAGGTATCTTCAGCGCGAACACTGACGCCGGCGGTAGCGGCGGCGTGTGCAGCTTTCTGGCGCTCTTCCAGCGTGAACTGATCGACCTGTTCGACGTCCTGCTCCCCGATGTGCACAATGGGCAGCACGTGGTCGACGACCAGGCGCTGCGCAATAACCGACTTGAACTCGTTGTAGACGAGATAAACCGAGTCAACTTCCTTACGCGTATAGCGCTTAATGATCTCGGCAGCCAATCCGCTGGCTTGACCAAATTCCACTTTGTTCAGGACACCGACTTGCTCACCGATAATTTCGACCGGCGCGTTACGGCGATACTCTCCGTCTTCGCTTCCCGGCTGTGCGTAAGGAAATCGGCGGCGAAACATGTCCCGCCCTTTGCGTCCAATGGCGATGATGTCAACGTTCTTGCCCGCCTTCGCCTCCAGAAAGCGATTTGTCGTCTTGACAACGTTGGCATTGAAAGCGCCGGCGAACCCTTTATCTCCGCTGATGACAACTAAAAGTATGTTCTTCTCTGCGCGACGTTCGAGCAGCGCATGGTGTGGTTCGCCCGTGGCTGGATCGTAGATCTCCGCCCGCGAGACCAGGGATTTGAGGACATTCACGAGCATCTGCGCGTACGGACGCGCAGCGAGTGCCCGCTCCTGCGCGCGGCGCAGCTTTGCCGCTGAGACCATCTTCATGGCCTTAGTGATCTGCTTCGTATTCTGGACGCTGCGTATGCGTCGTCTTAAATCGAGAACGTTAGCCATTGGGAGCTTCTAAGCTGTTGAGCTCCTGAGCCGCTAAGCGCGCGGCTGCGGAGCTACTACCCTCTTCTCTTCTACGCGATTGCTTTCGCTTTTGCGGGTTCACGTGAGCTTACAAATTGTTGTTTTGCTTCCTTGATCAGCCGCGTCATTTCCGACTTCAGGCTGTCGTCGAGCTGCTTCTTTTCCATGATCTCGCTCAACAGGCCCGGATTGGTCGTGTCCACGTACTTGTACAGCGCGTCTTCAAACGGACGCACGTCGGAAACCTGCAGGTCGTCGAGATAACCATTGGTTCCAGCAAAGATCGCAAGGATTTGTTTGCTGAATGGCAGCGGCGAAAACTGCGGCTGCTTGAGCAGTTCGGTCAAGCGCTGTCCGCGGTTGAGCTGCTGTTGCGTTGCCTTGTCGAGATCGGAGCCGAACTGAGCGAATGCTGCAAGCTCGCGGTACTGCGCCAATTCGAGCTTCATCGAGCCCGCGACCTGACGCATGGCTTTAATCTGCGCTGATCCACCCACGCGACTGACAGAGATGCCGACGTTGACTGCCGGACGTATGCCGGAGTTAAACAGATCGGTCTCAAGAAAGATCTGGCCATCGGTGATCGAGATCACGTTTGTGGGAATATACGCGGAAACGTCGCCAGCCTGCGTCTCAATGATCGGAAGAGCCGTGAGTGAGCCGCCGCCGAGTTTGTCGGACAGCTTGGCTGCGCGCTCAAGCAGACGCGAGTGCAGATAAAAAACGTCTCCCGGATACGCCTCACGGCCTGGCGGACGACGAAGCAGCAGCGAGATCTCACGGTACGAAGCTGCGTGCTTCGAGAGGTCATCGTAAATGACCAGCGCATGGCGTCCGTTGTCACGGAAGTACTCGCCGATGGCGCATGCAGCATAGGGAGCGATGTATTGCATCGGAGCCGGTTCAGATGCAGAAGCTGCGACGACGATCGTGTAATCCATCGCGCCGTAATCGGTGAGCGTCTTCACAACGTTCGCGATCGACGAGCGCTTCTGGCCAATAGCGCAATAGATACAAATCAGGTTGTTGGTTTTGTTGTTGAGGATTGTGTCGAGCGCGACGGCGGTCTTACCCGTTTGGCGGTCGCCAATGATCAGCTCGCGCTGTCCACGACCAATCGGAATCATCGAATCAATAGCTTTGAGTCCGGTCGCCATCGGCTCGCGCACCGGCTGGCGGTCAATAACGCCCGGCGCGATGCGTTCGATGTGGATCGTCTCTTTGGTGTTGATTGGCCCTTTGTCGTCGATAGGCTGACCAAGCGAATTCACGACGCGCCCAATCATGGCATCGCCTACGGGCACGGCCATGATCTTGCCGGTGCGGCGCACTTCGCCGCCTTCTTTGATTTCGGTGTAGTCGCCCATGAGCACCGCGCCGACCTGGTCTTCTTCCAGGTTCATAGCGATGCCGGTGACGCCGTGTCCAAAGTCAATCAACTCGCCGGCCATGACTTTATCGAGGCCGTAGATACGGGCAATTCCATCGCCTAGCGAGATCACGGTGCCGACTTCATCGACCGCGACTTTGGATTCGTAGTTTTCAATCTGCTCACGAATGAGCTTGGTAATTTCGTCTGCTTTGATCTGTGCCATATCTGCTTTTTAACGTGATCCAGCCGCGCTCGGCCGAGTTTGTTTCCAAATATTCAGGAGTTCTAGTCTGCTCAAAAAGGGAACAAACTTAAATCTGTCATCCTGAGCGCCTGTTTGGCGCGAAGGATCTCCCGAAGAGCTTTCAATTTTCCATGCACTGTCGAGGCTCTTCTACAACAAGCCTTGCCGAAGAGCCTATCAACCGCATTCAAGTTCGACACGTTGCGGGAGATCCTTCGCGCAACAGAAGCGCTTCAGGATGACAGGCTAAAACGGTTGCGTTCACCTGGACACCGTTACAAGCTCTCATACATCACGCCTGCGCCAACTGCTCTTTCATGCGCTGCAACTGTCCGCGCACGGAGCCGTCATAAATTGTGCTGCCGACCTTCACCACCACCCCGCCCATGAGCTTGGGGTCGAGAGCATAACGTACGCGCAGGCGCTTGCCGGTAACCTTCCCTACCTGATCTTCTAAGCGGCGCCTCTCCTCGGTGCCGAGTTCGCGCACGCTAACGATCTCGGCTTCGGCAATCCCAAGCCGCCCATTGATCTGTTCGACAGTGTTCTTCGCTATCTCACTGTAGGCTTGAATGCGTCGATTCGAGATCAGCACGGCAATAAAGTTCCGCACCTCGCGGGAAATGCCGAGCTTCTTCGCAACTGCATCGAGCAAGCTGAGCTTCTGGTCGGAAGCGACGGACGGACTATCCCAAACCGTTCGCAGATCGGCGCTCTCGCCGAGCACGGTCCCAATCGATTCCAATTCAGAACTCACGCGAGCGGCGTCGAGCCCGCGATCGACCACTACGTCGGCCATCGCGCGTCCATAAATGCTGATGAAGGAAGCCATGGTTAGTCGTTTCCGTTTTGGCGCGCCTGTAAGCCGAGTTGCTCGGTGAAGTCTTCGACGAGCGACTTGTCTTCGCTCGTGTCGACGCGAATTCCTTTTTCCGCCATTGCTACCGCGAGTTCGACCGCATACTTCTGCAAATCGCGCCGAGCGGTGTTCGTGGCCTGGGTAACTTCGTGCTGCGTGGCATCCAGGATCTTCTGCTTTTCTTCAGCAATCGATGCGCGAATCCGTTGTTCTTCAGCCTTCGCTTCAGCGTCCGCGCGCTTCTGCATTTCACCGATCTCGACGCTCATACGCGATAGCCGCGCCTCAATGTCCTGCAGCTTGCGTCGAGCCTCTTCGCTGGAACGGCGCGCTTCTTCCATGCCTTTCTGGATTTCCTGTGTGCGGCCGCGGAACATTGCCGGAAGATTAGATTTCAACCCAAGAATGATGAGCCCGGCGATGATGGCAAAGTTGATGACTACGCACAGCCAGTAAGCGCCTTCGAGCGGGAGTCGCGTGATATGAGAAATTCCCTGCACGGCAGGCGAGTATTTGAAGGCTGCCTGCTCTTGCTCCTCGGATTCACCGGCACCGCTCTCATTTCCAACGCCCGATTCTCCGGGGGTGCGCCCGGCAGCTTCGTTCGAAGCATGGGTGAGTTCCTGATTGGAATTTGCCGATTCGGGTGCGAATGCCGAGCCAGTTTTGGATCCTTCTGCGGGAGCGCTAGCCGGCGCAGTCTTCTGTGCCATGGGGGCAGCTTTCGTAGGGGTAGCGGACTGCTGCGCGACCGCGCACAGGCAGCAGAAGCTCGCAAAGAGTGCAAATGCGAATAGGAAAATGCTGCGTTTCATGCCCGACCACCCAGCGCGGGTTGTTTGGACTCCGATCCAGTGCGCAGGATGGAACGAATGATCTCCTTGGCCAGATTGGAACTTTCGGCCTCGATGCGCACTTTGGCGATCTCGCTCTCTTTCTGGATTTGAGCGCGAGCGCTGGCGATCATCGCCTCCGCGGCAGCACGAGCTTCGGCAACCGCCATGGTCTTCTCTTCCAGCACCCGCTCACGCCGCGTTTCCTGGCTCTTGAAGACAGCCAAACGAGCGTCGCGGAGCTTCTGCTCGTACTCGGCGGTTTTGCGATCGGCGGCAGCGGTATCAGTACGGGCTTTTTCGGTTGCGCCCACGGTTTGACTGCGCCGCTCGGAAAGCGCGCGGATGAGCGCGTTATGGACGATCACGCGATACAGAATCCATATGAGAACAAAGAGGATGATGGTCGGAATGGCTCCGAACGCAAGTTC
>Ga0075426_10003543_pt1 | contig 11185 bp, 9 predicted proteins | sample SoiMethybrSBSTD5_FD_75304 | JGI IMG/M metagenome (GOLD analysis project Ga0075426, IMG submission 75304) | Bulk soil microbial communities from a Populus tree surrounding site in Tennessee, USA - Soil MetaG P. TD hybrid SBSTD5 | ecosystem: Environmental > Terrestrial > Soil > Tree plantation...
TGAACCACACCATGTCGGCGCGAGCGCGGGAGTGCACCAGCGCGGGCCCGGTCACCCAGATTGGATAACCAGCGCGATCGCGTTCCTCGATCAGCAGCCGCGCCATCTCCGCGTAGTCGATTGGTTTCTCGCGCGACACCTCGCTTGTCATGAACTTGAACTCGCCTTCGTCGTCGCCGAGGAACGAGGCGGTGTGCACATAGATGCCTTCGCTGCCATCTTCAGCGCTGCCGACGGCAACCATGTCGCCTTTCTTTAGCCGACGACCCTCACGCACCCAGAGTGCACCGTCACGATCGAGCACGAGCGCGGAGTCCATCCGAGGCTCGCGCGGCATTCGCCACGAACCGCTGATGCGGACGTAGGTCGGGAGGTTGGTGGTCGAGAAGAAATTCTCGGGCAAGACTCCGTCGGCCGGCGCGCCAACAAACTTCGCGTCGGGAGCATTGGCGAGCTCAGGACTGGTAAAATCGGGATGTCTTAGGTTCGTCACGATCCTAAAGATAAAACTGGAGTATGGACTACGGGCTGATTCGGATTACCAGAGAGGACTAACGGCACTCCTGATCGACAACTTACTGCGGATTGGTTGACTCATGCGGATTGTGAGCTGCGGACCAGCCCGCAGTGAGAGGCCGCATGGTTTACCAGTCCGCACTAAGTCGCGTGATCAGCAGTGCACTTAGTCCTCTCTGGTAGCACTGAGGGAGGACCTATAGCAGTGCCACCGGGTCACGATCGAGGGTGACCCTCAGTTGAGCGGTGGTGGGCACCTCGAAGCGCTCCATGAAGTAGCGACTGACCCTGGTGAGCTCGCCGGGATGCGCGGACTTCAACAACACGTGCCAGCGCCAGCGGTTCTTGATACGCTCGATCGGGCACGGCGCTGGTCCGACAACCGTGACTTCTTCCCCCGCCCGCGTTGCGATCAGCTCGCGCAGCCATTCCCCAGCGTGAATTGCCAGTTTCGCGGTCGAATCCTCGACGGTGCCGCTAAAGACGATGTTCGCCAACCGAACATTGGGCGGATACAGCGGATCCTTCCTGCCCTCCAGCTCCTCGCGCACGAACGACGTGTAATCGTGCGAGAGGGCGTAGCGCACTGCGTGATGGGTCGGCAAGCGCGTCTGAATCAGCACCCGTCCGCCCTTCTCGCCCCGGCCAGCGCGACCTGCCACCTGACTCAACAGCTGGAAGGATCGCTCCGAGGCGCGGAAATCCGGGAGATTGATTCCGACGTCGGCGTCGACAACTCCGACGAGAGTGACGTTCGGGAAATCGAGTCCCTTGGCGATCATCTGGGTGCCGAGCAGAATGTCGATCTCACCAGCGCCGACGCTATCGAGAATGCGCGTGTGCGCCCATTTCCCGCTGGTGGTGTCGACATCCATGCGTGCGATGCGGGCTGAGGGAAAGCGCTCCGACAACAGCCGCTCTACCTGCTGCGTTCCGAGTCCGCGCTGCTTGAGGTTTCGTCCACCGCATCGCGCGCAATCAGGGCGCGGCTCTTCCTTGTGGAGGCAGTAGTGACAGACAAGGCGCTCCGGGTTGCGGTGGATCGTGAGCGTGATGCTGCAGTGCGGGCACGTCGCCACCGAACCACAGTCCATGCACTGGACGAAGGATGAGTAGCCTCGTCGATTGAGCAGAAGAATTGTCTGCTCGCCGCGCTGCATCGTCTCCACGATGGCGTTGTGCAGCGGCTCGCGGATGACTGCTCCGTAGTCGACGCCGCCCTGTGCCATGGCGGAGTAGTCGACAGCGGTTCGCCGCAGATCGATCACGCCGACGTCGGGGAGTCTGCCGCCTCCGACGCGATCAGGCAGCGTCAAAAGAGTGTACTTGCCCGCTTCCGCATTCGCCCAGCTTTCCAGCGACGGCGTGGCGCTCCCGAGTACGGTGATGGCGCCATCGTTTCGGGCACGAACGATTGCTACTTCCCGCGCGTGATAGCGCGGCGTTTCTCCCTGCTTATAGCTGGACTCATGCTCTTCGTCGACGATGATCGCTCCAAGGTTCTCGAGCGGCGCGAAGACCGCGGAGCGGGCGCCCACCACGATTCTCTTGTCACCACGCTTGAGAGCGAGCCAGGCGTCGTATCTCTCGCCTTCGCTCAGCGCGGAATGAAGCACGGCGATCTTGTCGCCGAACGCTGCGCGGAAGCGATCGACGGTTTGCGGTGTCAGCGCGATTTCCGGGACGAGCACGATCGCAGTCTTGCCGCGCTCCTCAACGATCTTGCGCAGCAGCTCGATGTAAACCAGGGTCTTGCCGCTGCCGGTGATTCCGTGCAGCAGGAATACCGAGCCCGGCTCCGCAGCTGCCATGGCGTCGACAGCCTGCTGCTGCGCGGGAGTGGGCTCGAGCCGCGTAGTTGACACTCCGCCGCGCGAAGCGAACGGGTCGCGCTCGACCTCTTCCTCTTCGATCGCAACGAGACCGCTTTTCTCCAGTGACTTCAACACTGACGGCGAGAAATCGAGCTGAGACGTGAGCTGCTCGACGGTGGTGCGGCCGCCCAGCGATTCAATGACCTCGAACACCACGCGCTGCTGTTTTTTCCGAGCGAAGGTCTTGTCGCGCTCGAGCAACGACGGAATCTCAGCGCCAAGCCTTACGATCCGCCTGGTCTTGCGCGACGGGTGTGGCGCCTTGGCCCCAGTCAGAGCCGCCGGTAATACCGCGCGAAGTACGACCCCGAGCGGCACCACGTAGTAGTCGGCCATCCACTTGCACAGCTCGAGCAGCGAAGCGCCAATAGCCGGCTCGACATCGGGAGACTCGACGACTGCTTTCGGCTTGCGCTTGAGCGGGCTGGCATCGCTCGTCGCGACACAAATCCCGACTTCTCTGTCATTGCGGAGCGGGACGATCACCCGCGACCCGATTGTTACCGGGTTGCTGAGTCCGTCTTCGACGGCGTAGGTAAATGTCTGGAACAGGGGCAGGGGCAGCGCCACCTGCACGTATTGGGGGGTGGCTGCTCGCTCACGCACTCTGGAATGTTGAGGCGAGATCGACGCTTGCTGATGGTGTGGCGCCCAGTCCGGGTCCATCACTCAATCTTACTCGGCCGCCCGCGATCGTGACGCCACGAAAAGGATCGGTCGACAGCAAAGCGGCGCCGTCGAAATCCGCAAAGTCAAGCAGCGGAGAGATTTGCGCGATCGCGGAAATCCCCAGCGAGCTCTCGATCATGCAGCCGGCCATTACCTGCATGTCCAACGCGCGCGCAGTGTGCACCATCCGCAGCGCTTCGCGCAAGCTGCCGCATTTCGCCAGTTTAATGTTGATACCATCGACCGCTCCGTGAAGCTTCGCAACGTCGGTAGCCACAAGGCAGGATTCGTCGGCAAAAACGGGCAGCTTTGATCCTTCGCGCACAAAGCGCAGGCCTTCGATGTCGTTGGCGGCCACCGGCTGCTCGATCATCTCCACTCCCTGATCGGCAAGGAACTCACTCATCTGCACCGCGTGCTTCGGTGTCCAGGCTGCGTTGGCATCAACGCGAAGTTGCTTGGTCGGCGCGGCGCCACGGACGATGCGGACGATCTCCATGTCGCGATCTGTTCCGAGCTTGATCTTGAGAATCGGATAATCACGCGCTTCGGCCACCCGCCGCTCGAGCTCTTCGTTTTCGGCAATCGCAATGGTGAAACTCGATTGCGGCGTCGAATCAGCCGAGAGACCCCACAATCTATAAACCGGAAGTCCGAGCTTTTTGCCAACGAGATCGTGCAGCGCCGAGTTGACAGCGCTCTTCGCCGACGCATTTCCGCGCAGCGTGCGATTGAGGTGCGCCTCGACGGCCTCGATAGAGAACGGATCGGCGCGCTCGAGAATCGGCTTGAACTGACCGAGCGCGGCGATGACCGTCGACACCGATTCACCGTAATACTTGTTGGGTGCCGCTTCTCCGAATCCTTCGACGCCGTCGTCGTCGGTCAGGCGAACGATCACGTTGCGGTGATGTGAGTAGCCACCACGCGCAATCACGAATGGGTGCGTGGGATTGAGCTCGATTGTCTGGTGCGAGAGCTTCATCCAGCAGCCACGACGGGCGTCGCACGCGCGGTCCGCGCCATCCTGAATTCGTTGCGGGCGCCGGCGCCGGCGAGGAACTCGATGAGCGCGTCGGCAAGGGTATTGCCGCGCTCGAATCGCTGCACCGGATTCTTCTCCAGACATTTCATCACGATCTGAGACATCTGCGCTGGAATGCGCGAGTCGACGACATCGGGTGCGACTGCGGTTTCAGTCACGTGCTTGTAGCTGATCGAATAGCTGTCCGCGCCGTCGAACGGCGGGAAGCCCAGCAGCGTCTCGTACATCACCACCCCGAGTCCGTAGAGATCGCTGCGTCCGTCGAGCAGCTTGCCACGCGCCTGCTCGGGCGACATGTAGTGCGGAGTGCCCATTACGTTGCCACTACCTGTCATGCGGCTGCGGAAGTGTCCAGTCGCGATCCCGAAATCCGTGACGAGCGCGTTCTCGTCCTCATCGAACAGAATGTTGTCCGGCTTGATGTCGCGGTGCACAAGCCCGCGCCGGTGCGCGTAGTCGAGGCCGGTCGCGACCTGTGCGGCAATCGCAGCAGTAGTCTCGGCGGTGAGCGAGCGGTGGCCGCCAATTCTGTCGCTCAGAGTCCCGCGCGCCATGTAAGGCATGACGAGGTAGACGTGATCTTCGACCATTCCAAAGTCGATGATCTTGCAGATGTGCGGGTGCATTAGCTGCGCGGCCGACTCGGCCTCGCGCTTGAACCGCTCGCGCATCTCGGATTCACGCGCGAGATGCGGGTGAAGCACCTTGATCACCACCGGTGAATCGAGCGCGACGTTGAGTGCGAAGTAAACGCTCGCCATTCCGCCTTCGCCGACACGGTGCATGATGGTGTAGCGGCCGCCCGTGACCTGACGCAGCGCGGTGACCGAAGGATCAGGCGGAGACTGTCGGCGATCGCTGGCGTCGGGCATGCGGATGCCGCAGCGCACGCAACGCGCTGCCTCACCGCGATTCCAGCTACCGCAATCGGGACAGAACATTCAGCCTCCGAACTGCATCCGCACGAAATCGTACGGCGGCCACGGTCCGGTGACGCCGAAAGCGAGCGAAGGTTGCCGCTGCGCTTCCTTGTTCACTGTCTCTTTGAAGGTCTCCCAACGCTGGGTGTCGATGAGGAAAGATGCGCGCGCGACGACACCATCTTCGTCATCACCATCGGCCTTGGGCAAAGTCACGGTTGCCGCGGCCTGACTGCGAAGCGAGCGCAGACTGTCCGCCGCCAATGCAGCAAAGCTCCGTCCGCCATCGCCGTCGTGGTGGCCCGGTCGGGTTGTGATGTTCACACGAGCGGCCGAGTGGCCTTCGATGACGGCGAGCGCCTCGGTCAGCGTGAAGTAGTGCAGCTCGAGCCAGCGCATCAACGTGTTCTGGGATTGAAAGACGGTCCCCGGAGGCGCCGGCAAGACAGCGGCGTTCGAGTGAGCTTCCTCGAGCACTTCGAGATAACGCTGGGTTTCGTCCTCACCAAGTGCCGGCGCGGTGTAGTGCGACGGCTCGACGATGGCCGCCAGCGCGCGATAGTGAACGAGCGACGTTCCCTCCACCAGCGAGGCGGCCTGACCGTTCTCCACGGCGGCCACTCCGTACAGACGAAGCGCGGCTACAGCAGCTTGCGCCATTTCAGACCACCGAGGATGGTTAGACCGAGTGCGAGTTGCGCCAACACGAGGATAATGAAACCGTACGGGTTCGAGTGAAGCGGGATACGCTCGAAGTTCATGCCCCAAATGCCGCTAATGACAACGAACGGAAGCGTGACCGTAGCGACCACGCTGAGGGCCTTGGTCGCAGTACCAAGACGATTTGATACCTGCGTTAGATAGCTGTCCAGGGTACTGCTGAGTAAGTCCCGGAACGTCTCCAGCGAATCGTAAATCCGGAGCACGTGATCGTAGATGTCCCGGAAGTAGATCTGGGTCTCCGTCGAGAGCAAGGTGCTGGGGCGGTTGGTGAGGACGCTCAGGGCGTCCCGTTCCGGGGCGAGGTGCCGGCGGAGCGTCAGCACGAGCCGCTTAACGGCGAAGACGTCGCGCAGCACCGCCTGATCAAACTGGGAGAAGATCTTCTCTTCCAGAGTGTCCATGAACTCATCGATCTGGTCGATGATCGGGAAGTAGGCGTCAACTGCCTGATCGACAATGACGTGCATCAGCTTGGCGGGGCCGTGTCCGATCAGCTCCGGCTTGCGCTGCAACAGGTCGACGGTGGCTGCGACGGGGTTGGTGCTCCCACCGTGCACCGTAACCAGGTAGTTCTTGCCGAGGAAGAAGCTGATGTTGACCGTGTCGAGGTCGTAAGGGTCGTCGGTGGTTTCGCAGAACGCGACGGTGCGGACGATCAGGAGGAGATACTTGTCGTACTCCTCGAGCTTGACGCGCGACTGCGGGTTCGTCGCCTCCTCGATCGCCAGCGGGTGGAAGTGGAAAATATCGGAGAGAATCGAGACGTCTTTCGGTTCGCGGGTGTCGATATCGACCCACAGGGTTCCGGCCCCGGACGCGACGATGCTGGCGATCTCGTCGCGCGAGAGGTTATTCCGGATGCCACCATTTGGATCGTTGTAGCCAGTCCAGAGCTCCGGTTTGCTGCTTGGGCGGACCTGCTGGAGCGGTCTCGGTGCCACGCTCATGGGGGGAAGTTAGCCGTTAGTTTGCGAGTGCGCCCAAATGCGCGACGGCAGCCGCACCGACGCGATCAGGAGCATATCCGCCTTCGAGCGCGCTGATCAGACGACCACCGCACCAGGAGTCCGCGCGCTGCATGAGCGACCTGGTGAGTCCGACGAAATCGTCGATTTCGAGCGTGAATCCGCCCAACGGGTCGCCCGCCAGTGAATCGAAGCCGGCGGAGATGAAGATCAAGTCGGGGATGAACCCGTCGGTGGCGGCATCGATTCCGCGCTCGAAGGCATCGACGTAATCCTGACGCGGCAAGCCCGGAGGCATCGGGATGTTCCAGACGGTGCGATGCGGACCTCGATCTTCTGCCGCTCCCGTACCGGGATACCACGGCCATTGATGCATCGACAGGAAATGGATGTCGGGCTCGTTCTGGACGAGCGCCTGGGTTCCGTTGCCGTGATGGACGTCCCAATCGACGATGAGAATCCGGCCGAGTCCGTGTTTTTTGCGCGCATAGTGCGCGGCGATCGCGACGTTGCCGAACAGGCAGAACCCCATTGCTCGATTGTAGACGGCGTGGTGTCCAGGAGGGCGGACCGCCGAGAAACTGCGCTGGTGGATTCCGCCCACCGCGAAATCGACAGCAGAAAGAACGCAGCCGGCCCCGGCGGTCGCCGCTTCCCACGAGCCGCTGCTTTCGACTGTATCGGCGTCGATTCTTCCGCCCCCTTGCTCGGCCAGAATCCGGACCGCACGCACGTGGGCGGGATCGTGCGCGAGCTCCAGTTCCTCGACCGTCGCGTGGCGTCCTTCGACGTGCTCAACCCGATGAAAGAGCTCCGGATCTTCGCGAAGAGCGCGCGTAATTGCGCGCAGTCGCCCGACGTGCTCCGGGTGCCCCCACCCGGTGTCGTGGCGGCCGCAGTCACTATGTGAAATGAAGGCCGCCCGCATTAGCGGGTCAGCTACTCGACCGGTCGCCGACGGCGGTCGCTGATGAGGAAGATCGATCCGTTTCGCGCGCCCGTCGCAGAGATTGGCGCGTTCTCGTCGAGCACTTCCCAGCCGTGGAGTTTGACGACGTAGTCATTCTCGTTGGCGTTTGGGTAAAGGGTCTGCATTGCCAAATGCTTGAGGCTGTTCACGCTGGCGGAAGCATCCGCATCGATGCGCACCGCATCCCAGGCCTCGAGAACCTGCGCGCGAAGCTGCAGCACTTCTCCCGAGCCAGAGCCAAGTCGAAGCGGCGGACCCTGGTTGCGCAGCTTATTGACGAAAAGCATCGGCGCGGTCATACCCCGCCTTCCGTAATAACGGCTTCAGGTACGGGAGCAAGCGTTGCCAGGAACCGCGCGACCTGTTGATCGAAGAGGTAAGTCGACCCGGTAACCCGCGTCGATCCGCTTTGCGACAGCGCGGCGATCACCACTTCTTCCCCACCCTGGCCGCGCATCGAAATGTGCGACTTGGATTCCTGCTCCGGAAAAGCCGCGTAGATCCCCATCTGACGCGCGAAAAACTGCTTTGCCGATTCTAATACTTCGGCCGGGCTCAATGTCGTGGTCGTTTCCTGGAGAACTCGCTCGCGTTGCGGCATTTAGTGACGTCTCGGGGGGTTGAAGTCGGAGAGAGTGTGGAATCTAAAGACATGGCCCGGGGCAACAAGCTCACCGCCATCCTGCGGTAAATATCTTGCAAGTCGGATGCGCGAAACCTACAAGCACAGGAAGCCAAGATGACGAGCAGATCGTTGCTGCGCGCGTTGGTAATCACCGCCGCGCTAGTTGTTTCCACCCGGGTCGAAGCGCAGAGCGCGAGCAGACAGGCAACCGTCGCCCAAATGGCGGCGCCAACGTATCGACCTGAATTCGGTACGATGTGGACCTTCGATGCACCGCCCTTCGACTACTGGCGGCGCACCTACGGCTGGTCACCGGATCAGAAATGGCTCGACCACGTTCGACTCGCCTCGGTGAGACTACCCAACTGTTCGGCGTCCTTCGTTTCAGCGCGCGGACTGGTGATGACCAACCACCACTGCGGCCGTTCGTGCACCGCCAGCTCTTCCCCACCCGATTCCAATTACGTGGTGACAGGCTTCTCGGCGGGAACTCTTGCCGACGAGAAAAAGTGCGCAGGACTTTACGTCGATCAACTGCAGTCGATCGAGAACGTGACGAGCAGGGTCCGTGCGGCGATCACCGGAACGACACCCGCGCAACAGGACGCACAACGAAGCGCTGTAATCTCCCAAATACAGACCGAGTGTCAGCAGCAGACTCAACTCACCTGCCAGGTCGTTACGCTGTACCAGGGCGGCATCTACTCGCTGTACCGTTATCGCCGGTTCAACGACATACGTCTGGTGATGGCGCCCGAAGAGAGCATCGCGTTCTTCGGGGGTGACCCGGACAACTTCACTTATCCGCGTTACGACCTCGATCTCACGCTTCTGCGCGTGTATGAGAACAATCAGCCTTATCAGCCGACCGATTACCTGAAGTGGAGTCCGGCCGGCGCGACTGAAGGCGATCTGGTATTCGTCGTCGGGAATCCGGGTTCGACAGGAAGACTCAACACTGTCGCGCAAATGGAGTATCTGCGCGACGTCGGCTATCCGGCGACTCTCGCGACTTACAAGAGACTGCTGGCGATTTACCCGACGCTGGAGAAGACGGACACGTCGGCAGCACGCCGCTACCAAAACGACATTTTCGGGATCGCCAACTCCCAGAAGGCAGTCACGGGCTATCGTGCCGGACTGCTAGATACGTTGGCGATGGCGAAGAAGCGCGCCTTCGAGCAGGAGCTTCGCGCGCGGATCGCAGCGAACCCGCAGCTGCAGGCGCAGTACGGTGGCTCGTGGGACGCGATTGCGCGTGCGCAATCAGAACTGGCGACATTCAGCCCACAGCTGCGCTACTACGGCTTTGGCGGAAACTCGCAACTGCTGCAGTTGGCCGCCGGTCTCGTGCGCGTAGCCACCGAAGCTGGAAAGCCTGACGCGGAGCGTCTGACGCAGTATCGCGGTCCCGGCCTCGAGAACATCAAGCGAGCGATTGTCGCGCCGAATCCAATCGATACGGCTTACGAGCGTTTGGCGATCGCCGCACAGCTCGGCGCAGCGCGAGCAGAGCTGCCGGCCAACGATCCATTTCTCCGCATCGCTTTGAACGGCAAGACGCCCGAGCAGGCAGCCGCGGATCTCGTTCGCAATACGCGGATCACGGATCCGGCTGTTCGGCAGCAGCTCGTGACCGGCGGGCTTCCGGCAATCACCGCATCGACAGATCCGCTGATCGTATTTGCTCGAGCGGTCGATCCGCTGGCACGCACGCAGCTGGCTCGCGCGAATGCGCTCAACGCGATCATTGCGTCGAACAGCGAGAAGATCGGCCAGGCGATGTTCGCGACATACGGAACCAATCTTCCGCCAGATGCGACGTTCACGCTTCGCATCAGCGATGGGCTGGTCAAATCGTATCCGTCGAACGGCACCATCGCGCCCTACAAGACCACCTTCTACGGTCTGTACGAGCGCTCCGCGGCGTTCGACAACAAGGACCCATTCAAACTGCCGCAGCGTTGGGTCGATCGTAGGGCGAACCTCGATCTCTCGACTCCGTACGATTTCGTGTCGACCAACGACATCATCGGCGGCAACTCGGGCAGTCCGGTGATCAACAGAAACGCCGAGGTGGTCGGACTGGTGTTCGACTCGAATATCGAGGGCGTGTCGAACCGGTTCATTTTCACGACCGAGGTCGGCCGCACGGTGAGCGTCAGCTCACGCGCGATCACCGAGGCTTTGCGGAAGATGTACGACGGCTCGCGCATCGCCGACGAGCTGCAGGGCCGGTAGCAGTCACTCGCTCGACTCCGGCCGAGGAAGCGTCTCGGCCGGGTCGCGGCGAGGGCGTCTAGGAAACGAGGCCCGCGATACGGGAGATGGCGCCGTGTATCAGGCGGACGCCGAAGTGCAGAGATTCAAGCGGGATGCGCTCATCGTTGCCGTGCATGCGCTCCTCGTCGGACTGGGGCATGGGGAACGGTAGGACTCCGTAAGCCTGGATGCCGAGGCGGCGAAGCCGCGCGCTGTCAGTGACGCCCGTGCTCAGATAAGGCACGACCGCGATTTTGGGGTCGAGAGCCCGCGCCGTCGCGGCGATCGCCGCGAACATCGGTGAATTCGGATCTGACGCAGGCGCTTCGACGCCGCGCTGCGTCACCTCGACGGTCACGCCTTCTTCGGTGATCGCGCGACGCAAACGGTCGACGACATCGTCAAGCGACTGGCCCGGGAGAGTGCGCACGTTAAGAACTACGGACGCCGCGTCCGGAATCACGTTGAACTGCTTGCCAGCTTCGAGAACCGTGGGCGAAATGCCGTTGCGCAAAACCGCATTGAAGACAGGAATCTCGGAGAGAATGCGACCGCCATCGGCGGATCGGATATCGCTTGGCGCGACGAGATCGAGCATCGCGTCTCGCTCTACCTG
>Ga0075426_10003548_pt1 | contig 11174 bp, 6 predicted proteins | sample SoiMethybrSBSTD5_FD_75304 | JGI IMG/M metagenome (GOLD analysis project Ga0075426, IMG submission 75304) | Bulk soil microbial communities from a Populus tree surrounding site in Tennessee, USA - Soil MetaG P. TD hybrid SBSTD5 | ecosystem: Environmental > Terrestrial > Soil > Tree plantation...
TGCTTCGAACTCCCGCCGGCTATGCGGACGCGACACTTGCGTGCCAATTTCTTCCAGCTCTTTGATGGCCTGCTTCAGCCCGCTTCCGGTGCGGACGATCCCAGCATCCTTCCACATCAAGTCCTGCAGACGCGTGACCGCATTCTCAATCGGGACTGGAACCGGCCCGTTGGAGTACGCCGCAGCCGGGGAATCCTTCGGTGACTTGCTTGGCGAAATTTTCAGTTCATCGCGCATTTTTCTGCCCGCGCGCGCCCCGAAAACCAAACCCTCAAGCAGGGAATTGCTCGCGAGCCGGTTGGCACCGTGCACTCCGGTTCCCGCAGCTTCGCCAGCCGCATAAAGTCCGGCCACTGTGGTTCTCCCGTCCAGGTCGGTCCGCACTCCACCCATCGCATAATGCGCCGCCGGACGCACCGGAATCAGCTCACTGGTGATGTCAATGTTGTACTGCATGCAAGTCGCATAAATCCGCGGAAAGCGGAGCTGGATTCGTTTAGCCTCGAGATTGGTCAAATCCAGATAGACAATCGGCTCTTTCGCCCGGCTCAACTCCAGCTCATGCATGATGGCGCGTGCTACCACATCGCGAGGCGCGAGCTCCGCCATGGGATGATATTTCGGCATGAAGCGCGACATCTCCATGTTGAGCAGATGCGCGCCTTCTCCGCGCAACGCTTCCGAAAGCAAAAACCGTGGCGCCTTTTTTAAATAGAGGGCGGTGGGGTGAAACTGAATGAATTCCAGGTCGGTAATTTCCGCGCCGGCGCGATATGCCATTGCGACGCCGTCGCCAGTAGCGACTCGGGGGTTGGTGGTGTTGGCATAAAGCTGACCCATGCCGCCTGTCGCCAATAACACCGCCGACGCCCGAATCGTGGTCTGCTGTCCGCCTTCGTCGAGAACCCGAACCGCGCTTATGCGGCCGCGATCTACCTCCAGATCAGTCGAAAACTCAAATTCGCGTACCTGAATTTCGGGAGTAGTCTGCGCCTTGGCAAACAGGGCCCGCAGAATCTCGCGTCCGGTGGAATCGCCGTGGGCATGAAGAATACGATTACGGCTGTGGGCGCCCTCGCGGCCGAAGGTCAGCTTTGTGCCTTCCCGATCGAACTCTGTTCCCCAGGCGATCAATTCCTCAATGCGCTCAGGAGCATCTTCCACAAGAACCTTGGCTGCTTCCGGATTGCAGAGCCCGTCGCCGGCATTCAGCGTGTCTTGTAAATGCAGGCTGATTTCATCTTCGTCGCTGAGGGCAGCGGCGATGCCGCCTTGGGCAAACTGTGTGTTGGAATCGGTGATCTCTCGTTTCGCAAGCACTAGCACCCGGCCCGCGTGAGCAAGCTCAATGGCTGCACGCAATCCTGCGACGCCCGCGCCAATCACGAGAAAATCAGTTTCTGGCGGTGCGGCTGGCATTGGGGAGATGGTATCACTTCCGATCCGCGATTACTGTGCCGGCGCCAATACCTGCTTACTTCTTCACCTTGCGCTTGGGCCGTTTGCCGTCGCGTCCCTTCACGGATCTTGGCTCAAACATGATCAGCACATTTTTGCTCCGGTCTTCCCGCGGAATGATGCTGAAATGGATATCGGCCACTGCGCCGTATTTTTCCCCCATATCCTGCGAACGCGATACCAGCGGTTGTTCTTTCCCGAGTATCGCCCGATGCTTTCGAATCAGAAGGTTTTTCACGTTCCCAGGCAGCGGCAATTGATCAATCGTGAGGTCCATCGGCGGCTTGCTCTTGAATCCAAACAGCCGCAAAGCCATGGTGTTCCAGAATTCGATGTGCCGCTCCTGGTTCACCAGCATGACCGGTAGCCGGATCTTCTCCAGCGTCTGCTCATAGACATTGTTTACCTGGTCAAGTTCTTTGGTCCGCTCTTCCAGTTCCTGGTTGGTTGTCTCCAGTTCTTCGTTCAGAGACTGGAGCTCTTCGTTGGTGGTCTCCAACTCTTCATTTGTGGACTGAAGTTCCTCGTTGGTAGTTTCCAACTCCTCATTCGTGGACTGAAGCTCTTCGTTCGTCGTCTCCAGTTCCTCGTTGGCCGATTGCAACTCCTCGCTGGTCGACTCCAGTTCTTCAACCGTCGTTTGCAGCTTTTCCTGTACCGTCTGGTCGTCCAGATAGATGAGCGTACCGGTGCGCTGGCCTTTGCCGTTGAGCAGCGGACGAATACTTACCTCGATTGACTTCTCGTCCGCCCCCATCTTGATCCGCGCCGGAAAATGTGACAACTCATTGCTCACTCGTGCCGCCTGCAGGTGTGGGCCAAGCTCCGGCAAGCGGATGAACAGATCGGTTTCCTGTAAGCGTCTGCCTATCAGATTGGCCGCGGGCAATCCGCACAGCGCCAGTGCAGAGTTGTTGTGCTGGGTGATGATGTCGTTCGCCGCCATTACCAACACCCCGATGCGGAGCGTCTCCAGCAGATGTTGCTGCTGCTGCCGCAATCCGTCAAGCTCCTGGGCGGCCAGCGAACGGCGCTGGGTGACAGGTTCCTTCTCTTCCTGCCGCGTTTCAATGCGCTCGTCGGCTACCGGCGCGTTGGTGATTCGCTGGAAAATGCGCCAGCGTGCGTTCACACGCTGAAACTGCTGCGAATTGGTCAGCTGCGATTCCGATTTTCCCAGAAACAATATCCCTCCCGGCTCCAGCGCGTAGTGCAGACGTCCCAGAATTTGTTTCTGCAGGTCGGAATCGAAATAGATGAGCACGTTGCGGCAGGCGAGCAGGTTCACATGCGAGATCGGCGCGTCCTGCGCCAGATTGCTGCGCCCGAAAATCACCAGCCTGCGAATCTCTCGGATTACCCGCTGCTGGTCTTTTCCGTGGAAATACTTCTCCCGCCATTCAGTCCGCACCCTGTGTATCGCATCCTGCGAATACTCGCCATGGCGCGCGGAATTCAGCGCTTCATCGTCAATATCCGTCGCATAGATCTTGATGTCATAGTCATGGATGCGGGTTCCGAAATACTCCGCTAGCAAAATGGCGATCGAATACGCCTCTTCTCCGCTGGCGCATCCTGCGCTCCATGCCCGAAACGAGTGACCGGGCTTTAGTCGGTTCAGCAGCGGAGGAAGGACTTCATGCCGCAGGAGCTCCCACGACGGAGGATCGCGAAAAAATTCTGTGACATTGATGAGCAGGGTGTTCAGCAGGTCGGTCACTTCGTTCGGATGCGCTCGAATATAGCTCCCGTACTCCCCGTAGCCCCCCAGGTTCAGCTGGAACATTCGCCGGCGAAACCTGCGCTCCAGCGTACTTTTCTTATAGCCACGGAAGTCGAAGTTACGTTGCTCCGCCAGCTCTTCCAGCAAGTCATTTAATGTGACTTCTCTAGCCATTCTCGCGTTTCTTAGTCCTCGCCATGAGGGCAGAAAGCGTCTCGCCCAATTTATTCAGGGAAACTACCAGGTCGACGCAGCCGGTATCGATTGCCGCTTGCGGCATGACGCGGTACTCGGCGGTGGAAGGTAGTTGTGCCATTGTGATCCCGCCCGCGCGTTTAATTGCTGCGATTCCGTCCGCCCCATCCCGGTTTGAGCCGCTAAGAATAACACCGATCGCGCGGTCTCCATAAACTGCCGCCACTGATCCAAACATCATGTCGATCGATGGACGGGAGAAGCGGATCAGCCGTGAATGCGCTAGTTGAATTTTACCTTTTGTGACCAGCAGATGTTCATCAGGCGGTCCAATGTAAACCGTCTTTGCACTGATCGGCTCCCCGTCCTCCGCTTCTTTGACAATCTTGTGGGTTTTCTTCGAAAGCAACGGCGCCATTTGGCTTTTGTGCCTGGGGTCGAGGTGCTGCACTATAAGGATGGGCGGAAAGTCAGGATCGATGTCTCCTATTACTTGGATGAGTGCCGGCAAACCTCCGGCTGAAGCCCCAATGGCGATCAACTCGCATCTTTGGCGCTCGCGCGAACCTGGCTTTCTGGATTTTGCAGCCACTGCCCCTCGCCGCGCCCAATTGTAGTCCTCTGTATGGGTGGAGCAAAGATTATTGGCCGTCTGGTTTTCGCGCCCGCGTGGGATTGGGAGCACGCGCTGTCTAACTGGGGACGGGGCAAGAGGACTCCAGAAAGACAGCGCGGCCGGTACGTGTTACCCCCATCATCAACTGCAATGAGTTAATTGAAAGCGCCAAGAAGCGCCAACCCCAACTACCTGTGTTACGGTTCCAAAATGGCTAGTGGCTAACGCGCATCCAGAGATTCAGTATCAAACTGCAGGGGGGAACTAGAACCGGCGGCTATGGAGGGTGCTCATAACAGTATTTCGCGAGCTGGCCCGGCTTGAAGTGAACTTTCACGCCCCAGGCGGGCCAGCTCGTGCTCACTGCTGTCTTACTGATGAGCGGCTCTAGAATGCTCCGCAAGAGGGTGCGAGCAAAGCGTCATGAAGCGCCAACTACTGGACAGCAAAATACAGCAAAAACTGTATTGTCTTACGGTCTTAGCGACGACGCCTATCTGCCCATTGAAATATACAGCTTGGTATAAAATCTTAACTGTTGGAATGTACGCGAAAACCGGAGTGTTTGGCCCGGGATTCCTGTACATTACGGCGGACCGCACGTGATGCTTCGGCTGTTGGACGGGCAAGCGTTGGGCTGTTCTACCAACCAGTTACGGAATTCCATCATCTTCTTTGTGTGCCGCTAATGACGCCGCAGTTGGCGAAGGCTGAGGTCAAAACCAGTGCCAAGCGTGACGAATCTTTACCTTTTTCTACGCAATCGCTGTGACCATCCACCGCGCGCACCGCATCTTTTATATAGCAACCTCGCTGCGTTGGAGCTGTCCACTTGAGATATGTGTCGCGTCCTATCCTTCGCAACATTCTCATCTCTTCAATGGCTGGGCTTTTCGGCCTGACGGGATGCTCACGCACAAAAAGTCCGCCCGCCATCGACGCCGCAGCCTTGTTCGATAAAAAGTGTGCCAGTTGCCACCATAATGGCAACGATATGCGAGCTCCTGAACCCGACGATTTGCACGTCATGTCGAAAACCTACATCCTGGCCGCACTGCAGTCTGGTCGGATGAAATGGGAAGGCAGGCTGCTTTCCAAAGCCGAAAAAGCGGCCATGGCAGAGTACCTCGGCCAGCCTGACGTTTCCGCGTCAGCCAAATTGACCGGAGTTTGCGCCCGCGACCTCGATCCTCCTCCAGACCCTCCCATCTGGGCAGGCTGGGGAGTCGATCTCCGCAACAGCCGTTTCCAGCGCGCTTTGTCGGCGGGGCTCGATCGCGACGGCGTGAAAAATCTGAAATTGAAATGGGCATTTGGATTTCCCGGAGCCGCCGCAACATTCGGTCAGCCGACTTCCTTCGCCGGCAAACTTTTCGTGGGCAGCGAAGACGGGACTGTCTATGCTCTCGATGCCGCGACCGGCTGCAGTTGGTGGACTTTCCGCGCGTCGACAACGGTGAAGACCGCGATTTCAGTCGGCAATCAAGGTAAGACCGCATTCTTCGGCGACACCAACGGATTTGTGTATGCGCTGAACGTTGCCGATGGCTCAGTAGTCTGGAAGGTACACCCGGAGCCACATCCGGCGGCTCGCATCACCGGTTCGCCGCTGTTAGTGGGTACCCGCTTGTACGTTCCCATCTCCTCGGGCGAAGAAGGGGCCGCTGCCGACCCCCACTATCCTTGCTGCACCTTCCGAGGGAGCCTGGTTGCCCTCGACACAGCCTCGGGCAAGACGATATGGCAGGCCTATACCATCGATGCGCCAGCCAGACCCACCATGCAGAGTGCGCAAGGCGTGCAGTATTTTGGTTCATCGGGCGCGGCCATTTGGTCCCCACCCACCGCCGACCTCAAACGCAACATTATTTATGTAGCCACCGGCAATAATTATTCCTCTCCTCCGAGCGACGCCTCCGACGCCGTGATTGCCATCGACATAAGGTCTGGCAAAAAACTTTGGCATCGCCAGTTCACCCCGAAAGATTTGTGGAACAGCGGCTGCGTAGCCGAACAGAAAGATAGTTGTCCCGCCAAGCGCGGCGACGATTTCGATTTCGGGTCGCCGCCCTTGCTCCGGACGCGCTCCGACGGTAAAGACATTCTGTTACTCGCGCAGAAGTCGGGCGTCGTCTATGCGCTTGATCCCGATCATCGCGGCCAGCTTCTCTGGCAAAGCCGCATCGGGCACGGCGGCCCGCTCGGTGGAATCCAGTGGGGAGGTGCGGCCGACAATCGCTACGCCTACTATCCGCTCTCCGACATCGACGACAACAATCCTCTCGCCGGCGGAGGTCTATTCGCGCTGGATCTCAGAAATGGTAAACAAGTCTGGTATTCTGCGCCGCCGAAGCCTGGTTGTGCCGGAGCCTTCGGCTGTAGTGCAGCGCAAATGGCACCGCCCACTGTTATTCCCGGTGTGGTTTTTGCCGGCTCGCTCGACGGACATCTGCGCGCCCATGATACCCGCGACGGTAGCGTCATCTGGGACTTCAACACCGCGCGCGAATTCCGCACCACCAACGGCGTCAAAGCCCACGGCGGCTCAATGAACGGTTCCGGTCCGGCGATCGTAAGCGGCATGGTATTCGTTAACACCGGCTACACCAATGCTATGGACGGAAATGTCCTTCTCGCCTTCACCGCTGATTCCCACTAAGGGCAATTCCGTGCTGCTGTTTTTGCACTCTGCAAACGGTTCTCAAGGTCTCTTCCTTGACCAGGCGCGTAGAATAGATTCATGTCCGATTGGGCATGGGTTATAGGGTTCGTTGTCTTCTACATTTTCCTCACCCGCTGGCTTCTCCCCAAACTGGGAGTCGCTACTTGAGCCAGCGGAAACTGCGCCGGGTCACGGCGCGATACGAAGGGCAACGCCCTCACTATTTCACCATCTCATTCAGACGAGAAGCACCCAGCCGGTGTTAACTGACGCTGCCACCGCGGGCAAATTCGATCATGCGTAAAGCTCTACTGCTCGATCTTGAATATGGTCCCAGCCGGATTCTCCTTGCTAGCGTTTTCCTGAAACCCACGACCCGTCATTTCATCGACGCATCAATTCATCGACGAATGTTCCGTGCCAACCGGTTTTTCTTGCCTTTGCGCAATTCAGAGTTACACTACTCTGCTTACTAATCTCAAAGGAGGCCTCATGTCCCTGCGGGCCTGGTTTACTGCATTATTTTTCTGCATGGCCAGCGTTTTGGTTTTTTCGCAAGCCGCTTTTTCTCAGAGTCAGGAGAACAAACCCGAAATCAAACACGTTCCACCGCCGGCTACATCTCCGGCGTCGGGCAAACAGATGTTCAAGGCCTACTGCGCGCCCTGCCACGGCCCCAGCGGCAAGGGTGATGGGCCAGCGGCTGCGGCGCTGAAGACACCTCCCGCTGACCTGACCGCTCTAGCGAAGAGCAATGACGGAAAATTTCCGGCCGCCAAGGTTACCAGTATTCTGCGCGGGCAGGGCGTGCCGGCGCATGGCAGCCACGAAATGCCAGTCTGGGGGCCGGTTTTCTGGCAAATGAGCCACGGGCATGAGACCGAGGTGCAGCAGCGCATCGCAAACCTCACCCAATACATAGAGTCGCTGCAGTCGAAATAGTTAGGGACGGCGGGCGCGGAAGACTTTGTCACGCCGGGATTTTTCTGCGCGTGCGACAGCTCTCTTAAACGCGAGATCGTCGAGAAATTCCGCAGACAAAGCCGCGGCTTCGCAGGCCTCAGCCCGCGCAATTACCTACCGCATCGATTGTTCGACTTCGGTGATCCAGTCGGGCCGCTTCAACACTTCACGAGGCTTGGGGCCATCGGCGGCGCCTACGATTCCTTCGCGCTCCATGAGATCGATGAGATGTGCAGCGCGCCCGTAGCCAACTCTCAGCCGGCGCTGTAGCAGGGAAGTTGAGGCTTTTCCGAACTCCAGCACCAGGCGCACCGCATCTTCAAACAGCGGATCGTTATCTTCGCCCTCAGATTCGCCTTCACCGCCGGCTGACAGGTTTTCTCTTTCTTCTTTTGGCGGCTCAAGGAATTTCTGCTCGTATTCAGCCGCGCCTTGCGCCTTCCAGAATTCGACGACCGCAGCAATTTCTTTCTCGGTGACAAAGGGCGCATGCAGCCGGTGCACGCGCGCTGAACCGGAGGGCAGATACAGCATGTCGCCGCGACCGAGCAGCGCCTCGGCGCCGTTGGCATCGAGAATCGTCCGCGAATCCACCTTCGTCGCCACCCGGAAAGAAATGCGGGCAGGGAAGTTAGCCTTGATCAATCCGGTAATCACATCTACCGACGGCCTTTGCGTAGCCAGCACCAGGTGAATTCCCACTGCGCGTGCCATTTGTGCCAGCCGCGTGATCGATTCTTCCACGTTCCCGCCGTCCAGCATCATCAAGTCCGCAAGTTCGTCAATGATGATCACGATGTGAGGAATCGGCCGCTCTTCGCCTGAACCCGAATCGCCAAACAGGCTGGGCGTGTCCGCGTCATTGAACAATCGGTTGTACTGGTCGATATTGCGCGCTCCCTTGTCGGCCAGCAGCTTCAATCGCCGCTCCATCTCACGCACCGCATTGCGTAATGCATTCGCGGCCAGCTTCGCCTCAGTAATGATCGGCGTATAAAGATGCGGCACGCCTTCATAATTGCCCAGCTCCAGTCGCTTGGGATCCACAAGAATCAGTCGCACCTGGTCCGGCGTCGCTTTATATAGGACCGACATGATCATGGCGTTGATCGCCACGCTCTTGCCCGATCCAGTCGAGCCGGCAATCAGCAGGTGCGGCATGCCCGACAACTCTGCGGTGACGATTCGCCCATTAATGTCTTTGCCCAGCGCCAGCGTCAGCTTTGATTTCGATCCGATAAATTCCGACGATTCAATGTTCTCTCGCAGCCAGATAATTTCCCGCTCGCGGTTCGGCACCTGAATTCCCACCGTGCTCTTACCCGCCATCCGCTCGATCAAAATGCTTTCTGCCCTGAGCGCAAGACACAGATCGTCCGTCAGGCTGGTAATCCGGCTGTACTTGATGCCGGCTTCCGGTTTGAATTCAAAAGTCGTAACCACCGGCCCAGGATTGATCTGCGTCACTTGGCCGTGCACGTCGAACTCGGCGTATTTTTCCGTCAGCACTTGCGCCAGGATCTTCAACTCATCCGCATTCACCTTTTGCTGCTGGTCCGCCTGATGCAGCAAGCTACTCGGCGGCAACTTGTATCCGCCCGCCACCCGGGGCATGGTGGTCTTCGACTTGGATGAGCTATCGGCCCGTTGACCTATCTCAACTTCCGTCGGCACAACTGATTGCATTGCCTCAAACTGTGTGGTGCGGGCGCCCTCGCCCGCAATGCCTTTCACAGCGGAACTTTGCTGTTCTTCCTCCGCGAATCTCTCAATCCCAGTTCTTCGCGGCGGTTCAACCTGCCCCGGCGCAGAACCCCGAGCAGGGAAGACCTGCGTCTGGATCGTCGGCCGAGCTGCACGCCGCTTGTCCAACTCGCGCTGCAACTTCTTCTTCATGCGTGCTTCACGCCATTCGTTCCAGCGATCGCGCAATGCCACCGCGAACGAGAACCTGGTTGCCGCCCAGACTCTGGCTTGCGAGAAGGAGAACGCAGTGCAGAAATACAGCGCCACCGCCAGCATGCTGGTGGAGACGATATACGCTCCGGCGACGTTAAAGTAATGCACGAGAGCGTCGCCCAATACCCGCCCCAGAAGCCCTTCCAGCGGCACAGCGTTGGCCCAGTGGGGAAGCGCAGGGAAAAGCGCCAGCAGCGCTGGGACAAACATCAGCAGCCAGACTCCGCCCAGCAACTTGGCAATCGGTGAGACGACTTTCAGCGACCGGAACCAGCGCAGCCCCATACCGAGCGCGAATACCGGCAACAGAAATGCTCCGATACCAAAAAACTGCAACAACAAATCAGAGCCGTATGCGCCGACAATGCCGATCCAGTTTCGTGCCACCCGTGAGCCGGTAAGCACCGAGGCGCTGTTGAATGAAGGGTCGAGTGGAGAATATGACGCTAGCGCGAGGAAAAGGAGGAGCGCGGAGACGCACAGCAGGAATCCCAGCAACTCATTGAGCCGCCGGTTGTTCGTCGGATTAAAGATTCGCGAAACGAACTTCATAGGTGGCACAGGCCGTGTGGCGCGGGCGCCCTCGCCCGCGAAAACATTCGCGACCCACACATTCCCACACCAACGCGATTCACACCAGAGCACCATGATTATCGCAAAGAGTTACCAACTCGACAATTGCGAAGTTTGGGGCGGCAGGGAGGTCCTTCGAAACTGTTGCACGGTAAAGGAGGAACATCAGCGTGGCTGGGAAGCTTCGAGGGGCAAAAAAGGCCCACACTACTTGTCCCATTCTCTGTTGGGGGGCTCAGTTGCGATGGGGTACTCCCCGCACCAGCACGTATCCACAAATTCCAACGAGACATCATCTCCCCCGCCCTTCATGTGGTTATAGTGCCAAACCTCCGAAGGATACTTCTGCCCGTCGCCCGCAATGGATCGCACGGTGTCTGGCGGACCATAAACGATGTAAATCCTGCCCCGATCCGTCTTCCGGCCAGCCACAGCCGCAGCAAAATGCTCGTTGGCATATGCCAGGCGCCGGTAATGCTCTTCCTTGAACGGATTTTCTTGGCTTTTGGGAGAGGGATTGCGCCTGGCCCAAAACTCGTCCACGAATTCGCGCCGCTGATCATCGGTCACGAGCTTCCAAAAATCCCGGCGCTCCTCATCCCTGATAATCCACCGAACGTCTTCGGTCAACCACTTCTTGTACTCGGGGCCGAGTTGCTTCTGCAAACTCCGTTGAGCAGCAGCGAAAGAGAACGATAGTATGCAAATGGCCGCAGCCACGCCCGCAATTTCTCCAATCCTATTTGGCGATGCCATCAGCACCTCCACCTGCGTTTCCGATTTTAGATCGTAAATTGTTGGATGCGCATGCCTGGTTTGGCCTATTCCGCCCGGCACTTGGCAATAATCATGGTGATGTCGTCGTGCTGTTCGTGCGGACTGAACTGCCGGATTTCCCGCACCACCGCATCGAGCATCTGCTGCGGGGCGAGTTCACGATGTTTCGACAGAACGTCAATCAGGCGCTCTTCTCCAAATTCCTCGCCTGACTCGTTAAATGCATCGGTCACGCCATCGGTGTAGAG
>Ga0075426_10003549_pt1 | contig 11172 bp, 10 predicted proteins | sample SoiMethybrSBSTD5_FD_75304 | JGI IMG/M metagenome (GOLD analysis project Ga0075426, IMG submission 75304) | Bulk soil microbial communities from a Populus tree surrounding site in Tennessee, USA - Soil MetaG P. TD hybrid SBSTD5 | ecosystem: Environmental > Terrestrial > Soil > Tree plantation...
AAATCGCCAAGGTGATTCGCCCATTCTGCCTTGTGTTGTTTGTAATACGCGAACGAGCCGTCGAGGCCTTGTTCTTCTCCGGTGAAAAGCACAAACCGCAACGTGCGGCGCGGACGCAGGCCTGCGCGTATGATTGTTTCCGCAGCGCCAAGAGTTGCAGCCGTACCGGAACCGTTGTCCGTCGTTCCTTGCGAAAGATCCCACGAGTCGAGATGTCCACCGACGACAAAAACTTGCTCGGGGTGTTCGCTACCACGAATTTCGCCGACAACGTTCGCTGTTTCGACTGGACCGTTCGTAAACGTGTTCTGCACATTGATGTGCATGCGCGGAGTGATGCCGCGCTCGATCAAGCGTTCCAGCTGGCCCTGATCTTCGTTGGTCATCGAAACGATGGGAATTGCAAAATCGGCGTCAAAACCGAGAATCCCTGTGTGCGTCAGATTCATGCCGGCGGAACGCGAGCCGCCTTGCCCGCCAATTACGGCGACAACACCTGCACTCGAGAGCGTCTTCAGAAAATTTCCGAAGTCCGCGAAGATCATCATGAAGTCCTTTTTCGGTTTGCCTTTGGCCTGCACCAGAACGATTTTCCCTTTTAGCCGGCCGAGATTTTTCGCTTCTTCATCGAGATTGAACAAATCGATTGTGACCACGTCGCCATCGGCGCCGCCCGCGGGCGTCGAACCGACCCAACCCATTGCATCGACGTGTAGTGGCCGTGTCATCGGTGAAAGTAGCTTCGCGTCGGCGGTACCGCGCGTCCACCCTCGCCAAATCGTGTATTTTTCCGTGTGAACATTTTCGAGGCCCATCGCTTTCATTTTCGCGACGGCCCATTCCTCGGACTTGCGCTCGCTCGGCGATCCGGTCACACGCGAGCCAATGTCGTCGCTCAATTCTGTCAGGTACTGGTAGGCGTGAGAGTTCATCATCCCTTCGCCCGCGATTTTTACCAACGACGGCATCGTGCCGTCTTCCTTCGGACCTTTCGGCTTGTTGTCTGCCGCAGCCACTCCGGCCACGACGAGCATTGCCACCACTGCCAGTCCGGGCATAACCAGCACTCTCTTCATTCGCTCTCTCCTGGCGCGTTCGCGCACACAAAGACTATCACTACGTCAGACGCACCCTGTTCAAAAGCGTTTCGGCGCGGAACTAGGGACGCGGACCGTTTGCCTCGGGGAAACAGCACGCTACGCGCAACTTTACGCAGCGATTGACGAATCCTAAACTCGATAAGACCCTTATGAGCGCCTTTCGCGAACATATTCCTAAATGGACTGTACTTTTTAGCTTGAGTATCTTGTTTTCGGCGGTAGATGTATTTGCGCAAGCTGCTCCGGAAGCACCGAAAGAGAAACCCGCCGCCGCTGCACAAGAAAAGCCGCCCGAGCCGCCCAATGCGGCACAGATTGAGCTGCTCGAAACGAAATATCGGTTCGAAACGAACGGCGATTCGCGAAAAGAAGTCCACGCACTGGTAAAGATCAACAGCGAACTTGGCGTTCGCCAATTCGCGCGATTGAATTTCGACTACAACCGCAGCTTCCAATCCGTGGAAATTCCGCTGGTGCATATCACGCACGCAAGCGGTGGTACGGCAGACATTTTGCCGAGCGCGATCACAGACGCGCCAAATCCCGCCGTCGAGAAATTTCCCGCATATCAGGACGTGCGTGTCAAATCTGTGCGCATTCTCGGCCTCCAGCCCGGCGACACACTCGAATATCGTGTCATCACGACAACGACCAAGCCTCCTCTCGCTCCCGACTTCTGTCTTGACCATTCCTTCGATAGAAGTGGAGTGGTTTCTCACGAAATTTTCGAAATTGATTTGCCTTCACAACGCGCTCGGGTTCAGCCGAACCCAGCGATACCAGCAAAAATTGAAAAAATCGGCGAGGGTGAATCCGCGCGCGATATGTACTCGTGGGAAATAGATCCTAAGGTTTTAGGAACTGAAAATCCCGCCAAGGAAACTCACGACATTGTTCTGACAACCTACACCTCCTGGGCAGAGTTCAAGGAAAAGCTTTCCAAAATGATGCCGTGGTCCTTTGCGACGTCGGTCTGGGCCGATGTTGAAAAAATTACTGGAAGCCGCGAAGGACAGACTTCTCCAAGGTCTCTATATAACTTTGTGTCCCACAGGATCGCGACAGTCGATTTGCCGTTTGCTCAAGAAACGGTTGTTAAGCGAACCATCGAGCAAATTCTGCAATCTGGCTACGGTACTCCCGAAGAGAAGGTACGGCTTCTGTTTGCTCTAGTCGCCCAGACTGGAAAAAAGGCATGGCCAGCAATGTACAGTGATTCGGAGAATCTAGCAGCCGACCTGCCGCGCCTATCAGTTCTCTCAGGCGTCTTGTCCTATCTTCAAATCGAAGAAAAAGAGCTTTTCTTGGACCCCGGCTTAGAAGTTGCACCATACGGTATGGTGCCCGCCAAACTGCGCGGCAAAACGGTTCTCCGATTCGGGCCATGCGCAGCGGACGGGCATGATTGTTTCGAGAAAATCCCCAACGAACCGCCATTCCCTGCGTCGCAGCAAGTCCGAACTATTTCAACGATCAATCCCGATGGGAGACTTACTTCAAAAGTGAACTACGCACTGCGCGGCGACAACGAATTGTTGCTCCGCGTGACGTTTCATACCACGCCCAAAGAAAAACAGTTGCAGATTGCGCAATATCTCGCGCTCTCTGACGGGTTTCGTGGAAAAGTGACGAGCGTGAAGACGTCTGACCCCTACGAAACGGACAAGCCGTTCGAAGTCGAATACGAGCTAACACAAGAAAAATTCGTCGACTGGTCGAAGAAGCCGGTGCGAATTCCGGCGCTGCTTCCCTTGCCCGGCTTACCGGAAGCGCCGAAGAAATCTTCCTCCGGCACAAAGATAGAGCTTGGCCCGCCGCTCGATGTGGAACTAAGCGGTACGCTGCGATTGCCCGCGGGCACCACCGCACAAGCGCCGCCGGGAACGTCGGTGAAGCGTGACTACGCCACGTTCGCATCGCAGTACTCGGCAAAACTGAACGTCCTGCATTTTTCACGGCGGCTGAATTTTATTGCGCCTGAACTCCCGAACGACCGAGCGCTCGATCTGAACGCGTTCCTCCACGCCGTGCAAAACGATCAGGCGCTTCTCTTCGAACTCGAAAAGCCCGACTCTCCCGCGCCCACAAAGCCAAAATAAAAGAGGCTCGCAAATTGCGAGCCTCTTTCTCTTAACTGAAATTGACGACTGACGACTGAGAACTGCCCTACCTAATATCCATCACTTCTTTTTCTTTCGCCGCCGCCATGTCTTCGATTTTCTTTGTCTCGGAGTGTGTCAGCTTTTCCAATTCGTCGAGCGAACGCTTCTGTTCGTCCTGGCTGATCTTCTTATCTTTCTCAAGCTTGTCGATGGCTTCCTTGATGTCGCGGCGAATGTTGCGCACGGCCGTGCGATGGTTCTCCAGCATTTTGTGCATCTGTTTGACGAGGTCCTTGCGGCGCTCTTCCGTGGGCGACGGAACCGGCACGCGAACCACTTTGCCGTCGTTCGTCGGGTTCAGTCCGAGGTCCGACGTGCGAATCGCCTTATCGATCATCGCCACCGCGCTCGTATCCCACGGTGCGATGACAATCATCGTCGGGTCGGGCACCGTGACCGTGCCAAGCTGATTCACCGGCATCGGCGTGCCGTGATAATCCACACGAACGTTGTCGAGGATGGACGCGTTCGCGCGGCCCGTTCGCACGGTGGCCAGCTCTTTGCGAAAATCTTCGACGGCTTTTTCCATCCGGGTCTTCCCGGCAGCGTTCGCTTCCTTCGTTGATCCAATCGTTGACATGATTTTATTTCCTCAGTCGAAATGTGAAACAACTTACGTTTCCCTGAAAAGCAGCCCTGTTTGCGCCCAAATTGCTTCTGCGTTTGCTCGTCGTCAGCCCGTCGTAACTTTGGAGCCGACTCGATCGCCCTGCACCACACGCTTGATATTTCCGTACTCGCCCATGTTGAACACCACGATCGGCATGCCGTTGTCCATGCACAGCGAAATCGCCGTCGAATCCATCACCTTCAAATTCCGCTGCAGAACGTCCTGATAGGTAATTTGTTCGAATAGCATCGCGTTCGCCACTTTTTCCGGATCGGCGTCATAAACACCTTCGACACGCGTCGCCTTCAAAATCACGTCTGCTTTGATTTCCATCGCGCGCAGCGCAGCCGCCGTATCCGTCGAAAAATAAGGATTGCCCGTGCCCGCGCCAAAAATCACGACGCGCCCTTTTTCTAGGTGCCGCATCGCGCGCCGCCGAATGAACGGCTCCGCAACCTGTTGCATCACGATCGCACTCAGCACGCGCGTATGAACACTTTCCTTCTCAAGTGCGTCCTGCAGCGCCAGCGCATTGATAACCGTGGCCATCATGCCCATGTAGTCGCCGGTCGTGCGATCGATTTCAAATCCCTTTTGCCGCGCACCGCGAAAAATATTTCCGCCGCCGACAACCAGCGCAATTTCCACGCCAAGGTCGTGCACTTCCTTCAATTCGCGCGCGATGGCCTGAATCGTTTCGCCGTGAATGCCGTATCCTTGCGGTCCCTGCAGCGACTCGCCGGAAATCTTCAACAAAATTCTTTGATAAATCGGTTTCTTTTTCGAGCTTTTCTTCGAGGCACTCTTTTTCGCTGGCATATCTCTCCGGAGCCGCCGGTCAAATCCCGCAAAATTGTAACAAAGTCGCCCACTCCGCACACGCGTGTCGCACAAAAAAAGAGCGTTCCGACTCAGTCGGAACGCTCTTGAATGTATGAGTGGACCGCAAGTTCAGCTTTAAGCCGTCGGCGCCGGCGCATCGGCGGCAGTCGCAGCTACTTCACCTACCTTAAAGCGCGAGAAGCGGCGAATGGTAATGTTTTCGCCGAGCTTCGCGATCGCCGAATTCACCATCTCGCTGATCGTTACGCTCTCGTCCTTGATGAAATGCTGTTCGTAGAGGCAGTTTTCCTCGTAGAACTTTTCCATCTTGCCGCTGACGATACGCTCGACAACATTTTCCGGCTTGCCGGTCGCCAGAGCCTGCGCTTTATAAATCTCGCGCTCTTTCTCCAGCATTTCCGGCGTCACATCCTCGCGCCGAACGTAACGCGGATCGAGCGCCGCGATGTGCATCGCAATGTCGTGCGTCAGGTGTTGGAAAGCTTCCGTGCGCGCCACGAAGTCCGATTCGCAATTGATTTCCACGAGCACGCCGATTTTCCCGCCCGCGTGAATGTAACTGCCGACGAGCCCTTCCGACGCTTCGCGCGTGGCCTTCTTCGCGGCCGCGGCTTGTCCCTTCTTGCGCAACACCGCTATGGCTTTTTCGAGGTCGCCTTGCGCTTCAACCAGCGCCGCGCGGCAATCGTTGAACCCCGCATTCGTGCGATCGCGCAATTCCTTCACGAGCTTGGCTGGAATTTCCATGGCTGTATTTGGTGTACTCATCCTTTTTTCTCTATCTTTCTCGGAACTTTCGTCGAACTTTTCCAAAATCTTATGAATTTCTTACAATAACGGCCCGCCGCGATTGCATCGAGGCGGGCCGCAGAAAAACTCTCTTACCCGCGCTGGATTAGCGAGACTCCTCGTCCGGTGGAACCGTCGCTTCAGCAGGTTCCGCTTTGAACGTATCGACAACCGCCACGGCTTCCGCGCCCTCGGCGAAGTCGCCTTCCTGCTTTTCATACTGTTCGTAGGCGCTCGTGTCGACGTATTCGACGCCATCCGCGGCTGCCTGATCCGCGGCCGCTTTGGCTTCACCAACCTGCGATTGCGCGTAAGCGTTGCGTCCTTCAATCACCGATTCGGAAATCTTCGAAGTAAACAAACGAATCGCACGCAGCGCATCGTCGTTGCCGGGAATGATCCAGTCCACCACGTCCGGATCGCAATTCGTGTCCACGACCGAAACCACCGGCACGCCCATGCGACGCGCTTCCTTTACGGCGATCTCTTCCGCGTTCGAGTCGATGACGAACATCGCGTCCGGCAACTGCGTCATGTTCTCGATGCCTTCGAGATTCTGGTTCAAATGCTTCATTTCGCGATCGAGCCGCGCGCGCTCTTTCTTGGAGAGCTCCAGCATACGGCCGTCTTCCGTCATCGCCTTCAGCAGCTTCAATCGCTTAATCGACTTCTGCAGCGTCGACCAGTTGGTCAGCGTGCCGCCCAGCCAGCGGTGATTCACGAAAAACGCACCGCAGCGCTTCGCCTCTTCGGCGACCGCTTCCTGTGCCTGGCGCTTCGTGCCAACAAACAAAACGGCCTTGCCTTGCCCGGCCATGTCGCTCACAAAGCGGCTGGCCTCGCGGAACATCTTCAAAGTCTTTTGCAAATCGATAATGTGAATGCCGTTGCGCTCGCCGAAAATATATTCCTTCATCTTCGGGTTCCAACGACGCGTCTGATGGCCGAAATGAACGCCGGCCTCCAGAAGTTCCTTCATTGTAATTTCAACTGCCACTTGTCCTCCTTATTGGACAGCTGTTTGCTAGCGCCTCTCGCGAAGCTGCCGAACAGCCTTTTTGCCGGCGTCCTTGCCGGCCGTGATCTCAGCGGAGACTCTTGCGAATCTCCGCTGGAGCTCGTTGCAGCCCGCCAAGCGATTAACGCTTGGTGAACTGGAATCTCTTTCTCGCGCCCTTTTGTCCGTACTTCTTGCGTTCCTTCATACGCGAATCGCGCGTTAGAAAACCGTTCTTACGCAACGCCGGGCGCAGCTCCGGGTTGAACTTTGAAATCGCTCGGGAGAGGCCCATGCGAACCGCTCCAGCCTGTCCGCCGACACCGCCGCCATGCGCGGTCACCACCACATCAATTTGGTCCGCCAGATTCGAAAACTTCACCGGCTCCGTCGCGTCATGCTTCCACGCGAAATTCGGAAAATATTGATCGACTGTCCGGCCGTTCACCGTGAACTTGCCCGAACCGGGGCGCAAAAATACGCGCGCGATGGATTCTTTGCGGCGGCCCGTGCCGAGAAACCAGGTTTTACCGAACGATGCCTTGCTGGACGCTTCAGAACTCAAAACTTCCTCCTCGTCAAACTCCAGAAAACTTGCAAAGCCAAAAAAAACGTGGTTCGAGACAACACGGCCTTGATCGGCCTAAAAAACTTTTGAACTTCCCACCCGGCTGATTCCCTGCGAAGGCCTGCACCTGACCTGCGTAGAAGGACCACCAACGTGCGGAAACTTCAGAACCCAACAACGAAACTGCTAAATCGCCTCTTGTAGCGTAGGCTTTAGCCTGCGCTCTTCGGCAAAAACTTTAGATCGCCAGCGGCTGCGGATTCTGTCCCTTGTGCCGCGCCAAACCCGCTGCATCGCGATACACGCGCAACTTCTTCAAACGACGCGCGCGCAACTTGTTCTTCGGCAGCATGCCCTCGATCGCGTACCGCACCATCCATTCCGGCTTGGCTTCGCGAACGCGCTTTGCGGGAACTTCTTTCAGCCCGCCCGGGTATCCGCTATGCGAATAATAAACTTTTTGTTCGATTTTGTTGCCGGTCAGCCGGATTTTGTCCGCATTGATGATCACCACGTGATCCCCGGAATCCAGATATGGCGTGAACGAAGCCTTATCCTTGCCGATCAGAACTCGCGCCACTTTCGTCGCCAGGCGTCCCAACACCTGGTTCGTGGCATCCACAACAAACCAATTCGCGCCCACCTTGAGCGCTTCCGCTTCTGCTCCCTTGGCTACGTACGTCCTCATCGCAATCAGTCACACCTTTCCCTGTAGAGACAAACGTCAATTTTAGGGGCTGGGCGACGATAAGTCAACGCGGGAATCTTCCCTGCGGTCAGTTTTTGGCTCGCAACTAAGGCGGCAACATTACCGCAAGTCGCTTGCGAACTCTCGCGACTTCTCCATCGAACCGTCGAGCGCAACTTTAGAAGATATCCTACGCATTTCCGTAAACTACTTGTGAATTTTCGAAGCCGGTACGGTTTTAACCTGACGGGCCTTCTTCGTCTTCCTCCGTTAAGCCTCTGAGTCTAAGCACGTTAACCCGCCTTCAGTTTCAGAAATATTTGGCCTTTCAATTGCCAAAATGGGCGCAATCGACGGAACGTAATCGCTTTTGCGTGCGCGAGTCACCGCATGACCTGTTGGAGTGGGCAGGTCGAATTGCGCGATGCGAGCTCGAAAAATAGGTGTCTCCCTAAACAAGCTCCACGGAGCCACCGACCGCGAGTGGACCTAATTCTGACTTTTCTGAAGCGTGTTCTGGCTGACGGCGATCACAACTGAATTGGCTTGTTGTTTTTGGAAGCCGTCTTTGCTGACTTCGAATCATCCGAACTTTGGACAGCCTGGACCATTAGCTGCCAACGGAGCCAGCATTATTACGTTCGTCACCGATCCGGTTACTGGGGTCGTCTCTGTTCCGAAGAGTTTTTCTTTCATTTCCAGCACGCGATTCCCGACGGCAGACTCAGGCTCTTCGCGTCAACTGCAGCTCGCTCTCAAACTGCAGTTCTAACTGCAGCCAAAAACACTTCCGGGCGGGAGATCTCTTCTCCCGTCCGTTTTTTTTGTCCCAATTTCCGCAGCTACTTCCGCAAACTATTTCCGCACCGCCCAAGCCATCCCGTCTGGATTCCCGCCCGCATCAATTCCTCCCGTCACTGCCAGCGTCTTCAAATCAATCACCGCCACATAATTATCCGGCGTGCAGGCTACAAACACGCGCGTTCCATCCGGCTGCATCTGGATTCCCGCCGCGCCATGCCCCACAGGAATCCGCTTCACAACTTCTTTCAACCCCACATCAAGCACCGCAACATCGGCCCCATTTAGACTCGAAACAAAGACCAGCTTCCCGTCCGGAGTAAATTTCAATCGGTTCGCTCCGCGCACGTTTGCGTTAATCGTGCGAACCACACTCTTCTCCGCTATGTTCACCACAGCGATCGTTCCTGCCTGCGCATTCGCCGCCCACAACTCTTTCCCATCGGGCGACACATCAAATCCTTCCGATCCCGCGCCCACCGTCACCAGGAATTGACTCCACTCGGCAGGAAACTGTCCGGGCGTCGGCGCTCCCGGAGCAGGCGGCGGCCCGGACGGCAAATTCGGCCGCACCTTCTCCCAAATGCTCACCGTCCCCGACTGAATGTTCGACGTAAAAATCTTGCTCAAATCCTGCGTCACGTAAATCATGTGCGTGCGGTTTTGCCCGCTGCCCAAAATAAAATCCACTTTCCCGCTCGCCGGATCCACACTTCCAAACGCCTTCGCCGCTTCCGCCGTGAACCAAACCTTTCCTCCCGCAAAATCCAATCCATGCGGCCCCTTCAGCGCGCCCAGATCAATCGACGCCAGCGCCTTCTGATTCACCAGGTCCAGCACCGCCAGCGTGTGCAGCGCGCCCGCTCCTCCTCCGCCATAATTCGAAACGTACGCCATCTTCCCGTCCGCCGTCGCAATCACTTCGTGCGGGTCCGCACCCACCGGCATCTTCGCCACAACTTTCAGCGTCGCTGGATCGACAATCGCCAGCGTCTGGTCATGCTTCGACAACACCAGCAACGATTCTTTCGGCGTCGTCTGCGAACTCGCGCCAATCGCGCCTAAAAACATTACGGACAACAAAACGAGAATTTTTTGCATTTGATTCTCCCGACTCCATTTCTAGTGTCTATTCCTCGCCAATGTCTTCGTTCCATACGGCGGGATTCGCGCGAATATAATCCGCAAGCAGGGAAACACATTCTTGTGAATCGAGATCGATCACTTGAACTCCCAGCGAGCGCAACCAATCGATCCCGCCTTGAAAGTTCCTGCTTTCTCCAACGACAACGGTGCCAAATCCGAATTGGCGCACCAACCCGCTGCAATACCAACAAGGCGCGAGCGTGGTCGCCAGGATCAGCTTGCGATAGCTCCTTTGCCGGCCCGCGTTCCGAAACGCATCCGTTTCTCCGTGCACCGACGGGTCGCCTTGCTGCACGCGGCGGTTATGTCCCGCGCCGATTAACTTTCCCTTTTCGTCGAATATAGCTGCGCCGATGGGAATGCCGCCTTCCGCAAGGCCAACTCGCGCTTCCGCAAGAGCCACCGCGAGCATGGCGTTGTAATCCGGAATAGAAGTCATGCCACTTCCTGACGCGGGACCGCGACCCGCAAAAAACATGCAAGCAGTCGACTCGACTTGCCGCACTCCATTCTTATATCACCTTAGTTAAACTGTGAAGATGGCGGCGCGTCAGTGACCGCATCTCAGTGACACAGCCCCGCAGTCAATCCAGAATTTGTGCGTGCCACGGCGACCGCGCGCCGTCTAATTTATCGCCCACAACTTAGGGCATAAAACTCTAAAAAAAACTGCTTGACAGCGCTTCCATTATATATAACCATCTGGTTGTACAATCGCTAGGTTATGCAATGACGCAAACCGCCAGACTCAATGCCGTGTTCGCCGCACTCGCGGATCCCACCCGCCGCGCCATCCTGGCCCGCCTCGCCCGCGGTCAAGCCTCCGTCCTTGAACTCGCAAAACCCTTTTCCATGAGCCAGCCAGCCGTTTCCAAACATCTCGTCGTTCTCGAACGCGCCGGACTCATCTCGCGCGGGCGCGACCGTCAGCGCCGCCCTCGCCGCCTCGCGCCCAAGCCCCTCGCCGAAGCCAACGCCTGGCTTGAGCGCTATCGCGAATTGTGGGAAGCCAATTTCCAACGCCTCGATTCCCTTCTCGACGAAATGAAATCCGAAGAGAAAAATCGTAGGCGCAAAAACGCAAGAAGGAGCAGGCAATGGCCGAAACAACTGGACTGAAAATCACCGCACCGGGCGAGCGTGAGATCGTCATGACGCGCTTCTTCAACGCGCCGCGCCATCTCGTCTTTGCGGCGTACACCAAACCCGAGTTTCTCAAGCGATGGCTGCTCGGCCCTCCAGGCTGGGAAATGGTGGCCTGCGTCGCCGCGGCCAAAGCCGGCGACCGCTACCGCTACGAATGGCGCAACATCGATGGACGCCAGTTTGGAATGGGCGGTGTCTGCCGCGAATTCATCCGGCCCGAGAGAATCGTTTGTACCGAATTGATGGATGGCTACACCGCCGAGACCTTGGTCACCGTTATGCTCACCGAACAAAATGGCCAGACCTTGCTCACGGTCACTTC
>Ga0075426_10003550_pt1 | contig 11172 bp, 12 predicted proteins | sample SoiMethybrSBSTD5_FD_75304 | JGI IMG/M metagenome (GOLD analysis project Ga0075426, IMG submission 75304) | Bulk soil microbial communities from a Populus tree surrounding site in Tennessee, USA - Soil MetaG P. TD hybrid SBSTD5 | ecosystem: Environmental > Terrestrial > Soil > Tree plantation...
ACCGGCATATTGCGGTGGATGAATCCGAGACCGCCTTCCTGCGCCATGGCGATCGCGGTGCGCGACTCCGTCACGGTATCCATGGCCGAGCTGAGGAGCGGCGCGTTCAAGTCGATCTGTTGCGTGAGCCGGGTTTTGACGTCGGTATCGCGGGGCAGCACGGCCGATTCCGCCGGCACTAAAAGCACGTCGTCGAAGGTCAAGCCGAGCGGCAAAATTTCTTGATCAAACATGGCTCATCTCCCTGAGGGGTAAAAAAAAACCCAGACCTGCGCCTGGGTTTTATCGAGCCGTTCGCACGTGTCGGCAAACATGAAGTTTTATACCAGGAACGTTTCGGCTTCGCAAGGCGAATATACCCCCGATATTCGCCTTGACACCACCGATGGCTTATATCAGGATGGCAGCAATATCGCTCAGGTTTTCCCTCGGGCCGTCTGCTCATCGAACATGCCGCTTTACGAATACGAATGCGCCAAAGGCCATCGCTTCGAAGCCGTCGAGAAAGTCTCCGACAAGCCTGCGACCAGGTGCGCCGTCTGCTCGGCGAAGGCGCGCCGCGTCGTCTCGCAGCCGACGCTGCTGCACAACCGCGGCATTCACGTCTTCGACCGTGTGACCAAAGACGACGCGCTGCGGAGCCGCCCCTCGTCGCTCAAGTCGTTTAAGAAAGATAAATTCTAGGTTGTCATTGCGCGCCGCCTTTGCTAATACAGCGCATTGAATCGTTTCGAATCGGAATAATTCGATGCTCGCGAAGGTGAACAGCGCCGCGCTCTACGGCATCGACGCGCTCCGCGTCGAGGTCGAGATCGACATCGCCGCCGGCCTGCCGCAGCTCGCTACCGTCGGCCTTCCCGAAGGCGCCGTCCGGGAGAGCAAAGACCGCATCCGCGCCGCGCTCAAGAACTGCGGCTACTCGTTTCCGGCGAAGAAAATCACGATCAATCTCGCGCCCGCCGACATCAAAAAAGAAGGCTCCGCCTACGACCTGCCGATGGCGCTCGGCATCCTCGCCGCCGAAGGGCTCGTGCAGAAAGAGCGGCTGCAGCGATATTTCCTCCTGGGCGAGTTGTCGCTCGACGGCGAGATCAAGCCGATCCGCGGCGCGCTCTCGATCGCCGTCGCGGCGAAGAAAGAAGGACTCAAAGGCATCGTCGTGCCGGAGGCGAACAGCCGCGAAGCCGCCGTCGTCGGCGACGTCGACGTGCTCGCCGTGCGCCAGCTCTCGGAAGTCGTGGAATTCATGAACGGCGAGCGCGAGCTCGCGCCGACGCGCGTCGACGTCGAAGAGCTTTTCAACCGCCACTGCGTCTATAACGAGGACTTCAGCGACGTCAAAGGCCAGCAGCATGTCAAGCGCGCGCTCGAGGTCGCCGCCGCCGGCGCGCACAACGTGATCCTCGTCGGCCCGCCCGGCTCGGGGAAAACGATGCTCGCGAAGCGTCTGCCGACGATCCTCCCCGATTTGACGCTCGCCGAAGCTCTGGAGAGCACGAAGATCCACAGCGTCACCGGCGTCTTGAACGGCAACCCGATCGTCGCGACGAGGCCGTTTCGCGCTCCGCATCACACGATCTCGGACGCCGGCCTCGTCGGCGGCGGCACCGTGCCCAAGCCCGGCGAGGTTTCGCTCGCGCACAATGGCGTGTTGTTTTTAGACGAGCTCCCCGAGTTCAAGCGCAATGTGCTCGAAGTGCTGCGTCAGCCGCTCGAGGACGGCAGCATCACCGTCTCGCGCGCGGTCGGCTCGATCAATTATCCCGCGGGCTTCATGCTCGTGGCCGCGATGAATCCGTGTCCGTGCGGTTTCTTCACCGATCCACAGAAGGAATGCGGCTGCACGCCGATGCAAATTCAGCGCTACCGCTCGCGCGTCTCCGGCCCGCTGCTCGATCGCATCGACATCCAGGTCGAGGTGCCCGCGCTTCGTTACCAAGAGCTCGCAAGCAAGGAGGCCGGCGAGACTTCGACGGCCATCCGCGAACGGGTCAACCGCGCGCGCCAGCTCCAGCTTGCGCGCTTTCAGAAAAAAGGCATCCACGCCAACGCGCAGATGAGCACGCGAGACATCAAAAAATACTGCGCGGTCAAGCCGGAGGCCGAAAAGCTGCTCGAAGTCGCGATCAACCGCCTGGGCTTGAGCGCGCGCGCCTACAGCCGCGTGCTGAAAGTCGCGCGCACCATCGCCGACCTCGAAGGCGCCGAAGACATCCAGCCCGCCCACGTCTCCGAAGCGATTCAGTACCGCAGCCTGGATCGCAATTTGTAGAGCGTCGTTCCGTAATATCGCCGCCGTCACGCTGTCCCCGTCTTTGGACCGTCTGGCAAAATCCGGCGAAAGGCATAGACTTGACACCGGTCTGTGAAGCCATGCTGAAAGGATTGGCCGCGTTTACCGCATCCCATGATCTTCGCGCGCGCCTTTTCGGCGCCGCGCTGAGCGTTTTCGCCGCCGCGTGGGCCGGGCCGATCGGCGCGGAAGAGTGCGTGGTGCTGGAGGATTTCTCCTCCTCCGCGCCGAGCGAGTTCCCCAAAGGCTGGACGCCGCGGGATAAATCCGGCAGCGCCGTTTATACCGTGCAAAAGGAAGACTCCAGGGTCTTCGTCCGGGCGCATGCGGAAGGCCCCAAGGCGAAAGGCAACGGCATCGAGGCCGACCGGCCGGTAAACTGGGACATCGAAAAGTACCCCATCCTTCGCTGGCGCTGGCGCCCGCGCGTGTTTCCCAACGGCGCCGACGAGCACAAGGGCAAGGAGGACAGCGCGCTCGGCGTCTACATCGGCTTCTGCTCTCCCGAAGATAAGTCGTTTTGCGAGCGGTCGGTCAAAGGCCAGCTCGGCTGGTCCGACAGCCTGGCGATGTCCAAGATGTTTTTCTCGAAAGGCATCGGCTCGCTCAAATACATCTGGAGCGAGCGTCTGCCGAAGGGCCTCGAATTCGAGCGCTCTCGCAAAACCGTGAAAGTCCTGGAGAGCGGCCGGCCGGCGAACCCCGATCAATGGGTCGAGGAGAGGGTCAACGTCGCGGCGGATTACCGCAAACACCTCGGCGGCGGCAAGCTCCTGAACCCGATCGGACTCGCGATATTGACGGATGCAGACGACACGCAATCCGTGGCCGAGGGGGATTACGCGGACTTTCGCATCTGCAACGAGTAATCGCTTTCCCTTGCCGCGACGCCCGTGCGGGGTCCCGAGGCTACCTTGAAGAAATTATAGATTTCACTAGAATTTGGGGGGAGAGCAGCGTGGCTTCACACACCAACTTATGAGCCGAACAAAGCTACGTGGGGCGGTGGTTGGGTACGGTTTTATCTCGTCTTCAGGCCACATTCCCGCCTATCTCAAGCGCAGTCAGGAGCTCGGCGACGTCGAAATCCTGGCGGTGGCGGACGTCTCTCCCGAGCGCCGGAGGCTCGCCAAACAGGCCCTACCCCGCGCCCGGAGCTACAGCAACTACGAAGCTTTGCTGCGCGCCGAAGGCGCCAACCTCGATTTCATCGATATTGCGACGCCGCCGTTGTACCACGCGGCGATCGCCGACGCGGCGCTCAGCGCCGGAATGCACGTCCTCTGCGAAAAGCCGCTGACTTTTACCGTCAATGAGGCGCGTTCGCTGCTGAATCACGCAAAAAGCGCCGAGCGCGTGCTCTATCCATGCCACAACTACAAGCACGCGCCGATGATCAAGAAAATTCGCGAGATCGTCCGCTCCGGACGCATCGGCAAGGTGCGCTCCGTAACGCTCAACACCTACCGCGACACGCACGCGAAAGGCGTCGCCGAGTGGAACTCCGACTGGCGCCGCCAGCGGCGATACAGCGGCGGGGGCATCGGCGTCGATCACGGGAGCCACAGCTTTTACCTCGCCTTTGACTGGCTCGGGTCGTATCCGACCGCCGTAACCGCGAAGGTCAGCAACCTGCAGCCCGGCCGGTACGACACCGAAGACGATTTCACGGCGATCGTGACCTTCCCGACCGGCCTCGCGCACGTGCATCTCACCTGGACGGCGGGAACGCGCCGGCTCGTCTACAGCCTGTACGGCGAAGCCGGCGTGATTACGATGCACGACGACGATCTCGCGATCGAGACGGCGGACGGCGCCGTCGAGAGAGTTACGATGCCGTCGCATTTCGCCGACTCGAGCCATGCGAGCTGGTTCAACGCGCTCTTCGACGATTTTCGCGAGGCGATCGAATGCGGCGATTTCGCGGGCAAAGAGGCCGAGCAAGCGGTGCTCTGCGTGCAGGTGATCGACACCGCCTATCGCTCGGCGCGCGAGGAATCGCGCGAGCTGCCGATCGCCGATTAAAGAACGCCGACCGCGCTCGGTAATTGCAATTTAGCGCCGGCGGCACGGATGGGCCTACGGAGCAGATCATGAACGCCGATGGCAAATACGCCTGGATTCTCACCCTGGTGATTTTATCGATCGTCGCGGCCTACGTCCTGAGGCTCGTCATCAAGGGCCGCGCCCGCTTCGATCGCACCGAACGGCAAGGCGGGAGCTGGCTGCTCGGCAAAGGCATCATGGAGCTCGGCTATTGGGGCTTTCTCCCGGCGGCGCGGCTGCTCGCGTCGCTGCAGATCAGCCCCAATCAGGTGTCGTGGGCGGCGCTCGCTTTCGGCTTCGCCGCGGGCGCATGCCTGAGCGTCGGACATTTCGGCTTCGCCGCTGTGTGCGCCGCGCTCTCCGGCGCGCTCGACTGTCTCGACGGCATGGTCGCGCGCATCGCGCACGCTACGTCGGAAGCCGGCGAGCTGCTCGACGCGACCGTCGACCGCTACGCCGAATTTTTCTTTCTCGCAGGGCTCATCGTCTATTATCGCGCGCATCCGGCGCTGCAGATCCTGGCGCTCATGGCGCTGCTCGGCAGCTTCATGGTGAGCTACTCGAGCGCCAAGGCGGAAGCGCTCAACACCGATCCGCCGCGCGGGAACATGCGGCGGCCCGAGCGCGCCGTCTATCTCGTCGCCGGCGCCGCGCTGTCGGCGATCACGATGCCGTGGCTCGAATCGCCGCGCGACGGCGCGATCGCCATAGGATATCCGATGGTCGTCGCGCTCGCCGTCGTCGCGGTCGCAGCGAATATTTCGGCGGTCGCGCGCTTCTGGTCGATCGCGAGAACGCTGCGGGCGCGGCGGAAGCCCGTCGCCAAAGCTATCGAAGAAGTGCCCGAAGAGGCGATCATCGAGGCGCCGGAGCCGCGCCGCTCGGCCGGCATTGGGCATTCGCGATGAAGCACCGCCTGCCGCCGCCGCTCATGGTTTCCCTGCGGCGCTCCCAGGTCGCGTCGCTCACCGCGACGCTTGTCGACTTCAGCACGATGGTTTCCCTGACCGAAGTCGCGGGCGTCTGGTACGTCGCGGCAACGGCTACCGGCGCCTTCATCGGCGCGGTGGTCAACTTCCTTCTCGGCCGCCATTGGACTTTCATCGCGGAGCATGAAGCCATTCATGGACAGGTCGCCCGCTACGCCGTGGTCTCCGCCGTCAGCCTCGGGCTCAACACCGCCGGAGTGTATTTGCTGACAGATTACGCCCATCTGCATTACGCGCTGTCTCGGGTCATCGTCGCCATGTCAGTCGGCCTTTTGTTCAATTTTCCGCTGCACCGCCACTTCGTCTTCAACCGCCAAACCTACGCCTGATGCTACCAGTGGGCCAGCAGCAGCCTAAGAATCAAAAACCGCGCATTGAAACTCCCATCCCGGGGCCGAAAAGCCGCGCGCTGCGCGCGCGCGAAGACGAGCATCTCGCGCCCGGGCTGCAGGGGTTCGCGCTCTACGCGGGCATCGCGGTCAAAGAGGCGCGCGGCAGCGCGGTGACGGACGCCGACGGCAACACGCTGCTCGATCTCATCGGCGGCATCGGCGTCAACGCGCTCGGACACAGCCATCCGGAATATGTCAAGGCGGTGCAGGCGCAAGTCGAGCAAGCGTCGGTCGGGAGCTTTACGAGCGCAGCGCGCGTCGAGCTTTTCGAGCGCCTCGCCGCGCACCGTCCCGCGCCGTCGCTCCACCGCGCGCAGCTCTACTCGGGCGGCGCCGAGGCGGTCGAGTCGGCGCTCCGCCTCGCGAAATCACACACGGGCAAATTCGAATTCGTCAGCTTCAGCGGCGGCTTTCACGGGAAGACGATGGGCGTCCTGTCGCTGATGGGCTCGGATTTCAAGATCGGCTACGGGCCGATGGTGCCCGGCGCGCACATCGCCCCGTACGGCGACTGCTACCGCTGCCCGCTGAAGTTGAAATATCCCTCCTGCGGCCTCGCGTGCGTCGAGGAGACTCGCGCACAGGTGAAGCGGAACAGCTCCGGCGCCGTCGCCGCCTTCTTGATCGAGCCGATGCAGGGGACCGCGGGGAACGTCATTCCGCCGCCGAAATATTTGCCCGCGATCAAGGAGGTCGCGCGCGAGTTCGACGCGCTGCTCATCACGGACGAGATGATCACCGGCTTCGGCCGCACGGGAAAATACTGGGCCGCCGAGCACACGGGCGTCGAGCCCGACATCGTCGCGATCGGCAAGCAGTTCGGCGGCGGCTTTCCGATCAGCGGCATTATCTCGAGAGACGAGATCGTCCGGTCGAAGCCGTGGGCCAATCCCTCCGGCTCCTCTTCGAGCTACGGCGGCAACCCGCTCGCCGCGGCGGCGGCCGCCGCCGCGCTCAAGATCATCGACGACGAAGATCTCGTCGAGAACTCGCGCCGCGTCGGCGCGCACTTTCTAAAATTGTTGTCGGACTGGACCGAGCGCTATCCGTTCGTCGGCGACGTGCGCGGCGCCGGCCTATTCATCGGCATCGATCTCGTGCACGACAAGAAAAGCAAAGAGCCGCTCGCCAAAAAAACCTGCCGGCGCATCTTCGACGAATGCCTCCGCCGCGGGCTGCTCACGATGACATACACCCCGCGCGTCCGCATCCAGCCCGCGCTCACGATCGACGAAGCCACCGTCGAGACCGCTACCGGCATCCTCGCCGAGGTATTCGATCTGATCGCGGCGGAAGGGTGCTGGAAGTAGGCGGGGGGTTTTCGCGATAACCCTTCGTCTACCTCAGACCCACTTCCTTAAATTTGCACCGCCTGGCTGGCTGGGATCACAGACGGTAACTTTTCTTTCACGTCGGCAGGTATAGCCGACCGCGTATCCGCGCCGAGCGCCTGCACGACGCGGTTCATGTAACAGAAGAAGCCGGCGATGTGGGCGGCGTCCAGAATCGCGCGGTCGGAGAAGCCCGCGGAGCGCAGCCGCGCGATGTCGTCGGCAGTGACTCCACTCGCGTCGCGCGTCACTTTTTCGGCGAAAGACAACATTTCCATCATCTCGGGTGTGACCGGAGCCTTACGGTAGTTTTCCATTAGCGCGTCGGCCAATTCCGCGTTGTTCAGTTCTTGACGGAGAAACTCTCCGTTGGACTCCGTTCAATAGAAGCAGTTGTTCACCCGTGACGAGACGATCGCGATCATTTTCCGCTCGGCGCGGCTGAGCGGCGACGGCCCTTCCATCAGCGTGCGAAAGAGCGGTCCCAGCGTTACCAGAAGCCGCGGGTGCAGGCTCGAGACCTTGACGATGTTCGGCACCCGTCCCTGCGTCCAGCGCATCACGCGGTAAACCCAGGCGAGCAGGCCCTGCGCCTCGTTCTCTTCGAACGTTTTAATCCAAGCCATCTTAAAACCCTCCTTTTCGGATGTTCGTATGAATAAAAGCTAGCACGCGGGAATGCGTCCACAAGTCGCGCGGGAAGAATATTTGAGAGCGATGAGTGTCCGGGCCGTGAAGGTAGGAAAAAAATCGCTTGCTACTTCGCCACCATCTGTTGGTAAACCTTCAGATAGGATTCGCACAGAAACGCCGGCGTAAATCTTTCCGGGAGGCCGTCGCTCTGCGGCGGCCAGCGCAGCGCCTCGAGCACCGCGCGCGCGAGCGCGGCGGGATCGTCCGGCGGGATCAGGATTCCCCTGCCCTCGTCGAGAACTTCGGGGACGCCGCCGACGCGGCTCGCGACCACGGGCTTGCCGAGCAGCATGGCTTCCTTGACCACCGCCGGCGAAGACTCGCTCTTCGTCGGCAGGACGGAGACGTCGAGCGCGGCGGTGATGTCGACGATGTCTTCGCGGAAGCCCAGAAGGCGCACCGAGCGCTCCAGACCCCGGCTCTTGATGAGATCGCGGACGTGCTGCTCCAGCTTCCCGGGCTTTCCGACCAGAATGAAAAGCGCGTCGGGAAATTCCTTCAGAATCTCCGGGACAGCGTCGAGGAGAACCAACGGTCCCTTATCCTTGACGATGCGGCCGACGAGGCCGATCAAAGGCGTCGTGCTAGTAATGGCCAGCTCCCGGCGAATTTTCTCCGGATGGCGCGGACCGGCGAAGCGGTCGATGTCCACACTCGAATGGATCACCGTCGCTTCGCTCTCCTTGAGGATTCCCGCCGTGAAAAAGGGCCGGTAATTCTCCAGCGCCGCTCCGCTCGTCAGAACAACGCGGTCGATCCCGTAACGGTAGATCCAGCGGTTGAACGCGTGAAAGCGCACGCGCTTCACATTGTGCCGGGTGAGCAGGATCGGCTGCTTGAGGCGGAAAACCGTACGCGCCAGCGCCATGCTCCACATGTCTCTCGATCCGTGCGTGTGAACCAGATCGAAATGCTCCGCCCGGACGAAGCCTCCGAGCGCGGCGATGTCGCGAAAAAATTGGAATGGGTTTTTCGTGTTCTTAAACTCGACATCGGTGAATACCGGGATGCCCGCGGCGCGCGCGCGCCGCGCCAGCGCCGACTCTTCCGGCGTCGCGATCATTATTGTATGCCCGCGCTTCACGAGCTCGCGCGACAGCATGAAGGTTCGGCCGGTCTCGCCCGACCAGAGGCGGTGAAAGTTCGTTTGCAGGATTTTCAGAGGCTCACCCGAAGTCGAAACCAGTTACTCGCCCCGCATTCGTGAGTATAGACCACCGACGAGCGGGCGCGCGTAAATGCCCATGCGCGAGAGGAGCCACGCGGGCTTCCTCGGCTTTACTTCGAGGCGCTTGATCTCGGAGAGATCTCCCGGGACCGGGTTCGCCCCGCGGAGCGTGGTGAATAGCGCCTCGTAACCCAGAGAGCGCGCGAGACGAATCGCCTCCTCGTCGTACTTCCCTTTCGGCCAGGCGAGATGGCGGCAGCGCGTCCCGAGGCGGCTTTCGATGATCTCGCGGCTGCCGGCGAGCTCGCGCGCGATCGCCTCGGCGCTGTTCTCCGATATGCGGCAGCGCAGGTGCGTTTGCGTGTGCGACTGCACGTCCATGACGCCGTCGCGCGCCATCGTCTCGACTTCCCCCCAAGTGAGCGCGCACTCGGCTTCCGCGCCGTGGCGCGTCAGCGCCGCGGTCGTGTCCTCATGGTCGGGGATGAACACGCCGAGGTCCCGGCGGTCGTTCCGATCGGCTACCCACGATGTGACAAGGAATAAGCTGGCCCGCGCGCCGTACCTCTTGAGCACCGGATAAGCGTGCAGCCAGGTATCGAGATAACCGTCGTCAAAGGTGATGAGCACCGGCCGCTCCGGCGCTTCGCGCCCGCCGCGGACAATCGCCGCGAAATCGTCCGCGGTAAGAAACGCGTAGTCGCGCTCGGCGAGCGCGGCGATCTGCTGCTCGAAAATCCGCGGCGACACGGTGACGAGGTCTCCTTCATGGTCGTTCACGTGATGATACGTGAGAACGAGGACCGAGCGCTTCATCGTGCGTCACACGATACCAAGGGGTCGGAATGGCTGCAACAATGCTGCGCCCCGGATTTGACAGGTCTCGTGAAGGGATGTAGGTGGTTGACTGAATTCGGTTGGCCGTTTCCGACAGAGGAAGCTGCGATGGGATTATTGGACGGCAAAGTCGTGGTCGTGACCGGCGGCGGCCACGGCATCGGGAAGGCCTATTGCCTGGGGGTCGCGCGCGAAGGCGGCGCCGCGGTCGTCGCCGATATCGACGGGCACGCGGCGGAGGGAGTCGCCAAGGCGATTCAAGACAGCGGCGGCAGGGCGCTCGCGACCAAAGTCGATGTGTCGAACTTCGCGAGCTGCCGGGAGATGGCGCAGAAAACGCTCGACGCCTACGGCAAAATCGACGGCCTGATCAACAACGCAGCGATTTTCATGAGCGTACCGGCGGAAAAAGGAAGCTGGCAGGACATCCCCGAAGAAGCCTGGGATAGAATGATGACGGTAAACGTCAAAGGCCTGTGGCTCGCGAGCCGCGCGGTGGTGCCGGCGATGCAGCAGCGCAAGCAAGGCAGCGTCGTCAACATTTCTTCCAATATGGCGTTCAACGGCGGCTTGACGATGATGCACTACGTGACTTCGAAAGCCGCGGTGATCGGCTTCAGCCGCGTGCTCGCGCGCGAACTGGGGACGGACAACATCCGCGTGAACACGCTCGCGCCCGGCGCGACGATGAGCGAAGAAAAGGCCACCGAGGCGGCGCTCAAAAACTACGAGCGCTCCGCTTCGACGCGGATTCTCAAACGCATCGAGCAGCCGGAAGACCTCGTCGGCACCGCGCTGTATTTGTTGTCGGACCTGAGCGCGTTCGTGACCGGCCAGACGATTCTCGTCAACGGCGGCGCTGTGCTGCATTAGTACGGAGGAGCATATGGGATGGATCGATGCCGATGCTCACGTGGTCGAAAGCCCGCATACCTGGGACTACCTGACGCCCTCGGAACAAAAATTCCGGCCGATGCTGTTCCAGCCCGAAGACGGCAGCCAGCGGGCGCATTGGGTGATCGACGGCAAGATTCGCGGCTTGTTTCGCTTCCTCAACAGCAAGGAAGATCTGGAAAAGCGATCCGCCGACATCGGCCGCGACATGGCGACGACCATGGCGGCGCGCGATCTCGCCGACGTCGGCGCGCGAATCCGGCACATGGACGAGCTCAGCATCGACATCCAGGTTCTCTACCCGAGCATTTTTCTCGATCAGTGCGCCGAGCGGCCGGACACCGACATCGCGCTCTGCGGCGCGTATAACCGCTGGCTGGCGGATGTATGGAAAAGCAGCGACGGGCGCCTGCGCTGGATGGCGGCGCTGCCGCTCCTCAGCATGCCCGACGCCCTCGATCAGCTGCGCTTCGCCAAGGAGAACGGCGCGTGCGGCATCTTCATGCGTCCTCTGGAAGGAGCGCGCCAG
>Ga0075426_10003552_pt1 | contig 11170 bp, 15 predicted proteins | sample SoiMethybrSBSTD5_FD_75304 | JGI IMG/M metagenome (GOLD analysis project Ga0075426, IMG submission 75304) | Bulk soil microbial communities from a Populus tree surrounding site in Tennessee, USA - Soil MetaG P. TD hybrid SBSTD5 | ecosystem: Environmental > Terrestrial > Soil > Tree plantation...
CACCGGCTTCGTGTAACGCCAGCGAATCGCGGTCGCGGTCTGATCGCCCTTTCCGCCCATTTTGATCGCGAGCAAACCATTCTCCGCCGCCATCATCCCGCGAAACACTTCCCAATCTTTCGCGTCCAACTTGTCATTCCGGTCGCTGTCGAACGCTTCGAAAGCCAAATTCAAAATCTTGTCCATCTTGGTGTCGCCGGTGGCTTCCGTTTTCGAAATCTGCCCGTCTTTGTCTTTGTCGTATCGCGCCAGCGCTTCGTCGAAAGCGATCGTGGGAATCTGTTGGCCCGGCTGGTTCTGCGGAAAACCCCAACCGTTGATGTAGAGATATTCTCCGTCCTGGCTCGCGATCGATTTCATCTCACACGCCAAACCACGCACCCACCAAACACGCTTACCATCCGCGACCGAGTAAGCCGACAGTTGAAACGACTCGGGCACAACGATCTGCTTCGGCCCTTGCTTCGGCTGATACACGATGGGCGTCGAATAACCGGAGATCACCACCGGACGCTCCACTTTCCAACGAACGCGCCCGCTGTTCTTATCAACCGCGATCAAGTATGACGACGGATAATCCTGATCGACCGGCAGAATCACTTTGTCGTCGACGAGAATCGGCGACGCCCCAAAGCCGTAGAACATATTGAACGGCCCGAGCGGCAGCTTCCAACGCTCTTTTCCGTTCGCGTCAAACGACATCATGCCGAAGTCCTGGAAGAAGACGTAGACGTTTGCTCCGTCAGTCACCGGACTCGGCGAAGCAGGACCATTCACGTTCTGCAAACGTCCCGCTTGCGCACGCGGCACTTCCTTCTGCCAAACAATCTTTCCGCTCGCGCGATCGAGACAGATCACAAACAACTTCGAACTGTCGTGCGCGGTTACGAAAATTCGGTCGCGCGTCAACACCGGTGACGAGTGACCAGCCGGAAGTGCGGTCTTCCAGAGCACGTTCTTCGCTGGGCCAAACGTTTCCGGCAAGCCGGTCGTAGCGGAAACGCCGGTGCCGTTCGGGCCACGAAATTGCGACCATTCTTCACCGGAAATAAAGGTAGCAAGTGTTAGGGCGAGTAGTAATTTAGTCATGGCGGCGCTGATTCTAACAGTGTAATCTCTTGAATATGAAAATAATTCCCCTACTCCTCGTTCTGCTCCTCGCTGTTACTGCGTTCGCGCAACGACCAAAGCCCACGGTCCTGTTCGACTTCCGCAACGACCAGGTAAGCACGCAGCCGAAGATCTCAGCCGCAACTCAACGCGACGTGCTGTCGAAAGTTTTTCGCCGTTACCTGTCGGATGCGAACAAGTGCAAAGCGAACTTCAACGCAGGTGAAGATTTCCTCGCCTCAGCACGCCGCGCCGGACAGATCGTTCCGCAGATCGTGGAAGTAGCCACTGGAAGTTTCACTGCGGCCGGACAGAACGAAACTGCTTACGTGATCTTCGTCAACGAGTGCAACGCCTCACACGCAGATAACTTCGGTTCGAAACGCGTCGCAATTTTTGCGGGACCAAAACTCATCGTTGACATGGACGTCGATTTCCGCGGCAGCATTGCGTTGAAGACTGATCTGGACTTCGACGGGATTAACGAGTTGCTGATGACCACCGGCGACATGGCCCAGGGAGAGTTGATTGCTATGGCGGCCCTGTTGAGTTTTCGGAACGGGCGCATGCGTGTCATTCAGGATTTTGGCACCGTTGTCGATGATTCATGTGCGACTGCGATGCCCGGCAGCACGACAAAAGCCGCGGTGCTTACCGTTATGAACGCTGCGCCCGGTCAGATGCCGAAGGTAAGAGCCGACAACTACGTTGCCGGCTGCAGCAAAGTGAAACGTTGGCGGCCTTTCAAAGGCGAGATGTAAGACGCTTAGCCGGCGGCCGCGCTCTCGAGATCCTTAATGATGAGCTTCTTCATCGACATCATCGCTTGCATCACGCGCTGTGCTTTCGCCGGGTCACCTTCCGACCAAACCTTCAGCAACTCGTCAGGCGTAATCTGCCACGACAGTCCAAACTTGTCTTTCAGCCAACCGCACTGACTTTCCTGTCCGCCGTCTGCGGTCAATTTCTCCCAGTAGTAATCGACTTCTTCCTGCGTCTTGCAATGCACGAGCAGCGAGATTGCTTCGGTGAACTTGAAATGTGGTCCACCGTTAAGAGCCGTGAACCGTTGGCCGTCGAGTTCGAAGTCGACAATCATCACCGTTCCCTTCGGGCCGGGTGAGCCTTCAGGATAACGAGCTGAAGTCAGGATACGAGAGTTCTTGAAAACAGAAACGTAGAAATTCGCTGCCTCTTCGGCATTGTTGTCGAACCATAAAAATGTCGTGATCTTTTGCTCGCGCGGTTGGGGGGTAGCGGACGTAGGGTTAGTTGCTGCCATTTCATATCTCCTTTTTATTTACCGTGTTTCTTCTGCTTCACCAGTTAGTCGAACGACGGGGCGCAGGATAGACACTCTGCCGGAGTTTTTTGTGGAAAGTTTGTTCTCCGTGTCAGAATGTGACTTCAAAACCAACGGAACTTGGGAGGGGGTTGCAATGGCTGTATTGCTACAGGAATACTCGGTGCAAGTGGTCGATCGGGACGGGAATACTTACGACGTGCGCAGTTACGGCGAAGAAAGATCTGACGGAACGTGGATGGGATGGATCGAGTTTCATCCAACAGACTCGAGCAAACCGGCTTTGAGAACGGACCAGGAGACGTCGCAACCCAATCGCACGGCGGTTGAATACTGGTCTACCGGACTCGAGCCTGTCTATTTTGAGGGCGCGTTCGGGAGAGCGCAGTAAAGAACGACTACTTACCTGCGCGTGCGAGTTTCCAGCCGTTGAATGGTTTTATCGTCCCGCAGGTTGGACCACCATCCTTTCCTGTCCCGCGCACGCGAGTTTCCAGAACGCGAGACGGACCCGCAGCCTCTTCGACCATCTTCCATGTGATCCCTCGAAGAGGAATTTTCAACCTCCGGCTCCACGGTGTTTCTTTCTGGCCAGCGTAAGTGCCGATATCCAGGTAGACGAACCGCTCGTGCGGTGGGCCTTGCGTGAATGGTCCAAGAAAGACTGGTTCCCCGGCGGTGTTTTGTTTCGCGCGCGCCGTAAAAGTAAAAGTCAGGTCCTCGGTTTTTGATCTCTGCGTCTGCACCGTTTGGTAGTCGTTGCCGTGACCCTCCTGCAAACCGAAATCGACTCCTGCCGGAGGACCTTCTAGAATGATGCGCAAAGTTATTTCGAGTTCCACGCGGTGAAGCATCTATGCGTGGCATTTGGGTGTCAAGAGAGAGAGAGAGTCAAGTATGAAACCAATTCGCGATCTGCCTGTTCGTCCTAACCTCGATCAACTTAGGAACGAAGCAGAGCAAATACGAAACGAAGAGCAAGTTCCCTTGCCGGAGGCACAAGAGAAACTCGCACGTAGCTACGGCGCACCAAATTGGACGCGGCTGAGCCAAAGCTGTCAACTGATCGACGCGATCTGGCGTGACGATCTCGACACCGTTCGCAATCTAATGACTCAACATCCAAACCTGCTGCACGAAGACGCCGGCATTCGCAATGGTAACTGGGGACCGCCGATGACCTACGCGGCAAACCTCGGCCGCAACGAAATGATCCGCATGCTTTACGACCTCGGCGCCAGAGATCTCAAAACAGCCATGGGCCGCGCGGTTTTGCAAAGCCGGATCGACACCGCGCGGATGATCCACGAAATGATGGGCTCACCGCCGCCGCCCGACGGCGCGCTCGGCGGTGCGGCGTATACCCTGAGTGCCAGTGGCACACAGCTCGTGTTGGAACTCGGCGGGAGGGCCGTCGCTGACAAGGGCGAACGACTGGCACCGGTCGATGTAGTCCTCGAAACTGACAGCCGTAATCCCGACGCTAAACACCGGATTCTCGAACTCTACGTGCAACACGGACTCACACTGCCGGACACGCCAGTGATGGCGCTGCATCGCGGCCGCCTCGATCTTCTTCAAGAACACCTGCGCCGCGATCCCGAGTTGCTGCGACGCACGTTCACACACGAAGAAATTTATCCGCCCGAGCTCGGCTGTCATGATGAAGTTCTCGCCACGCAAGGCACGCCTCTTAAAGGCACGACACTCCTTCATCTCTGTGCTGACTACGATGAACTCGAGATCGCGGAGTGGTTACTCGCACAAGGAATGGATCCAAACGTCAGAGCCGCAATCGATGCCGACGGTTTCGGCGGTCACACAGCACTCTTCGGCACCGTCGTCTCGCAGCCAAACTTCTGGATGAACTACCAGGACCGCCCACAAGTCGCACCGTTCACAAAGTTGCTGCTCGATCACGGTGCCGACACGGCGATTCGCGCATCGCTGCGCAAGAAACTACATCCGGGGTACGCACCCAAATACGACACGGAGAATACGTACGAGTATCGCGACGTAACAGCCCTCGAATGGGGCCGGCAATTTCACGCGAAGGTATTTGTCAGCGAACCGGCAATGAGGCTGATTGAGGAGGCTTCCGGGCAAAAATAATGTAACCAAGCACGGGGTTTGCGTGTCTTAAATAGTAGGTCGGGCTCTCCCAGAAAACCGGAGAATGCCCGACCGTAGTTTTTTAAGGCAGAAGGGGGAAAAGAATGACAAGAGTACTCGGAATCGCATTCGCGTTGCTTACTTTAGGTTTTGTTGTCCCGGCTGAAGCGAAAACCACAGCAAATTTCAACGAAAATGCAACGGTGGCTGCCAACGCGTCGCCACAGTGGCAGCGTTATCGACAAGACCGGCGTTATCAGCGGCGAAATGCACGCGCGGTGACGCGTTCAAGAATCGTGCGCTATGGCCGGCGAGTGTATCGCGAGACGTACGTCGTGAGGTACTTGCCTAACGGCAGGACCGATACGCGATTAATCAGCCGCACGCGCATCAGCTAAGTGCGGTCGCAGTGAAGTTCAAGGAGGTTAGGAAGTTAAAATGAAAGGAAAATATTTACGACGAATAGGCGGTCTGATTCTCACCGCGCTACTGCTGACTGGCATCGCATTCATTTCCCCGAGCGATGTACAGGCGCAGGGTCGTCGTAGGATCGTTATCGTTCGTCCAATTCGTCCGTTTGGTTTCCGCCGCGGCTTTTGGGGTTATCCGTACGGCCCGTATGGTCCGTATGGCCCATACGGAAACTACTACAGCCATTACGTGTTTGATAACGGCGAAAACGCTGTGAATCAGGCGTATAAGGACGGTTTCAAGACCGGCAAGGACGATGGGAAGAAAGCGAAGAGCTTTAGTCCGGAACGCTCCCATTATTTCAGGGAGGCGGGGTTTGGTAATTTCGCTGAAGACTACCGCAATGGTTTCTCTCGTGGATACCAGGAGGGTTACCGGGTAGGACAGAACGAACGAAGCCTGAAGGAAAGGGCCGGCTAATTCGGTTCGGTTCGAAATGAAAATGCCGCGATGCGTAAGCGTCGCGGCATTTTGCTTTTGTCAGCACCTGCCTTGCTTCTTTGTCAGTACCGGAACGCGGTAGCGTCCGGGTTGTCACCATAACCCACCGCTACCGCGATGTGGTACTGATCTCATAACTGAAGTAGCGCTTCATTGCTGGAGCAGCTTTGCTTTGTCGAGAATGTCGCCGGGGCGAGCACGCACCCAGTAGTTTTCAGTCAGGTTGAGCCAACGAACTGTTCCCGTCGAATCAATGAGAAACTCAGCCGGTCGCGCGATGTCGTGTCCATTCTCACCAGCGCCCGCGTGCACCAGATCGTAACGACGAATCACTTCAACGTTCGGATCAGAAAGAAACGTAAACGTGTAGCCAGCTTTCTGCATCAGGTCACGCGAGACTTCCGGCTTATCAACACTGATCGCCACCGGACGAATACCCGCCTGATTAAAACTCGCCAAACTCTTCTCAATACTCCGCAACTCGGAGTTGCACGAAGGTCACCACCAACCGCGATAGAAAACGAGCAACACACCTTTCGGCGCTTTGCCTTCCATCGGCTCCGACATGAGCTGATTCAACGAAACCTGCCGGTTATTCGAGTCCGAAAGCGTGAACTCCGGAACCTTCTGGCCCACGTGTGGTGCGCCTGTCGACGCCGGCAACCAACGACCCGCGATGAAGATCGCGAAGATGAAGAACGCAATCACCACCACGCTTAATATCGTCACGAACGAAGTAACGATCTTCGAGCGCGTCGGATGAGCTCGGTTACGCGCGAACCCGCGTCGCATTCCGATGAACAGGAGAATCGCGGCCAACAGGAACAGCAACAGGTTGACCCATGGAAAATCGCGCGTCACCGGAAACTGCACGAAGAAAGCGAAATAACTGAACGCCGCCAGCAGCGCCAGCAGAAACCCCACCCACAACGGCCAATTGAATTTTCTCATTACAAACTTCTCTACATGTCGATCAATGATTTGAAACCACCGTAAACCATTCGTTTCACGTCGAAGGGCATCGGACCGCTCTCCATTATCTTTTTCATCCGCGGATCGCTCATCACCTTCGCGTTGATCTTGTCGCGGTCGGCGCGCGACTTATAAATGATGAACGAGAACAGCACCGTCTCGCCGGGTTTCACCTTAAACGCCTTCGGAAACGCCAAGCCAAACGACACCTCGAGATCGTCGCCGACGGTCTCGACGTAATGCAGTGCGCCGTGCTCTTTCCAAAGCTTGCCCGCCTTCTGCGCGATGCTGCGGTAGAGTTTCAGGTTCTGTTCAGGCACGGGCATTACAAATCCATCAACGTAGCTCATTCGTTTCTCCTTATTCGCAGTTGACCATCCACGGGATACCGAAGCGATCGACGCACATGCCGAAGCCTTTGGCCCAAAACGTTGCTTGAAAAGGCATTGTCGTTGAACCGCCTTCGGCCAACTTATTGAAGATCTGTTCGCCCTTGGCGGCATCGTGGAACCCGAGCGACATCGAGATGCCCTGCGGTTTCGAGTAGTGTCCCTGCGGTGCATCGGAAGCCATGATCACGTTATTGCCGAGCTTAAACCGCGCGTGCAACACCTTGTCGCCCCAATCGGGTGGAATATGCGCCGCTGCTGGAGTTCCTTCGTTCTTCATAACTGCGTCGATTTGGGCACCGAGAGTTTGCTCATAAAACTTAAGCGCTTCCTCGCAGTTGCCGTTGAACGTCAAATACGGACTTGTTTCCATGATTTCTCTCCTTAGCTATTGATGATTACACATGTTTCACACCCCGCTCGTACGCGACGAACGCGCAGAGCAAAGCAGTGATTAACGGCGGAAACGCCGCGCCAATTCCCTGACCAATCGGGCTGATGATGATCGCGCCGATCATGATGATCAGCAGACCCAAAGCAGCGAGCGCCGTTAGTCCTTTGCGAATACGGAACAACCCTGGCAGCACGAGTCCCAACCCACCCAACACTTCACACAAGCCAATGAATTTCATGAACAAGTTTGAAAAGTGAACGGCCCCGGCCGGCGCTTGTGCCTGCAACTGGTCCGCAGGAACCACCAGCTTCACCCCGCCTGCAAACAGAAACAACAGCGCCAATAAGATCTGAATGACCCAAAGTAATATGTTCATAATCGTTTCCTTCTCTTAGGTAGACCTGATTGGAATCAACACGCGCAGCGAAGGAGTCCGCAAGTACAATCCGAGCCATAACAAAGCTCCGATAATGATCGGAAAGACGATCGGAAACGCACCTTCGCCGGCGCGCACGTGCGTGGCCACTGCGCCACCGAGATAACCAGTTAACAAGATCGCACCGAGCACAGAGGTTCTGGGAATCAAGTAAACAACAGTGCAAATGAGCAAAACGATTCCGATCGGGATGATGGCGCTTTCTGAGTATCCGAGTCGCACAGTCGCTTCGATGACCGGCGCCGGCTTGAACAACTTCATCACGCCATCGAGGATGAGAAATAGGACAGGCAGCGCGGTCAGGATACGTCCGGCCCAAAGCGTGCCTTTTGAGATGGTTTGTTCGGAACGCATGGTGTTGTTTCCTTTCACGCCGGCAGTCCTGATAGTTCGAGCACGGGTCTGATTTCGACTGTGCCGTGCTTAGCGGCCGGGATGCGTTCGGCGATCTTCAACGCTTCGTCAAGATCGTGCGCGTCGATCAGAAAATAACCGCCGAGTTGTTCGCGCGTTTCCGCAAAAGGACCATCGGTCACGAGCCGCTTGCCGTCGCGGACGCGGACGCTCGTCGCCGTGGCCACCGGATGCAGTGGTCCAGCGCCAATGTATTTCCCTTGCGCGTGCAGATCGTGCGTCAGTTGCGTTGAGTCGAGATAACACTGCTCGCGTTCCGTCTCACTCAAACAGTTCTCATCAAGATAAACCAGCAACATGTATTTCATGCTTTTCCTACCTCCACGCGTAAGTCGAACGAAACGTCTCTGAATCGACACGATCGCGGGATTTTTTTATTATCAAACGTGCTTCCCAACGCCAACGTCGCTGTCGATGAAGTTTACCGCTCTGATTGGGGCCGCATTGTGGCCACGCTCATTCGCCAGTTTGGCGATTTCGAACTGGCTGAAGACGCCGCGCAGGAGGCGTTCACCGCCGCTGTAGATCAGTGGCGTACCGAAGGCGTGCCCGACTCGCCCAGCGCCTGGATCATTCAAACAGCCAAACACAAAGCCATCGATCGTCTGCGCCGCCAGACTCGCCTCAAAGAAAAGATTGAAACGCATCCGGAGTTCTTTCCCAGTGAAATCGTCGACGCACCGGCTTTCAATTACGGTGAAATCCCTGACGATCGCCTGCGGCTGATCTTTACCTGTTGCCATCCCGCGCTTGCGCTCGAAGCACAAGTAGCATTAACCCTGCGCACGCTCGGTGGCTTGCAAACCGATGAAATTGCGCGTGCGTTTCTCGTTCCGACGACCACCATGGCGCAGCGGCTCGTGCGCGCAAAACGAAAAATACGCGACGCCGGAATTCCGTTTACCGTGCCCGACACGAGCGACATGCCCGATCGGCTCGATGCAGTCCTAACCGCGATCTACCTCATCTTCACCGAAGGTTACGCGGCGACGCGCGGGCAGCCACTCATTCGCGCAGACCTTTGCGCAGAAGCGATCCGTTTGGGCCGGCTCGTGAGAACGTTGCTGGAAACGAATCCTCCCGCAGAAGCAACTGCACTCGTGGCGTTGATGTTGCTGCACGATTCGCGACGCGAAGCTCGACTTGATGAAGCTGGCGATCTCGTCGTGCTGGAAGAACAGGATCGCAGCCGCTGGAACAAGGAGCAGATCGCCGAAGCGTTGAATTTCGTTGACGAAGCACTCAGCGGCGCCCCTGGTCCATTCGCGCTGGAAGCAGCGATTTCAGCGGAGCACTGTCGAGCGGCGCGTGCCGAAGACACGAACTGGCCGCGCATTGTCGTGCTGTACGATCTACTGCAACAACTGCTGCCGTCGCCCGTCGTCGCGTTGAATCGCGCCGTGGCGATTGCGATGGCTCGTGGACCACGCGCCGGTTTAGCGATCATTGACGAGCTCGCCGCGTCGGGTGAGTTGGACGAGTATCACCTGCTGCACGCCGCGCGCGCCGACATGTTGCGTCGTCTCGGAGCCAATGCCGAAGCCGCTGAAAGTTACGAACTCGCTTTGAATCTCGCCGGTAATGACAGCGAGCGCCGCTTCCTCCAACGCCGCCTACGTGAAGTCCGCTCTCCGGTTTCGTGATCTCGCGGGGCGGAGCCCCGAACCAGGGGCACAGCCCAACCTTCCTTTTCTAACTCAACGGCGAGGCAGAGCCATCGCCTCACATCCGGCGGCAAGCCGCAGCGGGAGTCTTATCTCATCTCCCAAGCCGCAACCGTAAGTCTTATCCGACCGGAGTCTTATCTCCCGCTCGCCAAGCCGCAGCGCGCGAGTTTTATCTCCCACTCCCAAGCCGCCGCCCGGAGGTTTTATCCCATCTCGCCAAGCCGCAGCGCGGGAGTCTTATCTCGCCTCGCCAACCCGCAGCGCGGAGTCTTATCTCAGCTCGCCAAGCCACCGCCTGGAGGTCTTATCTCATCTCCCCAAGCCGCAGCGCGGGAGTCTTATCTCAGCTCGCCCAGCCGCAGCCCGAAAGTCGTAGCTACCTTTGCCAGCAAGCCGCCATCAACAACAGCTTCTTCCACCGACGGCTTCGCCGCCGGATGTGAGGCGGGGCTATGCCCCGCCGGAGCACCTTGAGTTTAGTAAGGGCTCTGCCCCTCGTTCGGCCTCTGGCCTGGACCGCTACGCCTCAGGCGCTGGCGCCGTGGGCGGCGGCCATGCGGCGGTTCATCTCTTCCGTCGAGACGTCCTCTTTATGCGTCGCGATGGTCCAGACGTGGCCAAACGGATCGGTCAGTGTTCCCGATCGATCGCCGTAGAACTGGTCCTGCAACGGCTTCACTACCGTGCCTCCCGCGGCCATCGCCTGGTTATAGACGGTGTCCACGTCAGGCACGTAGATCATGATGCTCACCGGAGTGCCGCCGAGCGCTTTCGGCGAACGATAACCCATCTGCGGGTACTCGTCCGCGATCATGATCGGTGAGTCGCCAATCTTCAGTTCCGCGTGACCAACTTTGCCCTCGTGGTCCATGCGAAACAACTCCGTCGCGCCAAACGCTTTCTTGTAATACTCAATCGCGTCCGCAGCACCGTCGCAGATCAAATACGGTGTTACAGAGTGGTACCCCTCTGGAATCGGCTTTACGTCTGCCATGAGAATCCCCTTTCGTTGCTTGTACTATTTCAAAAGTTTCTTTTGGTCGAGAAAAGCTATCACAGCCGCGTTAAATTCCTTTGGCCTGTCCATGAACAGAAAGTGACTCACACCTTCCCACATTTGATATGTCAGATCAGGCGCGAGGCTGTGGAGGAACTGCTCAGTGTCCGCCGGCCAGAATGGTGACTTCGCCAGGATCGCAAGCACCGGCACGTTGATCTTGTCTGGAGCATAAAGAGCGTCGTCGCCCATCGCGTCCATCGAGCTAACCAGCACATACTGCGGCGTGCTTAGATACGACGTCCTGACTCGCTCTTTATCGGCGTCCGAAAGTGTCGCTGACATTGCGGCAAACATCTGAATGCCTGCCTCCTTGTACTGTGGCCCACGCAGCGGCGCGGTGAACTGTTCGCGCTGTTCCTTCGTTCCGAACGGGCGCACGGCGCCATCAACAATCACCAGCG
>Ga0075426_10003557_pt1 | contig 11165 bp, 8 predicted proteins | sample SoiMethybrSBSTD5_FD_75304 | JGI IMG/M metagenome (GOLD analysis project Ga0075426, IMG submission 75304) | Bulk soil microbial communities from a Populus tree surrounding site in Tennessee, USA - Soil MetaG P. TD hybrid SBSTD5 | ecosystem: Environmental > Terrestrial > Soil > Tree plantation...
GACATGGGCTCCTACAGCTACGACACGATCTTTCGTGTCTTAAAGCTCGAAGCCCCCATCACGGTGGAGGCGAGCTCTACCGACCGCTATGACGAAACCTATCCGCTGGCCTCGATCATCCGCTACGACTTTGAAGCTCGCGGCGACATGCCTGCGGTTAAATTCAATTGGTACGACGGTGGGCTCAAACCAGCACGTCCACAGGAACTAGAGCCAGACCGCCCATTCAAAGGCGAGGGCGAGGATGAAGACGAAGGGCTTTTGTTCGTCGGCGATGGCGGGAAAGTCCTTTGCGGATTCAACGGGTCCCACCCGAAACTGATTCCACAATCAAAAATGGACAGCTACAAGCAGCCGCCAAAAACGCTTCCCAGGTCTCCCGGCAATGAACGCGAATGGCTCGATGCCTGCAAAGGAAGCAAAGTGAAACCTGGCGGAAATTTCGAATTTGAAGGATTGGTCACTGAGACATTACTGCTCGGGAATGTTGCGATACAGTCGGGCCAGAGATTAACTTGGGACCGCGCGAATATGAAGGTCGCCAATACTAATGACGACTTCACACAAAAATACATCAGCCCGGTGCGGCGGAAGGGCTGGGAGCTGTAGCTGTCTGCCAGGTGCCGGCGATCGTTTGACGAAGTGAGCGCTTTCAATCTCAGGAGGCATCTATGGCTTCGCTGTCACGACGAGACTTTTGCAAGATTGCCGCAGGCAATGCCGTCGCTGCAGGCCTGTTTTCCGCAGGTGTTATGAAACTGAAAGCTGATCCTTTGGGCTTACCCATTGGCTGCCAAACTTGGCCGGTCCGCGACCTGATCGCCAAAGATTTTCCAGGGACCATCAAGCAGCTCGCTGCCGCCGGGTTTCAGACGATTGAGCTGTGCTCGCCAATTGGCTACTCCGATTCCGGTTTTGCCGGCCTTGCCAAATATAAAGGTGCGGAGCTGCGGAAGATTCTTAGCGACTCGGGTATCAGCTGTGTGAGTTCTCATTTCGGCATGGAGGAACTCAGAGGCGATCAGGAACGCAGCATAGCTTGGGCCAAAGATGTGGGCCTGACTCAGATGCTTGTCGCGAGCCTCGGCGGACCCAAAAAGCCGACTATGGACGACGTCAAGCACGCAGCCGACGACTACAACAAAATTGCAGAACGCGCAGCCAAAGCTGGCATTCAACAGGGCCTTCACAATGAAGAGTTCGAGATGTCGACGGTCGACGGCAAGCGAACCTACGATGTGTTGTTCGAGCTTCTGGATCCCAAGCTGGTCAAGTTCCAATTTCAGGTTTCAACCATTAGCCGGGGCTTTGATGCCGCCGAATACTTCAACAAGTATCCCGGCCGTTTCATTTCGATGCACGTTCAGGGCTGGTCGGCGCAAACCAGGAAAATCATGCCCGTCGGGGAAGACTCTCTCGATTGGAAGAAGATATTCACCGCTGCAAAAACCGGCGGCATAAAGAATTATTTTGTTGAGATGGACCTGCACATGATGCAGGCCAGCGTTCCGTATCTGCGGAAACTGCAAGTCTGATCAGGTTTCCCGATCACAGCTCCCGTGTCATAATCCCGAATCAGGGGATTTTCTTCACATGAGCACTCAAGTCGAATCCGTAGCCAAGACTCTGCCCGCGCGCTATTACACCGATCCCGAGATTTTCCGGGATGAGGTCGAGCGTTTCTACTGCGAGTCATGGATTTGCGCTGGGCGTAGCGAGCAGGTGGCGAAGCCCGGCGACTACTTTCTGCGCAAAGTCGGTGGCGAAAGCATCATTATTACTCGCGACGCAGATCAAAATGTGCGCGCATTTTACAACGTGTGCCGCCACCGGGGTACGCGCCTGGTTACCAATGCGGAAGGGAAGTTTTCCGGCCGAATACAGTGTGGATACCACGGCTGGACGTATGGGCTGGATGGCCGGTTAATCGGCGCTCCTCACATGGATGAAGCCGGCAGCTTCTGCCGCGAAGATTACCCGCTGAACAAAGTTCACGCTGAAGTTTGGGACGAAAATATATTCATCAATCTCGATCCTAATGCCGAGCCACTCGCAAACCAACTGGCTGATCTCCCGCAAAAGTTTACTTCGTGGCGGATGCAAGATCTGAAACTCCACAGGCGCATCGTTTACGACGTTAAAGCCAACTGGAAGCTCATCATGCTCAACTACAACGAGTGCCTGCACTGCCCGGTGCTGCATCCGGCGCTCAACCGGCTTACCAACTATCTTGGCGCGGACAACGAGCAGCCGCATGCCACCTATATAGGTGGCGCCATGGGATTCCGCGGGGGTGCGGAAACCATGAGCCTGGACGGCAAACGCCGCCGTGACTACCTTCCAGGCTTGAATCAGGACGAACGTCAAAAGGTCTGCTACTACTCAATTTTCCCGAATTTCCTGCTCAGCCTGCATCCCGACTACATGATGACCGCAACCCTGTGGCCCATCGCGGTGGACCAGACACAGATCATCGCAGAGTGGCATTTCCATCCAGCGGAGATGAGCAAGCCGAACTTCGAAGCCAATGATGCCATTGATTTTTGGGACTTGACCAACAAAGAAGACTGGAAAATTTGCGAGCTTTCGCAGGCCGGAATTCAATCGCGCGCCTACCGGCCTGGTCCTTATTCGCAGCGCGAGACGCTGCTGCATGCCTTCGACGAGATGGTACTGGCGCGTGAACGCGAATCCAAGAAACGATCGCACTCCTGAATCGCCGAAGTGCGGAACACATTACCCTGCTCGTCACTCTGGCCGCCCGGCCGGCTCGGAAATGAAGGCTTTCCCCAGAACCTCTGCCAGAAGTGACCCGCGCGGGTAAGAGTGCCCGCGATGCTGGCGATACGCTTCGGCGAATTCGATTTTATTTCCCGAGATAGCTGATGCTCGCTCGCCTAAGGTGCGGCTCCAGTGCTGCATGCTCTCCACATACTCGTCCATTCCGTGCTGCACCCGCAGCCACTCGCGTTGGCTCTTATGGCAGCCGAGCATTTCGGATTTCAAAGAGAAAACCTCGCTTATATCTATGTAGAAATGCGGCGCGATCGCTTGGCCAAAAATATCGATTCCTTCCATGGGTTGGGCATAGTACAGGTAGGGAATCGAAGATGCTCGTGAGATTTTCGTCCAACGGGAAGTGTCGTAATTGGGCGCGGGCCCGCTAAAGCATGCATTGCGGACCAGGGTGCTGGTGGCTTCATGGTCCGTAATATAGTCCTGCGGAGAATGCGTAATCACGACATCAGGATCGATTTCCCTCATCAGAGCCGTTACTCGCCGGTTCCCACCGTCGTCATTAAAGATGCAGAAGTCCCGAAAATCGAGAGGATGGTAAATAGCCCCAAGCACACGGCAGGCCGCCTCCGCTTCACCCTGGCGAATGCGACGGAGCGCCTCCGGCTCGGTATCCATCGAGCCACAATCGCCTGAACTCATGGTGGCAACATGGACTTCGAAGTTAGCCGTCTTAAGCAGCGCCAGCAGTCCAGCGCACATGAACTCGACGTCGTCAGGATGGGCGCCGACGGCCAATACTCGTCTTGAAGCATGGTTCATCGCGACCACCTAAATACCTGGAGTTTTGCCGAGCGAACGATTGTATAATTCGTGCGGCTTCCGTTCCAATGCCGGAGACAAGCTGATGCTAAAGATATTCAATGACAAGAAGTCGCTGAGCAAAGCCGCGGCCGATCACGCTGCCGCAGCTATTCGTGAGGCAATTTCACTGAACGGCACGGCCAGAATCATTGCGGCTACAGGCGCCTCACAATTCGATTTTCTCGAAGCGCTCACCCACGAGGCGGGAATCGATTGGAGTAAAGTCGAAGCCTTTCACCTTGACGAATACATCGGGTTGCCTGTGACCCATCCGGCCAGCTTTCGCAAAATACTTCTGGAGCGCCTGTTCGAGAAAGCTGGCATTACCAAATATCACCTGCTTGACGGCGACCGCGATCCTTCGGGCACGGTCGAGCGCGTGGGCCGCGAGATCTCGTCAGCGCCCATCGACATCGCTTTCGTCGGCATCGGCGAGAATGGACATCTCGCCTTCAACGACCCTCCGGCGGATTTCGAAACTGAAGAGCCGTACCTGATTGTCAACTTGGATGAGGCGTGCCGTCAGCAGCAAGTCGGGGAAGGGTGGTTCGCGGATATTTCAGAAGTGCCCAAGCAGGCGATCTCGATGTCAGTCCGTCAGGTCTTGAAGTCCAGGGAGATTGTCGCCGTCGTTCCTGACGCCAGGAAAGCACAAGCTGTTAGAGCGTGTTTCGAAGGGCCAATAAGCCCATCGGCGCCATCATCTATTCTGCGCACGCATTCGAACGCGACTATTTATCTGGACAGAAACTCGGCCGCGCTACTGACGGCCGCGCTCGAGACTTCCGCATAAGGTGCTGAAGTCGGCGACTCATCAGCGATCGGATCCCGGCACGCAGAGGCCCGCTAACAAACGTGCTATACCCGCGCTGCGCTGGTGGATCGGCGGAATTCTCTTCGCCTCGACTGTAATCAACTACATCGACCGCCAGACCCTCTCTGTCCTGTCTCCTTACCTGAAACTGCAGTATCACTGGACCAATACCGATTACGCCCATATCGTAATCGCGTTTCGTGTTGCGTACTCGATCGGGCAGACCGTCTTTGGAAAGCTGATGGACCGTATCGGCGTCCGGCGAGGCCTCACGCTCACTGTCATCGGCTACTCCGTCATTTCGATCTTCACCTCCCTGGCACGCGGTTTTTACAGTTTCGTTAGCTTCCGTTTTTTATTGGGTGCGGGAGAGTCGGGAAACTGGCCGGCGGCGACCAAAGCGGTTTCTGAGTGGTTTCCAAAACGCGAGCGCGCATTGGCCACGGCGCTCTTCGATAGTGGCTCCTCCATCGGAGGCGCCATCGCTCCTTATATTGTGCTTGGCATCTACCTCCGTTGGGGATGGCGTCCGGCATTCATGATCCCGGGCCTGCTTGGATTCGCGTGGCTCATCCTCTGGCGACGGCTGTATTTCTCCCCTGAGAAACATCCAAGGATCAGTCAAGAGGAGCTTTCGCTCATAACTGCAGATCGCTCTCCCTCCGCGCCGCTGAACTCAGCCCAGCCGCAAACTCGTTGGCGCGACCTGCTGAGATCTCCCAACACCTGGGGCACCATCATCGCAAAAAGCTTCACCGATCCGGTCTGGTTCTTCGTCACTGACTGGTTTCCAATTTATTTGGTTGCCAAGGGCATCGAGCTTAGGAGCGGGCTGATTGCGGTTTGGATTCCATTCATCGCCGCCGACCTGGGGAACTTTGTCGGCGGGGCTGCGTCCGGTTATCTCGTCAAGCGAGGTTGGAGCGTGATCGCGGCGAGAAAGGCGGTCATTGTCTTCGGCGGGATTGGCGTAATGCTGCTTATCCCGACAGTCCTCACCACCAATTTGTATCCCATCACTTTGCTGTTCGCTCTATCCACCTTTTGTTACGGCTGCTTCACCACCATGGCCAATGTCTTGCCCGCAGACCTGTTTCCCGGCGAATCGGTCGCGTCAGTCAGCGGCCTGAGCGGAACCGGCGCGGGAATTGGGACCATCATCGCATTCGAACTGATCGGCCGGCTGTCCGATGCACGTGCCGCTGCGACCACCCACTCTTTCGATCCGATTTTGGTCACCGCTGGACTTGTCCCATTCGTCGGAATGATCTTGGTTCTGTTGCTTATTCGCAACACTGCTGAAAATTAGCCCGAGGCCCAACTTGGCCGCCGAGCGCTTCCTGCGACGAGACATTCATCTTTCCACGAGATAATTCGCACCTGCTGCGACTAGCAACAATTCATGTGCAAACAGGTGAACCCCGCATGAACAGAGTATGTCAATAGTGTTTTGCTGGGGGTTATTCACAACCACTGTTGAAAAATGACTCACTCGAAAACCATTCAGCCTTTCCGGATATCGGCGACCTGATCGCCGGTGCGTAGGCTATCGTACAAAGAAACCAACGAAACTCCATGCCGGTGGGGCCTTTGGCTTGATCCGCGGCGCAAGTGCAAAGGCCCTGGGGCCTGCGGCAGAAAATCCTGCAAGTTGGCAAAGGCGAGATCGAGGCGCAGTCGGCCCTCGGGCGTCTCGAGGTAGGCGGCGTACTTCGGTGCGCCGGTCTGGAACCGTTCGAGGTCGTCATTGGAATCGGAATTGGAATTGGCGGTCATTTTCTTCACGCGCAATTTTGGCGAAGTCGCTCCGATTCGACTCGCAGTGAACACCAGAGCGTAAATCGAAAGGATCAGGAACCACAACTCGGCTTGTCGCTAGGAATCGGTCGATCGTCGGTGCCGAAGCACAATATGACCAGAGTAACTGGGATACTCGTTCACCGCGTTGACCGCGGAATCGTACATACCTACAGTGAGAGTGAGCTGTGTTTGCTGATCGCCAAGTTAGGACTGGCGAGATCCCGGCACATTGAATCTCGATAAAGCAGTGCCGGAAACAAGCAGCCCGATCTGAATCACTAGGAATATGAACTCAAAGTTCCTCAGTCAACATCATCGCCGTACAATCTGTTTTTCGCGCCGGAGCGCCATCCCGATGAAGAGAATTTGCTGGCCTGTAGCATTCTTGTTCACCTGTGTCTTTGCCGCGGCGCAGTCTCAATCGCGGCCAGTCACGGTTCATGTTCACGTGATTCTGGTGGACTCTGAACTGAACCAGAAACCCGTGCCTTTCCTGAACGTGACTTTGAAAGGCGCGGCAACCTCCTCAGACGCGAAAACGCGACTCGATGGTGGCGCGGACATCACTGTTCCGCCAGGTACGTACACGGTGACCACGGCCAAGCCCGTCGATTTTGACGGTAAGCGCTATTCCTGGTCCGTGCGGGTGACACTCACCGGCACTGAGAAAACTATCGATCTGACCAACGAGAACGCCAAGACAGAGGAGAACGCCGCTGCAGCTCCGCCCCGCTCGGCCGCGGGCGCATCGAGCGGCGACCTGACCGAACAGTTCAAGAGACTGAAGAACACGGTGGTAACAGTGATCAGCGAATCTGGCCACGGGACGGGCTTCTTCGTGGATGGAAAGGGCTTGATCCTGACCAACCAACATGTGGTGGCGCAATCGCAATATCTGGCTGTGCAATTTGATCGCGAGCACAAGATCGCCGCTCGGCTGATCGCCGCAGATGCGCAGAAGGATGTGGCCCTGCTCTGGGTCAACATGAGCGCGCTGCCCAGTGCCACGCCGGCAGCGCTGGCCCGTTCCGGCGGCAGTTCCACGCCCGTACAGGAAGGCGAGCGCGTCTTCACCATCGGCAGCCCGCTCAGCCTGGACAAGATCATTACCACCGGCATCGTCAGTAAGGTGGACGCGCACACCATCATGTCCGACATCAACATTAATCCCGGAAATTCCGGAGGGCCGCTCTTCAACAATGCCGGCCGCGTGGTCGGGTTGACGACTTTTGGCACAAGTGCGGAAAGAGGCCCGGGGGTTTCCGGGGTGGTGCGGATTGAGGAAGCACAGGCGCTGCTCGAGGAAAATCGCGGCAAGGCCACGGGCACGCCCCCGCCGGCAGCACTCCTTCCGGTCGAACCATTGACGCCGTATCCGGTGGAAGGCCTGAAGGCAGCCCTACAGGGAGAAAAGTTCGATGCCCGGCCTTACTACTTCAACGCCGGAGATTTCGAAGTCGCACTCTCCACGCCACCCTTTGATTACCGCGAGAAAGAAGAAGGTCGCCTGCGCGCCGAACGCACCCAAAAAAAACGCAATCGGAGGGGCACTGACAGCGCGGACGCAACACAGGAAGACGCTAACCGCGAGGACTCCCCGCGCGACTGGGAGTCTGAAACCGGTGACCGTCGGGCCGTTCTCGGTATCTATGTTGTGCCCAAGGTCAAGGAGGGGTTTGGATCCGCTTTTTCCCGCAGCCTGCGCAACGGCTATGGCGCAGCCAACTTAAAGTTTAAGACCGACTTCCAGAGTATGAAGCTGTACTGCGGAGAAAAGGAAGTCCAGCCGATTCATCCGGGAAGAATTCCCCTCACGGTCAACGTCCGCAATTCTTCCGTGAAGCTGGAAGATTCTACCTATAAGGGCGCGTACTTCTATCCGCCTGACGCGGTAAATCCCCATTGCGATACGGTCAAGATCGCCATTTATTCATCGAAAAGCGGAGACCCTGTCATCAAAATACTTGATGGCAGCACCACCACCCACATCTGGGCCGACTTCGATGCCTTCCGTCGCGCAGATGCGGAAGCATATTCCAACCGAGCCCAGAAGTAACAGATACTTCTCTCAGTCTGCAGTTGGCAGAACTCGGAAGCAGGCCGGCTCACACAGCGCACGACGTGCACTGACCCTCATAAATTGTAAGTAAATTGCGCCCGATCTATTGACGGAGATCAGCCACGAGCGCAAAATTCCTGAGTCGGTTAAAATGCGAAGTCACTCGTCGCTTTGGGGCACGAATAAGCTTCTCCGGGGGATAGTAACAGAGGCGCATTGGCAGCAACGCCCGTTGTATGAGAAGGATCCTTTTTCAGAGAATCCTTCCGCCCCCTTGTCGCAAGCGAAGAGGGAATGATTACCAGTTCAAACGCGGCAAGAACAGCCAGCCATAGCGCTCGCCTCTCCATCGTTGAGCAACGGTTAAAAGAACTGGAATCAATCTCCCCTCGCCGCCTGAGCCGTTGTTTTCGAAGTCAATGCGAGTGAACCCTTCTTTCAATAACTAACAATATTTCCCAGGAGGACTTATGGCTACGTTAAGAGTGGCAGCAAAACCGGAAGCAGCGCCAATGAAGGTAGCACTGATTTCCAAGGCTGGCGGAGATTTCGAGATCGTCGAACGCGAAATTCCTGCGCCCGGAGCGAAACAGGTGCGTATCAAAGTGCAGGCTTGCGGAGTCTGCCATAGCGACGTGTTCACGAAGGAAGGGCTTTGGCCGGGAATTCAGTATCCTCGCGTTCCCGGGCATGAAGTCGCAGGCATCATAGACGAGCTTGGCGCCGAGGTCACCGGATGGAAGGAAGGGCAGCGCGTCGGCGTTGGTTGGTATGGAGGGCGGGACAACACGTGTGTTGAATGCCGGCGTGGACGCTTCCTTTACTGCCATAACTCACAAGTCGCCGGCATCAGCTACGACGGCGGATATCAGGAATACATGCTCGCGCCCGTCGAAGCACTGGCGGCGATACCGGACACGCTTAGTGATGCCGAAGCCGGCCCGCTCCTGTGCGCCGGTGTCACCACCTTTAATGGGTTGCGCCACAGCGGCGCGGCGCCGGGCGATCTGGTTGCAGTGCAAGGTGTCGGCGGCCTGGGGCATCTCGGAATCCAATTTGCGAACAAATTTGGTTACAAGGTTGCCGCGATTGGCCGTGGGCCTGAAAACGCTATGCTGGCAAAGAAGCTTGGGGCTAGCGTGTACATCGACAGTCAATCGATGAATGCAGCACAGGAATTGCAGAAGCTGGGCGGCGCGCAGGCAATTTTGGCAACAGCACCCGACTCGAAAGCGATGTCTGGATTGATAGACGGTCTGGCGCCGACTGGGAGGTTCGTAGTTGTAGGAATATCATCTGATCCGATTGAAGTCACACCGTTACAGCTGATTGTGGGTGAGCGGGGACTTCAAGGCTCGGCGGTAGGAACACCGACGGATTCCGAAGACACGATGAACTTCGCCGAACTTACCGGCGTGCGTCCCATGATTGAAACTTATCCGCTTGAAAAGGCCGGCGAGGCTTATGCGCGCATGATGAGTGGCAAAGCGCAGTTCCGAGTGGTGCTGACAATGTAAGTTGGCGATCAAGGGAAAGAGGCGGGGGTTTTTCCCCGCCTCTGGCTGGAATAGCAGGTTCTCTATTTCAGGCCAAAATCATTTCACTCCTACGACGAACGTGATGTTTCCGTACGCGAGATTAATCCGGAACGTATAGGTGTACCCGGAGCTCAGGTTCATAGTGGCCATGTTGAAGTGCCACTGCTGGCCATCCCAGGTGAACGCCGCGTCGGGAATATCATTGGTGATAGTTTCATTCACCACCGTGATCGTCCCCCGAATCGCACCCGTCATCGTAAGTGCGCCACCCGTGCCCGCGAAGACCAGCGTTGGATCGGTAAGTGGCGCTCCGTTAGCGCCGCAGACGTTGAACTTTACCGGGATCGTGCTGCCCCCTTTGCGGCTGTAGACGCTCGTCCCGTCGGAGTTGACGGGCGGCAGAATGACACCACCCGCCCCAACGCTGCAAGCTCCGTAAGTGATGCTGTCGTGGACCGTGCCATTGGCGTTGTTGTAGTTGCCGGTCACGTCAATAAAGCTCCAGGGGTCGGTCGGAAAGTCGCCCGGGTTGGTGCGCGTCGTGCCGGAAAGGTTCAGGCCGCTCAGGCTCTCGTTCAGTACGCCCTTGGCCGTCCCCGTCGCTGTGTGGGGCACACCATTGTAGACCACGCTGTAAGGCGTGACCACGATCGTGGCGTTTGCCCTGCTTATTGTGAACGATCCATTGACGGGGGCGACGGCGAAGTTCGTCAGCCCCGTACCGCTCACTACCGGAGTTATCGTTCCCGAGCTTACGTTCGGTCCAACCGTGGCCGGATTGTTCGCGCAGCTCAGGTCACCTGTGTAGAGACCCGTGACCGCGCAGGCCGAGGGCGAGTGCCCGGAACCATCGTAGGTGCCGCTGTAACTGCCCGCCGACGCCGTGACTGGCGCCTTGGCTATCGTGTCGGTGATCGTCGTGTTGCCGGTGTTGTTGTAGTTCGCAGTGCCCGTGAAGCTCCAGGAGTCCGTCGCATACGTGCTGGCAGCGGTATGCGTCGTGTTGCTCACGTCCACCGTTCCCACCGTCGCTCCCGTCTCTCCGTTCACACCCGTGATCGATGTGACGGTGGCCGTATGCGGGTTGCCGTCGTAGGTGAGGTTGTAGGGCGTGACCACCACCGTCGCATTCGCCTTGGCAATGCTGTCGGTGATCGTCGTGTTGTCGATGTCGTTGTAGTTGGCGCTGCCGGTGAAGAACCAGTAGTCACTGGCATAGGTTCCGGCAGGGGTGTGCGTCGTGTGGCTCACGTTCACCGCGCCCACCGTCGCTCCCGTCTCCCCGTTCACACCCGTGATCGAGGTGATCGTCGCCGTGTGTGACTGTCCGTCATAAGGGACATTGGTATAGGGT
>Ga0075426_10003558_pt1 | contig 11164 bp, 7 predicted proteins | sample SoiMethybrSBSTD5_FD_75304 | JGI IMG/M metagenome (GOLD analysis project Ga0075426, IMG submission 75304) | Bulk soil microbial communities from a Populus tree surrounding site in Tennessee, USA - Soil MetaG P. TD hybrid SBSTD5 | ecosystem: Environmental > Terrestrial > Soil > Tree plantation...
AGCAGGTAGAGCAGGATCACGGCGCCCGTTCCGAGAGCCAGCGAGAGAGGGAGATTGCGCCTCGGGTCGCGAACTTCTCCGGCGACGAACGCAATGTACTGCCACCCGTCGTAAGCCAGAAAACACCCGAGCATCGCTACGGCCAGACCGTGCACGGAGAGTGAACCCCGCGCCGCTTCCGCCACCGGCGCCGCGGCCGAGCGGTGCAGGAATGCGCTTCCAACCAGCAGGGCCAACCCGGCGATTTTCAGGACCGTGAACACGTTTTGTGTGCGTGCGGCCCCGCGAACCCCACGGTAATTGATGAAGGTGAATAGCGCGATCACGCCCACCGGCGCCCAATAAGCTACCCCGGGAACATGCGGCAGCAGATAGGAAAGGTAAATGCCGAAGCCCACCGAGACCGCCGCGATCGATCCGGATTGAATGATGAGAAACGCAACCCAGCCGGAGACGAATGCCGTGAACGGTCCGTAGGCTTCACGCAGGTAGACGTACTGGCCTCCGGAATCGGGCATCATGGCGCCCAGCTCCGCATACGCCAGAGCTCCGAAGAAAGAAATGATGCCTGTGATGATCCAGGTGGCCAGGATCAGAGGCGGCGAGGGTAGCGCGCGGGCGATCGAGGCCGGCACGATGAAGATACCGACTCCGATGGTGGTGCCGATGACGATGGACGTAGCGTCAAGCAGGTTCAACTGGCGCGGAAGTTCCGACGGCGCGATTACTTCGCCGGCGCTCACACCTGATATCCCTTCGCCCGCAGTGCTGGCGTGAGCAACCGGCGGAGGTTGCCACCAAGGATGAGTTCTTTGGCGGAGTCCGGGACGTCGGCGCCGAGCACTTTTGCGAGTTGTGAGGCGAAGCTCCGGCCGCCGACATCGCTCCCGTAAATTACCCGTTCCGCACCGAGCTCCCGCACCGCCATTTCCACGAATCCCGACGTCGGATTCGATCCCGCGATCTCGGCCGAAACATTCTTCGTGTCGCGAATAATGCGAATCCCGCGCTCCCAGTCTCCGCCCGTGTGGATGCAGACGAACTGAACGTCCGGGTGCCGCCTGGCAATGACCACCACGTCATACGGTGTTGACTCGCCCGGTTCATTGCCGCCGATCTTGAGCCAGGTGTGTTGCAGGACGGGCATCTTCATGGAGGCCGCGCATTCCACGATGCGATCCATCTCCGGAACGCTGCAAGGCTTGTCGGCTTCGACCTCGCCGATGCTGACCATCGGGCCGTCGCGCACGCAGCGGTTGAACTCCTCGACGCTGAAGTCGGGATAGGCGGGGCTCAGGTAAACGGAGCCATAAGCGCGGTCGGGAAAGCGCCGCACCGCCCGCATCACGCGGTCGTTTTCCTGCCGAAACTGATCGGGAGTGGGATGGAGCTGGGAACAGTAGCCTTGCGATAGCAGCAGCCGCTCGATCCCCTGGCGATCGGCCCAGCGGACCAGGGCCGTCATGCGTTCCTCGGGCGTATCGCCGGGCACGGAACCCAGATGGCAGTGGTCATCCCAAATCCGAAAACGGCGGCCGGGTTCCGCTTCAGCATTCCGTGAAGGCTGGGCCCGCGCTATGGCCAAGCTCGCGGAAAGGCCCTTGAGAAATGTGCGACGGGGAAGCATGGGGAACCCCCAGCCTACGACTCAGCGTGGCCCAATCGCAACAACAACTCGCAGAGGTATAGTCTTGTGGAATGACTTTTCTCCGCCGCATGTTCGTTACCGGTTACCTGGCCGCGCACGCCATCTGCACGCTCAATGCAGGCGAGCCGGCCGCGCCAATCACCGGGCCGCTCGTGGTCTCTGCCAATCCCAACTATTTCAAAGATGCCAGTGGCACCGTTCTGATCTTGAATGGTTCGCAGACGTGGAATACGCTGCAGGACTGGGGGAGTAATGGATCACTCCAGACATTGGATTTCAATGCCTTCGTCAGCTTCCTTACCGCGCACGGCCACAATTTTACGCTGCTGTGGACCACGGAAATGCCGAAGTTCTGCAATCTGCCAACCACCGAGAGTTCTCCCCCGGATCTGGTAGCCAGCCCGCTTCCGTGGCTGCGGACGGGTCCCGGCAACGCCACGGACGGTGGATTGAAATTCGATCTCACGAAATTCAACCAGAGTTTCTTCGACCGTTTACGGACGCGCGTCCAGGCTCTGAACAGCGCCGGCATCTACGTGGGCGTCTATTTGTTCACGGGTGAATGGCTCAACATCTTCCGCTGCCCGAGCGACGGCTACCCTTATACGAAAGCCAACAACGTCAATGGCATTGACGACGGTTACACTGGCGGAAAAAAGGGAATCGGCTCCATCACGATGACGGTGCCCAATGCCATTACCAAGTTCCAGGACGCGTATGTGGAAAAGGTTATCGACACCTTGAATGATTTGCCGAACGTGCTCTGGATTGTTTCCGAGGAAGCGCCAGCTAATTCCACCTGGTGGAATAACCACCAGATTGCGCACGTCAGAGCCTATGAATCCACAAAGCCGCACCGGCATCCCATCGGTTACGCCGCCCTGATCGGGGGTCAGGACACGACGCTTTACAACTCGGACGCCGACTGGGTTGCGCCGAACGTCAAAATTTCGCCCGCCAAATCTTGCGGAAGCGGGAAGCCGCGATGCAAAGTGAACGTCAATGACAGCGACCATTCCTATTGGGAGATTTGGAAAGACACACCGCAAGTGAATCGCAACTACGCATGGGAAAACTTTATGAACGGCAACCAGGTGCTGTTCATGGACCCTTATCTGGTGTATTACCCACGCCAGAACCGGAACTTGTGCGTATCTGAGACTAATGCAATCTGCCGCGCTCCGGACGCGCGCTGGGACAACGTCAGGGACAATCTCGGGTACATTTTGAAATATTCCCGCAAATTGAATCTTGCCGGCGTCACACCGCACGGCTCTCTCAGCTCGACAGGTTATTGTCTTGCCCAGACGCCGTCCGCCGGCGCCGAGTACCTGGTGTACGCTCCATCTGGCGGCGCGTTCACGGTGAATCTCTCGGCGATGCCGGGGTCAAGAACATTGTCGGTGGAGTGGTTCAATCCATCGGCCGGAACTGCGATCGCCGGAAATTCCGTTTCCGCCGGATCAGCTTCCCAATCGTTCACCCCGCCGTTCAGCGGAGACGCGGTGCTTTATCTGGTGGATAAGGCCGGACACTCATCCCGCCATTGACCGCGATCAGTCTGCTTTGTGCGCGCTCTGGAGCTTTTCGATTGCCTCTCCGAGTTTCACGCGCACGCGGTCCCACTCGTCGGGGTCGTGCGCCCACATTCCCGGCGCTCCCAAAGCAGTTTTGTCGTCAATAGTTCCGTGCAGTACCGCCTTTACGGCCTCGTCCACCGTTTCCCTGCCGGCTTTGGATTGTGACAGCAGCCAGAAGTATTCATAATCCTGGCTTCCGCGGCGCAAGCCTTTGAGCCGTATACTCGCGGCCGGCTCGTCCAATCCCATGGTCTCGCCACGGTAGACCAGCATCCCACTCCCGTTTTGCGTTTCATAAGTTTCCGGGTACTGCCAGGCGCGCAGCGAATTGAAATCGAGTTCCCAGAGAGTCCACGATCCCGCGCGCAGTTTCCAGGCCAGCCAGCTCAGGGCGCGACCCTTCAGCCCATCACCGTCGATCACGGAGGCATCGGTGTAGAACCACGGGTCAACCCCATGCTTTTTGATCTCGTCAACGGTCGCTGTGTCCCATCCGCCCAGGCCGAGAATCACTACGTTCAAAACTTTCTCCAGGCGCTCCATCGTCTCCTTCGGATACCAGCCGTCCACGCGGTACTGCAGCCGGGGCGCGCCGGATTCTTTCAACAGTTGACCGAAATACAGCATGCGGTCACGGGCGACGTCGTCGTACGCTTCATCGAGGCTTAGGAAATAAACCAGCAACCGCGTCTTGCTCCACGCCGGATGCTGGTCGAAATGCGCCTGGTAGGCTCGAAAGGCGTTTTCCCAGATTTCCCGGTACTCGGGTGTGGGGCCTTGCCTCGGCATCGCGACGGGCCACGGAGCATAGAACTTGAACTCCTTGCCGCTTAACTGAATGGCGCGCGCCTGCTTGTACAGATTCATCGGGTAGGCGTCGAATGGCAAGACCAGATACTCCATGGGCACGCCGTAGCCGGGGCCGCTATAGCCATACTTTTTCGTGAAGGCGCTGCCATCGAGATACTTGGAAAGGCGTGCGTCGTATTTGGTCCAGTCGATCTGCACGTTTGTGCCGGATACCTTTAACGACGGTGCATAGCCCAACGGGTACATCGATATCCGGTGTTTGCGAAGCAGCTGATAATACTTGAGCTCCATCTCCTCGGGTAAAGTATTGATCTCGGTATCGGTATGGATGTTGGGCTTAAGGTGACTCTCCTCCGGCAGCGCGAAATCCCATACCTGGAGCTCGAGTGTCAGCCGCGATTGTCCCTGATCGCTCGAAATAGTGATGGGCGCGGTGTACTTTCCCGGCGGCGCGAGCCGTCGCGAGCTCGGGATGTAGACGTCCACCCACATAGCCTGGCTCTTCTGATCCTCGCCAACGTTATTCAGCGGATCCGGTAAATCGAACGGCATCACGTAAGTGTGCGGGTAGAGTTCACCCGTCCAGCGGAGGCATGGAAGCAAGCCGTCCGCATACCAGCCCGGACCAAGCGTGTAACTTCCTTTTGTCGGATTCCTGACATGCACGTACCATTCCCGAAAGAGGTCCACGTTGTCCAGCGGAATCTTCGCGCCATTCGGACCTATAAGTTCGGACGGCGTTACCTTGATGTTCGATAGTTTTTCGCCCTTGCGCTCGATAACGATCTGAAACGCCACGGTCTCGTTGCGCGCGGCCTTCAACATGATGTGTCGTGCCGTTCCATCCCAGGTCAGACTGGACTGCTTGTAATCAGCGCGGATTCCATCCGGGAAAAGCTTTGCATTTTCTTCGAACGGCCGGTTGCGTACCGGGTCAACGCGCACCGAATCGCCGGTAGCCCAGACTTCGAGACCGGCGTCGGCGCCCGAGACCAGGGGAACCATCACAAACAAGGCGGCAAGAATGGCGCGAAGAAGTTTATTGTGCATAGGGTTTTTTATGGAGTACCGCAGTATACACCACGGACCAGACCGGTTGCGATTAACGAGCCTGCATTGCCATCTTCGCCCATGTGTTAGATTAGGCGCAGAATCTTATGCGCAAGCTTCTCTTGCCCGCACTGTTTCTCCTGCCCCTGTTCGCTGACGATGCGCAATTTAACGGGAGGTGGGACATTGCCGTGCCCCAGGAATCCCGGGCGCGCGCATGGTGGCTCGAAGTCTCTGGGGCCGGGACCGGCGCCCTTAAAGGCAGATTCGTGGGCTTCCCGGGCGGCGACATGAACGAGATCCAGCAAATCACAATCCAGAGCGGGGAGCTCCGTTTCACCTTCGATTACAAGGACCATCGCAGCGGCCAGCCGGTGCACCGCGACTACAGCGCACGCCTCACGCCGGACGGGAAGCTTCTCGGCGTCATGAAAGCATCGGATGGCGAGCGATTGCAGTTTACCGGCGTGCGCGCTCCCGCGATTACCGAAAAAGATGATGGCACATGGCGCGAGGGAACGCCGGTCGAGTTGTTCAACCGTCGAGACCTTTCCGGCTGGCACGGCCTCATCCCGAATCTGGCACTCGGCTGGACGGTGAAGGACACCGCCATGGGCAATGTCGCCGGCGCCAACAACCTCGAGTCGGATCAATCTTTTTGGAACTTCAAGCTGCACGTCGAGTTTCGCGTGGGGAAAGACAGCAATAGCGGCATCGGCCTGCGTGGCCGCTATGAGGTGCAAATCCTGGAGGACTACGGAAGGCCGCCCAACAAACACAGCAACGGCGCGCTCTACAGCCGCTTCGCTCCGTCCGTTAATGCGAGTAAGCCCGCGGGCGAGTGGCAGGCCTATGATATCCGGCTCGTGGGGCGCACCGTCACGGTCGTGTTGAACGACCAGAAAGTCATCGACAGGCAGGAAATCGAAGGCTTGACTGCCATTGCCGGCAATGCCGATGAAGGCCAGCCGGGGCCGATTATCCTGCAAGGCGACCACGGACCTGTCGAATTCCGTAATATCGTGCTTACTCCGCTGGTAAGGTAGCGCCGCGGCCTTCGAATGAATCCCGAGACTCCCATCGACGGTGTATATGTTGCCGCCGTCACGCCACATCGCGACAAGAGTTACGAGGCAGACGTGGGCGCCATGCTCGAACTCGTGGATTTCCTGGCTGCGGCCGGCGTGAACGGCATCGCGCTGCTGGGCTCGACGGGTGAGTTTCTGCATCTCGCTTTCGAGGACAGGGTCCGCCTGGTGCAGCTCGCCGTGAAACGGAGCCGCGTGCCGGTGCTGGTGGGAGTGGGCCATTCGACGCTGGATGGCGCCGTTGGACTGGGGCGCGAGGCAATGAAAGCGGGTGCCGCGGGACTCCTTCTCATGCCGCCGTATTTCTTTCGGTACAACCAGGAAGATATTCAGGAGTTTTACGTGCAGTTCGCTGCCGCACTGGGAGGCGGGGCGCGGATCTTTCTCTATAACATTCCGGCATTCACGAATGAAATCGCGATTGAAACGGCCACCGCTTTGCTCGCCACGGGCCAGTTCGGCGGGATCAAAGATTCCAGCGGGCAGTACGGATATTTCGAGCGCCTGCTGGCCGTCTCCAAAGAAAAACCCTTCACGGTGCTGGTGGGCAGTGATCGTATCTACGCCCGTGCCCGGCAGGCTGGGGCTCATGGCATCGTATCCGGCGTGGCATGCGCCGTGCCGGAGTTGCTGGTGGCGCTTCACCGGGCAATCCAAGGGAATGTGGCCGCGGAAGTTGAACGGCTGGATGCGCGCTTGCAGGAATTCCTCGCCTGGCACGACCGTTTCCCCACACCCGTAGCCATCAAGACCGCCGCGCGTGAGCGTGGCTTGAACGTGGGTCCGCTCGCGGCGCCGCTCAGCCCGGCAAGCCTGAAGCGACTGGAAGAATTTCGCGAATGGTTCCGCGGTTGGCTGCCGGAGGTGCGGAAAGAGGCCGCGGGTGCGTAGGGCGATTTCCGCCGGAGCGTCGTAATAAAATAGCCGTTTGTCTCCTGACGAGTTCCGCAAGTTCGCGCACCAAGCCGTCGACTGGATGGCCGATTATCTCGCCCACGCCGAGCGCTATCCCGTCCTGCCGCGCGTGCAACCGGGCGAACTGATCGACGCGCTGCCGCGCTGCGGGCCCGAGCGCGGTGAGCCGATGTCCGCCATCCTCGAAGATTTCCGCAGCAAGATCGTGCCCGCCGCCACGCATTGGAATCACCCCGGTTTCATGGCGTACTTCGCGACTTCGGCTTCCGGCCCGGGAATCCTGGGCGAGATGCTGGCCGCGACGCTGAACATGAACGGCATGTTGTGGAAGACCTCGCCGGCCGTGGTCGAGCTGGAGCAGGTGACGCTCGAATGGCTACGCCGCTGGATGGGGTTGCCAGATGGCTTATTTGGCATTATCTTTGATACGGCTTCCACCAGCAGCATGCATGCCATTGCCGCGGCGCGCGAGATGGCCGCCCCGGAAGTCCGCACCGACGGGGCTGGCGCGGGACTGGCGTTGTACGCTTCCGAGCAGGCGCATTCTTCCATCGAAAAAGGCGCCATCGCTATCGGCATCGGCCAGAAGAACGTTCGCAAGATTCCCGTCGATGCCGAATACCTGATGCGTCCGGATGCGCTGGCCGCCGCCATCGAGCAGGATAGTGCCGCCGGCCTGCGGCCCTTCTGCATTGTGGCAACTGTCGGCACCACCTCGACCACCAGCGTCGATCCCGTCGAAGCCATCGCCGATATCGCGGAGCGCCACCAACTGTGGCTGCACGTGGACGCGGCCTATGCGGGCGTGGCCGCCATCGCACCCGAGTTCCAGCACGTCCTCAAAGGATGCGAACGCGCCGATTCTCTCGTCACCAACCCGCACAAGTGGCTCTTCACGCCCGTGGACCTGAGCGCGCTCTATACGCGCAGGCCGGATATCTTGCGCCGCGCTTTCTCGCTGGTCCCGGAATATCTGCGTACCGCTGATGATCCGCGCGCCGTGAATTATATGGATTACGGAGTTCCCCTCGGCCGCCGCTTCCGCGCGCTGAAGTTGTGGTTCGTGCTGCGCTACTACGGCCGCGAAGGTATCGCCGAAATCATTCGCAGCCAGATCGGCTGGGCTCAGGAGCTTGCGCGTCAGATCGACGCCGACCCGCGCTTCGAGCGTGTGGCGCCCACGCCATTTTCCACCGTCTGCTTCCGCCACAAGGGCTCTGACGACATTAATCGCGCGATACTCGAACGCGTCAACGCCTCCGGCGATATCTTCCTCTCGCACACCGTGCTCCATAGCCGGTACTGCCTTCGGCTCGCCATTGGAAACATCGGGACAACCCGAGACCATGTCCAACGCGCCTGGGATCTGGTGAAAGACAACTTAGGATAACGGTCTCGGGAACCCATTCCCATCAGCAAGTTATCCACTCGCCGTGTAGCACTCGTTACAGGAAAGCGGGTTATGGTGGAATAGAGGGTAAACTAGTTTCAGGATCTGGAAGAGGTCGACTTGTCCCCCGAGAGCCGTTTGAGGCCCTTATTGTGCTTGATTGCCGCCTTGGGCGCGGTGTGTTTTGGCTGCAGTTCCCAGTCGGCGCAACCCCCGCAGATGCCGCCGGTTCCGGTTACGGTCGCCACGGCGACCCAGAAAGACGTGCCGATTCAGCTGCGTCCCATCGGTAATGTGGAGTCCTATTCTTCGATTCCCGTGAAAGCCCAGATTGCCGGGGAGCTCGTGCGCATCCATTTCACCGAAGGCCAGGATGTAAAGAAGGGCGACCTGCTGTTCGAGATCGATCGCCGCCCTTACGACCAGGCGCTCCACCAGGCCGAGGCCAATCTGAACCGCGATATCGCGCAGGAAAAGCAGGCCGAGGCCAACCTGGCGCGGGATGTTGCGCAGGCGCAGAATGCGCGCGCACAAGCCGGCCGGTATGGCAAACTGGCGGCGGAAGGCATCATTTCAAAAGAACAGAACGACCAGATGCGGACCACCGCCAGCAGCGCCGATGAGTCCGCGCGCGCCGACCAGGCCGCGATTGAAAGCGCCCGCGCCGCCAGCGCCGCCGACAAAGCCTCGGTCGAGACAGCCAGGCTGAACCTCGAGTACTGTCAAATCCGCTCGCCCATCGACGGCCGCACGGGAAGCCTGCAGGTGAAGACCGGCACGCTCATCAAGGCGCAGGCCGACACGGCCATGGTCACGATCAACCAGATTTTCCCGACTTACGTGACGTTTTCTGTCCCCGAAGATCAGCTCGGGGATATCCGCAAATCCGTGGCCCGGGCACCCCTGGCAGTCGAGGCCCAGATACCCAACGATACTGGCGAGCCGGCGCTCGGCCAGCTCAGTTTTATCGACAACACCGTCGATAGCTCCACCGGCGCCATCAAGCTAAAGGCCGTGTTCCCGAATAAGGAGCGCAAGCTTTGGCCGGGGCAATTCGTCAATGTGGTCCTGACCGTCTCCAAAGAAGTAAATGCGACCGTAGTTCCTTCAGAAGCCATTCAGACCGGCCAGCAGGGCCAGTACGCCTTCGTCGTTAAACCCAACCACACGGTGGAAATGCGCCCGGTGACGGTCGGCCGGGCCGTGGGGCGCGAGATCGTGATCTCGAAGGGCATTGCGCCGGGAGAAACTGTGGTCACCGACGGCCAGCTTCGTCTCGGCCCTGGCTTTCCGATTGAAATTGTCAGCGCCGGTCCAGCAACGGCCGGCACCAAGGCGGCGGGAGCCTCGCAATGAACGTTTCGGAACTCTTCATCCGCCGTCCCATTGCGACCGTTCTCATCACCGCGGCGATTCTACTGTTTGGCATCGTGGCCTACCGGGTGCTTCCGGTCAGCGATCTGCCGAATATCGACTATCCGACCATTCAGATATCGGCCGCGCTGCCTGGTGCGAGCCCTGAGACCATGGCATCGTCGGTTGCCACGCCCCTCGAGCGCCAGTTCTCTACCATCGCCGGCATCGAGACGATGAACTCCACCAACGGCCTCGGCTATACCAGCATCACGGTGCAATTTGCGCTCAACCGGAGCATCGATGCCGCGGCACAGGATGTGCAGGCGGCCATCTCGAAGGCCGGGCAACAACTGCCGCCGAACATGCCGGCGCCGCCGTCCTACCAGAAGGTGAATCCGGCCGATCAGCCCATCATGTGGGTTGCCGTCAGCTCGCCCACCCTGCCTCTTTACAAAGTATTCGAGTACGCCGACACCCTGATGGCCCAGCGCATCTCCATGGTGAGCGGCGTCGCGCAGGTGCAGGTTTACGGATCGAAGTACGCCGTGCGCGTGCAGCTCAATCCCGATGCCCTGGTGTCGCGCGGCATCGGCGTGGATGAGGTGCAGACGGCGATCCAGCGCGCCAACGTGAACCTGCCCACCGGCACGCTGTACGGCAACAAGCAGGCGTTTACCGTGCAGTCGAACGGCCAGCTTTTCAATGCCGCTGCGTTCCGGCCCCTGATTGTCGCCTATCGCAATGGAAATCCGGTGCGTCTCGGCGAACTGGGCAACGTGATCGACGGCGTGGAGAACGATAAGAACATCAGCTGGTTCATGGACAACGAATCCGCCGTGCTTGGCATTCAGCGCCAGCCGGGAACGAATACCATCGAGGTCATCGATGGCATCCGCAAGCTGCTGCCGGAGTTCCGTTCGCAGATTCCGCCGTCCGTGAAGCTGACCATCCTGCATGACCGCTCGGTTTCGATCCGCGAGTCCATTGCCGACGTCAAGTTCACTCTCTTGCTGACCATCTGCCTCGTGGTGATGGTCATCTTCCTGTTCTTGCGCAACATCTCGGCGACCGCCATCCCCAGTTTCGCCGTGCCGCTAGCCATCGTCGGGACGTTCGCGGCCATGTACCTGCTCGGATACACGGTCGACAACCTGTCCTTGATGGCACTCACGCTCTCGGTCGGTTTTGTGGTAGACGATGCCATCGTGATGCTGGAGAATATCGTCCGCCACATGGAGCTGGGCGAAACCCGCATGGTGGCGGCGCTGCGGGGGTCGCGCGAGATCGGCTTCACCATCGTCTCCATGACGCTGTCGCTGGTGGCCGT
>Ga0075426_10003561_pt1 | contig 11161 bp, 11 predicted proteins | sample SoiMethybrSBSTD5_FD_75304 | JGI IMG/M metagenome (GOLD analysis project Ga0075426, IMG submission 75304) | Bulk soil microbial communities from a Populus tree surrounding site in Tennessee, USA - Soil MetaG P. TD hybrid SBSTD5 | ecosystem: Environmental > Terrestrial > Soil > Tree plantation...
TAGATGTGCACGTGCGGGTCGATGAAGCCGGGAAACACGTACTTGCCGCGCGCATCGATGATTTCGGCGCCGGGCGCCACCAGTTTGTCGTCGATGTGCGGCTCGATCCGGGTGATCGTCTCGACCTCGGCGTAGATATCGCCGGTATAGTCTTCCGTGTCCGTGATGATCCGGCCGCCGCGGATCAGGAGCGCCATCGGGGGATCCAGCGGCGCACGGTTCGGAGGTAGTCCTCGTAGGGCTGGCCGAAGACGCGACGCAGATGCGGCTCCTCGTAGAACAACACGAAGAGGTGGGTGATCAGCAGAAAGAGCAGGGCATACCCGGCGAGCGCCACGGACTGATAGAACAGCGCGGCACCCAGGAGCGCGGCCCCCGCCCCGATGTACATGGGGTTTCGCACCCGGCGATACGGACCGGCGATCACGAGCGTGCGCGGCGGGTCGAATGGCGCGGGCGTGCCCCTGCCGACGAACGCGAACGTGAGGACACAGGCGATCGCCAGCGCCAGGCCGAGCACGACTATGACAGCCCCGAGGGCTTCCGGCAGCCCGATCACGTCGACTGGTGTGATGCCTACGCGCGAGAGGATGCGTCCTGGGATGAAGACCAGGAATGCGCCGATGAAGAGCGTCGCGTAGGTCAACGCGCGCAGCAAGATCAGCATCCACCGACCCGCGCACCACGCACGACGCACCACGCACGGCCGTTCACGGCAATTGCCTCACCATATCGTCGTACGTCTCGGGCCGGCGGTCGCGGAAGAACTGCCATGTGCGCCGCACCTCCTCGATCATGTCGAGATTCATTTCGGCCACGACCAGCTCATCCTTGTCCTCGCTGCCCTCCGCCAGGAAATTGCCCCGCGGATCCACGAAGTAGCTCGAGCCGTAGAACTGCCCTACGTTCCACGGCGCCTCGGTTCCCACGCGATTGATGCAGCCCATGAAGTAGCCGTTGGCCACGGCATGCGCGGGCTGCTCGAGCTTCCAGAGATACTGCGACAGCCCTTTCACTGTCGCCGAGGGATTGAACACGATCTCGGCGCCGTGCAGGCCGAGCAGCCGCGCGCCTTCGGGAAAATGGCGGTCGTAACAGATGTAGACGCCGATGGTCGCGTAGCGGGTGTTGAAAACCGGATAGCCGAGGTTGCCGGGTTTGAAGAAGAACTTTTCCCAGAACCCCGCGGTGTGCGGGATGTGGTTCTTGCGATACTTGCCGAGGTAGCTGCCGTCGGCGTCGATCACCGCCGCCGTGTTGTAGTAGACGCCCGCCATCTCGCGCTCGTAAATCGGCACGATCATCACCATCGCATGTTTCTTGGCGAGCTGCTGCATGCGCGCGATCGTCGGTCCCGGAATCGGCTCGGCGATGTCGCACCACTTGGCGTCCTGGCTGGGACAGAAGTACGGCCCGTTGAAGACTTCCTGCAGACAGAGGATCTGCACGCCTTGCTTGCCCGCTTCCTCGATATAGGGAAGGTGCTTCTCCTCCATCGCCGTGCTGATCCGGGCGACCGGGGCGTTGGCATCGTTGATGGGGTTCGACATCTGGATGAGGCCGCCAACGACTTTGCGCATGCTCGACGCCTCGTGGTTTGGTTACCCCGGGCTGCCGCCCGGGGTTAGAAACACCTACCAACGCGAGATGATAACCTTCTTGTCGGTATAGAATTCGATCGAGTCTTGCCCGTGCGCCTTCAGGTCTCCGAAGAACGAGCCTTTCGTGCCGCCGAACGGGAAGAAGGCCATTGGCGCCGCCACGCCGATGTTCACGCCGATCATACTGACGCCCACCCGGTAGCGAAACTCACGCGCGGCCTTACCGCTCTGGGTGAAAATCGACGTCGCATTCGCAAACCCCGACCGCTGCACCATCTCGATACCCTCGTCGAGATTGCTGACGCGCGTGACCGACGCGACGGGTCCAAAGATCTCTTCTTTCCCGATCGTCATGTCGGGTTGAACGCCGTCGAACACCGTCGGCCCGACGAAGTGGCCGCGCGGGTGCTTGTCGACCGTGGCGTCGCGGCCATCGAGCAGCAGCGTCGCTCCGTCTTTGCGGCCGGCTTCCACGTACGACAGCACGCGCTCCTTGTGCTTCGCCGAAATGACGGGGCCCATCGTGACTCCGGGCTCCAGGCCATAGCCGAGTCGCAGATTCCTGGCGGTGTCCAGGAGTTTGTCGCGGAATGGCTCGTACGCCTTGCCGGTTGCCACGACGACACTCCCCGCGAGGCAGCGCTGGCCGGCACAGCCGAAGAGCGACTCGCTGATGTTGGCGACGGCACGGTCCATGTCGGCGTCGGGCATGACGATCACATGGTTTTTCGCGCCACCCAGCGCCTGCACGCGCTTGCCGTACTTCGCGGCTTCCTGGTACACGTACTTGGCGACGGGCGACGAGCCAACGAACGACACGCCGGCGATGCCGGGATGCGCGAGAATCGCGTTTACCGCGTCTTTACCGCCGTGCACCAGGTTCAACACGCCGGGCGGAATCCCCGCTGCATGGGCCAGCTCGAGAATCCGCGCGGAGGAGAACGGCACCTGCTCACTCGGCTTGAGGACGAACGTGTTGCCGGTGGCGATGGCGTACGGCCAGAACCAGCACGGTACCATCGCGGGGAAGTTGAAGGGCGTGATCGCGGCGAACACGCCGAGCGGCTGGCGTACGTACTCGCAGTCGATGCCGCTGGCGACATCTTCCAGTGTCTTGCCCATCATCAACGTGGGGATGCCGCACGCATGCTCCACGTTCTCGATGCCGCGGCGCACCGACCCGCGCGACTCATCCAGCGTCTTCCCATGCTCGCGCGTTACGGTCTGCGCGAGCTCTTCGAAGTGCTCTTCCATCAGGTACTTCAGCTTGAACAGGTAGCGGGCGCGGACGACGGGTGGGACTTCACGCCATTTCAGGAATGCGGTCTGTGCCGCGGCGACCGCCTGGTCGACTTCGCGAGCGCCCGACAGTGGCACCCGTCCGAGCGGTTCGCCGGTGGCGGGGTTTGTGAGGTCCAGGAATTCGCTCGCTTGCGGAGCGACCCACTCACCGCCGATGTAATTGCGCAGCGTCGTGGTCATATCACCGTCCAGAAGTGAAGAAACCGGCCGCGACGTGGTCGGAGCCGGTTTCAACGTAACCTAGGGATCAGCAGGGGCTTGTCAACTCACAACCGGACTCCTCCCTGCCACCCCTTTATGTCCATTTCCGGAGAACTGCGCCCGCTCCGTAGATCCTTCCAACGCTATAGTCGAGCTGCGGCCACCCGAGACGATCTGCGTGATTTCGTCGAAGTACCCGACGCCCACAAACTCTTGATGCTTGACCGCTTCGTAGCCGTCGCGCTCGAGTGCGAACTCGCGCGACTGCAGATCGGCATAGGCCGCCATGCCGCGTTCCTTGTAATCCTGGGCCAGCGTGAACATGGCGTGATTGAGCGCGTGAAAGCCCGACAGCGTGACGAATTGGAATTTGTACCCCATCGCGCCCAGCTCCTTCTGGAAGCCCGCGAGCTGCGCGTCGTTGAGGTGGCGCTTCCAGTTGAACGACGGCGAGCAGTTGTAGGCGAGCAGCTTGCCGGGGTACTCCTTGTGGATCGCTTCGGCGAACTGCTGCGCCTCAGCGAGATCCGGCTTCGCCGTTTCGAACCACAGCATGTCGGCGTACGGCGCGTAGGCGCGCGCGCGCCCGATCGCTGCGGCGACGCCGTCCTTGATCACGAAGAACCCTTCCGGCGAGCGCTCGCCCGTGCACCAGCGGCGGTCGTACTCGTCCACGTCGCTCGTCAGGAGACCGGCGCTATTGGCGTCGGTGCGCGCGATGAGCATCGTGTCCACGCCGCAGACGTCGGCCGCGAGCCGCGCCGAGATGAGCTTGGTGACGAACTCGCTCGTCGGGACCAGGACCTTGCCGCCCAGGTGGCCGCACTTTTTGACCGATGACAGCTGATCCTCGAAGTGGACGCCCGCGGCGCCCGCGGCGATCATGAGCTTCATCAGCTCGTAGGCATTCAGCACGCCGCCGAACCCCGCCTCCGCATCCGCGACGAGCGGCACGTGCCAGTCGATCGAGTGATCGCCGTTCAGGTGGTGGATTTCATCGGCGCGGCGGAGGGCGTTCTGGATGCGGTTGATGAGTTGGGGTACGCTGTCGGACGGATACAGGCTCTGATCGGGATACGTCGTCATCGCGCAATTCGCATCCGCCGCCACCTGCCAGCCGCTGATGTAGATCGCTTTCAAGCCCGCCCGGACTTCCTGGACCGCCTGATTCCCCGTGAGGGCCGACAGCACCGCGACGTAGGGTTCGTCGCGCAGCAGCTCCCAGAGTCGCGCGGCGCCGTGGCTTGCGAGCGTGTACTGGATGGGCAGGGTGCCGCGCAGCCGGTAGACGTCGTCCGGCGTGTAGCTGCGCGTGATGCCCTGCCAGCGACGATCGTTGCGCCAGCGCCGATCAAGGTCCGCAACAATTGTGTGCTTGTCCATGCGTTACTCCAGATGCTCGTATGCCACGAGGGTGAGAAACTCCGGGAAGTCCGTCCCGGTCATCAATTGCCCGAACAGCTTCGCGGCCAGATCGAACTTCCGGCCGGAGAGTTGTTTCGTTTCCATCTCTGCGGCGATGAGCGACTCGACCAGGTCCTGCGTCACCCGCCGCCCGTCGGAGAGCCGAGCGCCGTGTCGGAGCCACTGCCACACCTGGGAGCGCGAGATTTCCGCGGTCGCCGCGTCTTCCATCAGGTTGTAGATCGGCACGCAGCCGACGCCGCGCAGCCACGATTCGAGGTACTGAATGCCCACATCGATGTTCGTGCGGAGACCGGCCTCGGTGATTTCTCCGTCCGGGACGGTCAGGAGATCGCGCGGCGACACATGCACGTCGTCGCGCAACACGGCGAGTTGGTGGGAGGCGGCCAGTGAGGCGAATGCACCGCTGGCGACGGGCACTAGCCCTGGATGTGCAACCCAGGTGCCGTCATGCCCGGCGTGCACCTCCCGTATCTTGTCCTGCCACACTTTGTCGAGCGCCTTGGCGTTCGCCACGGCGTCGCCCTTGATCGGAATCTGCGCCGCCATCCCGCCCATCGCGTGGATGCCGCGGCGATGGCAAGTGCGGATCAGCAGGTCGACGTACGATTTCAGGAAATGGCGATCCATCGTGACGCTGGCGCGGTCGGGAAGGACGAACTCGGGCCGGCTGCGGAATTTCTTGATGAAGCTGAAGATGTAGTCCCAGCGGCCACAGTTCAGTCCCGCGGAGTGATCGCGCAGCTCGTAGAGGATCTCGTCCATCTCGAACGCGGCGGGAATCGTCTCGATGAGCACCGTCGCGCGGATGGTGCCGCGGGGCAGCCCGAGCGCGTCCTGCGCCGCGAGGAACACGTCGTTCCACAGCCGCGCCTCGAGATGGCTCTCGAGTTTCGGCAGGTAGAAGTACGGTCCCGACTGGCGCCCGAGTAGCGCGCGCGCGTTGTGGAACAGGAAGAGCCCAAAGTCAAAGAGCGATGCCGAAATCGGCTCGCCGTCCACCGTCAGGTGACGCTCCACGAGATGCCAGCCGCGCGGACGGACCATGAGGGTCGCAATCGCAGGGTTCAGGGCGTAGTGCTTGCCCTCAGGGCTCGTGTACGTGATGCGGCGGGCGACGGCATCCCGCAAATTGATCTGGCCCTCGATCGTCCCCTGCCACGTGGGCGAGTGGGAGTCCTCGAAGTCGGCCATGTAGACCTGCGCGCCCGAGTTGAGCGCGTTGATCACCATCTTGCGGTCGACGGGCCCTGTGATTTCGACGCGCCGGTCCATGAGGTCACGGGGAATCGGCGCGACCCGCCATTCCGCCTGGCGAATCTCCGCTGTGCTCTTCAGGAATTCGGGAAATGCGCCGGCATCGAACTCCCCTTGGCGCGCGGCCCGACGCGCCAGCAGCTCCCGGCGGCGGCGCTCGAAGCGGCGGGCCAGGTCGGCAACGAACGTCACAGCAGCGGGGGTGAGAATCTCGCCGAACGCCGACGGCACAGGCGCATGTATGAGCGCGCCTGCTGACGCAGGGTTGGCGAGGGGAGTCACTGGCTCAGCCCCCGTTCTCGGGTCGATCGAGGTCGCCGGCATCTTCTTCCTGAAACGGTTTGGCAAGTGTCGTGCCTCCGTCACGGACGGCCGGGGCGGGGAAGCGGGGTTGTCAGCCTAGCCGTGGAAGTTCCTATTACTCAACATGGTAACCACTGTCGGCCGCTCAGTTCCTCGTCGGGATGGCGCCTCCAAAGTCACCGGAGACGCTCGGGATACCGACGATCTCGTGGTAGCTGGCGCGTGGTGCGGGAAAACCATCCGTTCGACGATTGCCCGCGGGACCGTCCGGTCCATCACGCTTGACCCGGCGAGACTGGAGGCGGGTTTGGTGGCATCACCCATCGCACCGGGATCACGAAAGATGGAACACTCCTGTTTCAGAACATCGACATCCTGCTGGACGGGGGCGGGTACTGCGCCCTGACGCCGGTCGTGCTTTTCGGCGCCCCGCAATCCTTGTTTGCGGCCGAGCTGATGGTGGAGCACGTCGCTCAGCGCCTCGGCATGTCGCGCGTTGATCTGTGGGCGTCTAGGAAAACCGATGCACGCGCGCGCCGCTGAGCTCCTCACGTTGCTCGGCATGCGCCCCCACCCCGAGGGCGGGCACTACGTCGAGCTGTTTCGCTCGGCGCACCGCCTGCAAGTGCTCGGGCGGAACGTCGAACGCACCGCGCTCACGAGCATCTATTTCCTGCTCGGTGCCGGGGAGTTCAGCCGCTGGCATCGCGTGCTGTCGGACGAGAGCTGGCATTTTCACGAGGGCGATGAGCTCGAGCTGCTGCTGTTCGATGAGCGAGGGCTGCGCCGGATGCGGCTGGGTCCGGTGGCGCGCGAGACGCGACCGACGGTGGTGGTGCCGGCGGGAACGTGGCAGGCCGCCCGTACGACGGGCGCGTATACGCTCTGTGCCTGTACGGTCGGCCCCGGGTTTGATTTCGCGGATTTCTCACTGGTAATCGATTGGCCAGAGATTGCGAGCAGGATTGCGAATCTTGGGCCGGATCTGGCGCGATTCATTTAGAATCGAACATTGTGCTTTTTTACCGTGCCCTGAAGGGCCGGCTCGACAACGACACGCGTCCTTAAGGACGCGCGATTTGGCCGAGCCGGCGCTTTAGCGCACGGTCAAACGAGGCTCAATATGCCAGTAACTCCAGGGCTCTCGTCAGAGCTCTCGTCCCAAGCTCCAGGTGCTCAGGACTCGTCGTCTCCTCGGGACAATGCGAACGCCCACCGATACTCGGCACAAACAGCATGCCCACCTTGCAGCGCGCGGCGAGGATTTGCGCGTCATGGCCGGCGCCGCTCACCATCTCGGGCGCAGCGGCGCCCGCATCCTGCGCGGCGCGCGCGAGGACCGCGCGCACGTCAGGATGCATCGGTACCGGCGGCCATTCCTGCAGCATGCGAATCGCGATTTGCAGGCCGCGCTCGGATGCGACCGTCGCGCAGACTGACCGGACGCGCTGCTCGAGCGCCTTGCGGGCGCTGAGGTCGGAGTGGCGGAGATCGATCGTGAAGATCACGCGCCCCGGAATCACGTTGATTTGATCGGGCTCGGCGCGCACTCGGCCGACCGTCGCGACAGCCGGCCTTCCGAGCGAGCGTGCCATCGACTCCACCGCCTGAATCATCACCGCAGCGCCGGCGAGCGCATCGTGCCGCAGCTCCATCGGGGTCGTCCCTGCGTGGTCGGGGCGCCCAGTGACCGTGACCTCGAGATGCGCCGTTCCGACGATGGCGCTGACGACGGCGAGTGGCGTCCCCGAGGTTTCGAGCACCGTGCCTTGCTCGATGTGCAGTTCGACGAAGGTGTCGATGTCAGCGCGCGCGGCGGTCGAGACTTTGCCGGGATCGAGGCCGCGCTCGCGCATCGCGGCGGCAAAGTCGGGATCGACGTTCTCGATTGCACCCGTGATCGCCCGAGAGCCCCAGAAGTTCGTGGCGAAACGAGAGCCTTCCTCTTCACAGATTGCGACCACCTCGAGGGCGCGACGAGGCCTCCCTCTCGTCTTGAGCAGCGTCTCGACGGCGGTCAATCCGGCGACGATGCCGAGCGCACCATCCAGCCTGCCGCCGCGGCGCACGGTATCGATGTGCGAGCCGGTGACGATCGCCTTTCCTTTCTCACTGCCCTCTGCTCGGCCCCATAGGTTGCCGACCGCATCTCGCCTGGTCTCGAGGCCCGCGTCCGTGAACCAGCGTGCGACTCGCTTGCCCGCCTCCGCCCATGAGTCGCCGTACAGCGGACGGTACGTTCCCCCGTCCGGCTGTGCGCCGATGGCGTACAGCTGGTCGAGTCGTTGCTCGAGAACCGCGGCGTCAATTCGCGCTGGCATGAGCGGGTCGCAGCAGTTTTCCCCAGCCAGGCGTACCGGTCACCGCGCCGTCAGTGAATACCGTCGCGCCGCGGACGATCGTTCTGACGACCTTGCCTCGGAAGGTCTTGCCGAGGTAGGCGCTCACTCCGCTCCGTGTCTGGAGGTCACCCGCTTGGAACGTCCATTCGTGCGTCGTATCCACGAGCGCGAGATCGGCATCGGCACCGACGGCGATGGCGCCTTTCCGAGGATACAAACCAAACAATTGTGCGGGGGCCGTCGCCGTGAGGTGCGCAATGCGTTCGAACGACAGGCCGCGCGCGTGAACGCCCTCGGTCATGAGAACCGGCAATGTCGCTTGAATGCCGGCGATGCCGCCCCAGGCCTTCCAAACATCCTCGTTCCCCTTCGCCTTGTCGGCGGCGGGGCAGGGGGAATGATCCGAGCCGATCAGGTCGACGCGTCCCGCGAGCACCTCGTGCCACAGCGCCTCGCGCGCCGCCGCCTCGCGCAGCGGCGGGGCACATTTCAGCGGCGGGCCGATGCGCGCGAAGTCGGTAGCGGTGAAGGCGAGGTAGTGCGGGCAGGTCTCCGCCGAGATGGCGAGGCCCTTGCTGCGGGCCGCATCCACGGTGGCGACGCCCTCGGCACAGCTCACATGCACCACGTGAACCCGCACATTCCTGCCCGCGCCGCGCATGCTCACGAGCAGCCGCCTGATCGCGTCGACCTCGGCCGCCGGCGGCCGGGCCTCGCACCAGGCGAGCCGGTCGGTGCGCCCCGCCGCGATCAGCGCGGCGCCCATGCGCTCGACCATCTCGTGACTCTCGGCGTGCACGCCGACGAGTGCGTTGAGACGGGCAGTGGTCTTGAGCCCGATCGCGAGCACGCCGTCGGGCACGCGATGAAAATCGTCGATCCCGCTGTTGCTCATGAACGCTTTGAACCCGACGACACCGCGGTGGTGCAGGCTCTCGAGCTCCGCGAGGTTTTCGGGCACCAGGCCTCCCCACAGCCCGAAATCGACGAGCGCCTGCTGCGATGCGACGGCGCATTTCGCATCGAACGCTGCGACGGTGGTCGTGGGTGGGTGCGCGTTGAGGGGCATCTCGAGCACGGTCGTCACGCCGCCGGCCGCTGCGCCGCGCGTGCCGGCTTCCCAGCCTTCCCAGTCTGCTCGCCCCGGCTCGTTGAAGTGGACGTGCGCATCGATCACGCCGGGCAAGACCATGAGGCCGCGTGCATCGATGGTGTCGCCTTTGTCATGGACCTCGGAGCCGATTGCCGAGATGACGCCGTCCCGAACCGCGATGTCAACGCGACGCTGGCCGGTGGGCAGCACAGCGGTACCCCCACGAATTACGAGCGACGCTCCGGCCACCGGACTCACCGCATCTCTTCTATCGTGATCTCCTGCGCTCCCTCCCACAGCGTGAGCCTGCCGATCTCGGGCAGCTGTGCTTGCCCCTCGATCACCGTGGCGAAATGATTCCCGGCCAGCTGCCCCACTTTGCTCGAGAACATGGTCGAGCCGTAGGGGAAGAGCAGCTCGGTTTCGCTGATCCCTCCCGGATAGAGCAGCAGCATTCCCGGCGAGGGATGGCTCGTCTGATTCTCGAAATCGAGTCCGAGTTTGAGCTCACCCATCGGAATCCACGTCGACTCGCCGCTCCAGCGGCAGTGGACTATCTTGGACTTGAGCGGCAACATTTTCCGAATCACAGCCACCGTTTTGGGCGCGGCTTTCTCTTCCAGCCGCGCCGTGAACGTCAGGGGTCCCACTCGGATCTTGAGCATGCCCAACACTAACCGTCCAACGATTTCGACGCACGTCCTCGACACCACGCGCGGCGAGCCCGCCGCCGGCGTCGAGGTGAGCGTCTCGCGTCTCGCTCACAAGCAAGAGATCGCCCAAGGCACGCGCGAGACCGACAAGGATGGGCGCATCGCCGACGCGATGGACGGCCTGCTCGCCGCCGGCACGTATCGCATGACGTTCGATGTGGGGGCGTACTATAAGAAGAAAGGCAGCGCGCCGTCGTTCATGCAGCGCTTCACGCTGGACTTCGAGATCACGGATGCGCGCCGCTCGTATCACATTCCGCTGCTGATGTCGCCGTATTCCTGTTCGACCTACCGGGGCAGCTGACCGGCCCGGGAGGGGAGGGGCGCGGTACGCGGTGAGCGACGCGTGGGACGACTTGGCGGGACGCTTGTTCGAGCGCGCGGGACCGTTGCTCGAGCGGCTGCGAGCGGCCGGTCCACCAGATTCATCAGGTCGTGCCATCATCGATCGCGCGCGGACCATCCTGCCCACCATGTCGGAGGCCGAGCAAATCGCGGTGATCAACGCCCACCCACGCATCGGCGAGCAGCCGGAGCGGGTGAAAGCCCAATCGGCACAGTCGTTTCGGGAGCAGGGGGGGGGCTATGATCGCGATACCACGCCGCCGGACGTGTTCTTGCGCCTCGCCAATCTCAACGAAGAATACGAGCAGAAATTCGGCTTTCGCTTTGTCGTCTTTGTGAATCGACGCCCGAAGGAGGCGCTCATTCCCATCCTCGAGGCCCGGCTGCGCAGCACGCGGGACGAAGAGCGACGGACAGCGCTGCGGGAAATCCTGGCGATCGCTGAGGACCGGTTGAAGCGGGAGGGATCCTGATGGATGGTATTTCGCGCAGAGCATTCGCGGAGCGGTTGGCGCTCGCGGTTGCTGCTCCGTATCTGGTCGATGAGGTCCCCCTCTCCCGAAGGGAGAGGGGGCCAGG
>Ga0075426_10003563_pt1 | contig 11156 bp, 13 predicted proteins | sample SoiMethybrSBSTD5_FD_75304 | JGI IMG/M metagenome (GOLD analysis project Ga0075426, IMG submission 75304) | Bulk soil microbial communities from a Populus tree surrounding site in Tennessee, USA - Soil MetaG P. TD hybrid SBSTD5 | ecosystem: Environmental > Terrestrial > Soil > Tree plantation...
ACCCTAAACGCCGCAAAAATCGAAGGTCTAGTGCGCGAGCTGCTCGCGGAAATCGGCGAGGATCCGCAGCGCGAGGGATTGGTGAAGACTCCGCAGCGGGTCGCCGCGGCCCTCGCCTTCCTGACTTCCGGCAGCCGCGCCGATGCGAACAAGCTGATCAACGGCGCGATCTTCACGCAAAAGACCAACAGCATGGTCATCGTGAAGAACATCGAGGTCTACAGCCTGTGCGAGCACCACATGCTGCCGTTCTTCGGGCGCTGTCATATCGGGTACATCCCCAACGGCCGGGTTTTCGGCGTCAGCAAGCTCGCGCGGCTGGTCGACATGTACGCGCGGCGCCTGCAGCTGCAGGAGCGGCTGACCGAGCAGATTTCCCAGGCCATCATGGATTCGATCGACGCGGCGGGTGTCGGCGTGATGATCGAGGCGCGCCACCTGTGCATGATGATGCGCGGCGTGGAGAAGCAGAACTCCGTCATGATCACTTCATCGGTCGTGGGCACCTTCCGCGATTCCGCCGCGACGCGCGAGGAGTTTCTCGGCCTGATCGGACAGCGGGGAGCGTAGCTCAAGGCAGGGCGCGCCACGCGCCCGCGAGCCAGGGCTGCTGCTCGCGCGGCAGGCCTTCGGGCCGGTAGTAGTGCGTGAGCTCGGCGAATCCGGCGGCGGTCATGAAACGCCGCCAGGTTTCCAGATCGTGATACGCGCCGTAGCGCCCGCGGTTCCAGCCCTCCTCGTTGCCGCCGTGCGGGTTCGAGCTGAACAGCACGCCGCGCGGCTTGAGCGTCGCGTGCAGCTCGCGCAGGACCCGCGGCAGCTCCTGACCGGGCACGTGAAACAGCACCGCATTCGCGAACACGCCGTCGAAGCGCGCGTCGGGGAGTTTCAAAGCGAACAGATCCTGCCGCCATACCTCGCAGCCGCTGTGCTCGCGCGCCATGGCGGCGAAGCGCTCCGACCCCTCCAGCCCGATTGCGACGTGGCCGAGGCCGGCGAAGGCCTTCAAGTCACGCCCCGGCCCGCAGCCCAGGTCGAGAATCGCGAACGGCGGCTCGCCTTCGATGTATTTGAGGAGCGCCGCGATGTTCTGGCTGACGTCGTGATCGCGCGTGCCCTTCCAGAAGTCCTCGGCACGCTGGTCGTAGTGGTCCAGGGTACGGGCGGCGATGTCGTCCAGGTCCTGCCGCTTGAGGGTCATGTCGAACCTGACGCATCAGCGGCGCTGAACACGGTACTCGGCGCGAGCCTGTTCCACGCGCAGGAGCTCCTTCGCGATGCCGTGACGTGTCTCTTCGAGGTCGTAGTCAGCCTGCAGTCCCAGCCAGAATCCTTCAGATGTGCCGAAGAAGCTTGCCAGCCGCAATGCCGTGTCGGCCGTGACCGCGCGCTTGCCCAGGATGATCTCGTTGATCCGGCGTGGCGGCACCCCGATCGCGCGGGCTAGCGCGTTCTGGCTGATTCCCATCGGATTCAGAAATTCCTCGAGCAGCACCTCGCCCGGATGAATGTTACGCAGCTTCTTCGCCATGCGGCCTCAGTGATAGTCAATGATCTCGACGTCTGTCACTCCGGCGCCGGTCCAGCCAAAACATATGCGCCATTGGTCGTTGATCCTGATGCTGTGCTGTCCCTTTCGGTCGCCCTTCAACGCCTCCAGCCGGTTGGCCGGCGGTACTCGCAAGTCGTCCAGACGCCGCGCATTATTGAGCATCCGAAGCTTTCGGCGCGCCACGTCCTGAATCGACATTGGAAGGCGCCGCGATGGTTCTCCATGCCAGATTTTTTGCGCTTCCTTGGAGCGGAAGCTCAGGATCATGCGGAACTATAACGCGCCGCGTTATAGTTCGTCAAGAGCTACGGCGTCTCGATTCCGCCGTGCTCCAAATCAACCGCCAGCCACGGCGAGCGGCTCGGCGCGGTCTTCCAGAACGCGTACGCGCTCACGCGGCGCTCTCCCTCACCACCGTGGTGATGCGCCAGCGCGCGAACTCCGTCTCGAATTCCGGCAGCGCGAGGAATCCCATGCAGGAGTACGCGCCCGGCTGCGCGACGCCGCCTTGCGCGAGCTTGCGCGCGAGCAAGATGGCGGCCATGCAGGGAATCTCGGGGCCGTGCTGCGCGTCCGCTGTCAGGTGCCATTCGATGCGCGCGCGGCTTCCGTCGGGCCGCCTGCCCGTAACGTTCACCAGCATGCCGCCGAGCTCGCCGCCGAAGGCGTTCATCCACGAAGCGATCCGGGCGAGGGGCTTCGCCCAGCGCTCGATCGGCAGCGCCATGCCACGCCGGCGCAGCAGCGCGGCGAGCCACAGCGCGAGTTGCTGCGCGCCGACTTCGAGCGAGGCGCGGAACTCCATCGTCAGTACGCCGGGATAGCGCTTCGGAAAGAGCTCGAGGTCCGGAACGTCGCAGGCGGCGGCCCAACGCCCGCCCAGGCCGTAGAAGCGCAGGCGCTTCAGCTCCTGCCAGCCCCAGGCGTCGCGCCAGGCACCGCCGCTCCGCCACTTGAAGCGCCGCCCGGCGTAGCCGAGCACGGCCGCGACCGTCGCTTCTCCCCGCGGTGCGCGCTGTCCCGGCGCGATCGCGATCTGGATCTCCTCGATCTGCGAAAGGCGCGAGCTCAGGCTGTCGATCACGGCCGAGGAGAGAGCGGGCACGCTGCTCGCGCCCGAGATCGCTACGCGGTTCGCCGCGCGCGCGGCCGGATGGACATAGTACGGAAAGCGCGTCACGAACTGCCGGCCGTCGGCGAGATCGAGGTAGTGCGCGCCCGCCTCCATCGCTGCGAGCGCGACCCGGTAGTCCTGCGACTGGAACGGCCCGGCGCAATGGATCACCAGGCCGGGGGCGAGGCGCGCGAGCGCCCCGGGGAAATCGCGCGCCGAGTGATCCAGCCGCGCGCGCTGCAAGTTCAGATCCGAGAGGCCGCCCTGCCCTCTCTCCGGATGGCGCCCCGCGGCGACGACCTCCATCGCAGGCGACCCCGCGAGCGCGCGGCAGACGCGAGCGCCGAAATTACCGTAACCGCCGATAACGACCACGCGCACCCGATCTAGTCTCCCGCGTACACGCAGCCGTGGCGGCAGGACTCGCGCCGCACCTCCACGCGGACGAGCGCCGCAAGCCCGGGCTTGAGGTTCTCCCAGATCCACACGGCGATGTTCTCCAGGCTCGGGACCTCGAGGCCGCCGATCTCGTTCAGGTACTTGTGGTCGAGCCGCTCGCGCAGCGCCTTGCAGCGCGCCTCCACTTCAGCCAAGTCCGCGATGAACCCGGTCTTCGGGTCGACCTTCCCCGAGAGCACGACGCGCGCGGCGAAGGAATGTCCGTGCAGCCCGTGGTAGGGATGGCCTTCAGGCACGCCGGGAAAGCGGTGCGCCGCGTCGAAGCTGAATTCCTGGAAGATCTCCATCCGGCCCTTATCGGATTCCCAGAAATTTGTGCGTCTGCAGGGAGAGGCGCCAGCGCGGATGCCGCATGCAATACGCGACCGCACGCTCGGTGTTCAGCTGCGCGTCCGGCCCGTCCATCGGCTGCAGCAGGAAATGCTCGAAGGCAAGCGCCTCGAATGCCGAAGGCGATGTGCCCGCCTGAGGATAGACGAGCTTCAGCTCGTTTCCCTTTTTCACTTTGAGTGCCGCCTCCGCCTTGGGGCTCACGCACACCCAGTCGATCCCCGCGGGCAGCTCGAGCGTGCCGTTGGTCTCGATCGCGACCAGGAAACCGCGCGCGTGCAGCGCGGCTATGAAGGGCGCATCGGCCTGCAGCGCGGGCTCGCCGCCGGTGAGCACCGCGAAGCGGCGCGCGTTTTCCCCCGCGGGCCACTCGCGCGCGATCGCGCCGGCGAGCGCGTCCGCGGACGCGTACTTGCCGCCGAGCGTGCCGTCGGTGCCGACAAAATCCGTGTCGCAGAAACGGCACACCGCGCCCGCGCGATCCTCTTCGCGCCCGGACCACAGGTTGCAGCCGGCGAAGCGGCAGAACACCGCGGGGCGCCCCGCGTTCATGCCTTCGCCCTGCAGCGTGTAGAAGATCTCCTTGACTCGGTACATGCGCGGCCCGGCTCTCAAGCGCTGCGCCGCGCCGCGTGCGCTTCGCGCCAGCGCGCATGGCCGTCCTTCCGGAGCTTGCACGCCGGGCATTCGCCGCAGCCCGGTCCCCACTCGTGGGGCTCGCGCCCGCCGAGATAGCAGGTGTGCGTGTGCGAGAGGATGATATCGAGGAGCGGCTTGCCGCCGAGGTCCTCGGCCAGGGCGAAGGTCGCAGCCTTGTCGATCCACATGAGCGGGGTCTCCAGCACGAAGCGCCGGTCCATTCCGAGGCCGAGCGCCACCTGCAGCGCCTTGATCGTATCGTCGCGGCAGTCCGGGTAGCCGGAGAAATCGGTCTCGCACATCCCGCCCACGAGCGTCCGGATCCCGCGGCGGTAGGCAAGCGCCGCGGCGGCCGTGAAGAAAAGCAGGTTCCTTCCCGGAACGAAGGTGTTGGGCAGGCCCGATTCGTTCATCGTGATCTCGATGTCCTCGGTCATCGCGGTCGCGCCGAGCGAGGCGATGACGCCGAGATCGAGCAGATGATCGTCGCCGAGCCTCCTCGCCCACGCGGGAAAGCGCCTGCGCAGCTCGGCGAGGACGACCGGGCGGCAGTCGAGCTCGACCGCGTGGCGCTGGCCGTAGCGAAAGCCGACGGTCTCGACGCGCGCGAAATTCGCGAGCGCCCACGCGAGGCAGGTGGTCGAGTCCTGGCCGCCGGAGAAGAGCACCAGAGCTTGTTCGCGCATGGGTCGGTCGTGAATCCGCCTTCCGTCGTGCACAGCAGTTTCCTTGCGTTTGTGCCGGATTGCAAGACTTGGATCTCAGGCTACAATCGGGAGGAGCTTTCCTCGCCCCGCGATACCCATGCCCGACAGCACCAGCCAACCCGTCTCCGCGGCGGCCCATGCCGATGCCGAGTGGCGCGTCGACAAGTCGCTGCCGCGGGCGCTCGCGCGCGTCCTCGCGCTCGACGATTTCGAAGAGCCGGCGCGCCGCTACCTGCCAAGACCCATGTTCGGCTACGTCTCGGGGGGCGCGGAGACGAACGCGTCGCTCCGTGGGAACCGCGCCCAGTTCGACGAGATCGAGTTGAGCCCCCGCGTGCTGGTGGACGTGTCCGCGCGCACCGCGAAGACGGCGCTCTTCGGCCGCGGCTACGCCGCGCCCTTCGGCATCGCCCCCATGGGCGGCACCTCGATGGCGGCGTTCCGCGGCGACGTGGTGCTCGCGCGCGCGGCGGCGGCCGCCGGCATCCCGATGATCATGAGCGGCGCGTCGCTCACCCGCCTGGAGGACGTGCGCGCGGCCGGCGCCACCGCCTGGTTCCAGGCCTACCTGCCGGGCGAGACCGGGCCGATCACGCGCCTCCTCGAGCGCGTCGCGCGCTCAGGCTTCGATACGCTGGTCCTCACGGTGGATGTGCCGGTGAGCGCGAACCGCGAGAACAACGCGAGGAGCGGCTTCAGCCGGCCGCTGCGGCCGACGCTGGGCCTCGCCTGGGCGAGCGCGCTCAGGCCCCGCTGGCTCTTCGGAATGTTCCTGCGGACGCTGCTCGTGGACGGCATGCCGCACTTCGAGAACATGGGCGCGCGCATCCCGCTCATCACCCGCGCCTCCCGCGGCGACGGGGAGCGCGACCGGCTCGCGTGGACCCACCTGGAGCTCATGCGCAGGCTGTGGAAAGGGCGCCTGGTCTTGAAAGGGGTGCTCGCCCCGGAGGACGCCCGCATCGCCCGCGAGAGCGGCGTCGACGGCGTCATCGTGTCGAACCACGGCGGGCGGCAGCTCGACGGCGCTCTCGCGCCTTTGCGCGCGCTCCCGGCGGTGGTGGCGCAGGCGGGCGGGATGACGGTCATGATGGACGGCGGAATCCGCCGCGGCACCGATGTCTTGAAAGCGCTCGCGCTCGGCGCGCAGTTCGTGTTCGTCGGCCGGCCGTTCCTCTACGCCGCGGCGATCGGCGGGGAGGTGGGAGTGCGCCACGGCATCAGGCTCCTCTCGGAGGAGGTCGAGCGCGACATGGCGCTGCTCGGCATCACCAGGCTCTCGCAGATGACGCGCGAGCGGATCAGGCCGCGGACCGCGTCATTCACATGAACGCCCGAAGGGAGTTAACGATGAAAGCATTCTTGAACTTCACCTGGGGGATCATCGCCATGTCGGCACTGGCAGGCAGCGCGCACGCCGCGACTTACGTCTATGTCTCCAACGCCGAGGACGGCGAGATCGGCGCCTACGCGATGCAGCCCGACGGGATGCTGAAAGCCCTCGCGCGCACGCCGGCGGCGAAGCTGGTGATGCCGATGGCGGTGAGCCCGAACCGGCGCCTGCTCTACGCGGCCTCGCGCTCGAAGCCTTATACCGTCCACGTCTATGCCATCGACCCGCGGACGGGCGCGCTGAAGGCCCTGTCCAGCGCGCCTCTGGCCGAGAGCTTCCCGTACATCTCGCTCGACCGCAACGGGCGCTTCCTCTTCGGCGCCTCCTACGGCGCTCACCTGGTGAGCGTCAACGCGGTCGGCGGCGACGGGCGCGTGCTGCCTGAGCCCCTGCAGGTGATCTCCGTGGGCCGCAACGCGCATTCGATCCTCGTCGACGCGACGAACCGCTTCGTCTACGTCCCGAACCTCGGCACCGACCAGATCTTCCAGTTCGTCTTCGACGAGAAGTCAGGCCGCCTCGCCTCGAACACGCCCGCGGTCGCTCAGATGAAACAAGGGACGGGCCCGCGCCATTTCGTCTTCTCCCCCGACAACCGGTTCGTGTATCTCCTCTCGGAGCTCGTCGCCACGGTGACCACGCTGTCGCTCGATCCGAAGACGGGATTGCTGACGGAAGTCAGCTCGGCGTCTGCGCTGCCGGCGGATTCGAAGTTGGTGCCCGGCGCGCCGCGCGGCGCAGTCGGCGCCCCCGGCGGCCCGCCGCCGCGCAACACCGACAACGACATCTGGGCCGCGGACCTTCACCTCACGCCGAACGGGAAATTCCTGTACGCCTCCGAGCGCACCACGAACACGCTCGCCGCGTTCGCCGTCGATGCGGCGAGCGGGAAGCTCGGCTATCTCTCGAGCACGCCGACGGAAAAGCAACCGCGCGGATTCGCGATCGATCCCGGGGGGAAGTTCCTCGTCGCCTCCGGGGAAAAATCCGAAACGATCTCGGTCTACGCGATCGACCCAGCGAGCGGCGCGCTCGGGCTCGTGCAGAAGGTTCCGGCGGGGAAAGGAGCGAACTGGGTGGAGATCGTCGGCTTCGATTGAAGGCGCTGCCCGCCTTCGGCTAGAGTGAACGCAGGAAGTTGAGAACGTCCTGCTTCTGGGCGTCAGAGAGCCCGTCGAAGTTCTTGACGACCGCGTTCGCCTCCGAGGCGTCGCGGGTGAAGAAGCCGCCGCTGCGATGCGCACGGATCGCCTCGCGCAGGTCCGAGGTGCGCCCGTCGTGCAGCAAGAACAGTCGCTGTCCCAGTCCCCACAGGGGAGCGGTGCGAAACTCCCTCCCGCCCGCCTGTCCCTGGGTGATCCCGTCGGCCAGCCCCGGGCCCATGTCGTGGACCAGCAGGTCGGAGAAGAGATTCACCGGTTGATTGCGCAGCGCGGCGACGGCCGCGTTTCCCGTGTTGAGCGTCGGCGTATGGCAGAGCGCGCAGCCGATGGCGGCGAAGAGCTTGCGGCCCCGCGCGATCGATTCGATGCCCCCCGGCGCATCGAGCGAAGGCGCCGGCGGCGCGAGGAAGCGCGCGAAGAGGGCGAACTTCTCGATCGCGCTCAAGCCCTCGACGAGCGTCTTGGCGACGCTCTTGGTGGTGTCGTTGGGAACCGCCGCGAACTGGCAGCCCGCGGTCTCGTCGCGCTCGGTCTGGAACAGCTCGTTGGTGATCCCCATCTCGACGTTGTACGCCTCGCCGGAGAACAGGAGCAGCGACTTGTTCTGAGCCTTCCATCCGAACCGCGCGACCGTGCCGTCGTTGCCGTTGTTGTTCGCCTGGCCGGAGATCGCGTGGCCGGCGAGAACGATGTTGGGCCGGCCCCGGATCCTGAGATCCTTCTTCCGGGGCGCGTCGTCGACCTGGTTCGCGAGGATCGCCTTGTCGGGGATCTGCTCGATCAGGCCCGCGCCGAACACCGGCGTGGGAATACGGAAGATCACGTTGCGGCGCGCGAGCTCACGCTCGAAGTCCGGCTGCGCGAGCGAGCATCCCGGCGCGTCGGCGCGGCCGGCGATCGTGAAGAGGTCGTGCACGCCCCCGTCCGGGGTGCCGTCCGCGTTCTTCACGAACCTCGCCTCGCGCACCGGCCCCTTGGGCGCGATGAACGACGGCACCGCGTTCCTCGCGCCGTTCGCCCTGGCGAACGCGACCTGGGGATTCACCGCTGGGCTCGTTCCGCCGACCGCCGGGTGCAGGTGGCAGCCGGCGCAGCTGTCGAGGTTCATCGTGGGTCCGAGGCCGTCGGCGGCTTTCTCCTCCTCCTCGAAATCGTCCTTGCCCGCGTTGAAGAGCGCGAGCTCGGTCGCGGTCAGCCCCGCGATGGGCGCGCCCGCGCCCGCGGCTCCGCCCCGCGCTCCCGGATCGCGGGCCGCGGAGGGCGAATCGTCCGCGAGCGGGAATTCGTCGCGGAAAAGGAAGAATCCGGCGAGCGCGAGTATCAGCAGCGCAATGACGAGGTTTTTCACAGCCGCTCCTCCTTCGCCGAAACAGTGGAAGGAAATTTTTTACCGGCGGGGAGCGGGTGTGTCAACCCGTAATCGATGACATTGTCATTTTTTCCGCTTTCCGCGCGAAAAATCGGGCGAAGCGCTCCCGCCGTCCCTTGCGCTATGCTTCGCGTTCCATGGCCGGCAACCTCCTCGTCGTGTGGCTGATCAACGCGCTCGCGCTGCTCGCCCTCCCCTTCCTCGTGCCCTCGGTGCAGGTGGACAGCATTTATACGGCACTCGTCGCGGCGGCCGTGCTCGGGCTCGTCAACACTCTGATCCGGCCGCTCCTCGTGCTGCTCACCCTGCCCGCCACCGTGCTCACGCTGGGATTGTTCATCTTCGTGATCAACGGCCTGCTTTTCTGGTTCGTCGCGTCCTTCGTGAAGGGATTCTCGGTCGACGGGTTCTGGTCGGCGTTCTTCGGCGCGATCGTCTACGCGCTCGTCTCCTGGGCGGCGAGCGCCCTCGTGTTCGGCCCGCCGCGCATCGTCGTGGTGCGGCACGAGGATCACCGCCCTTAGCCGAAGGCGCCGTCTCCGCCCGCAACGCGGAGCGAAGCATGAAATATGACCGCTCCGCGGCTTCATTTCCTCCTTCCCGCGCTCGGACATGGGCATAATCGCGCCCTGATCTGATCTCCGGGAGGAGAGAACTTGGATACGACGAGTCCCCGCATTTCCGAGAGCCCTTCGCTCTACGATCCCGCGGTCGCGCTGGATTTCTTCCAGTCCGCGGGCAAGCCGCAGACCCTCTCGAAGGGCACGACCATCTTCTCCGAGAACCGCAAAGGCATGCCGCTGCTGCTCATGCCCAACCGGATCTACCTGCTGCTGCAAGGGGAAGTCGGCGTTGTCGTGAAAGGCGAGCCCATCGCGACCATCCGGGCCGGCGAGATTTTCGGCGAGATGGCCTCGCTGGGCCAGATGCCGCGCAGCGCCTCCGCGGTGGCGAGGCGCGACTGCCGGGTGATCGGCCTCGACGACGCGCAGTTTCGCGCCGCGCTCGGCAGAAACCCGGGGTTCGCGCTCATGCTGATGAGCATCATGGCGAACCGCCTGCGCAATACGATCGCGAGCCTCGACACGTCGCCGGCGGACGCCGGGTGGAGGGAAGCCGCCGCGCTCGAGCCGCAGCTGCTCTCCGATCTCGCGCAGATGGTCGGCCCCGCGGCGCGTTTCCGCTACGAGGCCGGAAGGATCATCATGCGGGAAGGGCAGCGGGGCGTGGCGCTGTTCGCGGTGCTCGAAGGCCGCGTCGCGATCAGCATCGGCGATACAGTCGTCGAAAAACTCGGCACGGGCGGCGTATTCGGCGAAATGTCGCTCGTCGACCGCACGCCGCGGCTCGCCACGGCGGTGGCGGAAACCGAATGCGCGCTCCTCGCGATGAGCCGCCACATGTTCCTGCATCTGGTGAAAAGGAGCCCGAAATTCGGCGCTGCGCTCCTGAAGGCGGTGGGCGAGCGCGCGGCGTTCATGGCCTCGCGCCGCGCGGAGCGCGCGGCCGAAGGGCAGCCCGCGTCCGCCGATCTGCGCAGCGCCGGGGCTTCCGCCTGACCACGCCCGGCGCTTTCAGCGCCGGTACATGTACCCGATATACACCGCGCCGAACTGCGAGGTGTCGGGCTTGGTGCTCGAGCCGCTGTAGGACTGGCGGCTGTAGTCGGCGGTGAACGTGATGTTGTGGCGCCTCGCAACGGGTAGGGCGTACCCCGCTCCGACGAGGATTCCGAATCCGTTGACGCGGTCGCTGCTGACGCCCGTGTCGACGAGGATGTTCGACAGCCCGGCGCCGCCGCGAACGAAAAAGCCCTTCTCGGCCGGGAACCAGGTGAGCGCGGCGAGGTAGTTGTTGATCTGCAGCTGCGCGTCGTTGCCCGCGAGCTTGCCGGTCTGCGCGACCGCCGACCCGCTGAACCCGAACAGGAGGGTCGGGCTCAAGGCGATTCCCGCGTTGACGATGTTCAGCGCGACGAGCGGCGACTTGTCGGTCGCCCCCTGCAGGCGGTCGTCGAAACTGATCGACTGTCCGTTCAGCTTGTATTTCGCGCCGAATCCCGGCCCGATGCCGGTGCCGATGTACCAGTGGGCCCCCGGGTAGCGATCCGTTTCGTCTGCTGCGGATGCGGGAGCGAATCCGGCGATCGCGCAGGACAATCCCGCGACCGCGGCAATGCGGCAGGAAAAGTTCATGACACCTCCCTGGATCCATCGCCGCTTGTGGGTATCCGATCGCTCGCGGCTGAGCGTCACGCCCATCGTACACCCGGCCTCGGGAGGCGTTAAGCGGCGGCGAAATCCGCGAGCAGCCGCGAGAGCTGCACGTGCGCGACCAGCGCGTCAGGCACGGCCTCGACGATCTCCCGGTAGGGACCCGTGAAGCCGATGTTCCCCTCGAAGCGCACCAGCGTGCGCAGCCTCTCGATCA
>Ga0075426_10003564_pt1 | contig 11151 bp, 10 predicted proteins | sample SoiMethybrSBSTD5_FD_75304 | JGI IMG/M metagenome (GOLD analysis project Ga0075426, IMG submission 75304) | Bulk soil microbial communities from a Populus tree surrounding site in Tennessee, USA - Soil MetaG P. TD hybrid SBSTD5 | ecosystem: Environmental > Terrestrial > Soil > Tree plantation...
TCGTTCGCCGCGGCGGCCGAGCTTGCCGGGCGCGAGCGAAGCGGTGCCGCGATCGGCTTCCAGCAGACGATCCTGACCACGACGGCGACCGTGGTGCCGCCGGTGTTCGCGGCAGTCGTCGGGGCTACCTCGTGGCGGGCCGCCTTCGCACTCGCCTCGCTGGCGCCGTTGGTGGGGTCGGCGATGCTCTGGGGCGGAAGCGTCACAGCGGCGGCGCAGAGCAGATGACGAACGCGGGGCGGGTCGACGAGCGTCTGGACGAGCTGTATGCGATCGGCGCCGGCACGCGCCGGGGCTACTCCGCGGAGGAGGATGCGGCCCACGAGCTGGCCGCTGGCTGGATGCACGAGGCCGGGCTCGAGACCGAGGTCGACGAGGCCGGGAACCTGATCGGGCGCCGGGGTCTACCGCGCGTCTGGAGCGGCTCGCATCTCGACACCGTCCCCGACGGCGGGAAGTTCGACGGCGCGCTTGGGGTTCTTGGGGCGATCGAGGCGGCGGCACGGCTGCCCGACGCGGAGCTCGCGGCCGTCGCCTTCCGCGCCGAGGAGACGGGCCCGATGGGGAGCAAGCAGCTTCTCGAGCTTCCACCCGCGTTCGTGGAGCTGCACATCGAGCAGGGGCCGCTCCTCGAGCGCGCCGGCGCGCCGCTCGGCGTCGTCACGGCGATCGCCGGCCAGGTGCGAGGACAAGCCGTCTTCGAGGGCCGTGCCGACCATGCCGGAACGGCGCCGATGGACGCTCGCGACGACGCGCTCATCCAGGCGGCCCAGTTCATCATCCACGTCGCGCGCTGCGCGCACGAGCCGGCCGTTGCCACCGTCGGGGCGATCGAGGTGGAGCCGAACGCGGCTAACGTCGTCCCGGCGCGCGTCACAGTCTCGGTCGACGCTCGCGCCCCGGAGGCCGAGCAGCTCGACGAGCTCGTCGCCGCGATCGGCTTCGAGCCGACATCGCGCATCGACCCGGTTGCGATGAGCGGCGCGCCGTTCGATGTCCTCTCGGAGCTGCTGCCGGACGCGCCGAGGCTGGTCTCCGGCGCGGGCCACGACGCCATGGTGCTGGCGGCGGCGGGGGTGCCTACGGCGATGCTGTTCGCCCGCTCGCTGAACGGCGGCGTCAGCCACTGCCCCGAGGAGCTCTCCAGCCTCGAGGACATCGAGCTTGCGGTCGAAATCCTGACCGCTGCGCTGGCCCGACTGTCCCAACCCGACACGTCCGGGGTCTGACCCCAAACGGGGCCGTTCGTGACGAGGCATGCGCAACTGTCGGACCGAAACGTGCCGAAGGCGCGTGCTCCTCTGTCCACGTCGGCCACGGCCGGGGTCTGACCCCAGACGAGCCATTTCGGACACTGGCTAGCGCTCTTCGAAGCGAATCGGCTGGGCGCCCTGCCAGAGCACCAGCGGGCCGAGCTCGCGAAGCTGCTCGGCGCCTCGGACGATCGTGGCGAAGTGGTTGCCGGCCAGCACGCCGGCCTTGCTCGCGAACTGCGTCGGCCCGTAGGGGAACAGGATCTCCGTCTCGCTGACCCCGCCGGGATAGAGGAGCAGCTCTCCCGGCGCCGGGTACGCGGTCGCGTTCTCCGGGCCGACCCCGACGTCGAGCTCGCCGAACGGGATCCAGCAGGCCTCCCCGCTCCAGCGGGCGTGGATCAGCTTGCTCTCCAACGGCAGCAGCCGCCGGAACGCTGCAACCGTCTGCGGCGCCGCGCCCTCCTCGAGCCGAGCCTCGAAAGTCGCGCCGCCGACGTCGATCGCGAGCATCCGCAGAACCTAACGCGTCTTCGCGCCCTGCCGGATCCACGCGCCAAGCGTGTCCCGTTCGGCCTGCGTCATCCCGGTCTGGTTCCCGAGCGGCATCACCTTCGTGTTCACCGCAACCTGCTCGATCAGCCTCGCCTGCGCCGCGATCTGCTTCGGCGTGTCGAAGACGAGCCCCATCGGCGCTGAGTTCACCTTCGTCGGGTGGGCCGAGTGACACGGGACGCAGCGCTCCTGCACGATCGCCTGCGCGCGCGTGAACGGAACCGCGGTCCCACCGGTAGAGCCGCCGGGACGGATCGCGACCGCGACAGCGGCAATCCCGGCCGCAGCGGTAACCGGGACCCACCACGCGGTCCGGCCGGTGTGCCGGACGTTGAAGAAATGCCGCACCCAGGCGCCGATCACGAGCAGGCAAACGAGGATCAGCCACGAGTACGAGTGCCCGTAAGTGATCGGGAAGTGGTTGCTGATCATCGTGAACACGACCGGCAGCGTCAGGTAGTTGTTGTGCACCGAGCGTCGCTTGGCCTCGAGCGCTGCGGCCGCGTTCGGCTCGCTGCCCGCCTCTTTCGCCCGAATCAGGTCCCAGTGAGCCGGGATGATCACGAAGAAGACGTTGGCGGCCATGATCGTCCCGAGCATCGCGCCGATCTGGATGTACTCGGCCCGGCCGGAGAAGAGGTGGCTGACCCCCCAGGCCGCGAGCGTCACGAGCACGAGCAACGCGGCGCCGATGATCAGATCGTTCGGGATGACCCGGCAGAGACCGTCGTACACGAGCCAGGCCGCGACGAGCAGTCCGACGCTGATCGCGATCGCCTCCCACGGTTCCAAGTCGGCAACGGATTTGTCGATCAGGTACGTGTCCGCGTTGACGTAGTAGAGGACGATCAACAGCGCGAAGCCGGAGAGCCAGGTTGTGTAGGCCTCCCACTTGAACCAGTGCAGCGGCTCGGGGAGGGTCTTCGGCGCCAGGGTGTACTTCTGCACCTGGTAGAAGCCGCCGCCGTGGATCTCCCAGGACTCGCCGCCGACGCCCGCGTCCGCGTCGGCCTCGTCCTTCGGCGGCCGTAGGTGGTTGTCGAGGGCGATGAAGTAGAACGACGACCCGATCCACGCGATCGCGGCGACGACGTGGAGCCAGCGAACGAGCAGATCGAGCCACTCGTTCGCGTAGGGGTCCATCAGCGCCGCTCGTAGCGGTCGCGCGCGATCGCGACGAGCTCGCGCAGGCCCGTTTCGAGCTCCTGGTCGGGCGAACGCTCGAGGCGCTCCTGGAGAACCCTGAGGATCTCGGACTTCGGCCGGCCGTTCACGAAGACGACGAACCGGAAGCCGAACTTCTCCTCGTAGACCTGGTTCAGGTAGGCGAGCTCGGTCAGTACTGCCGGATGGCCGCCGGCGCCCTGCTCGTTGGCGGAGCGCTCGGAGAGCGTCCGGGCGCCGATCGCCGGGTGTGCGTTCAGCGCCTCGCGCTTCTCCTGGTCGGTCAGCTCGGCGATCGCGTCGTCGGCCGACCCGAGCGGGTCGCCTCGCTCCGCGAGCAGCTCGACCAGGCGCGTCCGGCCCTCGAAGAGGTCGGCGAGCTCGTCGACCGTCAGCTTCCGCGATACGTCGTGCACGAGTAGGTCGAGAGCAGGAGCGGCACGTGGTAATCGCGTCCCGGGTCGTCGATCGCGAGCGTCAGCTCGATCGCGCGGAAGAACTCGCCGTCGACATGGAAGACGAGCCGGTAGTCGCCCGAGCCGATGTCGGGCGCGAGCTCGGCGATGCGGCCGTCGCCGTCGGTCACGCCTTCGGCGACGAGTTGGTCCCCACGATAGAGGCCGACCTTCAGGCCGGCGCGCGGCTCGCCGCGCTCGGTGTCGAGAACATGGGTCGAGATCATGCGGCGAATCTACTCGCGTGCTTCCGCTGCGCACGGGCGATCTCCTGCTCGGAAGCACGCACGAGTGCGCCGTCGCGGACGACGTCCTCGCCGCCGACGATCAGCCGGTCGACGCGGTGCGGCGCGGAGAGAACGAGCCCCGCGAGAACGTCTTCGGCGCCGCCGAGCTCGAGGCCGTCGGTCCGCCAGATCGCGAAGTCGGCGCAGCGGCCGGGCCCGATCGCGCCGAGGTCGTCGCGGCCGAGCACGGCGGCACCGCCGCGGGTCGCGAGCCGGAGCGCCTCCCGCGCGGTCACCGCCGCCGGGCCGTCGCGCCCGCGGGCAACGAGCAGCGCCTGCTTGACGTCGAAGAGCAGATCGCCGCGCTCGTTCGAGGCCGAGCCGTCGACGCCGATCCCGACGCGTACGCCGGAGTCGAGCAGGGCCCGGACCGGGGCCACGCCCGCGCCCAGGCGCAGGTTCGAGGTCGGGCAGTGCGCAACGCCGGTCCCGGTCTCGCCGAATCTCCGCACGTCTCCGTCGTCGAGGTGGACGCAGTGCGCGCACCAGACGTCGCCGGCGAGCCAGCCGAGGCGCTCGAGGTACTCGACGGGCCGGCAGCCGTAGAGCTCGAGGCAGTACTCCTCCTCCTCGATCGTCTCGGCGAGGTGGGTGTGCAGGGCCAGCCCCAGCCGCCGGGCCAGCGCCGCCGACTCCTCCATCAGCCGGCCGGTTACCGAGAACGGCGAGCAGGGCGCAACCGCCAGCTGCACATGCGCGCCCGGGCCTGGCTCGTGCAGCGCGGCCAGACGCTCCGTGTCTGCGAGCACGGCTTCGAGCTCCTCGACCAGCGAGTCGGGCGGCAGACCACCGTCGGACTCGCCGAGGTCCATCGAGCCGCGCGACGCGACGATCCGAACGCCGAGCTCCCGCGCCGCCTCGAGCTCGGCCTCGATCAGCCCGTCCTCGCCTCGCGGGAAGACGTAGTGGTGGTCGAAGACGGTCCCGCAGCCCGACAGCGCCAGCTCCGCGAGCCCGGTGCGCGCCGCCGCGTACTCCGCCTCGGCGTCGAGGCGCGCCCACACCGGGTAGAGCTCCTTCAGCCAGGTGAAGAGGTCAGCCTCCTGCGCCCGCGCGCGCGTGAGCGTCTGGAAGAGGTGATGGTGCGTGTTGATCAGCGCCGGCGTGACGACCGCGCCGTGCAGATCGTCGCCCGGTTCCGGCGGCTCGCCCGCGCCGATCTCGGCGACGAAGCCCTCGTCGAACCTGATCCAGCCGCCGGCGATCTCCGTGCCGGCGTCGTCCATGGTGACGACGTGAGCGTTGGCGAGGACGGTCATTCCGCCTCGAGCGGCACCAGCTCGAAGCGGTCGACGTCGACGAGCCCCTGGTCCGTGATCTTCAGGCTCGGGATCACCGAAAGGGCAAGGAACGACATCGTCAGGAACGGCGTCGATCCGGTGCAGCCGAGCCGCTCGGCGGCAGCGGTACAGGCCGCGCTGCGCTCGACGACCTCGGCAAGGGGCAGGTCGGCCAGCAGGCCGCCGACCGGCAGCGGCAGCTCCGCGAGCACCGCGCCGTCCTCCACCGCGACGATGCCACCGCCGAGCACCGCGAGCCGCTCGACGACCTGCGCCATGTCGGCGTCGTTCATGCCGACCACAACGAGGTTGTGCGCGTCGTGCGCGACGGACGAGCCGAGGGCGCCGCGCTTCAGGCCGAAGCCGCGCACCAGGCCGATTCCCATCCTGCCGGTACCGAGATGGCGCTCGAGCACCGCGATCTTGGCGAGGTTGCGGTCAGCATCCGCGGCCGCCTCACCGTCTCGCACCGTCGGTGCCTCGACCAGCGACTCGGTCACCACCTGGTCCGGGACGAGCCCGATCACGTGAGCCTTCGCTTCGTCCTGCCACGGGATCCGGAACCGCTCGGGCTCGACCGGCTGGATCCGAACGGTGTTCTTCACCCACTCGGGCACCTCGGAACGCGCGATCTCTTCGACCGGCCGCCCGCGCTTGAGGACGAGCTCCGGCTCGAAGCTCTCCAGGTCGGGCAGAAGCAGGATGTCGGCCTGGTAGCCGGGCGCGAGGGCGCCGAGGTGGTCGAGGCCGTGCCAGAGCGCGGTGTTCAGCGACGCGAGGACGAGTGCGTCCTCAGGGGCGGTCCCGGCCGCGACAGAGTCGCGAACCATTCCGTTGATGTGCCCGTTCTGGGCGATGTCGTCGGGATCTTTGTCGTCTGTGCAGAAAGCGATCCGTTCGGGCCCGAACTCCTCGACGAGCGGAAGCAGTGCGCGCAGGTTCCGCGCCATCGACGCCTCGCGGACGAGGAGCCACATGCCGGCGCGCAGCCGCTCGCGCCCTTCCTCGACGGTCAGCGCCTCGTGGTCCGAGCGGATTCCGGCGGCGGCGTAAGCGTTCAGTTCCTTGCCGAGGACACCCGGCGCGTGGCCGTCCACATGAGTGGCTCCGGAGAGCCCGAGCTTCCTCAGCTCTGCAGGGTCGCCGGCGATGACGCCCGGGAAGTTCATCATCTCGGCGACGCCGAGCACCCGCCGGCGGCGGAGGAGGCCCTGGAGGTCGCCTTCGTTCAGCGCGCGGCGCGGAGACTCGAAGCGCGAAGCCGGGACGCACGACGACGCCATGAAGTAGACATCGAGCGGCAGATCCGCGCAGAAGTCGAGCAGCCAGTGCACGCCGTCGGTGCCGAGCACGTTCGCGAGCTCGTGCGGGTCGGCGACCACGGCCGTGGTCCCGAGCGGGAGGACGAGCCGCGCGAACTCGTCTGGGAGCAGCTTCGTCGACTCGAGGTGCATGTGCGCGTCGATGAAGCCCGGGACGACGTAGCGGCCCGAGGCGTCGATCTCTTCCGTGCCGGAGTAGTCGCCGAGCCCGGCCACGTAGCCGTCGACGATCGCGACGTCGTTCTCGAGCCACTCGCGCGTGAAGACGGAGAAGACGCGGCCTTCGCGGATGACCACATCCGCAGGCTCGTCGCCGCGGGCGACCGCGATTCGCCGGGCCAGCTCCATTTGGCGACGATACCCGTGCGCCCAATACGCTTGCCCGCGTGGAGGTGCTGACCCCGCGCAGCCTCGGTGAAGCGCTGCGCCTGAAGGCGGAGCGTCCCGACGCGACGCCGATCCAGGGCGGCACGGACGTGATGGTCGAGCTCAACTTCGACCGCGCGCGGCCTGCGGTTCTGCTCAACCTGAACGAGGTTCCGGAGCTCCGAGGATGGTCGCGCGACAACGGTTCCGTCCGGCTCGGCGCAGGCCTGACCTACACGGAGGCGATGGAGCCGCCGTTGTCGGAGTTGCTGCCTGCCCTGGCCGAGGCGGCGCGCACGGTCGGCGGTCCCCAGATCCGGAACCGAGGCACGATCGGAGGCAATCTGGGTACCGCCTCGCCGGCTGGTGACGCGCTGCCGCCGCTCCTGATCGGCGACGCGGTCGTCGAGGTGGCGAGTCTTCGCGGCGAGCGCGCACTCCCGCTGGTGGAGTTCCTGACCGGCCCGAAGCGCAATGCGCTCGCCGAGGACGAGCTGATCACGGGTGCCCGGGTGCGCGCGGACGAACAGTCGCAGACGTTCATGAAGATCGGGCCGCGGAACGCGATGGTCATCTCGGTCGTCTCGCTGGCGCTGACCGTCGACCGAGAGCGTGACGCGGTGCGCGCGGCGTTCGGCTCGGCCGGGCCGGTGCCGGGGCTCGTGACACTGCCGCTCGCGGAGCGCGACGGGCTCGCCGAGAAGGTCGCTGCGGCCGCCAGCCCTATCGACGACGTCCGCGGCAGCGCCGCGTATCGCCGGCACGCGCTGCGCGTCCTGACAGGCCGTGCCCTGGAGCGCTGCCTCGCATGAAGCTCGAGCTGACCGTCAACGGGGAGCGGCGCGAAGCGGACGCCTGGGCCGGCGAAAGCCTCCTCTACGTCCTCCGCGAGCGGCTGGGCCTGCCGGGCTCGAAGAACGCGTGCGAGCAGGGTGAGTGCGGCTCCTGCTCAGTGCTCTTCGACGGGAAGCTCGTGTGCGCCTGCCTGGTGCTGGCCGCGCAGGCGGACGGCCACGAGGTCGTCACGGTCGAGGGCCTGGGCGGAGACGGCGATCTGCACCCCGTGCAGGCGGCCTTCGCAGAGACAGGCGCGGTGCAGTGCGGCTTCTGCACGCCGGGGCTCGTTGTCGCGACCGCGGACCTGCTGGCGCGCAACCCGAGCCCGAACGACGACGAGATCCGCGAGGCGCTCTCGGGGAACCTCTGCCGCTGCACCGGCTACGCGAAGATCTTCGACGCGGTCAGGCTGGCGGCGGGGTGATGGTCCTCGCGAGACGTGGCCCGGTGCCAGGCATGAGCGTGGAGCGGTGCGCCGTTGCGGCCTCGCGTCTTGTCCAGAAGAAGCGGTCCCTCGTGCCAGGCACCGGGACAGGTCCCGCATGACCATTACGGCCCGGAAGCTCCGGCACGGTCGCATCGGCGAGAGCGTCCAGCGCGACGACGCGATCCCGAAGGCGACCGGCGAGTTCGCGTACTCCAGCGACCTTTTCGCCGCCGGGATGCTCTGGGGCCAGACGCTGCGGAGCCCGCACGCGCACGCGCTCATCCGCGAGATCGACATCGCCGAGGCGGTCTCGATGCCAGGCGTGCACGCCGTCCTGACCCATGCCGACGTCCCGGGCGCCAAGACTTACGGCCTCGAATTTTCCGACCAGCCGGTGCTCGCGATCGACCGTGTCCGCTACTTCGGGGAGCCGGTCGCGATCGTCGCAGCCGAGCACCCCGAACAGGCGCGGCGGGCCGCCGAGCGGATCAAGGTCGCCTACGAACCGCTCGAGCCCGTCGTCGACCCCGAACTGGCGACCGAGCAGGAGCCGATCCACGACGGCCGGCCGACGGCTGGCCACGGTTTCCGCGACGACCCCCGCCCGAACGTCGTGCGGACGATCGTGATCCGCCACGGCGACCCGGACGCGGAGGCCGACGTCTCCGTCTCGGGCGTCTACGAGCTCGGCATCCAGGATCAGGCGTTCCTCGGCCCCGAGTCCGGGCTGGCGATCCCGGACGCGGAGGGCGGCGTCGACGTCTACGTCGCGACGCAGTGGCTGCATGTCGACCGCGACCAGGTCGCGCCCTGCCTCGGGCTGGAGCCGGAGCAGGTGCGGATCCATCTCGCCGGGGTCGGCGGCGCTTTCGGCGGCCGCGAGGACCTCTCCATGCAGATCCACGCGTCGATGCTCGCCCTGCACACGAACCGGCCGGTGAAGATGGTCTACAACCGCGAGGAGTCCTTCGTCGGTCACATCCACCGCCATCCGGCGAAGATCTGGATGGAGCACCGGGCGAACCGCGACGGCAAGCTCGTCAACGTCCGCGCAAGGATTCTGCTCGACGGCGGCGCCTACGCGTCCAGCTCGGCGGCGGTCACGGCGAACGCCTCCTCGTTTGCGTGCGGGCCCTACGCGGTCGACAACGCGCTGATCGAGTGCACCTGCGTCTACACGAACAACCCGCCGTGCGGCGCGATGCGCGGCTTCGGCGCGGTCCAGAGCTGCTTCGCGCACGAGGCCCAGATGGACAAGCTCGCCGCCGAGCTCCGGATCGATCCGGTCGAGCTCCGCCTCCTCAACGCGCTCGGGCCCGGCGGCTCGCTCCCGACCGGCCAGAGGATCACCGGCTCGTTCCCGGCCGCGGAGGTGATCCGCCGCGCCGCCGCGCTGCCGGTCCCCGAGCCGGAGGAGCTGCCGCGCGACCCGCTGCGCCTGCCGGGCGGCTCCGGGAACACCACCCGCGGCGAAGGCGTCAAGCGCGGCGTCGGCTTCGCCGTCGGATTCAAGAACGTCTGCTACTCGGAGGGCTTCGACGACTCGACCGCGGCGCGAGTCCGGCTCAGCGACGGCTCCGCCGAGATCCACTGCGCCGCCGCGGAGGTGGGCCAGGGGGTCGTGAGCGTGATCCTCCAGACGGCGCGCACCGAGCTCGAGCTCGACGACGTCGTCCTCGTTCCCGCCGGGACGGCGTCCGTCGGCTCGGCCGGCTCGGCTTCCGCCTCGCGGATGACCTGGATGGCCGCCGGGGCCGTCCAGCTCGCCTGCCGGGCGGCGAAGGAGGAGCTTGCACGGCGCGGCGGTCTCGCACCTGGCGAGACGATCGACATCGAGCGCACCTACCACCACCGCCCGACCGTCCCGCTGGACCCCGAGACCGGTCAGGTCACCGGTGAGAGCGGCGCGCACGTTGCATACATCTGCGCAGCGATGCGCGTCGTCGCGGAGGTCGACGTTGAGCTCGGGCTCACCCGTGTGGCGTGGATCGGCACCGCCCAGGACGTCGGCAAGGCCGTCAACCCGCAGGCCGTCTACGGTCAGATCGAGGGAGGCACCGCACAGGGGCTCGGGCTGGCCCTCATGGAGGAGATCCAGACCCGTGACGGCCTGATCACGAACGCGAGCTTCACCGACTACCTGATCCCCACGACGCTGGACATGCCCCCGGTCGACGCGGTGCTCGTAGAGGAGCCCGAGCCTGACGCGCCTTACGGCGTCAAGGGTGTCGGCGAGCCACCAACGGTCGTCTCTACTGCTGCGGTCGTCTCAGCGCTCCGAGCCGCCAGCGGCCGCGAGCTCGCGCGCGTCCCGGTCCGGCCCGACGACCTCGCTGGGCTCTAGTGCGACGAGCGACTCACGCCTGACCACGATCGCCACCGCGACGAGGATCAAGAGCGCCCCGAGCACGACGCGGAGCGTCAGCTTTTCGTTCAGGACGATCACGCCGAGCGCGATCGCGACGACCGGGTTCACGTAGGCATACGTCGAGACCTGTCCGAGCGGGGCGTTCGCGAGCAGCCAGGCATAGGCGGTGTAGCCGACGACCGAGCCGACAAGGATCAGGTAGATGAGGCCGAGGACCGAGCGGGCCGACCACGACGAGGGATCGAGATCGGACGGCGACGTCGTCGCCAGGCCGATCGCGAGCAGAACCACCCCGCCGATGAGCGTCTCGTAGCCGCTGGCCACCAGCGCATCCCGCGGCACCGGGATGCGCGGCGAGAGGAACGAGCCGACCGCCCAGGCGACCGCGGCGAGGACCGTCAGCAGCAGGTAGCCGAGCGGTCCCGAGCCGCCGCCGGGCCGGACGAGCACGATGATCCCCGCGAAGCCGACCAGCAGTCCGAGCGAGGCGACTCGGTCCGGCCTTTCCCCGACCGACAGCCGCAGCAGCAGCACCCAGAGCGGCACCGAGGCGATGATCAGCGAAGTCAGCCCGATCGGAACCTTCTGCTCGGTGACGAAGAGGATCGAGTTGGCGCCGGGCAACAGCAACCCGACCAGCGCTGCGGACGCAAGCTCGGCGCGGCTGATGCGCAGCGCGTTTCGCCCTAGCCTTGCGACGACGATCCCGAACATGATCAGCCCGACGATCGCGAAGCGCACCCCCGCGCCGAAGACGCCCGGGATCGTCTCCCCGGCCAGCTCGATCCCGAGGTAGGTCGAGCCCCAGACGATGTACACGGTCCAGAGGGCGACCCA
>Ga0075426_10003565_pt1 | contig 11148 bp, 5 predicted proteins | sample SoiMethybrSBSTD5_FD_75304 | JGI IMG/M metagenome (GOLD analysis project Ga0075426, IMG submission 75304) | Bulk soil microbial communities from a Populus tree surrounding site in Tennessee, USA - Soil MetaG P. TD hybrid SBSTD5 | ecosystem: Environmental > Terrestrial > Soil > Tree plantation...
CCGGGCCTGCTCGACGTGACGATCTGGCGGCAGAGGCAGTCGCTCACCGTTCATCTGGTGAACCTGACGAATCCGATGATGATGAAGGGACCGATTCGCGAGGTGGTGGCGCTGCCCGAGCAGCGCGTCCGACTCAGGCTGCCGGACGGCCTCAGGCCGGCGGCGGTGCGGCTGCTCGTGAGCGGCCGCACGCCGGCCGTCGAGGAGGCGGCCGGCTATCTCTCCGTGACGGTGCCCGCCGTGCTCGAGCACGAAGTCGTCGCGGTCGATCTGTCCTCATGATCACGCGCCGGGAATTCCTCACGGCTTCGTCGGCTTCGCTCATCGTCGCGGCCACTTCGTCCGGCGCGCAGCCGGCGGACGGCCGTCCGTGGTACGAGACCATGCGGCGCTGCGGGCAGTTGAACCTGAACGAGCGCGATCCGGTGACGCTCGACGTGGGCGCCTGGATCGAGTACTGGGCGTCGCTGAAGCTCGACGCGCTGCTCCTGAACGGCGGTGGCATCGTCGCCTTCTATCCCACGGAGGTGCCGTACCACCATCGCAGCGAATTCCTCGGCGCGCGCGACCTGTTCGGCGAGCTCGCCGCGGCGACCAGGGCGCGCGGCATGCGTCTGGTCGCGCGCATGGACTGCAACTACGCCTACGAGGACGCGCTGAAGGCGCACCCGGAGTGGTTCGAGCGCAACCGAGACGGATCGCCGAGGCCGCACGGTGAATCGCCGTGGCTGTTCAAGACGTGCATGTTCAGCCCGTACTTCACCGAGCAGATGCCGGCGATCTATCGGGAGATTGGCGCGCGGTATCCAGTGGACGGGTTCTTCACGAACGGCTGGCCGGGCACGGGCGATCTCGTCGTCTGCCACTGTCAGAGCTGCCAGCGCGTCTATCGGGATCGCGTGGGCGGCACGCCGCCCGACCGCGTCGACGCGACGAACGGGTATTACCGGATCTATTACGAGGTCTGCCTGGAGCGGGTCCTCGACGTGTGGCGGCGCTGGCAGGCGGTCGTCACCGAGAAGCGGCCCGATTCGGTGTACGTCGGCAATCTCGGCGGCGGCGTCCGGACGGTCAAGAACGTCAGGCGGCTCGGCGAGGTCGCGCGCTGGTTCAATGCGGACCATCAGGGGCGCGCCGGCGACACGCCGATCTGGGACTGCGCGCAGCAGGGCCGCGTCGCGCAGTCGGTGATGCAGGGCCGGACGATCACCAACGTCACCGGCGCGTACAGCAACAGCCGTCCCACGTGGCGCCACGTGACCAAGGCGCCCGCCGAAACGATCCTCTGGATGGCGCAGACGACGGCGAGCGGGATGGTGCCGTGGTTCCACTGGCTGGGCGGCGCGCCCGAGGATACGCGCTGGAAGCCGGTCGGCCGCGACTTCTTCACGTGGCTCGCGGCGAACGAGCCGCACTTCCGCAACCGGCGATCGATCGCCGACGTCGCCGTACTGTATCCGCAGCGGACGATCGCCTTCTATCGATCGGGCACGCGTCCCGGCGACTGGCGCGGCGCGGAGCGCGCGCAGACCGCGGATTATCTGCAGGGCCTCTATTACGCCCTGCTCGAGGGGCGGATCCTCTTCGATTTCGTGCACGAGGACGACCTGCGGCCCGAGACGCTCGATCGCTATCGCGCGCTGCTGATTCCCAACGCGGCGTACCTGTCCGACGGTCAATGCCGTGGCATTCGCGAGTACGTCGGCCGCGGCGGCTCGCTGCTCGCGACGTTCGAGACGTCGCGCTACGACGAATGGGGTGACGAGCGATCGAACTTCGAGCTCGCGGATCTGTTCGGCGGATATGCCGCCGGCAACGTCGTGGGCCCGGTCGGCAACAGCTACATGCGGATCGACGCGCAGCACGGCACGCTCGCCGGATTCGACGGCACGGCACTGCTGCCGGGGCCGGAGCAGCGTGTCCCGGTGCGCGCGTCGGCCGCCGTCGCGTCCGTCGCGCCGCTGACCGTGGTGCCGTCCTACCCGGCGTTCCCGCCCGAGATGGTCTTTCCGCGGACGCCGCGCACCGACCAGCCCGCCGCCCTCTTCCGCGAGAACGGCCGATCGCGGATCGCGTATTTCGCCGGCGACGTCGACCGCACGTTCTGGCGATCGGGGAACCCCGACCTCGGGCTGCTGCTGCAGAACACGGTCCGCTGGCTGCTCGGCCCCGGCCGCGCGCCCTCCGTCACCCTCGACGGAAGCGGCATCGTCGAACTGTTCGCGTGGGAGACCGAGCCCGGCTACGCGCTGCACATCCTCAACTACACGAACCCGAACATGACCCGCGGCTTCGTGCGCACCTTCTATCCGATCGGTCCGCAGAAGGCCGAATTCCACGTCGCGCCGGGGCGGCGCATCGCCGGCGTGCGCGCGCTGCGCGCCGGGCGCGCGCTGCCGTTCACGCAGAACGGCGGGGCCGTGCGGTTCGAGGTGCCGTCGGTGACCGACTACGAAGTGATCGCGCTCACATAGGACCCCAGCCAGGAGGCGTCGCATGGATCGTCGTGAGTTTTTCGAAGGTGCGCTCGCCGCAGCCGGCGCGGCGGCGCTCGGGCGATGGACCGTCCTCGCGGCGGAGCCCGCCATGATTGGCATCCAGGCCGGCGCCGTGTCGTTCGTCGACGAAGGCACCGACACGGTGCTCGACAACTTTCGCGACCTGGCCGCGATCAACACGGTGTTCCTCGCGACCTTCACGTACGGCCGCGGCATCGGCGGGCGGCAGCCGCGCGGCAACCCGCTGCCCGATCACGGCAAGCAGGAGTACGACGACAACTACCGCGGCGGGAACTTCGCGACGCCGCACCCGCAGTTCTATCGCGGCACGTCGATCGCGCCCGAGAAGGCGCCCGATCACCCGAACTACGACGTCATCGCCGACGTCCTGCCGGCGGCGCGGCGTCGCAATATGAAGGTGATCTGCTGGTTCGAGGACGTATTCCGCGGCGACGTGCGCGGACTCGACCAGGCCGTCGAAATCGACCTGCACGGCCGCAAGACGACGCGCACCTGTCCGCGGAACCCGAACACGCGCAATTTCTGGCTCGGTCTGGTGGAGGACTACCTGCGGTCGTACGACGTCGACGGCCTGATGTGGGGCAGCGAGCGGCAGGGACCGCTCAACAACGCCATCGGCGCCAGCCACGGCGGCGGCGGCAATCCGGCGACGGTGGGCTGTTTCTGTCCGCACTGCCTCGACGCGGCAAAGAAGATGGGCATCGACGTCGATCGCGCGCGCAACGGCTACGGCGTCCTCGAAAACTGGGTGACCGCGATGCGCGCCGGCAAACGCCCGACCGACGGCGCGTTCGTGACATTCTGGCGGATCCTCGTCGAGTATCCCGAAGTGCTCGCGTGGGAGCGGCTCTGGAACGAAGGACTGCGCGACACCTATCGTGACATGTACCGCAAGGCGCACGAGATCGCCCCGGCCAAGGGGATCGGCTGGCACCTGTGGCACACGAACTCGTTCGCCCCTTTCTACCGGGCCGAGCAGGACTACGCCGAGCTCAGCAGGTACTCGGACTTCCTCAAGGTCGTCATGTACAACAACTCCGGCGGCCCGCGCATGGCGGAGTACATTCGCAACGTGCACGCGACGATCTTCGCCGACCTGACACCGCAGCAGACGCTGGATCTCACCTATCGGATCCAGCAGTACGGCGACGAGAAGCCGCTCGATCGAATTCCGCAGGAGGGGCTGTCGGCCGATTACGTGCGGCGCGAGACGCGCCGAGCCGTCGCGGGTGTCGCGCCAGCCGTCAGAATCTGGCCCGGCATCGACATCGACATTCCGACGGGGGCGAATCAGAAGAAAACGCAGCCCGACGACGTGTATGCCGCCGTACAGGCGGCGTTCGACGGCGGCGCGCACGGCGTGCTGCTGTCGCGCAAGTATTCCGAGATGCCGCTCGCCAACCTGCGCGCCGCCGGCCGCGCCGTCCGCGACCTCAAGCTCGCCTGAGGATCGCCGCGCGCCCGTCCGACATGGGTTATCGCGACGCTGTAGTCGACCTGGCCGGCCCATTCAACCAGATCGGCTGCACGAACGCGCCGTTGCCGGCGGTGTCCCACACGGCGAAACGCACCCACGCCTTGCCCGCCGCGTCGAACGGGATCGCAAAACGCTTCGTCCCGAATGGACCGAGGTCGGCGGCGGGAATGATCTGCCGGTCGATCCTCTTGCCGTCGCCCCAGACGACTTCGGCGAACGCGAGCGGAAACGTCCAATCGACGTCCGCCGCGATGGTGCGCTGGCTGCCGCTGCCCTGCACGGCGTAGCTGCGAATCAGGATTTCGCCCGTGGTGACGAAGAAGTCGCCGTTGCGCAGCGCCGCCAGCACCGGAGTCCAATCCTCGGTCGGGCCCGGCACCTTCTCCAGCTTCAGGTAATTCACCGGGAAGTTCGGGTAGAGATCGTCCTCGGGACCCTTCTGATACGTGTCGATGTCCGCGATGATGTATTTCGGCCGGAGTCCGGACGCGGCGTACATGTTGTTCATCGTGTCGGCGGCATCGAAGCAGCGCCACTCGCACATCCGCTGCTCGGAGAGATCCATGCCCATCCCGGGTTTGAACGCGACACCGAGATACCGATCGCTCTTCGTCCAGGCCTTGTCGAAGATCAAATCCGGATAGCCGGTGGTTCCCTTCGTGCGCGGGTGCGCGTGATACCAGTAGCCGCCCTCGGCGTCGAGCATCTTCTGGACGTCGTCGGTGCTGCCGGCGTGATAGACGGCGCCGTACGTCGGGTCCTTCTCGGTGAACGGCTGGCCGGACTGCCGCACCTTCGACCAGTACACGTTCTTCGGGAACAGAATGTTGTAATGGCCGCCGAAATATGCACTCGGCTCCTCCCACGGCGTGACCAGAAAATCCTTGTCCGACGCGCGCGCGCTCGCGTCGGCGTAGTCTTTGGCGTCCTTGAAGCGCAGCGGCCCCGGATCGTTCGGATGCATGTCGCCGTGGAAATCACTCAGACCGACGACGTTCAGGCCGAGCGCTTTCATGGCGGCGAGGTCCGGCAGCGGCGTGTCGAGCGATCCGGAGGCGCGCAGACGCTCGGTGAACCGCAGATGGAAGTGATTCACCATCGTCTTGTAACCGCCGACCGGCTTGAACGCGTCGCCGTGGGTGTAGGCGAGCACCGCGTCGCGCGCCGGCTCGGCAGCGTCCGCGCTCGCGTGGAAGTAGACCGCCATGCGCTGCTTCGTCCCCGGCGGCGCGTTGAAGAGGGCGAAGTTCTCGACGTACTGCGGATTCTCTTCGCGGTCCGCCTGCCGGATACCGATCCCGAACCGGCCGGACGGGTCCTTCCGGTACCAGACGTAGCCGAGATTCGTGTCGACCTCGCGCGTGAAGAAGAACGTGTGCGGTGGCGGGAACGCGGCCAGCGATCCGCTGCGCCCTTCGGCGACGATCACGCGGCCTGACGCCTTGACCGGCACCATCGCGTTGTTGACGAGGCCGCCGAACTCGTAGCGCTGGAGGTGACCGCCCGTGTCGTGCCAGGCGACGCGCGGCGTGAGATCCGTGGAGAATCCCTTGAGGCCCGCCTCGTACTTGTACGCCACCCACGGCTCGTTCGTGCTCGCGATCGCGTCCATTCGCACCAGATTCGCGCCGCGGTAGGCGGTGAACCGCAGGCTGCCCGCGAAGATGCCCATCGACAACCCGGGAAACTCGACCTCGAGGCTCGCGCCGTCCGTCTTCACACGGCACGACGCGGCCTTGAACGAGGCACTGGCGCGGCGGATGTCTGACGGCGATCGCGGTCCGCCGAGAACTCGCGCCGCGGGCGGCGCGCTGCCCGGCGGCCGCCGGGCCATGACCTCCCGCATTTCCGGTCCGTCCGGCATCACGAGCGGCGCATCCCAGAACGCATACCACCGGTTCTTTTCGATGACAGCGGGCGTCAGCTCGACGCCGGCGGCGCGCAGCGGCTCGGCCTGCTGTTCGGACATCCGCCGCACGCCGGTCGTCACGCGGTACTCGGGCGTGAGGTCGTGCCCGAGCGTCGACCACTGGCCGCCCTTGCGGACGGCCAGATCGCGAACGATCGGCTGGCCGCCGTCAATCGCGTAGCGCGCCCGCAGCTCGGCGCCGTTCTGGCCGGCCCACGAGACGACGAGCGCGTCCTGCTGCACGAGGGCCGTGAGACCGGTTTGCGACTTGTATTGCGCCAGGTCGCAGTTCAGCGCATCCGCGACGAGCGTTCCCGTCGTGAAGAACGCCAGTCCCCCCGCGGCGGCAACAGCCAGACCGCCGGCGATCAATCGATTGGTGTTCATAGAATCTCTTTCCTGTTCAGAAGCGGAATCGTGCCCCGAAGCGCGCGATCCGCGCCGGCAGCACTCCGGTCGCATACCCGAACGTCGGACCCGAATCGAACCTTGCCGACGTCGGCGCGTTGCTGTTCAGTACGTTGAAGACGTCCACGTCGACGTCGAATCGGGCGCGGGCGATCGAGAACTGCTTGCTCGCGCGGAGGTTCAGGATGTCGATGGCGGCCAGCGCCCGCGATCCGTACGGCTCGAGCCGCAGCGTCACGTTATTGAGCTGGGCGATCGGCCGTCCGCCGTCCGGATCCGTCATGCGGAAGATGTACGTGCGCTGCCCGAGGACGCCGGTCTTGCCCTGAAGGAAGGCCGAGGCGAGCACCTCGCCCGGGAATCGATAGCTGCCGGTCGCGGTGACCGCCCAATTCCACGTCTCGTCCACCGGAAAGAACTCGTCGTTCGGGCTGTTGATGGTACGCGTCACCCACCGATGGTTCTTCACGACGAACCCCGACGCCTGCGCCATCCAGCGTCCCGACGTCCGCTTCGTGAGCGTGAACTCCACCGAGTGGAAGCGATCGTCGTTCGGGCTGTTCGACACCTGGTTCGCCACGAACGTCGCGCCGCGATATGCGGCCTCGTAATCGTAGAGCGTGACGCGCCCGCCATCGTCGGCGGTGCCCAGCACGCCGTCGGGACCGGGGTCGCGGCGCGTGATTGGAATGTCGTACACGGCGTACGGCCGCTTGATGTTCGGACCCGGATCCGCGAGCCCGTCGACGACCTGTCGATAGACGTACATCGATCGGAATCCGAGATTCGGTGCCAGCTCGCGCTCGAAGCTCGCCGTGGTCTCCCAGGTCCTGGGCTGCCGAAGACTGGGGTTGAGGACGCTGGAGCTCGCCGCGGTGATGCCGACGATGTCCGGGCCGTTGGGATCGAGATTCACCTCACCCGCCTGATACAGCTTGTCGCCGTTCAGGTCGTGCCACCGGAAGACGGCGTTTGCCGTGGCGTTCGCGTTGTAGGTGTCGGCGAACGTGTCGCCGAGGATGTAGTTGTAGATACCGAACGTCGCCTTGACCACCGATTTCGCGCCGAGATCCCAGGCGGCGCCGATGCGCGGCGCGGCGCGATTCCACGTCTGCACGTCGATGCGTGGAAAGCTGCCCGCCGGGAACAGCGTCGGGAAATCGCGGGCGGCGTCGCGCGACTGCGCCGGCAGATATGCGTGCTGCCGCTCCCAGCGCAGACCCAGGTTGAGGGTCAGGTTGTCGGCGGCGCGCCACGTGTCCTTGACGTACCACGCGTACGTGTCCTCGCGATCCGAGGGCACCACCGGCGTGTTGTAGACGCGAATCTGCGACGGCACGCCCGAGACGCCGCCGATCCGATCGGTGATCAGAATGTAGTTGCCCTGCACGTTGTTCGAGTACCCGTCGGAGCTGCGATCGAGATACACCATCGCGCCGGTCTTCACCTCGTGCCTGCCGGCCAGCGATCGATCGGGGAAGAAGCTGACGCTGCCTTCGCCCTGGTACCGATCGCGCGTCTTGTTCTGGTGCAGCTCGTGGGATCCCGTGGCCAGCCCCGTTTCGAGATCGAGTCGGCTGGGCGCATCGGCTCGCGCGAACGATCGCGCCGCGTCGTAGTCCGTCACGTACCCGCTGTAACCGCCCATCGCGTTGATCAGGAGGCGCGGCGTGAGCGTCGATTGCAGTTCGACTTTCTGGATTGCCGTCGGATTCTTGTAGTCCCGCGTCGCTTCGAGCGGCCGGAAGCGTCCCGCGCCGTTCTCGGGCTGCGCCTTCGTCCCGCGCTGCCAGGCGTAGACCAGCCGGTTGTTCCTGGAGATCTGATACGACAGCTTCGCCGAATACTGCGTCAGCAAGCTCTCGAAGTCCGCCAGCGGCTCGTCTCCCGTGAGGTACTTGCCGTCGGCGCCCGGACTGGCCACGAAACCGAGCAGCCCTTCGTTCTTCGACTGGCGGCTGTAGGCCGCGTAGAACCAGAGCGTGTCGCGGACGATGCGCCCGCCGAGATCGGCCGAGGCGTCGTAGAACGTTTTCAGCGGCTGGGTCGCGCTCAGGCCCTGCGATTGCAGCGCGGCGTCGAGGTTGTCGGCCTGCAGCCGCGGCGACTCGGCGGCGACGGCATAGGCGCCGTGGAACGTGTTGCCGCCCGACTTCAGCACGGCGACCATCGAGATGCCCGGCACCGACACCTCGGCGTCGTTGCCCGACGTCTTGATCTGGACCTCTTCGAGCGTGTTGTCGTTGAAATAGATCGCGGTGTTGAGGTCGGCGCCCATCGTGATGTTCATGCCTTCGACCTGGAGCTTGGGCTGCGCCGCCATGCCGTAGCTCGCGATGTTCTGGCGCTGCGCCATCGTGCTGCCGCCCACGTCCGGCGTCGCCTGCGTCACGCCGGGCGCCATGGCGAACACGTTTTGCAGATCGCGGCCGCGCGGCACGGTGTCGAGGAGCTCCTTGGTGAACGCCACGCTGGCGCTGGTGCTGCTGACGTCCACCACCGGGCTCTGGCCGCTGACGGTCAGCGTCTCCTCGACCTGGCCGACGTTCATCGTCGCGTCGATCCGCGCGACGAAGCCGACCGTGAGCCGGAGCTCCTCGCGAACGACCGACGTGAATCCGCTCAGCTCGAACTTCAGTCGATAGACGCCCGCCGGCAGATCGACGAACCGATAGTCGCCTTGCGCGTCGGTGACGGTGGCGAGCTGCGTGACCTGCAGGCTGGGACTCGTCAGCGTCGCCGAGACGCCGGGCAGCGCCCCGCCTGTTTCATCCTTGATCGTGCCGTGAATCGTGCCCGACGCGACGCTCTGCGCCGCGGCGACGCCGGCTGATGCCAGCCACGCCGCGCAAAGGAACGGCAGTGCCTTCATACGAGACCCCTCCTCGGACCGCCCGCGCGTGCGCCGTCACGCGGATCGCGGTTACGCGAGCGCGCTCGTCATGACGCGGCCGCCGACGATCGTCGGCCGCTCGTCGCGTCCGTTGTGGCGGTACGTGAGCCGCGTGTGATCGATCCCGAGCAGATGGAGGATCGTCGCGTGCACGTCGTGCACGTGGCACGGCGCGTCGACGACCTTCATGCCGATCTCGTCCGTCGCGCCGATCGCCTGGCCGCCCTTGATGCCGCCACCCGCCATCCAGATCGTGAAGCCCCACGGGTTGTGATCGCGGCCGGTCCCCTTTTCGTTGAACGGCGTCCGCCCGAACTCGCCGCCCCAGACGACGAGCGTCGAGTCGAGGAGGCCGCGCGACTTGAGGTCGGTGAGCAGGCCGGCGATCGGCCGATCGGTCTGCCGGCACATCTTCGAGTGGTTGGCCTCGATGTTCTCGTGTGCGTCCCAGCCACTGCCGCTGCCGCTGTACAACTGGATGAACCGGACGCCGCGCTCGACGAAGCGGCGCGCGAGCAGGCAGTTGGTGCCGAACTTCTCCGATTCGGGATCGTCGAGGCCATACAGCCGCCGCGTCGCCTCCGATTCCTTCGTGAGGTCGATCGCTTCGGGCGCGGCCGACTGCATGCGGTACGCGAGCTCGTAGGACTGCAGCCGCGCGTCGAGCTCGCTGTCGCCCGGGTTCGCCGCGTCGAAGCGGCGGTTCAGCGCGGCCAGGAAATCGAGCTTGCTGCGCTGCTGATCGTCGCCGACCGTGTCGGGCGGCGCGAGATGGAAGATCGGCGGGCCGTCGCGCCGCAGTTGCGTCCCCTGATAGCTCGCCGGCAGGAAGCCGGCGCTCCAGTTCTTCGGGCCGCCGAGCACTTCGCCGGCGTCGGTGAGGATCACGAACGTCGGCAGGTTCTCGTTCGCCGTCCCGAGGCCGTAGGTGACCCACGCGCCCATCGATGGCCGACCGGCGAGAATCGAGCCGGTGTTCATCTGGCACACCGACCCGACGTGGTTGAGGCCGTCGGCCCAGCAGCCCTGGAAGATCGCCATCTCGTCGACGTGCTGCGCGATCGACGGATACCAGTCGGACACCCACAGGCCGCTCTGCCCGTACCGCTTCCACGTCCGCTTCGACGGCATCAGCTCGTTGTTGGCGGTGCCCATCGCGGTGATCGGCCGGCCGAAGGACGGCGGCAGCGGCTGCCCGGCCAGGCGCTCGAGCTCCGGCTTGGGATCGAACAGATCGAGGTGGCTCGGCCCGCCCTCCATGAACAGCCAGATGATCGATTTCGCCCGCGCCGGGTGATGCGGCGCCGGAGCGCCGGCCGCCGCGGCTTCGAGGATGCCCTCCTGCGCGAGCAGCCAGCCGAACGCGACGGCGCCGAAGCCGGCGCCGGCGCGCGACAGGAATTCGCGGCGTGAACTGGCGTGGACGACGTGCGCGAAGCGTTCAGTTGACATACACGAACTCATTCGAGTTGAGCAGCATGTGGCAGAAGTCGACGAACGTCGCCGCGTCCACCGCGTCCACGCCGGCGGGCAGCGCGCCGACCGGCGCGATCGCGCCGCCCGATCGCGCGCGGGCCGCGACGATGTCGCGATGCCGCTGCAGGAAGGCGAACGCCAGCTTCGCCTCTTCCGGCGTCGGCGGACGCGAGTACGCGAGGCGGTAGGCGAGCGCGATCTGCGCCTCGCGATCCGCGCGGCCCGCGGCGAGCACGCGCCCCGCGAACGCCTCCGCCCACTCCATCACCGGCGCGCTGTTCAGCAGCGTCAGCGCCTGGATCGGGCTCGTCGTGACGTCGCGCCGCGGACAGCTCTCGTGCGTGTCAGGCATGTCGAACGACTCGAACATCGGATAGCGCGTGTTGCGGCGGACGAACACGTACACGCTGCGGCGGTTGCGATCCGCGCCCTCGCTCGTCTTCCAGCCGCCGCGGCTCGCCATCCC
>Ga0075426_10003566_pt1 | contig 11147 bp, 10 predicted proteins | sample SoiMethybrSBSTD5_FD_75304 | JGI IMG/M metagenome (GOLD analysis project Ga0075426, IMG submission 75304) | Bulk soil microbial communities from a Populus tree surrounding site in Tennessee, USA - Soil MetaG P. TD hybrid SBSTD5 | ecosystem: Environmental > Terrestrial > Soil > Tree plantation...
TGAGATGCGAGGCAGGTACGTCGCCGTCCTCCTGACGGCGACCGTCGGCGTGCTCGGATCGAGCCAGGCGGCGATCGGCTCGAGCGGACACGAGGAGTACGGGCAGGCCTGCGAGGCCGCCAAGATCATGTGCCAGGACCCGGCATCGACGCCCGCCGGCCACTACATCGGCCACGACGAGCCGTCGGTCGGCTTCCAGTCGAACCGCCCCGGATCCGGCAACGACGTCACCTACACCGTGCGCCTCCCGAAGAACCCGCCCACGCTGCCGCAGCAGAACCAGAAGGGCGGCACCTGGGACTTCATGCTGCGGCCGACGTTCTGGCTCGGCATGGTGCTCTGCGACACCCAGTCGGCGCCGGACTTCACCCACAGGTGCACGCCGGATTCCGACGCGAACAACAAGGTGAGCCCGAACCCGAGCTCGCCCAACTACATCGGCAAGCACCCGGGCAACGCGTTCATGGAGGTGCAGTGGTACTCGCCCGGCTACGTGCCGCAGTTCGACGGCTTCGGCTGCACCGCGCGGCAGTACTGCGCAGCGCTCACGATCGACAGCTTCCCGGCGAACCAGAACACGGGCCAGTTCAACAACGACGACTGCAACAACTTCCCGCTGGCCGGCATCGAGCCGATCAACTGGGCCTACGTCACCCGCAGCGGCAAGTCGCAGGCGCCGGCGAACCCGCTCGCGACGTCGCGTGACCTGCTCGACGACGGCGTGGCGAAGGCGCTCAACCCGGATCCGTCCGTCGACCTGATGATGAACCCGGGCGACACGATCCGGGTGCACATCCACGACACGCCGGCCGGCGTCCGGGTCGACATGACCGACCTGACCACCGGCAAGCACGGGTCGATGACGGCCAGCAGGCGCAACGGCTTCGGCCAGATCATGTTCCAGCCGAACTCCGCCAGGTGCCACGTCCGGCCGTACGCGTTCCATCCGATGTACGACACCGCCGTCCCGCGTGGGAATACGTGGGCGGCGCATGCCAACAATCTGGCGTTCTCGGACGAGATCGGTCACTTCGAGTACTGCGACGCGATCGACGGCGAGGGCGGCAACTGCACCGACCCGGCCCCGCCGGACACGACCGTCGACTTCGATGACACGGGCTGCTTCGACGGCGCGGCGTCGACCCTCGTCCAACTGCTCGGCTGCTTCGGCCCGGGCGACTTCGACTGGGACGGCACGTCCTACCAGCGCGACTGGCCGGGCACGCTCGCGAACCGCAGGATGGATCGCAAGCTGCACGAGACGCCCCTCATGATCTCGAGCCCGACCACCCGCGGCCACAACTACCGCCGGGTGCTGTTCGAGGCAAACCTGCCGAGCAACGAGACGCCCGACGTCGGCGGCGTCTGCGACACCAGCACGGGCGAGGGCTGCACGCTGCCCGCGCCGGGCACGGCGTTCTATCCGATCTGGACGACCCGCATGGTCGGCGGGACGTGCATGTTCCAGCAGGGCGGCGACCTGATGCCGCACAGGCGGGACTTCGGCGGGACCGTCAAGACCGAGTACGGCCACCTGTTCCGGATGATCTTCCCGGGCGCCGGCTTCCAGCCGGAGGTCCGGTTCGAGAACTTCCGGCGCACGCTGCGGGGCAACCCCTGCCCCGCCTAGCGCACGGCTGACCGAGCACGGCGGGTGGGCGGGCGACCGTCCACCCGCCGGGGCTCAGCCGTTAACACAATTGGCGTCCGCCGAGGATGTCAATTGCGTTCTAGCGGCGCAGGACGCCGATGCGCTCGTTCGCGCCCGAGGCCCAGCACGAGCCTTGCGGCGTGCAGACCACGGCGTCGAAGCTGCCGCGGTCGAACCGCGTCCACGAGAAGCCGCCGTCGGTCGAGATGTCGCTGCCGGTCAGGCCGACGGCGAGCGCGGTGCCCGCCGTGCCCGGGACGAAGGTCGCGCCGGAGCGGTACGCGTTCGGCGCGGCGCTGTCGGCGACGAGCGTCCAGGTGCGGCCGCCGTCCGCCGTCAGCGCGAGCGACCGCGGCGCCGTCGCCGGGTTGGCGAAGTCGCCGCCGATGGCGAGTCCCTGCAGGCGGTTTCGGAATGCGACGGCGAAGATGCCGGAGCTGTCGCCGCTCGCGATGGGCGTCTGCGAGACCTTCCAGTGGTGGCCGCCGTCGGTCGAGCGGAAGACGCGCCCGCCGGCCGAGCCGCCGCTGCCGAACCAGGCGTCGTGCTTCCCCGACGTCGTGATGCACTCGTTCGAGGCTGCGAACCCGAACTCGTTGGGCGGGTGCGCCTTCGGCATGTTGCGGGCCGGGTTCACGTGCCAGCTGCGGCCGCCGTTCGCGGTGATCAGGATGCGGAAGCGCCCGTTGACCGGGTCGCTCAGGATGAGCCCGTGGCGGCGGTCGAAGAACGACATGCAGTCGTAGAACGCCTGCGGGCTCGCGTTGCGGTTCGTCACCCGCCAGTGATGGCCGCCGTCGGACGTCAGGTACGTGCGGAAGTCGCCCGGGTGGTCGCCGATCGACATGAGCACGGCATGGCGGGCGTCGAACGCCTTCATGCCGCGGAACTCGAGCGCGCTCGTCCCCTTCGGGCCGACGTTCTTCCACGACCGGCCGCCGTTGGTCGTGCGCAGCACCGTGCCGCCGCTGCCGCTCGCCCAGACGACGCGCCGCGAGACGGGGCTGATCGCGCGCAGGTCGGCGCTGCCGCCGTGGTGCACGACATGCCAGGACGGCGCGTGGTGGGCGGTCGCCGCCGCCGGAACTGCGGCCAGCGCCGTCAGCGCCAGCACCGCCGCCGCGCCGAAGCGCCCCCTCGTTGGCAGCCTCCGCATCGGCGAGATCATACCCCGCTCCGGCCGCCTCCACGCACCCGCTCTAGAGTGCCCGAATGGCACATCGGGTGACGACGATCGACGCGCTCGGGCCCGGCGTCTTCCGCAAGCTGCGTCAGGAGCTGGGTGTGACGGCGTTCGGCGTGAACGCGATCGTCCTGCCGCCCGGGACGGAATGGTTCAACCACTTCCACCATCGCCAGGACGAGCTCTACTTCGTCCACGCCGGCAGGGCCGGGTTCGAGGTGGAGGGCGAGTCGTTCGAGCTCGGACCGGGCGGCGCGGTGCACGTCGAGACGACCACGCCGCGGCGCTTCTGGAACGCCGGCGGCGACGACCTCGTGCTGCTCGCGATCGGCGGCCGCGACGGTTACGTCGAGCGCGACGGCGAGATGGTCGATCCCGCCGATGTCGATCGCCGGCGCCGGTTCTCGGCCGGCGAGCACGACGTCATCAAGCGGCGCGACCAGAAGTAGGATCCGGCCCGTGACTGCCGTCTCCTGGAAGATGATCCAGCACGGCTGGGAGGTGCACGCAAGCGACGGCGACCGCGTCGGCGTCGTCTTCCTCGTCGTCGGCGACGAGAACGAGGACATCTTCGACGGCCTCGCGATCACCAACCACACCGGGTTCGCGTTCCACAACTACGCCGACCGGCCCCACTACGTCGAGGCGGCCAAGGTCGGCGAGATCGACGACTCGGGCCGCGTGACGCTCACGATCACCTGCGACGAGTGCCGCCATCTGCCGCTCCACGACCCGCCCGAGAGCGCCGCGATCATCCCGGAGAAGGCGTCCTTCATCGACCGGGCGCGCGAGGAGGTCGAGCACCTCACCGGCGAGGATCGCACCAACTGAACTCGGGTGAGTTGGGGGTTAATCCCCATTGAGATCGCTGCCCGGCCGGACGTAGGCTGACCGTACCGCTCCGGGCGAGGAGCCGGGGTGGTCTAGACCTGAAGGCCGCTGGTTCACAAGGGAGCCCCTGGAACCGGCGGCCTTCGTCGTTCCGCAGAATGGAGGGCAAGGCCGCCGCATACCTCGCGCGTGTCTGCGTGGGGGAGGCCGGGCATGCGGCGGCCTTTGCTGCCCAATTCGCCAGGTCGGGCGGAGGGTGGATGAACGCCCGAGATGGCCCGCCGTGGACGATAACGCGTCGGGTGGAAGGCAACAAATGCGCCGTTGGTGTCGCCCTATGCCGCCAGGGAATCACCCCGGCGCGGCCCGTCAGCGGCGGCCCCGCGAAGCGCACAGCTTGCACGGACGGAGGTTCGACATCGCGGCCGCCCGGTCGAGCTCGATCGCGACCAGGGACTCGGCCCGCGACAGGCAGGCCTCCGTCCAGTGGTAGGGCCCGCGACCGCCGCGCATGATGCACTCGACACGCGCCCAGACCTGCTGGGGCGCCGATCCATACCCGCTCGTCATTCCGGTCGCATACCCAGCACGGATGGTGGTTTATGCCCGGTGCTAAGCCGGGAATCCCGTGGGCGCGGCTCCGGTCCCTCTGGCAGGAGACCCGGACCGGAGCCGCGCTTCCTGCCGCTTCCGCGATTCGTCCCGATGGGGTGACCCCGGGGGAACCTTCGCACCGGAGAGTGGCGTCGCGTGGCGCCTGAACCACGGAGCGGGGGGAGAGCCGCTGGCCGATGGCGGCCGCGGTGCTCGTCACCGGCGTCCTGCGGACATTCCTTCCGCCCGAGCTTCGGGTGAACGACGCCCGTGGGCTCTTCCTCGCCCTGCTGGTCGTCCTGATCGTCGTGCTCATCGTCGGCGACCCCGGCAAGATCGATCGCGAGGCGAAGTGGCTGCGCTACACGACGGGCGGGCTGATCGGCCTGATCACGCTCGCGAACGGCGGGTCGTCGGTGAAGCTCGTCATCAGCATCATCTACAGCGAGCCGTTCACGCAGACCGCCCGCGTGCTGCTCGCCTGCGGCGGGATCATCTGGCTGACGAACGTCATCGCCTTCGGCCTGTGGTACTGGGATCTCGACCGCGGCGGGCCGGCTGCTCGGGCGGCCGGCTCGACGATCAAGCCGGCGTTCCTGTTCCCCGAGATGTCGGCGCCCGAGCACGTCCGCGAGGGCTGGTACCCGACGTTCGTCGACTACCTGCACCTCTCGTTCAACACCGCGATGGCGTTCAGCCCGACCGACGTCTCGGCGATCAAGCCCTGGGCGAAGGTGATGATGATGGCCGAGGAGGGCGTCTCGGTGGTCGTCGGCGTGCTGGTCGTCGCCCGAGCTGTCAACATCCTGACGTAGGCGGCCCGAGGAAACGCAAGGAGGAGGCTGGCCCGATGCGACTGGAACCGCTCTGCACCTTCGACTGGAGCTACGACGAGGACGTCCGGGTGAAGGCGCCCGGCTACGACCTCGTCACGCCGTACGGTGGCGAGGAGGGCCCGGCGTACGGCGAGGGGCGGGGCACCGCCCACGGCCGGATAAGCGGCCGGGTGGTGTGGTCGAACTACCCGCGCCGCCGCAGCGACGGCCGCATGCTGCCGAACGCCCGCGGCCTGATCACGACGGACGACGGCGCGTCGATCTTCTTCGAACTCCGCGGCCGCACGGTCTTCGGTGACGACGGCATCGGGCGGCAGAACCTGGTGGGCTGGTTCGAGGCCGGCGATGAGCGCTACCGCTGGCTGAACGACATCGTCTGCATCGCCGAGGGGCTAATCGGCGAGGACGAGATGCAGATCCGCGTCTACGCAGGCGTGCTCGAGCTGGAGCCGTAGGTCAGGCGCCAGGACAGGCGGTCGATCGAGCGGAGGGGGAGGGATTCGAACCCTCGACTGAACTAACGCCCAGTAACGGTTTTCGAGACCGCCGCATTCAACCACTCTGCCACCCCTCCGGGAGGCCGGCGCATTCTACTCGGATACGCTTCTCGCCCCATGGCGACCCCGGCGGCCAACACCACCGACCTGACCGACGAGCAGCGCGAGATCCAGGCGCTCGCGCGCGAGTTCGCGCGCGCCGAGATCCGGCCGATCGCGGCCGAGGTGGACGAGTCCGACGTCGTCTCGCCGCTCGGGGTCGTCTACAAGGCTGCCGACGTCGGCCTGACGTCGTTCATGCTCCCCGAGGAGGTGGGCGGCGGCGGCATCGGCGACGTCCTGACGGGCTGCATCGTCCAGGAGGAGCTGAACTGGGGCTGTGCCGGTATCGGCAACCTGATCACGTCGGCCGGCTTCTTCGCCCGGCCATTGATCGAGGTGGGGACGCCCGAGCAGCGCGACCGCTGGCTGCGCCCGCTGTGCGGCCCGAAGCCGCCGTTGACCGCGCTCGCCTCGACCGAGCCCGGCGTCGGCTCCGACGCAGCCGCGATGACGACCGCCGCGACCCGGACAGACTCCGGGTACCGGCTTCAGGGCCAGAAGACCTGGATCTCGAACGGCGGCCTGGCCGACTACTACGTCATCTTCGCGACCGTCGCGCCCGGCAGCGGCTCGCGCGGCGTGACCGCCTTCGTGGTCGAGAAGGGCGACGCGGGCGTCTCGTTCGGGGAGCCGATGCGCAAGCACGGCCAGCGCGCGATCGTCTCGACCGAGGTCTTCCTGCAGGACGTCGACCTGCCCGCGGATCGGCTGCTCGGCGAGGAGGGCAAGGGCTTCTACAGCCTCATGCACACCTTCGACGAGTCGCGCATCCATCTCGCCGCCGGCGCGATCGGGATCGCCCGCGCGGCCCTCGAGTACGCGACCGAGTACGCCCGCGAGCGGACGGCGTTCGGCAAGCCGATCGGCCACCACCAGGCCGTCGGGTTCAGGCTCGCCGACATGGCCACGCGGATCGATGCCGCCCGCCTCCTCACCCACCGCGCCGCCCGCTCGATGGACGCCGGAAACCACGTGCCTGCGGAGGCGGCGATGGCGAAGCTGTTCGCGTCCGAGGCCGCCACCTGGTGCACGTGGGCGGCCGTGCAGACGCTTGGCGGGTGGGGCTATTCGCGCGAGTACCCGGTCGAGAAGTGGATGCGCGACGCCAAGCTCGAGGAGATCGAGGAGGGCACGTCCGACATCCAGCGCCTCATCATCTCCCGCAGCCTCATCGGCCGCTGAGCGCCTCCGCCACCACCTTCGCCGCGCGCAGGTAGGGCTCGAGCTCGCGGCCGGCCGAATACCAGCCGACATACGGCGTCATCGTCAGGTGGGGCAGCGCGAGCAGGTCGGCCTGCGGCGGCCGCTCCCACACGTTGTCGAACGCGGCCTGCACGTGCGTCGCCGCCTTCAGCGCCTCGCGATCGACGACGGCGCCGCGGGCGGTGTTCACGAGGATCGCGCCCGGCCGCATCAGCCCGAGCCGGCGGGCGTCGATCATGCCGCGCGTCTCCTTCGTCAGCGGGCTGTGCAGCGAGATCGCGTCGGCCCACGCCAGGAGATCGTCGAGCTCCACACCGCCCGGCACGAACGGGTCGTGGTAGCGCACCTCCATGCCGAGCGCCTCCGCGCTCGCCGCCAGCCGGCGGCCGATCCGGCCGTACCCGACCACTCCCAGGCGCGTGCCGGCGAGCAGGCCGATCGCGCCGACCGCGGTCCAGTCCCACGCCCCGGCCTGCACCGACCGGTCGCCGGCGATCAGCCCGCGCCGCAGCGCGACGACCATCGCCAGCGCGTGGTCGGAGACCTCCTCGATGCAGTAGTCGGGCACGTTCACGACGTCGATGCCGCGGGCCTGTGCGGCGTCCATCGCGATGTGGTCGGTGCCGACGCTCGCGGTGGCGATCAGGCGCAGGTCGGTCGCCCGGGCAATGTCGGCGGCGCCCACCGGCGACTCGGGCGAGACGAGCAGCGCGGCGATGCCCGGCCCGGCGTCCGCGACGCTGCCGGCCTCGGCCTCCGGCAGGATCTCCCGCGCCGTCGCGATCGGAAACTCGGTGTCGCAGATGAGCACCCGGCCGCGCATCGTCCGATCGTACCGGCGGCGACCTAAAGAACGACCACTTCCGTCCGATCCCCGGGGGTGTGAGGCTGAATCGTCGGGGATTGCTCGTGGGCGCGGCCGGCATGGTGGCACAGACCAACCTGCTGGCCGGCGCGGTCGTGCACGCTGCGACCCGGCCGTCGTACACCTGGAGCAAGGGCGCGATGGACGGCGGCGGCTACTGCAACGCCATGGCCACCGACCCGCTCAACCCCGGCTGTGCGGCCGCGGCCGGCGACGTCTGGGGCGAGTTCGCCACCCGCACCGGCGGCGACCTGTGGTACCCGACGATGACCGGCGCCACGTCAATTGGCGCGATCTACGGGCGCGCAGTGGCGTATTCCCGCAAGACGCCCGGCCTTCGCTACTTCGGCATCGGCGTCCTCAAGAACGCCTCGAACCAGGGCTACCTCGGCGCGGTCGCCCCGGGCTCGCTCAAGCTCGAGCGGCGCAACACGAGCGTCGGCTTTTCGACCTATCTGCCCCACGGCACGGCCGGCGCCGTCCCCCGTGCTGTCGGCAACCTGATCGCCGTCGACTACGACTCCGCCTCGGGCAAGGAGTACGTCTACATGCTGACCCGCCAGGGCCTGATGCGCTCCCAGGACGGCGGCGCGACGCTGCAGCCGCTCGGCCTCCCGGCCGTCGCGCCGCAGCTGGCGTGGTCGGCCCTCTGCGTCTGCCCCGACGGCTCGCTGCTCGCGGCCAGCTTCCGCACGAGCGACCGGGCCGGCTCGCAGGTCTTCAGGATCACGAATCCTCGCGGCACGGCCACGGTGGCGCCCGTCCCAGGGGCGCCGGCCGTGGTCGAGGACGTCGCCGTCGTCGACGGCGTCGTCTACGCGGCCTGCGGCACCTTCGGGCTCTACCGCGTCAACGCCTCGGCCCCGTGGACGCGGCTCGCGCCGGCGACGTTCAGCGGGTGCCACCTGTCGTCGGTCGCCGGCCACGGCGGCGTCCTCTGGGTCGGCAACGGGATCGGGATGACCGACCACCGCTACATCGCGAAGTCGACGAACGCCGGCCGCACCTTCGTCTGGACGACGAAGCCGGTCAACATCTCCAACCAGGTGATGGGCACCAACCGCAACTGGTGGCTGGCGTCGGCCTGGCCGGGGCTCGCCAAGCACGGCTACTCGGTCAGCCAGCTGGCCGTCGACCCGGCCAACCCGAACATCTGCTACTCGGCCGGCCGCAGCGGCATCATGGCCACCCGCGACGGCGGCGCGACCTGGCGGCCGGCGATGAACGGGCTCGACGGCTCCGAGATCATCCAGGTGCAGGCCGGCCCGCGGGCGGGCGAGGCCTGGGCGACCGACACCGACTGGAAGGGCATCCACACGGTCGACCACTGGGGCAGCTGCCAGCAGACCCCGTACGACATGCCGCGCCTGCACCCGCCGGCGCTCGTGCGAAACCGCGGCGGCGTCCGCTACGAGCTGTCGCTCTCGAACCCGCGGAAGATGCTGGTCGGCGGCAACGACGTCGCCACCGACTACTTCCGCTCGGCGGCCGTCAACCCGAGCGACCTGGCCGTCTCCGGCGACCGCCACATCTACGTCGGCCTGTACGGCGGCGGCGTGCTGGTCGGCAAGCCGCGGTAGGGCGGAAATCGGGGACTGTCCCCGATTGACCGGGGACAGTCCCCACCTTCAGCGCTTCTCGGTGAACGCCGTTGCTGCGTCCTGCGCGGCGGGCGTCGCGGCGAGCATGCCGTAGGCCAGCTGCTCCATCAGGATCGCCGCCTCGCGGGACGACTCCGCCGCCAGGTCGATCGTCGCCTTCGCCGTCCGCAGGGCCAGCGGCGGCAGAGCGGCGAGCTCGGCGGCGATCTCGAGCGCCCGGGCGAGGGCATCGTCGGCCACCTCGGCGACCAGCCCGATCGCGTGCGCCTCGGCGGCGCCGAACCGGCGCCCGCGCAGAATGAGCTCCTTCGCCCGGGCGGGCCCCACCGCGCGGGTCAGCCGCAGCACGCCGCCGGAGCTGGGGATGATGCCGAGGCCCACCTCGGGCAGGCCGAATTCGGCCGAGGCGGCGGCGATGCGGATGTCCGTCGCGAGCGCCAGCTCGAGGCCGCCGCCGAGGCAGTAGCCCGAGATCGCCGCGAGCGTCGGCTGCGGCAGCCGCGCGATCCGCTCGTACACGCCGCCGCTGCCGGCGTAGTAGGCCGCGACCGAGGCGGCGTCGGCGTCGCGGAACTCGGTCACGTCCGCGCCCGCCGAGAAGGCCCGCGGGCCGCCGGTGAAGACGACGCAGCGGCTCTCGCGCACCTCGGCGCTCGCGACCGCGGCGTCCAGCCGTTCCTCCATCGCGGTCGAGAGCGCGTTCAGCTTGCGTTCGCGACGCAGCTCGACGACGGCGACCGCGCCCTCGCGGCGGACGGAGACGGTCTCCTCGTCCGGCGCCGCTCCCACGGGGCTAGACCGGCTCGACCGCTTCTTCGTCGAGCCTGGCGAGGGCGGCGCCCGTGTCGGTGAGGACGCGGAGTGCTTCGGGGGGGAGGTAGGCCTGGACGGGGGTGCCTTGTTTCCAGGGGATCTCTGTGCCGGCGTTTTGGACCAGTACCTGGATGGTGGTGCCGATGGCGAGGCGGGTGATGATCTGGACCGAGTTTCCGAGGTAGACGAGCCGTTCGACCATGCCGGGGATGCGGTTGGGGCCGGTCGAGTCCTGGTCTTCGAGGTGGACGCGTTCGGGGCGGATGGTGACCTTGCTGGGTCCGCGCGCGTCGGTCTTTCCGCGAAGCGCGTCGAGCTCGAAGTCGCCGACCATCAGCCGGCAGATGTTGGCGCCGCCGACGGCGTCTGCGTCCATCATGTTGGAGACGCCCAAGAAGTCGGCCACAAACACCGTCTCGGGCGCCTCGTACACCTCCTGCGGCGGGCCGATCTGCTCCACCCGACCGTCGGCCATGACCGCGATCCGATCGCTCATCGTCAAGGCTTCTTCCTGGTCATGGGTGACGTAGACGAAGGTGATGCCGACCTGCTGCTGCAATGCCTTCAGCTCGATCTGAAGCGCCTTTCGCAGCTTCGCGTCGAGCGCGCCCAACGGCTCGTCCAGGAGCAGCACCGCCGGCTTCAACACCAACGCCCGCGCCAGGGCGACGCGCTGCTGCTGGCCACCCGACATCTGCCCCGGCTTGCGCTTCTCGAAGCCGTTCAGCTGCACCAGCTCGAGCGCCTCACCCACGCGCTGGCGCAGCTCCTGCTTCCCCACCTTCTGCCGCCGCAGGCCGAACGCGACGTTGTCGTGCACGTTCAGGTGGGGGAACAGCGCGTAATTCTGAAAGACGGTGTTGACGTTCCGCTTGTGCGGCGGCGTATATGCCATGTCGGTGCCGTCGAGCAGGATCCTGCCCTCGGTCGGCTGCTCGAACCCGGCGATCATCCGCAGCGTCGTCGTCTTG
>Ga0075426_10003568_pt1 | contig 11145 bp, 8 predicted proteins | sample SoiMethybrSBSTD5_FD_75304 | JGI IMG/M metagenome (GOLD analysis project Ga0075426, IMG submission 75304) | Bulk soil microbial communities from a Populus tree surrounding site in Tennessee, USA - Soil MetaG P. TD hybrid SBSTD5 | ecosystem: Environmental > Terrestrial > Soil > Tree plantation...
GAAACCAAACTCGCTGCAGCAGACTTCCTTCTGCTCAGTTGACAGGAACCGCCCGTTGCGGAACCGCACGGCGGGTGGTGTGGGAGGACGGCGGGAGTGATCCCGCCTCCTACCCGATTCAAGGACGGAAAGCATTCCGGCTCCCCTCGGTTGATAGTGGCAATTCCTGGCGGCGGTCCTTCCGGGCTGTTTCGCGCAAAAAAACATTGACAACGTTCTAGAACCCGTGACAGAGTCTTGGGCCGACATCCCCAAATCGATTTAGTGGTTTATCTAAAAGGTTTTAGGAAAACACTAAAAATTAACTCTCCGGAGGCCCGGCCATGAAGCTTTCGCCCAAGAATATAGAGAGGTTAGCCCAGTGCGTGCAACGAAACGGCATCCGTCTTGCAGCGATGCTTTTCGTTCTTGTCGGAATGTTTGCCACACCAGTGTTTGCGCAGGACGCGACCATTGTGGGAACCGTGACGGACCCTACAGGGGCCGCTGTTCCGAACGCGACCGTCACCATTACAAAAACAGATACCGGACAGAGCCGTCACTTCAGCAGCAACAACGATGGACAATACGTAGCTCCGGCGCTTCCCATTGGAAGCTACACCGTGCAGGTCGAATCGGGAGGATTCAAACAGCTTTCGAAAAACATCGTTCTAAATGTGAACGACCGTGCTCGTCTTGATTTCCAACTGCAGGTCGGCGCCGCGCAGGAGAAAGTTACTGTGGAAGCTACCGCGGTGCAGGTTCAGTCGGAATCGAGTGAGATTAGCGACGTTATTACCGGTCGACAGATTTCGCAGCTTGCGACCAATGGCCGGAGCATCTACACGCTCATCAATCTCACACCCGGCGCTTCCGGCAACCAGGGCGACTTCCAAACCCCGACTCCTGTTGGAGGTGACGCAAACGTCAGCTTCAACGGCCAGCGTATGGGCCACAACATCTACCTGATGGATGGCGGCGAGGACCTTGATCGCGGCGGCTCCGGCAACTTCAGCGTCATGCCCTCTTTGGAATCACTGTCCGAGTTTCGCGTTTTGACTTCAAACTACACCGCCGAATATGGGTTGTCCTCGGCCGCGACGATGACGACAGTTCTCAAATCGGGAACAAAGAAATATCACTTTTCCCTCTGGGAGTACGATCGCAACGACGCTCTCGATGCGCGTACGTACTTCAACAGGAAGCCGAGTCCAGTTGCCAAGTTGCGGTTTAACACTTACGGATTCAATGGCGGCGGTCCGGTAACTCTGGGCAAGCTCTATAACAGCGATCGTAGCAAGACCTTCTTCTTTTACAACATGGAATGGCGCAGCCTGATCCAAGGGCAAACGCTGAAGCAGACGGTTCCTCTGACGAGCACGTACGGTGGAGTGTTCCCGACCACGATCAACGTTCCGAAGGCCAGCCAACTCTCACCTGCGCTGCAGGCTAAGTACACATCGCTCGGATTAGTTTTCGGACAACCATTCCCGAACAACACGATTCCCGCGTCGTTACTCGATCCGAATGCGCAACTTCTACTCAAAGCTGGAATCTTCCCCGCTCCGAATAGTGGTAACCAATTCATCGGAGGCAACAACGTTCCTACGAACGTAAGGGAAGAGATCACCCGTATTGATCACAATTTCAGCGATAAATTCCAGGTATTCGGCCACTTTGTGGCTGAGCAGATTTCCCAGGGATTCGGCACCACACAGTGGAGCGGCGACAACGTTCCCACCATCGGCGATACCTTCGGTAACCCTTCGTACAGCGCGGTCGTTCACGCGACGCACATGATTAATCCGCATCTCCTGAACGAGATTGCATTCAACTACAACGGCAACCGCATCAACATCACGCCGAAGGGACTCTTCAACGCGCCATCAGGCTTCACCTTCAACCGCATCTTCACCGGTCCAAACGAGCTCACCAGAATTCCATCCATTAACCTGAGCAAATCCACGGGCGCGCAGTACACCTCGTCCTGGGAGCCATGGGTAAACAAGGCGGATGATTATCAAATTCGCGATGACGTTTCCTGGTCATCCGGCAAACACTCCCTCAAGTATGGCGGAAGCTGGGCCCTCTACAAGAAGATCCAGGATGTCTTTGCGACCACCCAGGGTAACTTCTCGTTCAACGCCGACTATACGGGGAATGATTTTGCCGATTACCTCCTTGGTTATTCGAACTCGTATACGGAAGATGCGGTCCATGACAATGGCAACTGGAACAATGTCTCCTGGGCCGCCTATGTTCAGGACAACTGGAAAACGACCACCCGCCTGACTTTAAATCTCGGACTGCGATGGGATGGTGCTCCGCACACCTACGAAGCCAACAACCGTTTTTCGAATTTCTATCCCAATATGTACGATCCGTCCAAAGCGCCCTTGTTCGCCAATGCCAACGGGTCACAGATTTGTGCCGGCCCCAATAATCCGCCGGGATCTGGCTGCGCCGCGGCGAGTCCCGGTTTGGGAACTAGTCCCAATCCGATCCTTCAGGGTGTTCAGTTCTATCTGAACGGAATCGGAATTTCGGGTCAGCCGGGAGTTCCTCATGGGATGGTAGGCGATCATTGGGCTGAGTTCGGTCCCAGAATCGGATTTGCCTACGATGTGACGGGCACGGGAACCACCGTGTTGCGTGGTGGTTTCGGAGCGATGTACGAGCGTGTGCAAGGCAATGACATGTACAACGGGGGCACAAACGTCCCCTTCAGCGCCAGTGCCGGTCTGAATAACGTCTCTCTCTCCAATCCGAAGCTGAATATTGCATCGGGCCAGACCATCACGGGATTGCCGGTTGTTGTTCCTAGCATCACTGGTCTTGCAACCGACAACTACAAGGCACCTGTGACGTATCAGTATAGTTTCGGGATGCAGCACGCCTTGGGCAGCAAGGCCGTTCTGGCTGCGTCATATGTCGGCAGCCAGTCACGCCACCAGAATGACTACCGGGATATCAATTTGCCCAACATAAGCCTGTTGCCTAGTTTGCAGGCGAACAATAACGCGTACAACACGTTACTGCCCTTCCCGGGGTTCCGTAACGTGAAGCTTTCGGAAAACGAGGCCAACGGTCATTACAACTCACTCCAAGTTGATGTACACGGGAACGTGAGGAGCGACTTAATGCTTCAGGTTGGCTACACGCTTGCGCGCTCCGTTGATCCGACCACCGGCGGCAGCGGCGGCGATTTGGCCAACGTATCGAACCCATACCTTGGGTGGAAGTACGATTTAGGTCCTTCCATCCTGGATAGAACCCATGTAGTTTTCCTAAACTTCGATTACCAGCTTCCATTCTTGAAGAACAGCGATAAGGGACTTCTCAAGACGATGTTTGGAGGATGGGAGTTGTCAGGAATCGTGACCTTCGAGTCAGGACTGCCGCTTAATGTGACCAGCGGCACCGGAAGCGATAGTGTTTGCAGCATTCCGTTGGGTACTTGCACGAATCGCCCGAACCTGACAGGCAAGGTTAGCTATCCGCAAAATGCAACCCAGTGGTTCACCACCAATGCGTTTACCGCACCTGCCGCAGGCACTTGGGGCAATCTGGGTTTCGATGCTCTGCGCGGTCCGGGACGCGATAACTGGAATCTCTCGTTCTTCAAGAACTTCGTATTCAGCGAGTCGCGCGGAAGTATGTTCCAGTTCCGAGCGGATGCCTTTAACGTTTGGAACCACACGCAGTTTAGGAACGTCGATTCCAACAGCACATCGAGCACCTTTGGACAGGTCACTTCAACCTTCGATCCGAGAACCTTCCAGCTTGGAGCGAAGTTGATCTTCTGAGCCTTGTTTTTGACACGCACGCAACCCCGCTCGCAAGGACGCACTCGGCGAGCGGGGAATTTTTTTGCGTGGACATCTCCAACGGTAAACAGAGTCCATACGCCACCACTCCGTGTACGATTACGATGAAGTCCTAGATGCGCTTACGTTTTCTCACCTTCTTTCCGGTATTGCTCCTTTGCTTGGCAGCGTATGCCCAGAACGCCAGTCCGAGTGACGCTATTGCCCTTGAGCAGCAGGGAAGATGGGGCGACGCAGTTCAGGTGTGGCAATCCGTAACTGAGAAGAATCCGCGTGATGGCGCAGCATTCGCCAGCATGGGTGTGGATCTTGCGCGCGAGCAGAAGTACTCCGAGGCGGCCGCGGCATATCGGCGGGCACTGAAACTGAATCCGAAACTCCCGGGCATTCAGACGAACCTCGGGTTGGCGGAGTTTAAGCTTGGGAACTTCCGTGCCGCTATTTCCCCCCTAGCAGCGGCCGTTGCTGCAGACTCAAACAACGAGCAAGCGCGAACTCTGCTGGGGTTGAGCTATTACGGCGCCAAGGACTTCGCTAAAGCCGCAGACCATCTCCAGATCGCGGCAAAGGCTGATCGGGACAACCCTGAACTGCAGCAAATGCTGGCTCAGAGTTGTCTGTGGGCCAAGCGATATTCGTGCGCTCTCGATGGTTTCAAACGCATCCTCCAGACGCAGCCTGACTCCGCTGCTGCGCACATGCTCATCGGCGAGGCGCTTGATGGGGTGAGTCGCACGCCGGAAGCGATCGCAGAATTTCAAACCGCAGCGCGCGTTTCGCCACGAGAACCCAATGTTCATTTTGGGCTGGGCTATCTCTACTGGAAAACGCACAAATACGAAGAAGCCAAAGCCGAGTTCCAACATGAACTCGATGTCGATGCGAAGAACGCGCAGGCGATTGCCTATCTCGGTGACATTGAGATGAAGAACAAAAATCCTCACGCCGCGATCGAGTTGCTCAAGAAAGCCGTCACTCTAAAGAACGACATTCGCTTTGCCTACATCGATCTGGGGGTGGTCTACAACGAGCAGAAGAAATACGACGAGGCAATTGTGGCTCTCAAGCGCGCAGTTCAGCTGGATCCTTCGCAGCCGGACGCGCATTACCGCCTGGGGCGAATCTTCCAAGGGACCGGAAAGAAAGCCGAAGCCGATAAGGAGTTCGCGACGGTCGTGTCCATCCACAAACAAGCCGATGAAAGGGCAGATGAACTGCTCGCACCGCAGATGTCCAGCGCTCCTCCGCCTCTTCCGCACTGACATCGATGAAAACGCTCCAGTTATCCATCGATCGTTTCGCTCCGAGGCTACGCAGCTTCTCAGCTCCGTGCCTGTTCTTCACACAATCATCTTCTTGAAGTTCCTCGCGGCGATCGCGAGGGCAACCACTCCCATCAGCAGAAGAGCCGCCGCATTCACCCACAGGTCCGCAAAGCCGGCCCCACGCAGGATGATGCCGCGCGAGATATTCATCATGTAGGTCGCCGGAACGAAGAAGCTCATCAGGTAGAAAATCCAGGGCATGTTGTCGAGAGGGAAGATGTAGCCGGAAAGAAAGATGCTCGGCAGCATAATTCCCATCGAACGCTGCATGGCGTCATTTTGGGAATTCGCTTTCGACGAGATCAGCATACCGAGCGACAGGTGCGTGAACATGTAGCAAGTCCCGAGCACGAGCAGCAGCAGCACGTTGCCATGAATCGGGACGCGAAAGGCAATGCGCATGAACGCCAGGATCATCAGCATCTCGATCATGGCCAGACCGAAGTAGGGCATGATCTTGCCCATCATCAGTCCAAGCGGGCGCACAGGAGTAACAAAAAGCTGTTCGAGGGTGCCGCGCTCTTTCTCGCGCACAATCGAGAACGCGGTGAGCATCGTGGTTACAAAGAGCAGCAAGACGGTCATCAATCCCGGCAAGAAGAAGTTGGGAGAACGCGAATCTGGATTGAACATCACCTTCGGACGAATATCGATTACCGGCTGCTTGCCTGCTGGCAGCATCCGTCGCAGCGATTCATCGAGCCCGATGGCCGAGGCTACGTTTAAGGTTTGTCCAGCGACTGACGAATCCGATCCGTCGACAAGAACCATGACTTGAGCACTGCCGCCACGGAGAAGCTGGCGATCGAAATCGTAAGGGATCTTGATTCCCACTTTCGCTTTACCCGCAACCATCTCGTGATTGAGTTCTACGTCGGAATGCGCGTACTTGTAAATGTTGAAAGTGTCAGAGCTGCGGAAGCGATCAAGTAGAGCCCTGCTGCTCTGGCTGCCTTCGATGTCGCTGGCATGCTCCATGAGCCCGCTCTGGTCGAAGACGACCGTCTTTACCTGGCGAACATTGGTGTCGATAGCTGCGCCAAGAATGATCATTTCCACAATCGGAATAAGGAGCGCGAACATGATCGCCATGGAGTCGCGGCGCAGGTGCAGCGATTCTTTGTAGAAGATGGCGCGAAATCCGCGAAAGGGATTGTTGCTCCACGCCACATGCTCTCGCGTTGATAGATTGACGCTTGCTATTTCCAATGTGGAACTCATAAAAAAGTTATCCAGTTCGCTTTAGGCGCTGTGCAATGGGCGCTAGCCTCTGCCGACCCCCATCTCCGCCTGCCTGCGATATGTCAGCTCAACGAAAACATCTTCCAGATCGGGCATCAGAGGACGGATTTCATCAGCGTGTACGCCGACTCTTTCGAGTTCGCCCTGCAGTTCGGATTGCGTGATCGTGTCCTGCATCAGCGCGTGGATTGAACGCCCGAAGATGGTCGCGCTGCGCATAAACGGCAAAGTGCGCGCACGCCGCAGGGCAGTGGTGACATCTTTGGTTGTGATCTCGAAGCGCTGCGTGCCTGGTGGAGAAACTTCAGGAATTTCGCGCAGCGTGTCCGGCGTGCCATCGGCGATGAGTTTGCCGTAATAGATATAAGCGAGATGAGAGCAGCGCTCGGCTTCATCCATGTAGTGTGTTGTGACAAAGAACGTAATGCCTTGCCCGCTTAGCTCAAACAACAAATCCCAAAGCTTCCTTCGGGCTACTGGATCGATTCCCGCGGTGGGCTCGTCGAGATAAAGAATCTTCGGCCCATGCATCATGGCACAGCTCAGCGCCAGCCGCTGCTTCCATCCTCCCGAGAGCTTGCCCGCAGAGCGATCTTTATATGGCTCGATTGCGTTCTGGTGCATGGTCTGCTCAATTTTGTGCTCGGCTTCTTTGCCTTTGAGGCCGTAGATCTGAGCGTAGAAGCGTAGGTTCTCGAGCACGGTGAGATCGTCATACAGAGAAAACTTCTGGCTCATGTAGCCGATGCACTGCTTTACTCTGTCGGGATCGACGGACACATCGATGCCGTCCACTACGCCTCGGCCTGAAGTGAGCGGAAGGATGCCGGTGAGCATCTTGATGACAGTCGTCTTTCCACTGCCGTTTGGGCCAAGAAAGCCGAAGACTTCACCTTGCTGCACCTCGAAGCTGACATCATCGACAGCCGTGAAGTCTCCGAACTTGCGAACCAGGTTTCCCGCGATGATCGCCGGCATCATTTCGTCTCCAGGAACTTCACATCCGCGTTGATTCCGGCACGCAGACGCGACTCCGGATTCTCGACGCGCAGCTTCACCCCGACCACCTGATGCTCGCGCTCATCTTTCGTCTGAACATTGCGTGGCAGAAATTCGGCCTGTTGGCGAATTTGTTCCACTTTGGCACGGAAGGGTTTGTCGAAAGCATCGACTCGCACCTCCGCCTCCTGGCCGAGACGGATTCGTCCGATGAGGCTTTCGGGAACATAAACTACAACAAAGAGCTGATCGCTTTCGAGCAGCTTCGCGACCGTGCTGTTGGCCTGGAGCAGATCGCCGGGCCGGATGTCCATCGCCTCGACTACTGCACTGGAAGGAGACTTCACTTCACGTTCCTTCCATTGCGATTCAGCTTCCCTTAGATCACCTTCGGCAGCGAGCATCTGCGCTTTGGCAGCGGCGACCTCTTCCGGACGGAATCCCCGCTCAGCCCGCTTCTTTGCCGCCTCCGATGCGCCGACGCTACCCTGTGAGGCTGCCACGGCTTGCTGTGCCGAGGCGAGTACCGCCTGCGCAGAGCGATAGCGGTTTTCTGCATCGTCGAGGAACTGTTTGGAAACGACGCCGTTGCGCGCCAGCTCCTGCGCGCGCTGGTAGTTCACTTCCGCGTTGGCGAGATCGGATTTCGCGCGCTCTACATCGGCTCGGTGCGTATCTGCCAGGTGCTCCTGATACTGCGAATTCGCACGAGCTTCGGCGATATCTTCTGGTCGCGAGCCATGCAGCATCTTCTGGTAATTGGCTTCGGCTTCCTCGTACTTGCCACGCGCCGAGAGCAGACGTGCATTTAATTCGGAATCTTCAAACGTGAGCAGCACCTGGCCCGGATCGACGTGATCGCCTTCCAGAACGTTCACCTGGACGACGCGTCCTCCCACTTTGGAGCCGACATTCACGTTGCGGGCTTCGAGCGTGCCCGAGGCGGTGATGCTGTTGTCACGCGAAAACCACGAACGCATGCCGATGCTCGCCAGAGCGATTAACACAACGATGGCAATGGCTGCCCCGCGTTTCATAGCGATTTCTCCTTGCGTGCAGAGCGTGATCCAGATGGCGAGGGCGAAACTGCGTCCGCCGCAATTCCGCGCCAAAAAATCTCAAAAGTAAGATCGAGCCACTGCTCCAGATCTTGCGGTTTTCCCAGAGCCCAGATCATTTGTGTGCCGAAAATGGCGTGCTGCATGATGCGCGCGAGTTCTACTGGCTCAAAATCAAGGCGCAGTTCGCGCAGGTCCTGACCGCGTTTCATGATCGCGGCAACATGCACGCGCCCACCTTCCAAAACATGTCCGAGAAAGTTCGAAAGACTGTTATGCGTCAGAGCAACGCCCATCAGGCTGCGCAACAAAAGCTGACTGCGCGATGGCCGCTCCGCCAGATTGTGAATCATCTCCAGAAGGACAGGACGAACGCTCGCAGCCGTGCGTGCTCGTTCCTCAGCAGTTTTTACGACGCCAAGCTGCCTTTCAGCGAGGGCTTCGAGGATCGCTTCCTTGGTAGGGAAGTAGTTGAAGAAGGTTCCTTTGGCGACATCGGCGGCTTCAGTAATGTCCTCGACCGGAGTGTTTGCGAATCCCCGCTCCGCAAACAGGCGCATGGCAGTTTCGAAAATGCGCGCGTGCGTTTCCTGCCGCCGCCGCTCACGACGGCCATTGTTTTCGGGATTGGTGTGCTGTTGCAGCATAATGACCAACGGTCAGTTTCGGAGACAGATTAGTACAAGTATGACCGCAGGTCAATATTGATCAATTGGTCAATATTCATTGGCTTTTGTGCGCGCCGCGTCTTAGGACGATCAGCAGATGAGGGCAGACCAGGAGCGCAGCGCGGTATCGGCAACTCGGCGCAACTCCGAGCGGCTGGCGCCCCCCGCTGCCTGCACTGCCATGCCCTGCATGACAGTAGTGAGGTACTCAGCGAGAGCGCTTGGATCGGCTCCCGCGGGCAGATCGCCTTCTTTTTTCGCACGTTTCAAACGATCACGAATTGCAAGCTCTCCAGCTTGCCTACGGGTGGCCAGCTCTCGCCGCACAGGCTCCGCTTCCGCGCTGCAAGTGAGGGCCCCCTGAACGAGCAGGCATCCGCCGGGAGTTCCGGCTCGCGACATGGCCTCGGCGGCACCGTGAAGCAGCCGTTGTACGAAACCCGCCAGGGTTAGAGCTGCGATCGCATCTTGCCAATATCGCGTCTCTTTGGCCATGTAACGGTCCAGAGCTCTGCGAAAGAGCGACTCCTTATCGCCAAAAGCAGCATAAAGACTTGGACGATTGATGCGCATGGCGCGCGTCAGATCCGATAGGGAAGCGGCCTCATAGCCTTTCTTCCAAAAGACCTGCAGCGCACGGTCGAGGGCCATATCGACATCGAATGACCGCGGACGACCCAGTTCGCCCGATCTTTGTTTCCTTACAGCCACTCAGCTCATTTTAGTCCTTTTGTACCGATCGGTCAGAAAGTGAAGCTTTCCACAGCGCCAGCACATCTGTACTGCGGAGTACAGAATGGCTCGCAAGAGCAAGTGAGGGAATCATGGCAAAGAAGCTTGCAGGTAAAGTTGCGATCGTCACCGGAGCGTCGAAAGGAATTGGCGCGGGCATCGCGAAGAGTTTGGCGTCGGAAGGCGCTGCAGTAGTCGTGAACTATTCCACGAGCAAAGAGGGAGCCGATCGCGTGGTGAGCGAAATCAAGGCCGGCGGCGGACAGGGCATCGCTGTTCAGGCAAATATCGCAAAGAAGAAGGAAATCGAACGCCTCTTTGAAGAAACAAAGAAAGCTTTTGGGCGTCTCGACATTCTCGTCAATAACGCCGGCGTGTACGAGTTCGCACCACTCGACAGCGTCACAGAAGAGCAGTTCCACAAACAGTTCGATCTCAACGTCCTCGGACTCGTTCTGGCCTCGAAAGAAGCTGCCAATTATTTCGGATCTGAAGGCGGCAGTATTGTGAATATTAGTTCAGTGACGAGTACTCTCGCCCCACCGAACTCGGCCATCTACACAGGCACGAAAGGGGCGGTCGATGCGGTAACCAAGGCTCTTGCCAAAGAGCTTGGTCCAAAGAAAATCCGCGTGAATGCGATCAATCCGGGGATGGTGGTGACCGAAGGCTTACAGGCTGCAGGTATGTCCAACGGCGAATTCCGCAAGCAGGTCGAGGCCCAGACCCCTCTTGGCCGTATCGGAGAGGTCGAGGATATTGCTCCCGCCGCTGTCTTCTTCGCATCCAGGGACGCCTCGTGGATCACCGGCGAGACTCTCGTCATTGCGGGCGGTTTGCGCTAATGGACAAACACTGCTGAGAAATAAATGCCGTTCTGGCAATTCCCAGAACGGCATTCGTACGCGGCGTGAAGGTACGGTTATTCCCCCGAAGAGGCTGCCTGACGGCGACCCTTCTTGGCTCCCTTTACCTGCAGCTCGTTTACGACCTGCGAGACGTTGGGAATGCCGGCTGCCATTTTCTCCGCTTGTTGCCGCTGCGCCGGAGTGTCCACATCGCCCTTCAGCGTGACTACTCCGTTCTTGGAATCGAAGCGGATGTGCTGGTTATCCATGCCCTTTGCGGTAATCGCAGCACGGAGGTTGTCTTCGATACCTTTATCCAAATTGTTGTCCACCTTATTGGCTTCGCCTTCGGCGCCGGCAGGACGCACGCCAATTTCGTTGGCCACGATCAAACCGCCAGCGTTCTGCTTGGCGATATCTTCGGCTTGAGCCTTGGCCTGTTCATCCTTTACATCGCCGGAGAGCGT
>Ga0075426_10003570_pt1 | contig 11142 bp, 8 predicted proteins | sample SoiMethybrSBSTD5_FD_75304 | JGI IMG/M metagenome (GOLD analysis project Ga0075426, IMG submission 75304) | Bulk soil microbial communities from a Populus tree surrounding site in Tennessee, USA - Soil MetaG P. TD hybrid SBSTD5 | ecosystem: Environmental > Terrestrial > Soil > Tree plantation...
CCGCAGCGCGGCAAGTGGTTCAACGTCGGCATGCCGATCAAGCTCTCGGCCTCGCCCGCGGCGATCAAGAGGAGCCCCACGCTCGGCGAGCACACCGACGAGATCCTCAAGGAAGTCCTCGGCTACGACGAGGGCAAGATCGGCTCCCTCAAGGGCGCCGGCGCGTTCTCCATTCCGCCCAAGAAAGCGGCCTGATGAGAATCGCGATCATCGGTCAGCAGGATTTCGGCAAGGCGGTTCTCGAGGCGTTCCTCGCGCGCGGCGACAGCGTCGCAGGCGTTTTCGTCGCGCCGGAGAAAGAGGGCGGCAAGCCCGATCCGATGAAGATCGCGGCACAGGAGAAAGGCCTCAAGGTGTTCCAGTTCGCCTCGCTCAAGAGCCCCGAGGCGGCGAGCGCGATGAAGGATCTCGGCGCCGACATCGGCATCATGGCCTTCGTGCTGCAGTTCGCGCCGCAGGAGTTCGTGAAAATCCCGAAGCACGGCACGATCCAGTACCACCCGTCGCTCCTGCCGAAGTACCGCGGGCCGTCGTCGATCAACTGGCCGATCGCGAAAGGCGAGAAGAAAACCGGCCTCACGATCTTCCGCCCCACCGACGGCCTCGACGAAGGCCCGGTGATCCTGCAGAAGGAGACCGAGATCTCGGAGAACGACACGCTCGGCACCGTCTACTTCGATCGCCTCTTTCCCATGGGCGTGAAGGCGATGCTCGAAGCCGCCGACCTCGTCGTCGCAGGCAGGCACAAGGAAGTCGTGCAGGACGAGTCGCAGGCGTCCTACGAAGGCTGGTTCCGCGCGAACGAAGCGAAGGTGAGCTGGAGCAACCACGTCGACTTCATCCACAACATCATTCGCGGCGCCGATCCCGCGCCCGGCGCCTGGACCACCGTCAACGGCAAGAAGCTGCAGCTTTTCGGCTCGAAGAAGCACCCCGTGCGCACGTTCGGCGCGGTGAAGGGCAAGATCGGCGAGGTGACCGCGATCGGCGACACCATGCGCATCACCGCGCAGGGCGGCCAGATCGAGGTTTCGAAGGTGAAGGCCGAGGACACGAAGAAGATCTCGCCCGCGGAATGGGCGAAGGGCGCCGGCGTCGCGGCCGGAACGATTCTCGGCGGCTGAGCGCTAGCGCGGTTTTCGCGTCCGCAGCAACGCCTCGACCGCGCCGGCGACCTCGTCGCCGGTCGCCACCCGGAACCCATCGCCCTCGGATAGCTCGAGCATCACCTGGCCACGGGTGAGCGCCCCCGAATCGAGCTGCGCCAGCCATTGCGCGCGCTGCTCCGCATCGATCTCGCCCATCTCCCTGCCGCTCTCGACGACGTTCCGCGCGATGCGGTCCAGGAACTGCGCGTTGTCGAGCGCGCCGTAGCGCTGCGCGAATTCGCGGCTTCCCGCGAAGTCGTCGGCGATGTCGGCGAGGGGCCTGCCGCCGTCGCGCTCGTCGATGTAGTACTCGAACCCTTCGGAATCGGGAAGGCGCTGGAAGTAGGCGAGGTAGAGCCGCGCGACCGGCGCCATCGCGGCCTCGAATTCGGATTCCGGCGGCGATTCGAAGGCCGCGGGCGTTCGCGGCGGCGAGCGTGATGTCTCGTGCGCTCGCGGCGGAGCGCGCGATGTTTCGGGCGCGGGAGAGCCGGGAAGCGTTTTCGGCGCTCCGGCCGAACGACGGACTGTCGCTTTCTCCGCGGGCGGCGCGACTGCGACTCGGGCGCGCATGCCGACCGCGGTTCGCGGCGCTTGTGCCTCTGCGAGACGTGCTTCTGCGAGACGAACCGGATCGTCACGGGTCGACGACGGCCGAGGGGCGGCGTTGGTCTTCGTCTCCCGCGGCGACACGAGAATCTCCGCGGGCGCGAGAGCCATCGCGAGGCCGAGGACGCCGAGGCCAACCAGCAGAGCGCGCATTTGCCGCCAGTGTAGCGGTCGACGCCCTCGCGCGGCCCGTCGCCGCCGGCCGTGGCCCGCCCCGCGAATCGTGCCGCCCGTCCCATCGGCCTTCTCGTGCCGCGGTAACGTTTACTATCGTGGCGCCATGGAATCGCTTTCGATCGACGCCACTGCGCGGCCGGGAGGATTGGCGCGGCTATTCGCGTGGCAGCGGCTCGTTCTCGTGCTCGGCGTTTCGGGCTTGATGGGGATATTGCAGAGCCCGGCATATCCGACCACACCCACGTACAACATCATGGGCCGCGCGATGGCCGTCGGCCTCGCCTGCCTCGTCGCGTTCGGCATCTTCGAGGGCTGGCCCGCGCGGCTGCCGCGCTGGATCGCGCGCTGGGCGCTGCAGATCATCGCGGTCGCCTTCGTGGTGCCGTGGGCCGTGCTCGCGATCTACGTCGCAACGACGATGGCCGACATGCCGCCCTTCTGGAAGGATCCGCAGCGGCTGAGCGGCTTCATGCTGATGACGGTCATGGGCCTGCTCGTCGCGCCGTGGGTGGCGGTCGCCGCGCTCTTCCGGCAGCGCGAGATCGCGCTGCAGAGCCAGGCGCAGGCGTTCGCGCTCGAGAGGAGCGAGCTCGAGCGCAAGGCGCTGGATGCGCGGCTGCGCCTGCTGCAGGCGCAGGTCGAGCCGCATTTCCTCTTCAACACGCTCGCCAACGTGCGCGAGCTCGTCATCGTTCAGTCGCCCCAGGCGCGCGACGTCCTCGACAGCCTCATCGCCTACCTTCGCGCCGCGGTGCCGCGCCTGCACGAGCCCGCCACCACGCTCGGCCAGGAGCTGCAGCTCGTGCGCGCCTACCTCGAGCTCATGCGCATGCGCATGCCCGATCGCCTGCAGTTCGACATCCACGCCGATCGCGCGGCGCTCGAGCTGCGCTGCCCGCCGACCACGCTGCTCACGCTCGTGGAGAACGCGGTGCGCCACGGCATCGATCCGAGCGAGGAGGGCGGGCGCATCGACGTGCGCGTCGAGCGCTGGAACGGGCGCTGCCGCGTCCTCGTGACCGACACCGGCGCCGGCTTGAAGCATCCGGGCGAAGGCCTCGGCACGGGGCTCGCGGCGCTGCGCGAGCGGCTCGAGCTCGTCTTCGGCCGCGACGTGGTGGTACGCCTCGCCGCGATGGAGCCGCGCGGCGCGAGGGCCGAGGCGGAATTCCCCGCGCAGGCCGAGCCCGCATGAGGAGCGAGCGTCCCACCGCGCTCATCGCCGACGACGAGCCGCTGCTGCGCACCGCAATCGGCCGCATGCTCGCCGAGGCGTGGCCGGAGCTCGAGATCGTCGCCGAAGCGCGCAACGGCCGCGAGGCGATCGAGCGGTTCGAGGCGCTCGCGCCGGACATCTGCTTCCTCGACGTGCACATGCCGGGCGTCTCCGGCATCGAGGCGGCGCGCGCGATCGGCAAGCGCGCCCGGCTCGTGTTCGTCACGGCCTACGACCAGTACGCGGTGCAGGCCTTCGAGCACGAAGCCATCGACTACCTGGTGAAGCCGGTCGAGGCGCAACGCCTCGCCGCGACCGTGTCGCGGTTGAAGACCCGGCTCGCCGCCGCGCAGCCGCTGCCCGACACCGAAGCGTTCCTGCGCGAGCTCGCGGCGCGCCTGGGCGCGAAGCCCGATCGCAGCGCGCTGCGCTGGATCCACGCCTCCGTCGGCAGCGCGCTGCGCGTGATCGCCGTCGAGCACATCGATTTCCTGCGCTCCGACGACAAGTACACGACGGTCGCGTGGCGCGACGGCGACAAGCCCTCCGAGGCGCTGATCCGCACGCCGCTCAAGGACCTCCTGCCGCAGCTCGACGCCGGCGATTTTCTCCAGGTGCATCGCTCGGTGGTGGTGAACCGGCGCTCGATCAGCCACGTGACGCGCGGCGACAACGAGACCGGCAGCGTCCATCTCAAGGGACGCCCGGACGTGCTGCCGGTGAGCCGCAGCTACCTGCATCTCTTCCGGCAGATGTAGCTTCAGCCCAGCTCGAGCAGCGTGCGGTTCGCGCGGCGCATGCGGAAGCTCAGCTGGCGGCTGAGATTCGTGAGCACCCCGAGCGCCGCGAGCGGATGATCGCGGGCGAGGTCCTCGAATGCGGAGCGCCGGAGCACATGGCACACGAGAGGCTCGTCGGCGATGATCGTCGCCGAACGCTTCTCGCGGTCGAGGAGCGCCATCTCGCCGAAGAACGTCCCCTGCGAAAAGGTCATGAGCCGGCGATCGAGCGCGCCGCGGCTCTCGAGGCGCACGCTCGCCGATCCGCGCGCGATGATGTAGAGCGCGTCGCCCTCGTCGCCTTGCCGGAACACCGCCTCGCCCGCGCGGTACTCGCAGCGCTGCAGCGCGGCGAACACCGCTTCGCGCTCGCGTGGAGCCATCCCGGCGACGAGATCGAGGCGCTCGAACGCGTGCTCCTCGGCGGGCATCATGCCGCGCTGCGAGGCGAGGAGATCGTTCTCGCACCACTCCAGCGCGCGATCGAGGTCGGGAAACATGCGCCCGGCGGCGAAGGACTGCGTGACGTCGTGCCCCGCCATGAGCGCCGCGAGCTCCGGGCGAGCGTCCGCCCCGGAAAGCATTAACCGGCACGGCGTGCCGCGCAGTTTCTCCTCGGCCTGCAGCAGGATGCGCGCGCCGGTGCTGTCGAGCTCGGTCACGCGGCTCGCGTCGAGCACGATGTACTTCACGCCTTCGGCAGTCGCCGCGTCCACGCGGTTGTGCAGCGCCTCCGCCGATCCGAAGAAGAGCGGGCCCTCGAGCTCGATCGCGAGGATCGCGCGGCCGTCGCGCGCGAGCAAGGCGGCGTCGGCGCTCGCGCGCGTGCGCCGCGACTGCACGATGTCGCCGTACTGCTCGCGCCGGATCACGCCGCGGCTCATGCGGAGCGTGAAGACGATCGCCGCGACCGCCATGCCGATCAGCACGGCGGCGACGATCGCGCCGGCGAGCGCCACCGCGGCGACGAGCACGATCACGAAGAGGTCGACGCAGATCGTGGCCCAGTGCACGGACCCGCGCGCCGCGACGCGCCGCACGAGCTGCAGCGTCCAGCGGTCGATGAGCAGGATCCCGGCGTTCACCAGGAGTGCGGCGACCACCACGCGCGGGATGTGGCCGAGGAGCGAGCCGAACAGCGGCACGAGAACGAGGAAGAGCAGCGCGTGCACCAGCAATGCGAGGGAGTTGCGCGCGCCCCCTTTCATGGCGGTCGTGGTCGAGGCGAGGCTGATCGATCCCGCGATGCCGCCGAGCACGGGTGCCACGATGTTGCCGGCGCCGATCGAGATGAGCTCATGCGTTGCGTTGCCGCGCCGCTTCGACAGGTTCTCGACGATCTTCGCGCTGATCAGCACGTCGAGCGAGGCGACGAGCGCGATGCTCGCCGCGCCGGCGACGAGCGCCGGAGCCGCCGCCGCGAATCCGGGAAGGAGCGTGAGGCCGAGCATGTCGGAGAAGACGCGTCCGTCCGGCAATCCGGACGGAATCGCCCCCAGCGTGGGCCCGAGCTGCGCGCCGAATCCGAGAAGGTCGATCGCGTAGTAGAGGGCGGTGCCCGCGGCGAGCGCGAGCACGAGCGGCGGAACGCGCCTGGTGATGCGCGCGCCCTGGAAAGCTGCGAGAAGCGTTGCCGCGGCGACGACGAGGCTCAACGGACGGGCGTGCTGCCACGCGGCGGGCCAATCGCGCCACTGCGGCCGCGATTCGAGCCCCACGAGAACGTGCAGCTGCGTGAGCACGATCGTGATCGCGGCGGCGTTCTGGAATCCGGCCATCACCGGCGTGGGAATGAATTTCACGACGCGCGCGAGCCGCGCCATGCCGAACGCGAGCTGGAACGCGCCCGAGAGCGCGAGCAGGAGGAAGAGCGCGGCGACCATGGTCTGGCGATCGTGCGGCAGCCACTTCGCGCCGACGATCGTGTCGGCCACGACCGAGGCGATCATGAAGGAGACGAGGCTTCGCGGCGCGTAGATCGCCACGCCGCGCGCGCCCAGCATCAGCGCGACCAGCCCGAGGAAGCCGGCGCTGTAGAGTCCCGCGATCACGCCGCGCGTGGCGAAATCCGCGCCGAGCGGCGCGAAGGCGAGCGCTCCCAGGCCCATCGCCATCGGCAGCGTCACGACCGCGGCGAGCGCGCCGCCGACCAGGTTGCCGCGCGGATCCTGCCGCCACACCGGCGGCACCGCCGTGAACGTGCGCTCGTCGAGCGGCGAATCGAAGATGCGGGATGGGAGATCGCTCACGGCGGGTAGAATACAGGCGAAATTTCCGCATGAGGCACATTCCATGGCACACGCGATCCGAATCCACAAGACCGGCGGTCCCGAAGTCCTGCAGTGGGAAGAGGTGAAAGTAGGCGACCCGGGTCCGGGCGAGGCGCGCGTCGCGCACAAGGCGGTCGGCCTCAACTACATCGACACCTATCACCGCACGGGGTTGTATCCGTTGCCGCTGCCCTCGGGCATCGGCCTGGAAGCCGCCGGCGTGGTCGAGGCCGTCGGCTCCGGCGTCACCGAGTTCAAGGCCGGCGACCGCGTGGCCTACGCGAACGGGCCGATCGGCGCGTATGCCGAGACGAAAATCCACCCGGTGGATCGCCTGGTGAAGATCCCCGACGGCATCAGCTTCGAGCAGGCGGCGAGCATGATGCTCCAGGGCTTGACGGTGCAGTACCTGCTGCGGCGCCTGCACGTCGTGCCGAAATCGGGCGACAGGATCCTGTGGCATGCCGCCGCCGGCGGCGTCGGCCTCATCGCATGCCAATGGGCGAAAGCTCTCGGCGTCGAGGTGATCGGCACGGTGAGCTCGGAGGAGAAGGCGAAGCTCGCGCGCGACAACGGCTGCGCGCACACCGTGATCTACACGAAGGAGGATTTCGTCGCGCGCGTGAACGAGATCACCGGCGGGAAGAAACTCGCGATCGTCTACGACTCGGTCGGCAAGGACACTTTCATGAAGTCGCTCGACTGCCTGCAGCCGCGCGGCCTCATGGTGAGCTTCGGCAACGCATCGGGCGCGGTCGGCCCGACGGACCTCGGCATCCTCGCGCAAAAGGGCTCGCTCTACGTGACGCGGCCGACGCTCGTCAACTACACCGCGAAGCGCGACGAGCTTGTCGGCGCCGCGAACGAGCTCTTCGACATGGTGCTCAAAGGCAAGGTGAAGGTCGGGCCGCGGCAGACCTATCCGCTCAAGGACGCGGCGCAGTCGCACCGCGACCTCGAGGCCCGCAAGACGACGGGATCGACCGTGCTGGTGCCGTAGCGACAAATGGGAATAGCTCGCTGCAGAGCGAATCTCTAGAACAGCTACTTGCCTCGCGTCGCCGCGAGGACTAGCCTCACTCTTCCACGACGCCTTTTCGCCAGGAGGTCGCATGCGGCTCAGGATGTACGTCATGCTTCCGGACCTCGCGAGCGCCCACAAGGTCGCCAACGACCTGCTGCTCGCGCGCATCGAGGACAAGCACATGCACTTCCTCGCCACGCGCGGCACCGATCTCGGCGAGCTGCACGAGGCCTCCTACCTGCAGAAGACCGACACGGTCTACGGCGCCTTCCGCGGGCTCATCGTCGGCGGGGGCATGGGCGTGCTGCTGGGACTCCTGCTGGTGACGTTCCCGCCGCCGGGCATCCAGGTGCAGCTCGTGGCGGTCCTCATCGCCGCGATCGTCGGAGCGGGGCTGGGGAGCTGGGTCTCGAGCATGGTCGGGCTGCAGGTGCCGAACTCGCACCTGAAGCAGTTCGACGCCGACCTCAGGGAAGGGAAGATCCTGCTGATGCTCGACGTGCCGGCGACACGCTACGAGGAGGTGCGCGGCGTCATTGCGCGCACGCACCCGGAAGCGGCCGACCGCGGCAGCGAGCCGGCAGTCCCCGCCTTCCCGTAACGCGCCTGCGCGTCGCGCGCGCGGCGGCGAGGACGATAGAATCGCCGCATGGCACTCCTGCTGCGCGAATCCGAGGTCGAGCAACTGCTGTCGATGCCGCTGGCGCTGCAGCTCATCGAGCGCGTGCATCGCGAATACTCCACCGGCAATGCGATCGACGTCCCGCGCGAGCGCACGCGCTTGCCGAAAGCCGCGCTGCACATCCTCCAGGGCGCGGTGCCGAACTCGGGCGTCTTCGGCTACAAGGCCTACACCTCGAGCCGCGAGGGCGTGCGCTTCCTCGTCTACGTCTTCAGCGCCGAGCGCGGCAACCTCGAGGGCATCATCGAGGCGAACCGCATGGGCATGATGCGCACCGGCGCCGCGGGCGGTGTCGCCGCGAAGTGGCTCGCGCGCGAGGACGCACGCACGGCCGCCATCTTCGGATCGGGCTGGCAGGCGCGCGGCCAGCTCGAGGCGCTCGCCGCGGTGCGCAGCCTCGAGCGGGTCAAGGTGTTCTCGCGCACCGCCGAGAAAGTGAAGAAGTTCTGCGACGAGATGCGCGCCAAGCTTTCGCTCGACGTCGTCCCCGCGGCCTCGCCCGACGACGCCGTGAAGGGAGCCGACATCGTGGTGACGATCACGACGTCGGCCACACCCGTCTTCAACGGCGAAGCGCTCGCTCCCGGCACGCACGTGAACGCCGCGGGCTCCAACTCGCTGCTGCGCCAGGAGATCGACGAGACCACCGTGCGGCGGGCGTCCCCGGTGGTCGTCGACTCCCGTCCGAGCGCCCTCAAGGAAGCCGGCGACCTGCTGCCGGCGCTGGAGAAGGGGCGCCTGCACGTGGGGGCGCTCACCGAGCTCGGCGAGGTGATCGCGGGCCTCAGGCCCGGCCGGACATCCTCCGAACAGATCACCCTGTTCGAATCCCAGGGGATGGCGATCCAGGATCTGGCCATCGGGGCCGAGCTCCTCAAGCGGGCGCGCGCGGCGGGAGTAGGCCAGATGGTGGATATCGGAAGCTGAACCGCGAGCCGCATCCCTGTAAGATGGGCTGGCTATCAGGACTCAGGGAGGGGTCATGAAGAGCGCATTCTGGAAGGCCGATTGGTTCCTCGGCCTCGTGATCGCCATCGCGCTGTTCGGTTATGCGCGCGTCTCGGGGATCATCCCCGGCCTCGAGCGCTGGGCCTACGACCTCGGCGTCAAGATGACGTCGAAGACCCCCAGCGACAAGGTCGCGGTCATCGCGATCGACGAGCAATCGATCGCCAACATCGGCCGCTGGCCGTGGCCGCGCGAAGTGCAGGCGAAGCTGATCGACCAGCTCGCCGCCGCCAAGGCGAAGGTGATCGGCAGCACGATCATCCTCTCCGAGCCGCAGAAGGACCCGGGCCTCGCCTACGTCGAGAAGATGCTCGACGTCTACAACAAGGCGTATCCCGGCGCGATCGCGCAGGAAGTGCCGGGCGTGGCGCCGATCGGCGGCGCGACACCCGCGGCGCAGGGCGCGCAGCCGCCGGCGGAAGTCGCGGAGATCGGCAAGATCCTCGGTGAGGCGTCGGTCGCGCTGAATAGCGACGTGCGTCTCGCCGCAAGCGTGAAGAAAGCGGGCAACGTTCTCCTGCCGCTCACCTTCGCGGAGGTCTCCATCGCCCCGCCGCCCGGCAAGCCCGACAAGCCCCTGCCCGAGTCCGTGTCGAAGAACACGATCGGCGGCTTCACCGGATCGAGCGGCCAATTCCTCTACGGCGCCGCGCCGCTCATTCCGATCGAGCAGATCGGCGCCGAGGCCGCGGGCGTCGGCTTCCTCAATTCCAGCCTCGACGAGGACGGCGCGGTGCGCTTCGAGCCGCTGGTGATGGATTTCTACGGCCAGCAGTATCCGTCGCTGTCGCTGCTCATCGCGGCGAAGAGCCTCAACCTCACGGCGAAGGACATCAAGGCGAAGCTCGGCGAGAGCGTCTCGGTCGGCGGCAAGACCATCCGCACCGACGACGCCGGCCAGATGTACACGTATTTCTACAAGGACCGTGCGGGCGCGGCCGCCTTCCCGATCGATTCGTTCTACGACGTCTACTCGGGCAAGATTCCCGCGTCGAAATACGCCGACAAGATCGTGCTCATCGGCGCGACCGCGACCGGCATCGGCGCGAGCCAGGTGACGCCGATCTCGCCCGCGATGGCGCCGGTGCAGACGCTCGCGCACTCGGTGTCCTCGATCCTGCAGGAGCATTTCTTCGTCGCCCCGACGTGGGGACCGTGGGCGTCGCTCGCGGCGTACCTGCTCGTCGCGGTATACCTCACGGTGCTGCTGCCGCGCCTGGGCGCGGGAACCGGCGCGATGTTCAGCACGGGGCTTCTCGTCGCGCTCTTCGCCGCGCACCTGGGCGCGATGGTCGGCGGCGGGCTCTGGCTGCAGCTCATGACGCCGGCCGCGCTCCTCGTGGTCGGCCATGCGGCCCTCACGACCAAGCGCTACCTCGTCACCGAGCGCGGCAAGGAAGCGGCGGACGTCGCGAGCGCCGAATCGAACCGCATGCTCGGGCTCGCCTTCCAGCAGCAGGGCCAGCTCGACATGGCATTCGACAAGTTCCGCAAGGCCCCGCTCAACGAGGAGGTGATGGAGAACCTCTACGCGCTCGCGCTCGACTTCGAGCGCCGCCGGCAGTTCAACAAGGCCGAGAGCGTCTTCCGCTACATGTCCACGCACGACCCGAAGTTCAAGGACATCGAGGAGCGGCTCGGGCGCAACAAGCAGCTTTCCGAAACCATCATCCTCGGCGGCTCGGCGAGCGCGCGCACCACGCAGGGCACGATGATCCTGTCGGGCGGCGCCGCGGCGGAGAAGCCGATGCTCGGGCGCTACCAGGTCGAGAAGGAGCTCGGCAAGGGCGCGATGGGCGTGGTCTACGGCGGCAAGGACCCGAAGATCGGCCGCGTCGTCGCGATCAAGACGATGGCGCTGTCGGCGGAGTTCGAGGCCGACGAGCTCACGGAAGCGAAGGAGCGCTTCTTCCGCGAGGCGGAGACCGCGGGGCGCCTCACGCACCCGAACATCGTCACCATCTACGACGCGGGCGAGGAGCACGACCTGTGCTACATCGCCATGGAATTCCTCAAGGGCAAGGACCTCGTGCCGTACACGAAGCAGCCGAACCTGCTGCCGCCCGACAAGGTGCTCTACATCATCGAGCGCGTGGCCGACGCGCTCGGCTATGCGCACACCATGGGCATCGTGCACCGCGACATCAAGCCCGCGAACATCATGTACGAGCCGGAAAGCGACACGGTGAAGGTGACCGACTTCGGCATCGCGCGCATCACCGATTCGTC
>Ga0075426_10003573_pt1 | contig 11140 bp, 9 predicted proteins | sample SoiMethybrSBSTD5_FD_75304 | JGI IMG/M metagenome (GOLD analysis project Ga0075426, IMG submission 75304) | Bulk soil microbial communities from a Populus tree surrounding site in Tennessee, USA - Soil MetaG P. TD hybrid SBSTD5 | ecosystem: Environmental > Terrestrial > Soil > Tree plantation...
CTGCTTGCGAACTTATTGCGACCGTTGCGGCGGCGCATACGGCTGCTTCAAACCGTTTTCCGCGGCGGCTCGCACCTGCGGATCCAACTGCCCGCTGTTCAATGCCGTGCGGTAGTGGTCCAGGGCCGCCTGCCGATTATCCTGCAGATCGAAAATTCTTCCCAGATAGATGTGCGACCAGGCCAGCACCCGCGGCTCACGGCTGACCTCAACCGTTTGCGCAAAGTACTTCTGCGCTCCCGCCATGTCGCCCTTCATGGTAGCCGCCCGCGCCAGGATAAAAAAGGCACGTCCGGGGTCGTCCTTTTTCTCGGCCAGGGACTGCTCCGCCAACTGCTGCGCCCCGTCCACGTTTCTGGTGACCAGGTCCTTTTCCGCTTCGTCGAGCAACGACGGCTTAGGCGGCGCCAGGCGCACTACTTCCGGATGCGCACTCTCCGCGAACTCCACGTTGCGCGCCACCTTCTTCTCGTGCTCTATGTCCATGTCATAGAGCCAGTTAGGGAACGCGTCCTGCAGCCCCACCGGCTCTTTTTCGAACTTGGGCAGCTGATTGTAAAAATACTGGGTCAGAACGTAGCCCTGCTTCATGGCGGCGTCCACGGCTTGGCCGCGCTTCGTCTCCGCTTCCTTCTCCTGCTCTTTACCTTTGCCGTCGGCTTTAATAGTGCGCGCTTCGATTGCTTCGATGAGCGACTCGGTGCACAGCAGGGTGGCATCGTGCTTGAACACTTCGTCCATGGGCGCGGTTTGCACCAGCGGCAGCAGCGGCTCCAGGTGGGCCATAGCGGCGGGCCGCTTCATGGCAATAGGATCAAGCACATAGTGCAGGTAGGTATGGCGGACCTGGTTGTATTGCAGGGTGCCACGCGCGGGCGTGAGCACAATGTAGTAATCGCTGCCGTAGTTGCGCGCGTTCACCTGCCCGGGCGCGCCCAGCGGCGCCAGGTAAATGTTGAACTTGCGTCCCATGTAGCCGGCGATGGGCAGCCGCAGATACAGGTCGGTGGAGTTGAGCAGCTTGGCAATAGGCTCGTGAAACTGGTTGATCAGGCCCTCAAACTCCTGGTGGTGGCGGGCCCAGATCATCTCCAGGTCCAGGTTCTTATAGAAGCGGGGCAGCAGGGGCACCAGGCCGAGCACGTAGCCGGCATCGGGCGGCAGGTCCGCCTCTTTCATTTGCGGCTTGAAGTCGGGCGGCGGGCCCAGGGTGAGCGCCAGGGAAATGTACTGGGCCAGGTCGTGGGACTGGTCGCCCTGGCGGTGGTCGCGATAAAACTGACAGAGCTCTTTGATCGTGGTTTCGGCGTCCGGTGAGGCTTGTGCGGCCCCTGCCAGCTCGGAGCGAATCTGGCGGCGCAGCGGGTCGGATTGCCCCAGTTCCTGGTCATAGCCGCAGGTGTTCATGGCCGCCAGCACGGTAAAGATGGTCTCGCTGGTATCCACCGTAGCCTTGGGGGTCATCTGGGCGGCAGCGGGGGTGAAGGCGGCCAGGGTTAGGAAGGCCGCAATCAGGCCTGCAGCGGTCAGCCATGTCATAGCCAGTTGGGTGGCCCACTCAAGCCTGTTTTTGGTGGGTGGCCCACTCAAGCCCGCTTTTGGCTTGAGTGGGAGTGGACGGCTTGCCCGCTGAAGTGGGTGGGTGGCCTGCTCAAGCCCGCTTTTGGCTTGAGCGGGACTAGCTGGATGCATTGTCCTTGAAAACACTTGGGCGGGGGCGAAAGTTTCGGCCGGAGGCACCAGCGGGCGCGCGTCCGCTTCCGTCGGACGCACCCGCGCAAACACGCCCATACGCGCGACGCACCACCAGCGCCGAAACCTTAGCTTCAGGAAAGGGCCTCCCACAGACGGGCCAGAAAGTCGGGGAACGCTTAGGTAAGTTTAAGGAATAGCGGGCGGGGGGTCAAACCGGGCAGGGGATAGGAGACAGAGAGCCGCGAAACCGGGCCCCCAATATGTTGGGGTCGGAAATATCACTACCACAAGTACCCGAAAACGGAACGCAGATTCAGCCTGACCCAGGCCAGGCCGAGGGCTGTGGCGCGCTGCGCGCTCGCTGCGCTCGCACGGGCGGGGGTCCCTATTGCAGTTTCGCGTACTCCGCCTTGGCCTGCTTCAGGATGGGGATGTCGGGGTCGGCATCTTTCCAGAGCGTGAGGAAGTCTTGGTACGCGGTCCGCGCTTGCGATGCGTTGCCCGCCATAGCCCACGCCCTCGCCATGCCAAGGCGGGCCAAAGGGGCGATGGGCCAATTCTGGACGATACCTGGATGGTCCAGAATCTTCTGAAATTCTGCGGCAGCATCGGCAGCCTGGCGGAGACTAAGATAGACATAACCGCGCACGTAAACGGGGTACAAGGTTCCTAGCGGCGAAAAGGGCGATGGCTCGCCAAGCTCATACGGCTGTGCAGACTGCAGGCTGTCGAGAGCCTTTGCTGATTGTCCACGAATGATCTCAATGGAAGCCCGAATTGTAGGTAGCCAATAACCGTTGAGTTGGGTGTCTAGCGGGAAACGTTTCGTCAAATCGTCGCCTAATAACTCGGCGCGCCCCAGATCGCCGGCCCGCGCAAAGGCCAAAGCCGCCAATGCCTGAACGTAGCGTCCGCTTGACAACCCTAGGGCAGCAATTGCGTGTTGACGCCCGAGTGCAAAATTACCCACTTCCGCATCCTGCAACGCTCGATCGGCCTGCCAAACCGCAGCGACTTCATGAGTACCATTGCGTTGGGCCGATTCAATGGCACGTTGCGAGTACTCCTGACTGTTCCTGAGCCGACCATGATAGGACTCCGTCCTGGCCTGCTGCACCAGCATCCCATCCTCGTCTCCCGCCCTACCCATGGCTAACGTAAATTGTTTCTGCATGCCTTCCGCGTCGTTTTTCAGAAATGAAAGTGTGTAGAAGACGGCAGCCAGCTCCGCTGGATCAACCTTGTGCGCGAGCGCCTGGTTGAGGATCACTCTGCCTTCGTCTATCCGATTAAGAGCGAGGTATGACTGCAGGAGGTTACCGTATATGATCACATTGTTCGGATTCACATGAAGGGCATCTTGTTCTTCGCGAATGCTCCGCTCGTACTCACCCAGGACATTCTCGTCTGCCCCAAGATTGATGTGACCACCCTCGTCGCGAGGGTAGGTTTGCTTCCACAGCTCGTTGGTTTCCATATCTTTGGCAAGATCACCGCTGATGTAACTGGAATACAAGGTGGAGATGCCAAGTTTCTCTCGCTCAGTCACACGGTCCCGAAGCTCGTATGCTTTCCGTGCGTATTCACTCGCGAGAGTCGTTTCGCCGATATTGCCATACATCGTGGCTGTCAAAGTGTATGCCAGTGCAAAATTGGGATCCATTTCAGTGGCACGCTTGAAGAACGGAATTGATGCCATGCTTCCCTGTTCGTCCAGAGTTTTCAGGCCCAAGCTGAAGACCTTCAGGGCTTCAAGGGAGGTGGTGGTCGCTTGCTCGATAGGCGTGTCGAATTTTTGAATAGAAGGAAGTGATTCGCCTAGCTTTGCTCGCAAGTCGGATGCGGCTTTGCCTAGCGCCTCTAGTACTTTGTCCTTGCTGGATGCATTGGCGCCGGTGCGCACGAGCGAAGCGCCGGTATCACAATTCGTTGCTTCCAGTGTGAGCGCGTATTCAGTTCCCACCTGGGCTATCGAACCGGTCAGCATCGCCTTTGCCTGGTTGCGCTGGCAGACCTCACGCGCGATATCCTCCGTTAACGGCACATTTGATGCCCGTCCCATGTACCGCAACGTCTGTTGGACCTGCTCCCCCGACATTATGGTCAGGAACGGCGATTGCTGTAGCGAAACGGCGAGCCCTTGCTTGAGCGTGCCATCGAACACCGGATCGCCTGTGGTATTAACGAAATCCGCAATTAGGACTAAGTCTTTCTCTGTCAGTACTGCGTACCGCCGGGAGTAGAAGAAAACGGCGGTTGCTGCCGCCATGACAATCGCGGTAGCCGCCACGAATATTGCCCAGTTCAGCCGCTTTCTGGGCAAGACCAATGCTGCGGAACTCGAACTCGCGGCTGGACCAACCTTTACGGCTGCCTGGGTCGACCCGGACACGCCAGCTACCGCGGGAGATAGTAACCCTTCGTTCGCGGAGGGGAAAGGACGCGCGGGTGTCCTTCCAGACTCGATTTCTCGCTTGAGCCGCTTAAGGTCGCCGCGCAACTCCGCAGCACTCTGACAGCGCAACTCGCGATCCTTTTCTAGAGCTTTATTAATGACTTCTTCTATCTTGGCGGGCAGCTCCGGGTTCAGCCTAACCAGCGCGGTCGGCGCGCGATTCAGGATGCCGTCGAATATGACGGCCGTGGTATCTCCCCGGAACGGAACCGCCCCAGTGGCCATCTCATAGAGCACGGCCCCAAAAGAAAACAGGTCACTCCGGGTATCCAGTTCTTTGCCACGCGCCTGTTCTGGTGACATGTAGGCTACAGTGCCAATTGCCATGCCTGGGCTCGTGAGGTGCTCTTCTGCCATCGTTCCGGCCGTTAGTGTGGCCATCGGCACACCTTCTGCTGTGATACGTCCGGGGGCGAGCTTCGCCAAACCGAAGTCGAGAATTTTGGCGTGCCCACGTTTGGTAACGAAGATGTTGGCGGGCTTGATGTCACGGTGAATGATACCTTGGCCGTGCGCGGCATCGAGGGCGTCGGCTATCTGAATGCCCAACTCCAGAAGCTCTTCAAGATCAAGTGGCTTGCCTTTGATGACGTGCTTGAGCGTAAGCCCATCGAGAAGCTCCATCACAATAAAAGGTTGATCATTCGCCTCGTCGATCTCGTGAATGGTGCAGATGTTCGGGTGGTTTAAGGCTGAGGCAGCGAAAGCCTCTCGCTGGAAACGTTCCAGCGCCGTCGGGTCCTTCGCCAGTTCCTCCGGCAAGAACTTGATCGCAACATGCCGATGGAGCCGCAGATCTTCAGCCTTGTAGACCACACCCATCCCACCGCCGCCGAGCTTCTCGATGATGCGATAGTGCGAGATGGTTTGGCCGATAAGTTGGGAAGGAGTCGCCATTGGCGGGAATATTAGGCCCACTCCGGGGGCAGGTCAAACTGAAACGGTACCGTCTTCGGCAAGCCATCCGTTACGTTGTATCAATGCGACTGAGCTTATGTATTGGGTGGTGCTGCTGGCGTGCTGGTAGGCAGCCCTACCCCTCCGAAGGCGGCAAGTAGAGCGATCCCCAACCCGACCGCCAGACCAACAAATATCTTCCATCCACTTGTGGGCGGTTGGTTTGGAAGCGGGTCGGGCGCAGCTTTCGGGTGAGAATGGGTTGCGTGGTGAGCCGAAGCTCTCGCCGCCTCGCATTTCGCTGCTCCCGGTGTTCACGTTCCCACTGCCGCTTACGTTCTTGGTCTTTGTAGGGCATTGAGATTCACCTTTTTCCTTTCTGGGTCGTGCATATTTGAAATCAACTCTCTTGCGACATTCGCGAGCAAGTCCTGGTTCTTTCTGCGGGGGCGGCGGCGACCTGCGCGAACCTCCTGCAGTTCACCTACGAGACATTCCGCTCATGCTCATAACTTGGGAGAGCGGTGCTTTTTTTATGATGGGCAAGAGCTTTGTTTGCCATTCATCCCGTCGCGGGTCAGGATATTCGGTGTAAACGTTCTGAGCGGCATGGATCAGGCCGGACTCAACATCTTCCATGCTGTTTGACTCTTTACCGATGTACCTGATCTGGTCGACCCGGATATGTCGCCGACCGAGCCTCTCTCGCCTGTGCCCCGGCCCGCGCAAGCGCAGCGAGCGCGCAGCGTGCCACAGCGATCTGCCCGCAAACTGACCGCCTTCCACAGCCCGACTCGGCTTAGCCCAACCGTGCTCAGGCCCTGGTTCCGCTCGGGTCGGCTTTCACCAGGCTGCTGGGTAGGCCGAGTGTTCCGTTGTCACAACTTGTTGCGCTGATATCACTGACTACAATATATTGGGGCCCGATTTCGGCCGGCTCTGTCTCCTATCCCGTCAAACCGGGCAGGGGAGAGGAGACAGAGCCGTTCAAGACCGGCCATACGACATGTGTGGTCAGTAATATCACGGCCACAAGTACTTGAAAACGGAACACCGAGCTGGCTTAATGCGGAACCGGCGCGGCACTAGGCGCGCTGCGCTCGCGCGGGCGGCGGCAGGGAGGAAGAGGGGGTGAGGAGGCTAACTCCGAAGAACGGCGTAACGGATCAACCTACTACGAAACTCTCAATGCCTCTGCCTCTAGTTTTTCTTCCGACTCGCGAATCTTCTCTACAAACCAGTTTCCGACTACCGTCTCCAACCGCAAATGCAAAAGAAGTTCGCTTGTGGTTAGTCGCCGCCAAGCGCTGAGCCGATCGGGAAAAGTGCGACCGGCTGGGTCAAGTGTGCGAAATTCGAGGTCGCGATCCGTCAGTCGATAGTCGCTTATGGGCTGGCCAGCGATTTCGATACGAAGATTCGTGATTTGCATAGAACCTCCTATGCTGCCTTTGGAGGAACATGGTCCTTCCTACTGTGTTGCTTCGAGTTGCAGGATCCCATAGCTTTGTCAGCCCACCTGAGATATCTCTGGATTTCAATAACGTTGGTGTGCGTGACATGCTCCTGCACTTCCGTGCCATTGGACGTGGGAGGCGTGGGTTTTATACGAGCGAGGATTTCGGAAGCGAGGATCGGGGCCGTCGGTGGGAGCCTACTCTCGCGGCTGACTTTCTTTTGCATGCCGCCTGGTCGTTTTCTATGGGCCCAGATTCTATGATGACACCCCATGTCGAAACGGGTTGCCTGTGGTAACAATAGATATCAACCGAAATCATCGCCCCAGTATTGGTGCACTTTGGTGGACGCCGGATCAGATACCGCCGGGCGCGAGCACAGCGAGCGCGCAGCGCCATGGACCACCGGATCGGATTCACTGACTCGGAGCAATCGTCCGGGCAGGTTTTCGGGCCAGTTCTACGCCTTCCAGCACGGCGCGGGAAGGCCGCTTGCACTCCGTATCTCAGGTCAGCTCTCGTTAGCAGGTGGGATACCCGATGGGTTGCAGTTCGCAGGGGAAGGGACATGGACCTCGGTCCGGCTTCGCAGCAGCCAGGAAACAAGATGGCCGGGCAGTGACATCTCACGTGTAGCGTCAGCCCAGGTCGAGGTGGCAGCAGGCCGCGACGCTGGCGTAAAATCCTTGGGGCCTTGCGTGCATTTGCTTTGTAGTCAAAGTTTCTGAGCTCGTTCAACCATCCAATGTAAGACGTAATGATTGAGAGCCATCTTAGAATGTCAATGAGAACAAAGCGTTCCAGTGAGTCTCACGCGAGCACCGGAGTCGCCGGACTCGATCACGTGCTGATTGGCGGTTTTCCCCGAGATCATCTGTACCTGGTAGAAGGTGACCCAGGCACCGGCAAGACAACGATGGCGCTTCAATTTCTGTTGGAAGGTCGCGAGCGCGGGGAAAGCGGCCTATATGTCACACTGTCGGAGTCGAAAAACGAGCTGGTGCAAATCGCCGCTTCACACGGCTGGAATCTTGACGGAGTTGCTATATTCGAGATGACACCCACGGAGGCCGAACTATCCCCAGAAGCGCAGTACACCGTCTTCCATCCGTCGGATGTGGAACTGAGCGACACCACAAACTCCATTTTGAAGCAGGTTGACGAAGCAAGTCCAAGCCGCGTTGTATTCGACTCTCTTTCAGAGTTGCGCTTGTTGGCCCGCGATGCTCTGCGCTACCGCCGCCAGATTCTTGCCTTAAAGCGGTACTTTTCCGGTCGGAAGTGCACAGTGCTGATGCTTGATGACCGCACCTCCGAAGCACATGATTTGCAAGTGCAAAGCATTGCGCATGGAGTGATCGTGATGGAGCGTCTAGATCGCGAATTTGGCGTTAACCGCCGACGCCTTGAGGTTCGCAAGCTGCGTGGTGCCAGGTACTCCGAAGGCTTTCATGACTTTACTATCGACACAGGAGGCATAGTGCTGCACCCGCGCCTCATCGCCGCCGAACACACAGGGTCTGGCAGGCGAGAGCCGGTTCCAAGCGGCTTGCAGGAATTGGACGATCTGCTTGGCGGCGGCATTGACACTGGAACAAGCACACTGCTCATCGGCCCGGCGGGCGCGGGCAAGTCTACGGTCGCCCTGCAATACGCGATTACAGCCGCAAACCGCGGCCAAACCGCGATGGTGCTTAGCTTCGACGAAACATTGGCCACCGTACTCGGGCGCGCCACAAGTTTCGGTATGCCCCTGCAGAAACACCTTGATTCGGGAACTATGCTGGTGCAGCAAGTCGATCCGGCTGAGCTTTCGCCGGGAGCTTTCGTAACACTGATACGTGATGCGGTTGAGAACCGGTCCGTTCGTCTACTCATCATCGACAGCCTTAATGGTCTATTGAACGCTATGCCCGGAGAACGCTATTTCACCTTGCAACTGCATGAGCTACTTTCCTACCTGAGTCAGTTAGGTGTCGCAACCCTCATGACCGTAGCACAACAAGGCGTTATGGGTGTCGCCATGAACAGCCCGGTCGATATTACCTATATTGCGGATACTGTGATCCTGTTCCGTTATTTCGAAGCTGGTGGCGCTATTCGCCATGCCATATCAGTCCAGAAAAAGCGAAGCGGCATGCATGAGTGTTCGATACGCGAGCTGACGTTCCGATCCGGCAAGTTGCAAATTGGCCCCGCACTGTCTGAGTTCGAAGGTGTGTTAACGGGTTTGCCGACGTTTGTGGGCGGGCGCAAGGACCTTGCCTGATATGCACGCCTCACTACATACATTTCCGGCGGCTAACGCCGGGCACGATGACATCTCCCGGATGGAATTGCGGGTTCTCATCAGTGCGCCTACCGGTCGCGATGCATCTCTGATCGTCAATCTGCTCAGGAGTGCTGGTTTGGCTGCCGAGACATGCTCGGGGTATGACGACGTCGAGCAGCAGATGACGTGCGGGGCAGGTGCGGTCATCATTGCCGAAGAATCATTGCGCGAACAGGACGTCGAGCGCCTGCGGTCCTTCCTGATGCGGCAACCGTCGTGGTCGGATTTTCCACTCATTTTGCTCACCAAAGGCGGCAAGGTCTCGCCTGCGACGGTGCGTCGCAACGAAGCATACGTTCTGCTGGGAAACGTGCTGCTGCTGGAGCGCCCCGTCCGTCCGGAAACACTGATCAGCACAGTGCAGGGAACACTCCGAAGCCGAAAACGACAATACGAGATCCGCAATTACCTGCTTCAGCAGGCACAAGCGGAAGCTGCCTTGCGTCAAACGGAAAAGCTGGCAGTCACTGGACGGTTGGCGGCTACCATCGCCCACGAGATCAATAATCCTCTTGAGGCAGTTACAAACCTGCTTTTCCTGTTGCGATCCCATATTCGCGATTCAGGGACGGAGTACCTCAATACGGCCGAAAGCGAAGTGGAACGCATCGCCAACATTACAAAACAAACTCTGGCTTTTCACCGCGAAAACGGAAAGGCCGAAGCTGTGAACCTGTTGGCAGTCATCGAAGACGTGTTAAAACTCCTGGAGGTGAAAGCTGCGAAACGCAAGATCACCGTGGTAAAGAACCTTGCCCAATTGCAGGTACAGGCTATCCCAGGTGAGCTGCGCCAGCTGTTCTTGAACCTCATCGATAACGCAATTTCCGCAGCCCCGGTGGGCGGTTCTGTCCGGATCGCAATTGTCGACCAGGGCAACTCGGCACTAGTGTCGATCACCGATAATGGCAGCGGCATCGCACGTGAGAATATCGAGAAGGTCTTTCAACCGTTTTTCACCACGAAGAGCCTCGGAACCGGCTTAGGGCTGTGGGTGGCCCAAAACATTGCTGCGAAGTTCGGTGGCAACATCACAGTGGAATCGCGAACGGAAGGCCCGCTGCACGGAGCAACGTTTTACGTCACCTTTGATCGCGCTGCATGGCGGCCTCGGAGCAATGAGGGCGTCAGCTGCTAGGAACGTCTCCCGCATTTCCCTCATTCTCTAAGGCTTGCGGAGGACTCGGAGATTGCGGAAGTGGCCTCAGAGTGGTTGCCAAGCTGCAACCATGCCCCCATCCGGAAACACTCGCGAACGGTAGAGGATGCGAATGTGAGCCCCGCTACTGGTTTTAAGTGTGTGCTGCCCTTCCAGGTGACCACTGTTGCGGTAGTCCTCCCAAAGGGAGTCGACGTCTGCAGTGCTTGATGCACTCACATCGTCAATACTCATGTCCAAAAGTTCCGAGCGCTCATACCCCAGCAGTCGACAGACTCCATCCACTGACTTCAAGGTAACGAGCAATCCGCAAATACGACGTAGTCGCCCTCCATTTCGGGGTGATGGTGGGTTCTGGTCCTAAGGGCGGGTGGCCCACCCTCTGCTCGGAACCGCGCAAGGCATATCCCACAATCGAACGGGTGCCCCACCCTTTGCGGTTATTGCAAAGGGTGGGCACTAGTCGGTTACCGCCTCGAGCTGCACGGAACCGGCACCTCCCGGTGGCGAATGCCCCATCGTGAGCCCCGGCGGCGTCTCGCGGAACCTGCCAGCAGAAAAAAGGAGCCTGGGCTTGCACGGAGCAGGTCCAGGCCCTTCTAGCTTTCAATCTCTCATCCGCGGCTTAGGCAGCCCCTTTTTTGCCGGTAATGAGCCGCACAATCAGTGTAAGAACAATGGCCCCGAAGATGGCGACAATGATGGTGTAAATCATGCCGCCGCTTGCGGCCAGGCCAAGCCGCGACATGATAAAACCGCCGATCAGGGCGCCGATGATGCCGACCACGATGTCCATAATGACTCCGTAGCCGGCGCCGCCCATGATTTTGCCTGTAGCCCACCCCGCGATCAGGCCCACAATAATCCACCACAGTATCGTCATACTGTGCCTCCTTTTAGCGGCGGGAATTCTGCGCCTGGAGGGCAGGAATGTCAACAATGCGCGGCGGGGGAGGCCCGCTTATGCGTCCCGCAAGGCGATCATGGGGTCCACCTTGGTCACGCGGCGCGCGGGAATGAGGCTGGCCACAATAGCCACCGCGAATAAAAGCAGGGGCACCAACACAAAGACGCCCGGGTCACGCGGGCGCACGCCGTAGAGCAAGCTTGCCATGGTGGAGGCGGCCGAAGCGGAGAACACGACG
>Ga0075426_10003574_pt1 | contig 11137 bp, 7 predicted proteins | sample SoiMethybrSBSTD5_FD_75304 | JGI IMG/M metagenome (GOLD analysis project Ga0075426, IMG submission 75304) | Bulk soil microbial communities from a Populus tree surrounding site in Tennessee, USA - Soil MetaG P. TD hybrid SBSTD5 | ecosystem: Environmental > Terrestrial > Soil > Tree plantation...
GTTGATGCTGCTGCCTGGCGTGATCGCGACGCTCTTGTTTCCGCGCGTGACTGCCGAACAGGACGCGCACGGAGAGACCACCTCAGTCGTCACGAGGCACACGGCTTTGATCATGCTCGGCTGTTGTCTTGTTATGGTGCCCGTCAGTTTTCTCTTGCCGCTGGTGTATGGGCAGGCGTTTTCTGATGCAACCACGCTATTGCTGATCTTGTTACCGGGCGTTTATCTCGTCGGACTCGAATCGGTGTTGGTCCAACACTTCAACGCGCTCGGCTTGCCGCGCCGCATTCCCGTTTACTGGCTGGTCACGCTGGTCATTAACTTGGTTCTCGTATTCGGGCTAGTGCCACGACTCGGAGCGCATGGCGCCGCGATCGCCTCGTCTCTCAGTTATGCGCTCATCTTTTGCCTCGTCGCCTGGCATTTTCGCGCGAGTACGGAACGCTCGTTTGTCGAAGTATTTGTCCGCGGGAGCTTGCGCGGATGAAAGCTGTGCTGCTCGTGCTCAGCGGCGACGCCGCGCGTTCTCACGAAAAACTAACTCAACTCTATCCGCAAGCAAGCATCGAGACGATTTCGCGTGCCGAATTCGAAACCGGCAGCTTGCGGCAACGGCTGTCCACGTTGCGCGCTCGTCAAGCAGACGTTTTTGTGATCGCTACCGAGCGACTCGCGTGGCAACGCGGGCAACACCTGTTCATGCTCTTCGGCGCGCTCGCGGGCGCGCGCGAAGTGATCATCATCGACAATCATGACGGTCTGATACGACGAACGCGTGGTGAACTGCTGGCCCACACACCTGTCAGGTTGGGCCAGGAAACACTTAGCGGCGCCGCTGATTTCGCGGAGTCGCGTCGCGAACTGCGGCGTTTGGAAAAAGCTGTGAAAACATTCGGCGCGCGCCGTCGCGAGCGAGCGCGCGCAGACGGACCGCCGCGAATCGTTTACTTGCGTGCTACGCCGGGACCCGGCACGCAAGCTGGTGGCGCTGCCAGTCACATCAAAGGAGTCGTCGATGCGTTGCGCGCGTCTGGCGCTGAACTCGAGATAATCAGCAACGACGCGATTGCCGGTATCGACCCCGGCGCCGAAGCATTCACCATCATTCCGCCGGAAACAATTGGCGGCACGCGCGCGCAGTTCGATATTCATAACAATCTCGTGTTCACGCGGACGGCGGTGCCGCTGATTCAGGAAGCACAACCCGACTTTATTTATCAGCGCTACGCTCGGTTCAGTTGGGCGGGCGTCGCGGCGGCTGTGCATACGGGCCGGCCGCTTTTTTTGGAGTACAACGGGTCGGAGGTTTGGGTAGGACGGCATTGGGATCGCGTCGGCAGTTTGAGTTTGCTGGAGCGGTACGAAGCATTGAACCTTGAGGCTGCGGCGCGTATTTTTGTCGTGTCTGAAGTGGAACGGCGGAATCTCGAGGAGCGCGGCGTTGCTGCTGAAAAGATTGTCCTCAATCCGAATGCGGTTGACGTGGAGTTGTTTCGGCCGGGTGTTGGGGGCGCCGCGGTGCGGCGCGATCTGGGGATCACGAACACGGATTTGTTAGCAGGATTTGTCGGAACGTTCGGGCCGTGGCATGGCGTGGTCCAACTGGCGCAGGCGATCAGGTCGTTGCCGGAAGATTTGGCGGTGCGGTTTTTGTTTGTTGGCAGCGGGAGTTTGCATGGCGAAGTGGAACGTCTGTTGAGCGCTGAGCGCGCGAGCGGGAAAGTGATCTTCACGGGTGCTGTTGCGCACGAGCGAGTGCCGGCGTTGCTCGATGCTTGCGACATTCTCATTGCGCCACACGTGCCGCTCGCGGACGGCAGCGACTTCTTTGGCTCACCGACGAAGATTTTCGAGTACATGGCGATGGGTAAAGCGATCGTTGCGAGCCGTCTCGGACAGATTGGTGAAGTGCTCACTGATCATGAGACAGCGCTATTGGTCGAGCCAGGGGATATAGACGCGCTTGGGGTAGCGATCATGAATTTAGTTGGATCGACCGGCCTGCGCGCACAGCTTGGTGCAAGCGCGCGAGCAGCAGCCGTAAGAGATCACACGTGGAAACACAATGCGCAACGAGTCCTGGAAGCTTACGATTCATGGCTCGGCGACGATTATGGAGTCAGTACCGCATCGCGGTAGCGAGCGGGCACTCGTCGCACGCAAGTCCCGCGATTTAAGTTAGACCCGTGCGCTACCGCGCCACGGTACTGACCTCATGCTGATGATGACTACACTGGCGGAAGAAAAAATTCGCGCGCGCGAGCAGTGGGGGCAGGATCCGTGTGGCGCCGAATACGATCGCGAACATGTGCTCGGAACGCGAGAATTCTTCGAACGCGTCGAACAGTATCGCTATCAGGTGTACGCGCCGTGGATGCCGCGCGTCATGGGCTTCGAACAGTTTCGCGGCGCGCGCTTGCTCGAGATCGGTTGCGGCATGGGCACAGACCTGTTGCAGTTCGCGCGCGGCGGTGCACGTTGCGTTGGCATCGATCTCACGCCGCGTTCCGTCGAGATCACGCGCCATCGCTTCGCGCTTTACAACGTCGCCGGCGCTTTCACGATCGCCGATGGTGAGCGCCTGCCGTTTGCGTCGGAAAGTTTCGATGTGGTCTATTCAAACGGCGTCCTGCATCACACGCCCGACACCGCCGGGGCAATCCGCGAGGTCCATCGGGTGCTGCATCCTGGCGGCACGGCGAAAGTGATGCTTTATCATCGCAACTCGCTGAACTACTGGTTCGAGATTATCCTGCGCCGCGGTCTACTCGGCGGCGAATTCCTGCGCGGCCGTTCGGCGGAAGAGATCATGAGCCGGGTCATCGAGTTCAGCGATCACGACGCGCGTCCGCTGGTGAAGGTTTACAGCCGCACACAAGCGCGCGCGCTGTTCAGTCAGTTTCGTGACGTGACGGTAGAGGTTGAGCAGTTAACACGCGAGGAATTGAGGTTCTTCGCGCCGTTGGTTTCGGAGAAGGTGATGAACCGTTTGACACAACGCATCGGCTGGAACGTGATTGTCACCGCGAAAAAGTAAGCCACAGATTTACACAGACAACACGCGGAGATTATTTTCGCCACCATCAATGCTTAACCGCAGACGACTGCTTCTCCTGCTCGGCACGTTTCTGCTCACGTTTTGTGTCCGCTTCCTCACGCTTCAGTTCATGCGCGCGAATCTCAATGAGCCGGGCTGGTTTCAAATCGGCTCGTACGCGAAGTTTGATCGGCAGGCTCGCGCAATTCTCGACGGCAGCCAACGTCTGTTTTGGATTGACGATCCGGCGCGCACCGATCTGGCGCAGTATCCACCCGCTTTTCCGGTTTGGGTCGCGGTTATCTACAAACTGAGCGGCAACCAATCGGCATACGCGATTCAGAGCGTGCAGTGGATCGTGGACTTAGTACTGTCGTTCATACTCGTTACGGGAATTGCGTGGGCCGCGTTTGGTTGGCGAGCGGCGGTGGTGGCGAGTTTCCTGTTTGCTCTGTCTCCTTTATTTGCGTTGTACGGCGCTTATCCTTCGGCTGACGCGCCCACGACGTGGTTTGTGCTGGCAGGTTGTTGGTTATTGATACTGGCCGCACGACGCGCCAGCGTCTGGTTCGCGTTGGGCGCGGGTGCATTGCTCGGAGGCGCGTGTTGGTTTCGCGTGAATCCGTTGTACTTGTGCTTTGCGTGGGCGTTCGCGTTGCTCATGTTTACACAAGCGTCGTGGCGCAGGCGTATGACGATGGCCGCGCTGGTCCTGGCCGGCGCTTTTGTCGTGATCGCGCCAATCGCCGTGCGCAACTACATCGTGTTTCCCGATTTCACTCCGACCGGCGGGACCATCGGTGCGAACCTTTGGGAAGGACTCGGCGAGACTGAACTGGGTCGCCAACACGGTTTCATTTTGGGCGACAACAAAATGGTCGAAGTCGAGCGCGTCAAAATGGGTTTGCCTGCTGATGCGACGATCGATCTGCCTGACGGCATTCGCCGTGATCGTGAACGCACGCGCGAGTCGCTTGCCTTCATCAAACAGCATCCGATCTGGTACGCGGGCGTCATGCTCGGACGCATGTGGGGCATGCTGAAAGTCTTCGGCGATCCCGTGCCTTATTCGGGCACGAGCGGCATCAACGTGACGAGCGCGAAGTGTTTGTCCCCGGCGCGTCGGGGCGGTGTTATTGCGATGGCGGTAAACGGGCTCGGCATGATTCAGAGCGTCGTGCGTTATCTCTTTCTGCCGCTGGCTGTGTTTGGAATCTGGATGGGAATCAGGCGCGACTGGCGGTTGAGTTGTATTTTACTGGTGACGGTACTTTACTATCTCGTGCCGGGGACGGTAGCGCACACCGAGATTCGTTACGTGCTGCCGATGCACGGCCTGCTGACTGTTTTCGCGGGATGCGCCGTCAGGAAATGACACATTCAGAAACAAACACGATCGCCGGCGCGTTGCCGCGCGAGATGATGCTGCATACCTACCCGATTCTGTTTCAGGTGGAACAATCGCACTGGTGGCACATCGGACGCCGCCGCATCCTCGCGTCGTTTGTCGCGGACATCTGTCGCCGCGTTACCGATCGCCGGCCGCGCATCCTCGATGTTGGTTGCGGCACGGGCGCGAACCTCCTGATGCTCTCGCAGTACGGCGACGCGGAAGGCGTCGACATTTCCGAAGACGCGCTCGCGTTTTGTCGTGAACGCGGCCTGGACCACGTGCGACAAGGGGCGGGCGAGGAGTTACCCTACGACGACAACACGTTCGATCTCGTGACCGCGTTCGACGTGGTGGAACACATGGACGATGATCTCGCTGGGTTGCGCGAGATGTTTCGTGTGCTTCGTCCCGGCGGTCACGCCTTGCTGTTTGTGCCGACGTTCATGTTTCTGTGGGGCTTGCAGGACGACGTCAGCCATCACCGCCGGCGTTATCGTTTACCTGAGCTGCATCGCGTGCTCGGGCAGGCGGGGTTTGAGATCGAGCGTTCGACTTATGCGAATATCACATTCTTCCTGCCGATACTGCTGATACGCAAACTGATGCGCCTCACCGGAATCAAAGCCGAAACGGAGAACAACATCAACGTGCCGGCGTTCAATGGAATTTTGGGCGCGCTGTTTGGCGCTGAGAGCACGATCCTCCGTTACTCAAACCTGCCGTTTGGCGTTTCGGGTTTGTGTGTGGCTAGGAAGCCTGAAACGAACTCATAGACAAGCGTCACTCTGCGATTAAAGGTGAGAGCCGGACAAAACGGATGCGATAGGCGCCGTTGTTTAGTTCGCGCAAAGAGCCCGGGCGAGTGTGTGTTTCAAGCCACCGAGATCCTTCGCCGGTTGCGGAGAGACGATCGATTGCGGTTGTTTCGAGCCAAACGTCGTCGCTCATTGGTGGGAGTTCAGCGGGTAGAAGTTTCCACTCCGTGCCTCGATTGAAATAGCGGATCAGAGTTTCGTCAGAATTCTGCGCAGCGTAATAGATAACCGTCCCGGGCGGCCACGCGCTATTCATCTGCAAAGCGAACTCGAGCGGCGGATACTTTTCGACATGCGAAAACGGATAGATCAAAAACAGAAAGTTCGCCAGGCCCGCCGCGACGACGAATAACGCGGTTGCGTACGTATGGCGATAACCCACTTGCGGAAACGCCGACAGCGCCAGTCCCACTATGATGATCAGCGCTGGCAAATAGAACACGCGATAGAACGTGTTTTGCGGTAGCCAGAAGAAGAGAAACACCAGATACACCACGGCCCACAACAGCGCGAGCAGCAGCACGGTCTTTTGCCGCGGCAACAATCGTATCCCCCGCGAGCGTCGCTTCAGCGTTGCCAAATTCCACCCGGCAACAGGAACCAGCAACAACACCGCGATCGCTAACAGCGCGAGCAGTAACACGACGACGGGATTCATCAGCCCACGCAGGAGATTCATGCGCCCGCCGAAGAACAAACGCACCTCGCCGCGCAACGAGTACATCAGGTTGGACCACAGTGCGAACCGCGTATCGGCATCCGGTGAATACGACGCGGTCCAGCGCAGCAGTCGCATAACATCCATCGACCCCGTTGCCGAATAGAAGACCAGCGCGTACGTCGCAAAAATCAACACGAATGAGGCCAACGTAAACACGAAGGCATTAGTAAATCGCCGCTTGATTACGAGTGCGCCGTCCTGCAAGTAAACGCCGAGCGCAAACACCGGAAAAGCGATCACCGCCAGTTGGTGAAAACACATCGCCACGAAGAAAGTCAGCGCGAGTAGCAACGGGCGCGGCTTTCGATCCGGCAGCACGAGATAGAAACTCACCAGCAAAAAGAAGACGCTCGGAATATAGGCGTTTGCATCCGTCGAAAATTTCCACCACGTTGCTGACAACGCAAACAACAGCGTGAGACAGACGGAAAAGTAATTTGAGCGAAGTGTGTCGCGAAGAATTAAGAAGAGGAGTGCGGCGCAAGCGGCACTGACGATGCTGTTTAAGATCTGTAGCGCAGTGATCGCGCGAACGTCCGCGCCGAGGCCGCGCAAGAGTTTATAAAAACCGTAACCCGCGAAGTTGTAGAGGAGATGATTTGGGTGCGCGAGCGAGATGTTTGCTCTCGTGGCGTCTTCGATCGCCTGGGCGAACACGATGCCGTCCCAGTAATAAACTTTCGTGGGAAACGCGAGGTACAGAGCCAGCAACGCGAGCGACAACAGCAAAGCGATGGCGGCCGGTCGGTGCGTCAGGGTCATAAGACGCGGTCTAATGTATCATGCCGTAAATAAGCATGTTGCACGACCGATCGATAATCTGCTTTGGCGGGGAGGATTGGTGGTATCACCATCCGCACTCCAAAGCACACCTGATGCGGAAGTTCGCGCGCGCGGGGAACAAAGTCATTTTCGTCAACTCGATCTCGATGGGCCTGCCGGGCCTGGCCCATAAAGATCTGCTGCCGCGCATCAAGCGTAAGCTCGGCAGTTATTCGAAACTCGCACGCGAGACCGAAGACGGCATCACCGTTGTCTCGCCCGCGAGTTTGCCGTTCTTCGGCACGGCTGCGTCGCGCAATGTGAATCGTCGTTTGCTCAGCGCGCAAATCGGCAAGCTGGCGCGCAGTCGCGGACTCACGAAACCAATCCTCTGGATCGCGATTCCGACGGCGGCGGAGATGATTGGCACTTTCGATGAGGCCGCCGTGGTCTATCAGGTTTCCGATAAGTATGATGCAAACACGATGGACCATGCGACCGACCCGGCGTTGATCCGTCGCTTGCATGAACACGCGATCGACGACGCCGACCTCGTGTTCTACTCAGGCCGCAAACTTTTCAACGAAGCCACGCGCGGCTGCGAACGTTCCTATCTACTCGAACAGGGCGTTGATTACGATCACTGGCGGCGCGTCGGCGAGGGAACTGTGGCCGTCGCGCCTGAAGTTGCTAACATTCAGCGGCCGCGTCTTGGTTACTTCGGCGCGATCGAACCGTGGCTCGTCGACCAGGAATTGATCAAACGCGCGGCGCGTGAAAGGCCGGAGTGGCAATGGGTTTTCATCGGGAACAAGTCGCGCGGGCTGGAGATCGAAGGTTTGCCGAATACGCATTTTCTGCCGCCGGTGCCGTATGCTCAGTTGCCGAGTTATGCGGCAGGATTCGACGTTTGCGTGTTGCCGTGGGAAACTGAGCAGTCTTTTACGAGTTATGGGTCGGCGATCAAGGTGCGCGAGTATCTCGCGACTGGAAAGCCGGTGGTGATTGCGCCGCTGCCGGAGTATGAGCCGATGAGTGACGTGTTGCGTATTGCGCGATCGCGCGACGAGTTTTTTCGGTTGGTTGAAGAGGCGTTGACTGAGAGCGATCCGCAGTTGAAGGCGAAGCGGCAGGCTGCTGTTGCTTCGGGAACCTGGGACGCGCGAGCGAGTTGGGTAGCGGGATTGATCCAACAGGTGTTAGACGCGAAATCTAAATGAAGCAGGTGCTGCAAAATAGGAAAACGGGTAGACCGTTTGTTGGTGAGGTGCCGGTGCCCGCGCTGCAGCGTGGTCGTGTGCTGGTAAGGACCGTTGCTTCGTTGATCAGCGCCGGGACGGAACGCGCAGCGGTCGAGTTGGTGAGTAAAGGCTTGGTCCAGGAAGCGCGCGAGCGGCCGGATCTGGTTAAGGCGGTGGTCGCGAAGGTGAAGAACGAAGGATTGTTGAATACCTTCACTGCCGTGCGTGACAAGATGGCCGCGTCGCAAGCGTTGGGCTATAGCGCGGCCGGTGTTGTCACGGCTGTCGCCGATGATGTCACGGAGTTTCAGATCGGCGATCGGGTGGCATGCGCAGGCGTGGGATTCGCGTCGCACGCGCAAGTGTTGTCGGTGCCGAAGAATCTTTGCGTGCACTTGCCGGAGGCGGTGAGTTTTGATGACGGCGCTTATGGCACATTGGGCGCGATCGCGTTGCAAGGTGTGCGACTGGCTGAGCCGACGCTCGGCGAATTTGTGGTGGTAAGCGGGTTGGGGTTGGTGGGCCAACTCACGGTGCAACTGCTGAAAGCAAATGGTTGTAAGGTTTTTGGACTGGATTTGGATCCAAGCCGCGTTTCACTCGCCCTTGAGCTGGGAGCTGATGGTGCTGTCGTTTTAGGTGAGGGAACGGAAAAAGAGATCAGTTCGTGGACGAGAGGACGCGGCGCGGACGCGGTGCTCATTACTGCGGCGACTGACTCGAATCAACCCGTTGAGCTGGCCGCGAAGATCTCGCGCTTGAAAGGTCGCGTGATTGTCGTCGGCATGACAGGTCTCGACATTCCACGTGCGCCTTTTTTCAGTCGCGAACTGAAACTGATCATCTCGATGTCGTATGGTCCGGGTCGTTACGATCCGGAGTACGAAGAGAAAGGTCACGACTATCCGATTGGCTACGTCCGTTGGACCGAGAAGCGAAACATCGAAAGCTTCCTCGAACTTGTCGGCGACAAACGCGTGAACGTCGCTCGACTGACGACCCATCGCTTTCGCATCGACGATGCTGAGCGCGCATACCAACTGATCTCCGGTGACTCGAGCGAACCTTATTTGGGAGTGCTACTCAATTACGACCCGAACGCGGAGCTCAACACTCGTGTCGCCCTGGTCGGCACAGCGAAGCCTCGGAAGAGCGAAAAGTCGATCGTGTTGGGCGTCATTGGAGCGGGCGGTTACGTACCGGCGATGCTGTTGCCCCACTTCAAGACTGAAGGGGTAGAGTTTCGTTCGATTGCTACGGCGTCGGGAGTATCGGCGCATGACGTCGGCCGGAAGTTTGGGTTTGCAGAAGCTGTTTCCGGCGCCGCAGAGGTTTTACACGATCCCAACATCAACCTCGTCGTCATCGGCACGAGACACGATTTACACGCCGACTTCGCACGCCAGGCGCTCGAACAAGATAAAAATGTCTTTGTCGAAAAGCCGCTGGCGCTCAACGACGAGCAACTCGATGCGGTGCTCGAGGCCGCAGAACGATCGAGCGGGCGCTTGATGGTGGGCTTCAACCGCCGTTTCTCGCCGTTGGCCCAACAAGCAAAGTCCCTTTTTGCAAAACGCGAGACGCCGTTATCGATTCTTTATCGGGTCAACGCGGGTCACATCCCAAAAGAGCATTGGACGCAGGATCCGCTCGAAGGCGGTGGGCGAATCGTCGGCGAAGTTTGTCACTTCATCGATCTGATGCAGTTTTTGACCGAAGCTCCGCCTGTCTCTGTGTTTGCCGAATCCGTTAGTGCGAAGTCGCCGAAGATCGTCGACTCGGATTCGGTGTTCATTACGTTGCGTTTTGCGGACGGGTCAAACGGCAGCATTGCGTATTTGAGTGAAGGAGATAAGTCGCTGCCGAAAGAGCGCGTGGAGATCTACGGAGGTGGAAAGATCTTTGTGATTGACGACTTTCGTACCGGAAAAATTCAGGATAAAGGACAGCACACACAGGTCAAACAGATCTGCGCAAGCATAATCAGTGGTGGACCGGCGCCAATCACTTTAAATGAACTCGCCGCAACCACCAGGACGACCTTCCGTATCCTCGACTCACTTCGATCCAAATGTGTGGTATCGCTGGAATCGTAAGCCTTGAGCCGCAGACGCTGATTGGTCCAATGCTCGAAAGCATCGAGCACCGCGGACGTGACGATCAGGGCGTTTGGATTTCCGAACCCGTCGACGACTCTGGCCGCCGTGCGTGCTTGGGCCATCGCCGCCTGGCGATTATCGATCCCACTCCGGCCGGTCACGAGCCGATGCTCTCACCCGAGGGCCGCTTCGTGCTCACCTTCAACGGCGAAATCTACAACTATCGCGAACTGCGCGAACAACTGCGCCCGCTCGGTCACGTGTTCAAGACAGACAGCGACGCGGAAGTTTTACTCGCCGCGATTGCTCAGTGGGGTTGGGAAAGTCTCACGCGGCTCAACGGCATGTTTGCATTCGCCGTCTGGGACAATCGTGAGCGAACGTTGACGTTGGTTCGCGATCACGTTGGGATCAAGCCGCTCTATTACGTGAAGCTTCGCGACGCGTTTGTCTTTGGCTCTGAGATAAAAGCACTTCTTGCTTCAGAACTGATCAAACCAGAAATAAATCCCGAGGCGCTGCATCAGTTTCTTACCTTCCTGTGGGCGCCGGATCCGAACACTCTTTTCAAAGGCATCAAGACCGTTCCACCGGGTCACTACCTCCAGTACAAAAACGGGGACATAAAACTCACGCAATGGTGGGACGTTTCATTTGAGCAGATTGACGACCATAAGAGCGATGGTTGGTGGCAAGAGAGAGTATTGGAGACGCTCGAGCGGGTCGTGAAGATGGAGATGGTCTCTGACGTGCCCTTAGGATCGTTTCTTTCGGGCGGCATCGATTCATCAGGCATCGTCGCCATGATGGACCGTCACAGCAACGACCAGAAGATCAGTACCTACACCGCCGGCATCACCAGCGAAGATCTCCGTTACGACATTATTCCCGACGACGTGCGTTGGGCGCGCCGCGTCAACGAACAGTTACAGACGGACTATCACGAGATCATGTTGCAACCGTCCGTCGCGGAGCTGTTGCCGAAGCTGGTCCGTCACATGGAAGAGCCGCCGATCGACATGGCGATTCCGAGTTACCTGATCTCGCGCGCGGCGCGTGAGACGCTGAC
>Ga0075426_10003575_pt1 | contig 11137 bp, 8 predicted proteins | sample SoiMethybrSBSTD5_FD_75304 | JGI IMG/M metagenome (GOLD analysis project Ga0075426, IMG submission 75304) | Bulk soil microbial communities from a Populus tree surrounding site in Tennessee, USA - Soil MetaG P. TD hybrid SBSTD5 | ecosystem: Environmental > Terrestrial > Soil > Tree plantation...
ACACCGCGACGGAGCTCGAGGCCGAGATCGCGCGCCGGCTCGTGGCCGCCGGCATCCTCCGCCGGCCGCAGGTGAGCGTGCTCGTCGCGGAGTACCGGAGCCGCGTGGTGGCCGTCGTCGGGAGCGTCGAGCGTCCGGGCCTCTATCCGTTCACGCGCACGGGGGCGACGGTGGCCGAGCTCGTGTGGGCGGCGGGTGGGCCGAACAAGGACGCGGGCCGCGTGGTCGAGTTCGTGCCGATGCGCGCCAACGAGGCGGCTCACGCGGAAGACGCCGTCGAGCGCGTGGCGCTCGCCGATCGGGCGCCCAAGGGACAGCCGGTCCGCCTGGACCTGCAGGTCCTGCTCCATCCGACCGGCGCCGATGCGTCGCTGCTGAACCCGCCGGTCCGTCCCGGCGACGTGATCAGCATCCCGCCCGCCGGGAGCGTCATGGTGGACGGCTGGGTCCAGAAGCCGGGCTCGTATCCGCTGACGCGCGGTCTCACGCTGAGCGGTGCGGTGGCTGCGGCAGGTGGGCACCTGTTCGCGTCCGACCGCCGCAACGTGACCCTCAAGCGCGTCCTCGGGCCGGGGGAGGAGCGGAACTTCACGGTCGACCTGGCGGCCGTCAGTGAGGGGCGAGCCCCCGATCCGCCGGTGACCGACGGCGACGTGGTGCGCCTGCCGGTCTCGGCGGTGCGCGTGGTCCCCTGGGGCATGTGGACGGTCGCGCGCGAGCTGGTCCGCGTGGGCGGCAACGTCCTCCTCTTCTAGGGAATGGTATCGCCATGAATGAGTCCGCGCCTTCCCTCGAGATCGTTTCCCCGAGGGTCCTCACGCCGTTCGCGCGCGAGACGGACGACGGTCGGCCGCGCCATCTGCGTGAATACCTGCGCGTGCTCTACAAGCGGCGCCGGCTCGCCGCGGCGTGCTTCGGAGTCACCGTCGGCCTCGCGATTCTCGTCACGGTTCTCCTGCCACGTCGCTACACCGCCTCGACGCGACTGGAAGTCGAGCGCCGGTCGCCCATCCAGCTCCGCCTGCAGGACACCGTGCTGCGGCTCGACGACGACCACGACGCCGCCACGACGTTCGTCGCCACGCAGGTCGCGGCGCTCCAGAGCCGGGATCTCGCCGAGCGCGTGATCCGCGGCCGCCGCCTCGCCTCGAACCCGGCGTTCACGGATCCGCACGGCGCGCAGGCGGGTCTCCTGTCGGCGGCCGGGAGCATCGAGGATATCCTCCGTCCGCGCGGGTGGGATGCGCCGGCCGCCGGCGGCGACCACGCGAGCGCCGGCGAGCTCGCCGGGGACCAGGGACCCGTCGCCCCCCAGCTGATCGACCGCTACATGCGCTACCTCGGCGTGCGAGACGTCCCGGGAACGGACCTGGTCGAGGTCCGCTTCACGACCCCGAGCCCCGCGCTCTCCGCCTTCCTCACCGCGGCGCATACGCGCGCCTACATGGACGCCAACGACGCTGCACGGCGGGCCACGGATGCCGTCGCCCGGAGCTTCCTCACGCAGCAGCTGGACGGTTCACGAGAACGCGTCGCACGCGCCGAGTCGACGCTCGGTCGCTTTGCCGCCCAGCACCCGGCCGTGGCGCTCGATCAGGACCAGAACGTCGGCGGGCAGCGGCTGACCGAGCTGTCGAGCCGCCTGACGCGCGCCGAGGGCGACCGCGTCTCCCTCGAGAGCCGCTATGCGTTCCTCACGCGCGAAGGCTCGAGCCCGCTCGCCTACTTTCTCGACCGGCCCGCGATCCAGAAGCTCAGGCTCTCCCTGCTGGAGGCGCGCGAGCAGATGGCGGCGCTCGAGCCCCGCCTCGGACCCAACCACCCGCAAATGGTCGAGCTGGTGCGGCTGCGGGCGGAGCTCGGGCGGCAGCTCGACACCGAGCTGCAGCAGGAAGTGGCGGGGGTCCAGGCGCGTCACGACGCGACGCGGATGCGCGTCGACCGGCTGCGTCGCCGGATCAGCCGGGTGGAACGGGCGGGATTCAAGCTGCGCGGCCTCGGCTCGCGCTACGCGCTCCTGAAAGGCGACCTCGAGACCGCCCGCAACCTGCACGCGTCGCTGCTCAAGCAGGCGACGGAGACCGCGGTCAACTCGGAGCTCGTCCCGGCCACCGTCCGCGTCGTCGAGCGGGCCGAGGTGCCCGAGCGGCCGAGCCGGCCGAACGTTCCGCTGAACCTGCTCTTCGGGACGACGGCCGGCCTGGTCGTCGCCGGCGGGGCGGCGTTCGCGCGCGAGTACTTCGACGACACCGTCAAGAGCAGCGAGGAGGTCGAGGAGCTCCTCCACGCACCCGCCCTCGGGGCCATCCCGAGCTTCGTCGACGGCTCGGGCGACCTGGTGGTCCTCCGCGAGCCGTCGTCGCCGGTGGCCGAGGCCTTCCGGAGCATGCGGACCGCCGTCCTCTTCTCGCCGGCGGGGGCGCCGCGCGTCGTGCTGGTGACCAGCGCGCGCCCGGCCGAGGGCAAGACGGTGGCGAGTCTCAACCTCGCCGCCACGCTCGCCGGGTCGGGTTCGCGGGTCCTGCTGATCGACGCCGACCTGCGCCACCCGCGCTGCCACGCGGGCCTTGGGATTGCGAACGACGAAGGGCTGACCACCGTCCTCGACGGCCGCTCGCGGCTCGAGAACACCATCCGTGTCCTCGACCGGCCGCGCATCTCGTTCCTCCCCGCCGGGCCGCCGCCGCCGAACCCGGGCGACCTGATCCACTCGGCCCGCATGCGCGAGATCATCGTCGAGGCGCGGGACCGATACGAGGTCGTGGTCCTCGACACGCCGCCCGTCCTGCCGGTGGCCGACGCCCTCGTGCTCGCCCGCGAGGCCGACGGCGTGCTGCTGGTCGTGAAAGGGCACGATACGTCACGGGAGCTCGTCCGCATGGCGCGCGATCGGCTCGCGCTCGCCGGGGCCCGGCTCCTCGGCGTCGTGGTCAACGACGTCCGTCCCGACTGGGGCGATCTCTACTACTACTATCCGTACTCGAGTCGCGGTTACGCCCAGGCGCAGGCGGTGGAAGAGCGCGCGTGAGGTCGGAGCCGGACGGGGAACCGAAGACTCGAGAAGGAGAACGCCGACTGAGAATCACGGGCAGTCCGGCCGTCCCGCCGTCGACACGCGTGTCCCCCGCGCTCGGCGATCCGGTCGCCGACCTCGAGACCGAGGTGGTCGAGGGCGCGGCGCCGGGGCTGAACGGCCACGCTCCGGACCGCGAGCCGCTGGTGATGTCGCGGCTCAGTGGTCTGCTGCACCGCCGCCGGACCGTCATCGTCGGCCCCGAGCGCGGCGTGCAGGCGGTGGGTCAGCGGCTCGCCTGGTGGTCGATCGGCCGGGCCGACGTCGGCCTCGACGGCGCGGCGGCCAACGGACGGCTCCTCGAGCGGCTCCGCGAGGAGTCGCCCGACGAGGTGTACTTCGTGGCCGGCCCCGATTTCGACGAGCAGTCGATGGCCGCCGCCGGCTCGGGTCTGCTGATGGACGGTGTCGCCGTGCACGTCGTCCTGCCCGGCCTGGAGGCGCCGCCGCTGCGGGCCCACGTCGCACGCATCGGCGGGCGCTCCCTGGTTTCGCTCTACGCCGTGCGAGACGGCGCGGTGGAACGGGCCGTGCGGCGCGCGATCGACGTGGTCGGCGCGCTCCTGGCGCTGGTGGGGCTCGCCCCGGTGTTCGCCGGCGTGGCGCTGCTCGTCTGGTGGAAGCTCGGCCGCCCCCTCATCTTCGTGCACCAGCGCCTCGGACGCGCGGGGCGGCCCTTTCGACTCTACAAGTTCCGCTCGATGCTCGTCGGCGCCGACCAGACGATGCGGACGTCGCCGGAGGCCTACCGCCTCTACGCAGCGCAAAACTTCAAGATGCCCGACGACGAGCGCATCACCCCGCTCGGGCGTTTCCTCCGCCGTGCCAGCCTCGACGAGCTGCCTCAGCTCTGGAACGTCCTCAAGGGAGACATGAGCCTGGTCGGCCCGCGGCCGATCGTCCCGGAGGAGATTGCGCAGTACGGCGATTACGGCCGCATGCTGCTCCGCGTGAAGCCCGGCCTCACGGGCCTGTGGCAGGTGAGCGGGCGGAGCGAGATCGGCTATCCCGAGCGCGCCCGGCTGGACCTGCACTACGTCGGAGGAAGGTCGCTCGAGCGCGACCTCGGCATCCTCATGCGGACCCTGCCCGCCGTCATCCGGATGCGCGGTGCGCTCTGATGGCGAGCGGAGGCTACCGGTGGCCGCTCGCCGCCGCGGTCCTCTACGCCGCACTGATTCCATTCCAGCCGGTGATCACCCTGCCCGACGGGTCGCCATTGCGCCTGGCGGCCGCCGACGCGGTGGCTCCGCTGGTGCTGCTCGCGGCGCTGATCCGGCCGCGGCGCCGGCTCCCGGCGGCGCTCGCGCTCCTGGCGCTCGCCGTCCCGCTCCTGGCGTACTTCACCACCCTGCTGGCGGCGCTCGATCGGTCGCTGTCCGGCTACGCGCTCGGCAAGACGGCGGGGCTCTTCTACCTGACCGCGGTTTGCTTCGCGCTCGTCCGGGGTCTCGAGGCGGGAGCGGAACCCGTGCTGCTGCGGGCCCTCGCCTTCGGGGCGCTCTGGAGCGCGGTCGTCGGGCTCGTCGGCTTCGCGGCCTCGACGGCGGGGGTGGAGACGACGCTCGTCAAGGCCGGCCGGCTCTGCTCGACGATGTCGGGCGACCCCAACATCTATTGCAGCCTGCTCGCCGTCGGCCTGATCGTCGTGGCCGGGGACCGGCGGCGGGGGATGATCGGACGGATCGCCCGGGGCTCGATTCTCGGCGTGGCGCTCCTCGCGACGGGCTCGCGCAGCGGGCTCGCCGGCCTCCTCGTGGGCCTCGCGGTCCTGGTCCTCGTGCGGAGTCGCGAGCGGTGGGTATCGGCGGCGCGGAGCGGCTACGCGCTCGGCGCCGCCGCGGTGTGCGCGATGCTCGTGCTTACCACCAATACGGGATGGCAGAGCGCGCACGTGCTGTGGCAGCACCTGTGGCGGACCTTCACCGTCGAGAGCCGGCTCGGTCTGTACGAGCGGGCGCTGGCGCAGTTCGGCGAGCATCCGCTCACGGGGCTCGGCATCGGCGGATTCAGCGATCTGAACACATGGGTGACGCAGGGCCGCTTCGAGCACTTCGCAGTGCACAATACGTACCTCTGGGCCTTCGTCGACATGGGGATCGCCGGGGGCCTGCTGGTTTCGGGACTGATCGTGGCCGCGATCTGGCGCGCGGCCCGAGCCGCGGGCGACCGTTCGCCACCCGTCGCGGAGAGCGCGAGCGTGGTGGCAGCGGCGCTCGCGGCGATGGCGATCTTCAACCTCTTCATCGACGGCTTCTACCAGCGGCACTTCTGGGTGCTCGTCGCGTGTGCCCTGGCGATGCCGGTCCGAATGCCTCGACGGGCGACGGTCCGGGCGTGGGGGGTCCGACCCGAGCAGCCGCTCGTCTGCTCGGGAGCTCGATGACCGGACCCATGACCGGCTTGCGCGTCCTCGTCGTCAGCGAGCCGATGGAGTACGGGGTCCTCTCGTACCTCGAACGCCTCTTTGAGGGCATCGATCGCTCGCGATGGGAGCCCGCGCTGGTGTTCTCGCCGCGCCGCATGGCGCCCCAGGCGCGGCGGCTCGCCGCCGGTCTGGCGGCGCGCGGCGTCCGGCTGCGCAGCCTCCCGTTCCACCGCGGTGCGGGGCCCGGCGACGCGCTCGCGACCCTCGGCCTCGTGGCGGAGCTGAAGGCCTTCCGCCCGCATGTCGTCCATGCGCACAGCACCAAGGCGGGGCTGATCGGCCGCCTCGTCGGCCGGGCGCTCGGCATCCCGGTGCTGTACACGCCGCACGGGACGAGCTGGCGCTACACCGGGCGCCTCGTCGGGCGCGCGCAGCTCGCGGCGGAACGAGCGCTCCGCCGCGCCACGAGCCTGCTGGTCGCCGTCTGCCCCGAGGAGGCGCGGACCTTCGTCGACGAGGTGGGTTTTCCCGCCGCCCGCGTCCGTCTGGTGCCGAATGGCGTGCGACTGCCTGATCGCGCGCGGCTGCTCGCCGCTCGCGCCGAGACCCGGGCGGCCCTCGGCATCTCGTCCGACGGACGCTGGCTCGTCTTCGTCGGGCGGCTGACCAGCGAGAAGGGACTCGACGTGCTGGTGCGGGCGCTCGCCGCCGGCGTGCCCGCCGAGGGGCTGCTGGTCGTCGGCGATGGACCGGAGCGGTCGCGGCTCGAAGAGGAAGTGCGGCGGACGGGGCTCGACGTCCGCTTCTGCGGCTACCAGGAGGACGTCTCGCGCTTCCTCGCCGCCGGTGACCTGTTCGTCCAGCCGTCGCGCTCGGAGGGACTGCCGTTCACCGTGCTCGAGGCCATGGCGCACGGGCTGCCGGTCGTCGGCTCGCGGGTGGGCGGCATCGGAGCGGCGGTGGACGGCTGCGGGCGGCTGGTTTCGCCGGATCGCCCCGCCGAGCTCGCGGCGGCGCTCGCCGAGCTCGCCGGCGACGCCGCGCTCCGGGCGACGCTCGGCGAGGCGGCGCGCGCCCGCGTCGCGCAGCGCTTCAGCGTCGCCGGCATGGTCGCCGGCATCCACGACGTCTACGCGGAGGCGTGCGGTGCCGCCGTCCGCCCGGGGCAGGCGGCATGAGGCCCGCGGGAGCGCAAGCCACGGCGGCGCTGCCGCGGGTGCTGATCGTCTCCACCGACTACGGTCCGCCGTGGAACGAGGGGGAGAAGAACATCGCGCGCGTGCTGGACGGGACGCTCGTCGAGCACGGCTGGCAGCCCTCGGTGTGCTCGCGGCGCGACAGCACGCTCGCCGCGGGGCCGCATCACACAGGCTCGCCCTGGGAGGTCGCGGGCGCGCTTCGCTTCTGGGTGGACGTGGCCCGCGCAGCCCGCGACCGGCACGCCTCGGTCATCCACCTCCTCAGCAGCGTGTCGTCGGCGCTCGGCGTCAAGTGCCGGGTGATCAAGCGGCTGTCCGGCGCAGCGCTCGTGCTGCACGTCACTGGTCTCGCCTGGCCGACGCGTGGCTATCGCACGCTCCTCACCGCCGACCGCGTCGTGGTGGGTGGATCGTATCTCCAGCCGTTCTTCCCCGATGCCATCGACCTCCCGCCGCTGTCGCCGCACGTGAACCCGCGGCTCCAGTGGGACGCGCGGCACCCGGCGCCGCTCGCCTCGCCCGCGCGCCTCCTCTATCTCGGCGCCATGGAGCCCGTGCGCGGCGTCCATACGCTCGTCGCCGCGGCCGGCCTCCTCGGGACGCGCGACTTCTCGCTCACGCTCGCGTGGAACGGCCACGGCAGCGCCGACTACCGTCGGCGCATCGCCGAGCAGGTGGAGCGGCTCGGGCTCGACGGCCGCGTGCGCTGGGAAGGCGGCGGCCACGAACCGGGGCGGCTCTACCGCGACCACGACGTCGTCGTGATCCCGCGCGCCTCGGAGGAGCGCATGGGATTTCCCCTGCGCCTGATCGAGGCGCTCAGCTACGGCAAGCCGGTCGTGGTCTCCGACGTGGGCGAGATGGCGCGCGTCGCCGAGGGTTGCGGCGCGGTGTTCCGGCGAGAGGATGCGGGCGGCTTGGCCGCGGCCCTCGATCGCCTGCTGGGGGACGGGGTCTTCTACCGTCAGTGCGTCGCGCAGGCCTATACGCGCGCAGCCGGGTACGAGCCGGCGCGCACCGTGCACCAACTCGCGGGGGTCTACCGAGAGGTCACGGGTGGCGGTTAGGGAGTACTACGACGACATCGCCGATCGATACGATGCGGTCCGCTACGGGCGTCCCTACGACCGCATCACCGCCGAGCTGGAGCTGCGCTTTGTCGCCACCCACCTTCAGGAAGGCCCCTGCCTCGAGGTCGGCGCGGGCACCGGCCGGGTCACCACCTTCCTCCTCGCCCGCGGCCACGAGGTGGTCGCGGTGGACATCTCGGCGGGCATGCTGGCGAAGCTCCGCGACAAAGTTCCCGGCCATCCGCGACTCCGGACCGAGGTCCTCGACATCTACGATCTCGAAGCGGTCGAGGGTTGCGGGCGATTTCCGACCGTGGTCGCCCTCCGCATCCTGCCGCACGTCGCCGATCCAGTACGGGCGATCGAGAAGCTCCGCGATGCGACCGCGAGCGCGGGGGTCGTGGTGCTGGATCTGTGGAACAAGTGGTCCCATCGGCCCGTGCTGGCGGCGCTGGGTCTCAGGCCGTTCACGGTCGAGACGCGGTACGACCGGATACCCGACATGCGGCGCATGATCGCCGAGGCCGGCCTGCGGGTCCGGCAGTGGCGCGGGTTCGGGCTGCCGCCTATCCGCCCGCTCCTCTTGCTCGAGCGGAGCCGGCGGCTGCGCTGCGACTACCTCGCGCAGCGCATCGTCTGGGTGTGCGAGCGTGCCTAGCGGGAAGCGCCCGGGCGTTCTCGTCGTCTCGCTCGACTTCGAGCTGCACTGGGGTGTGCGCGATCGTTGGAGCGTCGCCGATCTGCGTGCCCGGCTTCTCGGTGCGCGCGCCGCGGTGCCGGCGATGCTCGAGCTCTTCGAAACGTTCGGCATCCACGCCACCTGGGCGATCGTCGGGTTTCTCTTCTTCGACGGCCGGCGCGAGCTGCTCGACACGCTTCCCGCCCGGCGGCCCACCTACGCCGAGCCCGCGCTCTCCCCCTACGCGGCGCTCGCCGCCCTCGGCGCGAGCGAGCGCGACGACCCGTTTCACTTCGCGCCGTCCCTGATCGCGCGGATCGCCGCCACGCCCGGCCAGGAGATCGCCACGCACACCCTCTCGCACTACTACTGCCTCGAACCGGGACAGGCTCCCGACGACTTCCGTGCCGACCTCCAGACGGCGATGGAGGTGACCCGTCGCAAGGTGGGTCGCCCCCCGCAGAGCATCGTCTTCCCGCGCAATCAGTACGGCCCCGCCCATCTCGACGTCTGCCGCGAGCTCGGGCTCGTCGCTTACCGCGGCAATCCCGACGCCTGGGCCTACCGCGCCCGCGGCGCGACCGAGGAGTCGCAGGTCCGCCGCGCGGTCCGGCTCGCCGACGCCTACCTGCCGATCACCGGCACGAGCTCGCACGCGCGCCCGTCGGCCGAGTCCGGCCCGGTCAACGTCCCGGCGAGTCGCTATCTCCGGCCGTATGCCCCGGCCCTCCGCCACCTCGAGCCGCTCCTCCTCCACCGCATCGAGGCCGATCTGCGCACGGCCGCGCGCCGCGGGCGACTGTTCCACCTGTGGTGGCATCCTCACGACTTCGGCCTGCATTCCCGCGAGAACCTCGCGGTCCTGCGCCGGGTGCTGACCACCTTCGCGCGCCTCCGGGACACCTGTGGGATGGAGAGCCGGTCGATGGTCGAGGCCGCGAGGGGCGTCGTCCGGGAGCCGCTGAGAAGGCTCGGGGAGCAGGCGGCGATGGCGTCGCCGACGGCGTAGCGGTTCGGCCCCGGCCCGGAACGGGTCGGCGAGATGGTGGGCTCGTACTTCGGTAACCGCCCAAGGCGCTCGAAGGTTGCGACGATCAGCGGGGCGAACCCGCGTGCCCGCGCGACTACTTGACACATGATAGCTAGCGTGGTAGTTTATAGCCGATTCAAGATGACACGCGACTTGCAGCTTGTGTTCCCGATGCCTCGTGGTTGGGGCGGCCGTCGCGCGGGAGCCGGGCGCAAGCTAACGCCGGGCCGCCGGCCCGGAGTCCCGCATGGCGTGCGGGCCCCCCACGTCGCCGCGCACCCCGTGCAGCTGACGCTCCGCACCGGGCGCTTCGTCCGCTGTCTTCGAGCCGCACGGGTGTTCCCGGCGGTTCGCCGTGCGCTCGCCGCGGCCTCCCACGGGGGCTTCCGGATTCTCCATTTCAGCGCACAAGACGACCATCTTCACCTGATCGTGGAAGCGGATGACGGGCAGACGCTCGGCCAAGGTGTTCGGGGCCTGGCCATTCGCGTGGCGCGGGCGGTGAACCGTGCTCTCGGCCGGCGCGGGCCCGTCTGGGGAGATCGGTACCATGCCCGGGCGCTGACATCGCCACGGGAAGTGCGTCACGCGCTCGTATACGTGTTAATGAACCGCTGGAAGCACGGCGGGAAAGAACGCGGTCTGGATCCCTGCTCGTCGGCGTTGTACTTCGATGGATGGCGGCAGCCGATCGAGGCGCCGCTCTTGGACGCTCCGGTGGTTCGCGCGCGTACCTGGCTCGCGGCGGTAGGCTGGCGCCGTCACGGCCTTCTCGATGTCAGCGAAAGGCCTCGATCGTGATCCGATGTCGTCGGGGTCAGCCCCGCCTCTGTGAACGCGAGCAACACCATCCGTAACGCCCCGTGGGACTTCTCACGCTTCAGTCGTCCCCCATCGGCCGCCCGCCCGCGATGAACGTCGCCACGAGCCGCGCAGCCGGCCCTGCCAGCGCTGCGGGCGTGACCACGATCACCTCGCGTGAAGCCTCGGCGCTGGCCGCGAGTGCGTCGACGACCTCGTCGAGGCTCGCCGCCCCTAGAGGAACGGGATGGTGGTACACGGCGTCCTCCGGCGGGACGCTCTGGCCGCCCGTCACCAGGTCACGGCGGGCACCGTGCGCGCGCCAGACGAGTCCGAGGACGCGCGCGTCGCGCACGACGGCCAGCGCGACGTCGCCTCGGAAGCCGTGGTCGATGGCCAGCGCAAGCGCGCGCGGCGATAGCCGTCGGCTGAGCTCGCCGTAGCTGCAGGGCTCGAGGACGACGGGCCCGATGCGCGCTCCGCCGGCGAGGCGGTAGACGTGCGACACGCGACCGTCAGGGGCCGGCGCCTTGCGGAACCGACCACGGAGTCCCTCGCGTCTCAGGTCCCGCAGCCACTCGACCGAGCGCGCGGCGACCCAGGTGCGGGTGCCGAGATCGCGCGCGCGGCCGCGCGCGGCCGCGGGTGACCAGCGCCGCCAGCCGAGGAGGCGGAAGACGCGCCGTGTGCCGGTTGCCCAGACCTCCTTGTACGACTCTTCGCCGACGGAGAAATCGTACTCGGGGTCGCCACGCCGGCAGGCAGCCTCGAGGATGCGGACGAGGAGAAGGGCGCCGGGAGAGCAGACGTTGAGCGCGTTAGCGTGGGCGAGGACGTAGCTCGAGGTGACGCGCGCGGCGCGAATGCCGTACGAATAGGCGACGATCTCCCCGTCGAGCGTGAGGAGCGACAGGCGG
>Ga0075426_10003577_pt1 | contig 11129 bp, 10 predicted proteins | sample SoiMethybrSBSTD5_FD_75304 | JGI IMG/M metagenome (GOLD analysis project Ga0075426, IMG submission 75304) | Bulk soil microbial communities from a Populus tree surrounding site in Tennessee, USA - Soil MetaG P. TD hybrid SBSTD5 | ecosystem: Environmental > Terrestrial > Soil > Tree plantation...
CCACTTCAACTCCGCGTCGCTGATGGATGCGTCCAAGGCTTACGAAAAGCTGCTCAATGATGGCGGCAAGATGTTCATGACCATCGCCGGTGCGATGAGCACCGCCGAACTCGGTCTGTCGCTCGCCGAAATGATTCGCCAGGGCAAAGTTCATGGCATCTGTTGCACTGGAGCGAACCTCGAAGAAGACGTATTCAACCTTGTCGCGCACGATCACTACGAGCGCGTGCCACATTATCGCCAGCTCTCTCCTGCAGAAGAAGAATCGCTGCTGAATCGCCACATGAATCGCGTGACCGACACTTGCATCCCTGAACATGAAGCGATGCGTCGCATCGAATCCGCCGTACTGGAGGAATGGGTCAAGGCCGATAAAGCCGGTCAACGCTTCTTTCCGCACGAGTTCATGTACAAGATTCTGCTCAGCGGCAAGCTCAAGGGCTCGTACCAAATCGATCCCAAAGACAGTTGGCTGATGGCTGCGGCACAAAAGAATCTGCCGATGTTTGTCCCAGGATGGGAAGACGCGACTCTCGGCAATATGTACGCGGGCCACTGTATTACCGGAGATGTCAAGAACGTTCACACTGTGCGCACAGGTATCGAGTACATGATGTTGCTGGCGGAGTGGTACACAGAGCTGACCAAGAAATCGCCTTTAGGCTTCTTCCAGATCGGCGGCGGCATCGCCGGCGATTTCCCTATCTGCGTTGTTCCCATGCTGCACCAGGATCTGCAGCGAGATAATGTCCCATTATGGGCCTACTTCTGCCAGATCAGCGATTCGACAACCAGCTACGGTTCGTATTCGGGCGCCGTGCCAAACGAGAAGATCACATGGGGCAAATTGGGTAAGGACACGCCGAAGTTCATCATTGAGTCGGATGCGACAATTGTGGCGCCGCTGATCTTCGCCTACCTGCTCGGGTGTTAAGTCATTTCACCACGGAGCCACGGAGAACACTGAGAAAAAGCCAAACAATATGAACACGGAGGTCACGGAGGGCGCAGAGGATTTTCGTTTCGTACTAGTGAGAGGTCCAAGCGCGCGCCGACCGCAACGGCTAAACTCATACCTTCGTGTCCTCCGTGTTCAATTTGTCTTTGATTTCTCACTGTTCTTCGTGGCTCCGTGGTGAAAACAATCATGAAAGCCATCCGCTTCCACCAGTTCGGCGGGCCTGAGGTTCTCAAATATGAGGACGTTCCTGACGTACGTCCGCGCGAGGACCAGGTTCTCGTGCGAATTCGGGCGTGCGCGCTGAATCACCTGGACCTCTGGATTCGCAAAGGACTGCCCGGAGTAAAGCTGCCGCACATCAATGGCAGCGATATCGCCGGAGACCTCGCTGAAGTTGGCAGCTATGTCGAGAGCGTGAAGCGAGGAACCCGCGTGCTGCTCGCGCCAATGGTTTTCTGCAATCATTGCCCGCAATGCACGGCAGGTCAGCAGAGTTTTTGCCGTGAGTTTTCCGTTTTGGGATACGGCAACGACGGCGGCAATGCGGAATACATTGCTGTCCCCGAAGTGAACGCAATCCCGATTCCGGAAAGTCTTTCTTACGATCAGGCGGCCAGCGTTCCACTGGTTTTCCTTACCGCCTGGCATATGTTGGTCACTCGCGCTCAAATCAAAGCTGGACAAACCGTGCTCGTGCTCGGCGGCGGCTCGGGCGTTGGCTCAGCTGCGATTCAGATTTGCAAGATGCTCGGCGCGACTGTAATCGCCACTGCTGGAGACGAACCGAAGCTGGACAAATCGCGCGAACTAGGCGCCGATCACACTATCAATCATTACAAGCAGAAAATTGCCGAGGAGGTCCGTCGCATTACGTCCAAAGCAGGCGTCGACATTGTCTTTGAGCATGTCGGCACTGCCACTTGGGAGGACAGCGTTCGCTCGCTTCGCCCGGGCGGAACCCTGGTCACCTGCGGCGCGACCACCGGGCCTGAGGCGAAGTTTGATATTCGCGTGCTGTTCAGTCGACAGCTTTCGTTCCTCGGTTCCTATATGGGAACGATGGGTGATCTCCACGAAGTTCTGAAGCACGTTTTCCGCGGCAAACTTAAGCCAGTTGTCGATCGTGTCTTCCCGCTGAGCGAAGCTCGATCCGCCCACGATCGTCTCGAAAAAAGCGAGCAGTTTGGAAAGATCGTGCTGAATCCATGAGTCCGGAGCAGGGAACACCGGCAGCCGATCCCAGCCTGCGTCGCGCGGCGAAATGGATTGCGCTCATCCTCTTCGTCCTTTACTGCGCAGACCTGGCGTGGAAGCTCGCGCACTGGAGTCAATATGCCGCCGGTCTTGCACCATGGCAGCTTGGGACAGCATTAACTCTGCGACTGGTGTTTATGGCGTTCCTGCTGTGGATGTTCTTCCGGGCAAGGAGAGCTGGTTGAATTCTGTTCTTAGAAGGTCGTCCGGACGGCAGACCGCTTAGCAGCCATCGCCGTGGAGTTACGAATCACAAGATTCGTATTCATCTCATACTGAGTCCCATTTGGGGAGGGCTCCCGCTTTTCGACATCTTTCATCAGAGCTTCAAAGGCGATCTTCGCAAGCTCCTGCTGCGACATTTGCACGGTGGTAAGCGGTGGGATGACGAACTGCGCCAGCCGAATATCATCGAAGCCAATCACCGATAAGTCGCGAGGAATTACGATCCCACGCTGATATGCTTCCCGCATCACGCCAATAGCCGTCATGTCGTTCGAGCAGAGCACGGCCGTGGGCACCGTTCGCTTTTGGGAAAGCTCATGGAATGCCTTCATGCCGCCTTCCACTGTGTGGTCTCCGACGACGATCGAAGATGGCTCGAGACCAATTTCATTCATCGATTCCTCGAAAGCCGCGCGTCGTGCACAGGCCGACTTCAAGTACGGAGGGCCGGCCACAAATGCAACCCGAGTGTGTTTGAGAGCCGCTAGATGTTGCACAGCCTGCCGAATGCCATTTTTGTAATTGATAGTGATATTGCTAACGCGCGGAAGCTTCGGTCCTACGTCTACAAAGACGAGCGGAACTTTACGGTAGTGTAGATCGTTAATGAGGGAATCTTCCATGCCGAAGGTGAGGATGGCCACACCGTCCACGCGCCGCTCGATCATGCGGCGCACGGACAACTCCATTCTCTTCGAGTCATAGATGGTGGAGGTCAGCAGGATTTCGTAGTTGTGCTGGACCGCCAGGTTCTCGAAGGTCTGGACTATTTCGGGAAAAAATGGGTTAGTAATTTCCGAAACGATCAACCCGAACACCCGGCTTCGGCCGGAGACCAGGGAACGCGCAGCGGAGTTCGGATAGTAGCCGAGTTCCTCGACTACCTTCCATACTCTCTTGGCAAGCTGAGGATCAACGGTTGGTACACGGTTAATGGTGCGCGATACCGTGGCAGTGGAAACCTTAGCCCGGCTGGCGATGTGCCTGATGTCCATGAATCGGCAGAGAAAACGTATTCTCACGGAATCCTACCACGTGAGCGCGGTCTCCCTCGGTCGGCCACAGGGACTCAAGGCTTCGTTGCAACTGAAATCGGCAAACATAATCCAGAGGGATCTTCGCCGCGGATGATCAAGACCGGGGCGGTTGGCGATCCAAACGCGCGCCGCTCGACCCACTCGGCACTGCGGTTTAATCTCTAAAAGGGACAATGGCATCGCTTCCACAAAAATTCGGACGATACCAGATCGTGCGCGAAATCGGGCACGGAGCGATGGGCGTGGTGTACGAAGCGCTCGATCCAACCATCGGCAGGAAGATCGCCCTGAAAGCCATTCGTTTCGATGGCATCGGCACCACCGCGGATGAGGCAGCCCGCCGATTCAAGAATGAGGCGCGAGCAGCCGGCGGATTGAATCATCCGAACATTGTCACCGTCTATGACGCCGGCGAGGACAGCGGTCTTCTCTATCTCGCGATGGAATTCATCGAGGGCTCCACGCTGGAAGCTTTGATACGCGAACAGCGCACCATTGCAACGGCGCAGACGATCGACATCATCCGTCAAGTCTGTGCCGGTTTGGATTTCGCACACGCGAAGGGCATCATTCATCGCGATGTCAAACCGGGAAACATCATGCTCGCAAGCAACGGACTGGCGAAGATCACCGACTTTGGCATCGCTCGCGCCGGCGAGGCGATGACCATTACGGGACAGGTAGTAGGCACGCCCAACTACATGTCTCCGGAGCAGGTGCTGGGCAAGCCGCTCGATGGCCGCAGTGATCTGTTCAGCGTTGGCGTGATCCTCTACGAAATGGTTACAGGAGAACGTCCGTTCGAAGGCCAGAGCATCACCACGATCATGTACAAAATCGTGCATGAAACGCCGATCCCGCCGCGCAAGCTCGATTCCACCATTCACCCCGGCCTGAGTGCGGTAATTGAGAAGGCACTGTCAAAATCTGCCGACGACCGATTCCCAAATGGGGAAGCTCTGGTTCGCGCGCTGCAGGATTACAAAACGGCAAGCCTGTCGAACGTCAATACTTTGGGACAGCCTACCGGAGATTTTCCCGGACTCGTCGACGCAAACGCGACTTACGATGCTCGGCCACAGCCAGGCCAGTCGACACCGTATCCACCTGTTCCCAGCGGATCACCGGCTCAGCAATCGCGATCGACTTACGTTCCACCTCCACCACCGGCGCAGGGGCCGCAGCCGCGACATCGATGGGACCTTTCGCCGAAATGGCGGCGTCGTGTATGGATTTTGTTTGTGCTAGCGGCAATCGCGATCTACTCTCGCGTTAAGCACGATTCTTCGAAGTCGCAGAATGATCAAAAAGACAGTGGAACTCCGGCAGCCACGGTTGCAGCTCCGCCTGCGCCGACTCCGCCCAGTTCCAATTCGGAAACGCAGCCGGGTCCACAGCAATCGAGTCCTTCGCTCGTCAAACATGAGAATGCCAGCGCGAATTCGGCTACCGCGGTGATGAAGCTCAACAGCAACCCGCCGGCGGCCGAAGTCGATCTCGATGGAAAGCCGACTGGCAAGCGTACCCCGACCGAACTGCAGATCGGCCGCGGACGGCACCGCGTGACTATCCGCATGCCCGGCTTTCAGACCTCGAGCGTGACCGTGAAGGTCGCAGGTGGAGAGGAATTCGAGTACTCACCTGACCTGACGGTTGCGATGCCAAATGTCCCAAAGATCAACATGCCCGATTTGTCGAAGCTGCAGGAATTGTCCAGAGATCAAGCCCTGCAGGGGCAGTTTTGGCAGAAGTGGGCAGGACGCCGGGTTGGTCCAGGTCCAAAGCTGGTCATAAACAGTAAGCCTCCGGGCGCAAGTATCTTCATCGACGGAAAAGACAGCGGCCAAAGCTCACCGGCGGTGATTCCTCTCAAACCTGGCAAACATCACGTCAAGCTGGAGCTTGACGGTTTCGATGCGGCTGAGACCGACGTGACTGTCCCGCAGAATAAGGCAGCGATCCTGAATCCCATTTTGAAACCATCGGGAACAGATCAGTAGACTCCTCTTAACACGACGAATCTCGCGCTGTGTATGCAGGCAAAGATTACGCGCTCTGGCGGTCCGCAAGGTCCGAATCCGATGTGATGTCCAGCCACTCTCGCGCTTCTTCCATAGTCCGGAAGACCTGGATGTTGCTCTCATCGTCGAGGATGGACTGATACATGCGGCTGGTGCCGTACATCAGCTCGCTCCCCGCGACGATCGCTCGCCGTGCGGCAGGAGAGAAAGGATCGATTGTCTGTGCCAATTCGACCATTTCGCGAAAGCTGAGATCTGATTCCGTAACGCCGCGAACGTCCACAAGCTCGCAAAACGACGAATGGAAGCGCGGGTCAGACTGCAGAGCTACGGCCTGAGCGACCAGTTGCCGAAAACTGAGAGCTCCGGCCATAGCGGTGAACACGATGCGACGATTCCCGTCGATCTTGTACGTGATGCTCATGACCACTCGGCAGCGAGAACGCTTCAGCCGTTCCTCAGCCTCACGCTACACGCATGCAAGCAGCACTAACATCACACAGAAGTGGAGTGGCAACAATTACGCTGCGCGGCCCACGACGTGAGAATGGACGTCGCAGATAGCGCGAATCATAGCGGCCTCCGCGTTGGTGCGGAACATGTTCCGCGGATAGGCGCAGTGCAGGTGAAATTCACGATCGTAGAGCAGGTCGTTCCAGAGGCTCTCAAGCTGCAGGGCAGCAATACGGTTTCCCTGTTCCCAGAGGACTGCGACCATTTCCCCGAAAACAGTGATTCCTCGTTGAGCATTCCATGCCGACTGTCGAGCGCGCGCGACCACATTCCCTAAGACCGAAAAGAACCGCTCGCGATCGGGAAACCCATCGACCATGAACGTCGCCAGCAGCTCGTTAGCATCCTCAAGGACCAACCGTCCCTGCTGTTCCAGGATCGAGGTTTCTACCTCATTCATTGCCAGCGCGGACTTAAGCTGCTGGCGATGCTGTTCCGTGGCTACGACGATAACGGAATTCCCTACGTCAATCGCAGGCACAATGATCGAGCGCAGTCGCTGAATCAGCGCCTCATCGTGCTCGTAGAAGTGCACGGAGTGGATCACCGAAGATGTCGCGCTAACGACCACAAATACACCTCGCCCTTTGACGGTTAAGATTATACGATGTCGAACCTGCTACTTTGGTTGTAGAAGGCCTTCCTGCGAAGCCGCCCGGGTACGACCAGCAACATTTCGGTTCGACCTCACCGCTACCCTGCGTACTAACCTTAGCTCCTATAAGAAACTTGGTCCCCACAATGGGCTCCTCGGACTCTGAGGCCATGCGGTTTGGCCGAGGCACTGGCTGGCATGGGTTCCCGCGAAGGACCCCGATCCGACCGAGGTCTACGGCAAAACGCCCCCCTGGGCGTCTACATGGCGGCTGCCGTTCGGTTCGAGAGATCAGCCCATTGTGGCCTGCCCTGTGCCAGAGGCGAGGTTTCGTTGCGCACTCTGGCGTACCCAGATCGAGCATTTCACTGATATGCTGTCGCGATACATTCCCCCACAACCAGGCCTGCATGCAACAGACGTTGCTCTGTATCGACGATGAGCCCTCGATCTGCGCTCTGCACAAGCTGCTCTTTGAGGTGAACGGATATCGTGTGCTTGTCGCCAACAGCGGCCCCGAAGGTCTGCGCCTGCTCGAAGGCGATCACATCGACCTGGTCGTCCTCGATTACCGAATGCCGGAGATGACCGGAGACAAAGTTGCAGCGCTCATCCGCAGCCAGCATCCCGGAATTCCGATCCTCATGGAATCCGCCTACACCGATCTTCCCCAAGAGGTACTGAAGAACGTCGATGCCTACCTTGTTAAAGGCGATGCGACCGAAAAGCTGATCGCGCAAGTAAAGGCGTTGCTGAAGAAGAGAACCAATGGGAATACGCGATAGTTACTAAACAGTAAACAATACCCAATAGGCTGGACAAGCACAGGAGGACGCAGCTCGCTTATTGCCTATCGCCTATTGCTTATCGCCACCTCCTATTCTGCGGAATCACCTCTTTGCTGCACCCAAGTGTCTTGTGTTGTTTCCACCTGAGTAGCTGTCGGCAAATGAAACCGGCTTCAGCTCGCCGACCAGAAACACCCAGGCAAATCCGCCCACCAGCATCACCGCCGCCGTCGTTGCCAGCGTGACGGCAAAGTTTCCCGTCCGGTCGAGCAGAAAGCCGGTAATCGCCGGCGCAAGAATGCCGGCGAAGTTGGCAACGCAATTCTGCAGTCCGCTCCACTTTCCCGAAGCTTCGTGCCCGCCAAGGTCCTGCGGAAATGCAAAGATTCCCGTAGCTGCAATGCCCCACGCGGCGAAGGTGAAGACGATGCAGACCATGAACCAATTCGAACCGGCCAGCATCCAGCACAGCAATCCGATCGCGGCCAATGTGTGGCCGACAATCATCGCCGTCTTGCGTGCGCGCGTAATCGTCTGCCCACGGCGCACGGCGCGATCGGTAAGCGCGCCGGTGATCACCGTGAACGTCGATTCGACGCAATAGAAGAGCGCCGCCAGCTTTCCCATTGTGGGAAGCGAGAACTGCTTCTCCCGCACCAGGTAGAACGGCATCCAGGTCAGCACGAAGTAAGCCAGGTAGTTGATGCAGAAGTGCCCAATCGCTCCGCCCCAAAACGACCGGAGCCGAAGAATCTCCCATATCGGCGGACCGGAACTCCCGCGTACCGTCTTCGGAGGCGCCGAGCACGGCATCGAAATCATCCACGGAATCAGCCACGCCAGCGTAACTACGCCAAGCACAATAAAAAACGGACGCCATCCGAAACGCGCAATCAAAGTTCCGCCGAGCAGAACCCCGATTGCCGGTCCCAAAGCGGTGCCGGTCATGGTGGCAGCATTCGCCAGTCCCCGCCGATCGTTGGGCAAGTCGCGCGCCAGGATCGTCCCAAAGCAAGGCCATGGCGTCGACTCTCCGATGCCGAGCAGCACGCGCATGAGCAGCAGCATGGTGAAGCCATGCACGAGTCCGGTCAGCGAAGTCGCGAGCGACCAGAGGGCAAAGCCTCCGGCAAGAATCCATCCCGGATGAAAGCGGTCCGAGAGCCATCCCGACACGATCTGAAACGGCGTATACGACCAGAAGAACGCCGAAAGCAAAATCCCAAGTTGGGACGCGCTCAGCCGAAGCTCGTCCTTGATGATCGGCGCCGCGATCGACAAATTTCCGCGATCGACGTAGCAAATGATCATCGAGAGCGTCAGCATCAGGATGAGCACCGAATGCTTCTGCGGTGTTCGAACCTGCGCGACCGGCGCGGTAGTCATGGCCACCTAAGATACTCCACATCAGCAACCCGCCGCCCAAGCGTTCGACCTTACTGTGCTTCGCCATCGTCCTCATTTCGCTTCCAGGTTCCGCCCCCAACGCTTTGTCATCCTGAGTCCGCCTCAAGCGGACGAAGGATCTCCCGCGATCGCCTCAGACTAGAAATGCGCTGTCGAGGCTCTTCGGCCCAGCTCTGGCCTTTCGCAGGAACGCAACGCTGAACGCATCAACATTTTTTCCCCGCCACTGCTGAAATCGTGAGAGCGTTTCGGCATCAACTGCTTTCGATCCAGGAACATGGCGGAAATATCAAACGCAAGCAATGGCAACTCTCAACCCTGAAATTTCCTCAGCGTTACCCATCGGTTTATGGGTTGAAGTCAGTGCCATCATGCGTAGAAGACGGGTATGATTGTCGTTTCCAGCAGTTGAAACATCTGCGATTATCAATTTAGCCATCATTTCTAGAAACTCTATAAGTCAGTACCGTTCGTGGTAGCCCATGGGTTCGAGGTGCCTCCTACCTCCACCCATCCCGGCTAGTCGAGACGGTACTGACGACGATCAGCAGCTCACAACCCATTCATACTCAATCTATCTCTATCAGATTGAGTTACATCCGGAACTCTTAGCCTCGAATAGCGGCTTGGCGTTAACCCTGAATTATCCACAGCGTTAACGCCAGTCTCAGTGGGGTTAACCGCATTGAGACAAGTCAAAAGGCTGGAGCACCACGAGTCGAGCCAGGGAGATATCCCACAGTGAAAACTCTGCAAATCACACTTACACACTCTATCTACTCCATATATCTGTGCTATCCCGAAAACGGGCGAAAGTCAAGCGAAAAGTTTTGGGTCCTTTACGCTCGCTCGCTATCTTCGTAATGGCATGAACGCGGCTTACTTGGTGCGTCGACCATATGCAATTCCGAGCAGCTTTTATTCCCGCTCTGGCGCGCGAATCGGGCTCTTGTTCTCTATCGTAAGTGCCGATGACGAGCCGATCGAACAATTCCGCAAAGGCGCGAGCAGAAATGATGCGGGTATTTCGATGTCGAGTCAGGCTCAAACAGGCCGCTCTTGTCGCCGGTGACTAAATAGTCCGCTTTGCCGGCCTCGCAGAGCGCAAGAAGGAAATCATCTTCGGGATCAGGAGAGCGCTTCACCTCGGGGCAAAGAGGTGATTATTTCTGTCAATTCCTTGAGTTGATTCAACAGAATGGGGAGCCAAGCCGTGGTGTCCCGCCCAGTTTTTCCCATTGTGATACACGGCCCTACATTTATAGACTCGGGAGCAAGCGCCCGCCTTCCAGCGCTCCAGCTAAGTTCCTACGACCAAAGCGTAGCCTCGAGCCAGGTACATACTCCTGTTGCATTTTTTCCTTTCCGTCTTTCCCCTACATTTAGTCCTTGTGCTCGGAGGAGCTAGTCCTTTAGTCACTGCCGGCTTGGGCCTTCGTAACGAAGGACTGGGAGCGGGCTGCCGTACGATTTGCTCAACTTGAGGTACTGCGATGTATACACAGACAGAGCTTATGGCCTTACCGCAGAAAGCGGTAATGGCTTTACGGCGGCACAGTCTCCGGATCATGGGGATATTTGTGCTAGTGGCAGTAGTGCTCGCATGTTGGACATTCGTAGCGCGGAAGAATGACAACTCCCTCTCTTCCCAATTTCGCCCCTCCGCGCAACAAGCTTTTCGCGCAATTAACAATTGCGAAAACTACAAATTGAAACGCGGCGACTCCTATCAAGTGCGCGAGCTGGAGGCAGAGAAAGCCCTAGCCGTGGCGGGCGCCCTCGCCAGCACCCAAGCAGATCGGCTAGCGGCAATGGCTCTTTCCGATTACCTGCATGATGTGAAGGTAGTCCACCTGGCGTGGCTCAACCGTGATCGCAAGAGCGGCAAACATGGTTACGCGGAATCCAGCCGCGACTTACGGACAGCAAAACAAAAAGTGCACACCCTCATCTCAAATAGCTGAAGAGACGCATCTACAAACCTCCACGAAGAGCACATCAGTGACAGCCGGGTGCCCCGTCCTCGCGCGATGTTTGCGCGAGGACGGGATTCCACGAACGTTGAGTCGCAATTTCTTCTTGCGTTACCAGATCAAAGACAAACCCAAAGTGGGAATCCTCACCTTGTTTGTTACGCACTTGGCTGAGATCGGAGGGAGTGGGACCCCCACTGGTAGGACCACAGAAAAAACTCCGAATCCATGCGGGAATGTGTGGCGCGGCACGGCTCTCTTTGTTGATTTCAGACGAGACGTTCCTGATTGGGGAAATTCGATGAGAACACGCTACGCTTGCCTCGCTTGTTTTGGTTGAGCAAGCAATCGTTGG
>Ga0075426_10003578_pt1 | contig 11127 bp, 9 predicted proteins | sample SoiMethybrSBSTD5_FD_75304 | JGI IMG/M metagenome (GOLD analysis project Ga0075426, IMG submission 75304) | Bulk soil microbial communities from a Populus tree surrounding site in Tennessee, USA - Soil MetaG P. TD hybrid SBSTD5 | ecosystem: Environmental > Terrestrial > Soil > Tree plantation...
TAACGAAGAAATCAGCCAACGAACGAGGGAGGTGATGGCAAGATGCCAAGGTACGGTAAGAAGGCCGGTGACAAGGTTGAGAAGGCGATGCACGAGCGGAAGCACGGCACGTTGAAGAGCGGCCGCTCGGGCAAGAAGGTGACCAGCAAGAAACAAGCGATCGCAATTGGACTCTCGGAGGCCCGCGAGGCTGGTGCGAAGGTACCTAGCAAGAGGGGGTCGAAGAAGGGTTCCAAAAAGGGATCGAAGAAGAGCTCGTCGAAGAAAAGTACTTCCAAAAAGAAATAGTTCTCGGCAATTCTCAGTAGTTCTCAGTAGCTCTCAGTCTTCAAACGCTTCGCCTCAAGAGTCTTTCGTTCCGGCTCTGCCGCCGGATGTGAGGCGAGGCTTTGCCTCGCCGTCAGCGGGGCCAACGAAAGTCCCGGATCAAAGAGAGTCCCGGGTCAAAGAAAGTCCGGCTGTCCCTCACTCGTCTTTCGTTCCGGCTCCGCCGCCGGATGTGAGGCGAGGCTCCGCCTCGCCATCAGCGGGTCAAAGAAAGTCCCGGATCAAAGAGAGTCCCGCGTCAAAGAAAGTCCGGCTGTGCCTCACTCATCTTTCGTTCCGGCTCCGCCGCCGGATGTGAGGCGAGGCTCCGCCTCGCCGTCAGCCGTAAAAGAGACTTTGGGCTTTGCCCCTCGTGCGGCCTTTGGCCCAAGAATGCTCGGGGCGAAGCCCGAACCAAGGGCATAGCCCAACGTCATCACTCAGACGACGGCGAGGCGGAGCCTCACCTCACATCCGGCGGCAGAGCCGAGTACTTCGACACTAAGTTGTCCCAAACAACGACCGGCAAGTTTGTCCCAAACAACGGTCGTCAAGGCTCGGACGCAGTTTCCTCTTTACAGATTCAAACAAGCGTTTTAAATTCTCGTTTGAATGCCAGCTCAGAACGTGGCCAGCGAGCAGACACGCACCCGCTTGATCGACGCGGCGGGCGAAATGTTTGCGGAACTCGGTTTTCACCACACCACCGTCAGACAGATCTGCCAACGCGCGGGCGCCAATATCGCCGCTGTCAATTATCACTTCCGTGATAAAACCGGGCTGTACACCGAAGTCGTGCGCCAATCGATGCGCGCGGCGAAGCTCGACGCAGTGCGCGCCGCCTTCGATCAAAACCTGCCGCCCGAACAGATCCTGCGCGCCGTGATCAAAACCCGGCTTGAAAGCCTGCGCAGCCTCGACCTCGGCGACTGGCACTTCCGCATCTTCGCCCACGAACTGGCCAAACCAACTCCCGCGATGAACATCGTCGTCAACGAAGCGATCCGCCCACTCTACACACGCATGTGCTCTTTAATCGGTCGCATGCTGGGCCTGTCGCCCGAACACGAAAAGACACGCCTCTGCGCGCACAGCATCATCGGCCAGATTCTTTTTTATGCGTTTACTGGACCAGTGATCAGCCGGCTCGCTCCTGAAATGAAGATGACCGCGAAGCAGATCGATCTCGTCGCCGAGCACATCGCCGAGTTTTCCCTGGCCTATCTGGGCCAGGCCAACCCCAAACGTCGCTCGAGCAAGAAAAAAGTGGACGGTAAAAAGAGATGACTCAAGATCCCAAACCAAGGCCGGTTCGCTCACGTGTGCGCCGTTACCTTCCCGGCGTCCTATTCCTCGTCGTGCTCGGCGTCGTCGTCTATCTGATCTGGCGACTGTTCTTCGCGAGCACTGCCGGTCCGGAAAACGTGATCACGTTGAGCGGGCGGATCGAAGGTGATCCGTCAGCCGTGGCCGCAAAGCTGAGCGGGCGAATAAGCGAAGTGCGCGTGCGTGAAGGCGACACGGTCAACGCAGGCGATGTGATCGCAGTGCTCGACGACGAACAGATCCGCGCGCGTGAGAACCAGGCACAAGCAGCGGTCGCCGATGCGGAAGCGAAAGCCGAAGCTGCGCACGCGCAAATCGCCGTGCTTGAGGAGCAACTGCACCAGAGTGAACTACTCACCGCGCAAGCACGCACGGACGCGCAGGGACGAGTAAGCCAGGCCGAAAGCGAAGTCGTCGCCGCGGAGGCGGAACTCGCGCGGCAGGAAGCGGCTAATCGCCTCGCCACCTTCGATCGCGAAGCGTATACACGACTCGCCGCGACAGGAGCGGTGCCCGAACGCAGAGGCAAAGAGGCCGTTTCCACCGCCGAGCAACAGAGCGCCGCAGTCGCCGCGGCGCGCCGCCGAGTTGATTCCGCTCGCGGCGCACTGTTGATAGCGAAAGCGAGCCTGGCGAATCCCGGCATCCGCGCGAGCCAGGCCGGCGCAAATCGAAAACAGATTGCGCAGCAGCAAAAGGAAGTCGCCAGCGCGAACGCGAAGATCGAACAGGCTCGCGCGCAGTTGGCCGAAGCACAGGCGAACCGCCAGGACCTGAATATCACTGCCCCATTCAACGGCACTGTGCAAACGCGAACCGCTGAGCCCGGTGAAGTCGTCGCGGCCGGGACCGCGATCGTCACGCTGCTCGATCTGAATAAGGTTTATCTGCGCGGGTTTGTTCCCGAAGGCGAGATTGGCAAAATCAAATTGGACCAGCCGGCGCGCGTCTATCTCGACTCAAATCCGAATCAACCACTCGAAGCGACAGTTTCGCGCATCGATCCGGAAGCGACGTTCACACCCGAGAATACTTACTTCCGCGATGAGCGTGTGAAACAAGTCGTCGGTCTCAAACTGCAACTCAAGAGCGGCATCGGTTACGCCAAGCCCGGCATGCCGGCTGACGGTGAGATTCTGGTCCAGGGAAACACCTGGCCCATAAATACGCGACACAAATAGTCCGTCTATGTGTCTCTGTCTCTGCGTTGAATTAACCACAGAGACACCGAGGCACAGAGAAGAAGTAGAAAGACATGCAGGAGCCCAAACACTCGCCGCCGGCGATTCTCGTCAAGGATCTCCAGAAGAACTACGGCGCCACACGCGCGGTGCGCGGCATCAGCTTCAGCGTAAACAAGGGTCAGATCTTCGGCATGATCGGTCCAGACGGCGCCGGCAAAACGACCACTTTTCAGATTCTTGCGGGCGTGATGGAAGCAACGAGCGGCGTGGCGCAGATCTTTGGTCAGCCCGCGCGCGCGATGCGTTCGCAAACTGGTTACCTCACCCAAACGTTCAGTCTTTATCCCGATCTCAGCGTCAACGAGAACATCCGCTACATCGGCGACCTGCGCCGTGTACCGCGAGAGAAGATCGCCGAACGCGGCCGTCGTTATCTCGAAATGTTTGACATGGATCGCTTCACGGATCGGCTCGCCGGACAACTGAGCGGCGGCATGAAACAGAAGCTGGCGCTCGCGTGCGCGCTTGTGCCGGAGCCGCGTGTCTTATTGCTCGACGAACCGACGACCGGCGTCGATCCCGTGTCGCGTCGCGAGTTCTGGGATGCGCTGGCGCATCTCTCCGCGGACGGTCTGACGATTCTCGTCGCAACGCCTTACCTCGATGAAGCGGAGCGCTGTCACACCGTCGCACTGACACACGAAGGCCAGATCCACTTGATTGGACCACCCGCTGAGTTGCGCAAAACACTTAACGCGAAACGGCTCGAACTCACGACTGCGAAAATAAGCGAGGCCGAACGAGTCGTGACGCAACTGAGCGGGCCGGAACAGGAAATCCTCGACGTGCAGCGCTTCGGTGACCGGCTCGATCTGCTGGCGCACGAGCCGGAACACGCGAAACAGATCGTCGAGCAACAACTCCACCAGGCTGACATTCCGTTTGAAGAGATCCGCGTTGACGAGCCGACGCTTGAAAACACGTTCGTCGCCACGCTGCGAAACCTCGGCCAGGAACCGCACGCGACGCCTTTTCCGCGACGGCACGATCATTCGCACCTGCGCGGCCAGACTGCGATCGGCGCGCACAAGCTCAGCAAGACGTTTGGCTCATTCACGGCTGTCAACGACGTCAGCCTCGAAATCAAGTACGGCGAAGTCTATGGCCTGCTCGGCGCCAACGGAGCCGGCAAGACCACGACGATCAAAATGCTTTGCGGCCTGCTCGAACCGACCGCAGGACAGATTCAACTGGCGGGAGAAAGCGGCAGCTTCAGGTCCGCGGATGTGCGGATGCGCATCGGTTACATGTCGCAGAAGTTTTCCCTCTACAACGATCTTTCGATCAAAGAGAACCTCAACTTCTTCGCGGGTGTCTACGGCGTGCCTGAAGAAGAGCGCGAAGAGAAGCTGCGTTGGGTGCTGTCGTTTTCCGGTCTCGAGGGACGCGAGAACCAGCTTACGGGCAGCTTGCCTGGCGGCTGGAAACAACGAGTCGCTTTCGGCGCCGCAATCATGCACGAACCTTCCGTGTTGTTTCTCGACGAACCGACTTCCGGCGTCGATCCACTCGCGCGCCGCGCCTTCTGGTCCATGATCAACCAGCTCGCGGATGCGGGTTCGGCGATCCTCGTCACCACTCACTATCTCGAAGAATCAGAGCAATGTAACCGTCTCGGAATGATGGTCGCCGGAGAACTCGTCGCTGAGGGCCGGCCGGGTCAGGTCAAAGCCGAGCAGAAGGATCGTCTGTTTGAGTTTGTAGTGGATCAGCCGCAGCGTGCGAGCGATCTGTTGAAGCAGGAAATGGAGGGTTGGCGCGTTTCGCTGTTTGGCGATCGGCTGCACGTGATCACGAGCGAAGAAAACCAGGCGCAGCGGATCGCGGAGAAGCTGCGCGCCGCAGGAATCAACGTGCTGAGCGTGCGCGAGTCGCGCTTCTCGATGGAAGACGTCTTTATCAGCACCGTGGCCCGGGCCCAGAAGCGTCCAGTGTCATGAAGTCAGTACCACCACGCGGTAGCGGCTGGGTCTTCTGACTCTTAGGCGGTTGCGATCGACGAGCACCCGGCCGCTACCGCGTGCCGGCACTGACTTCATGACCCGAGGGCAACTGCACTCGGCGGACTTAAGAACGGCGGTTTCGTAATGCGAAGAATAATTGCTCAAACTCGGAAGGAGCTGACTCAGATCGTGCGCGATTGGCGCACGTTGCTGCTCGCTCTGATCCTGCCGCTGATTCTATTGATGCTGCTCGGCAACGCGATCTCGCTTTCAGTTACGGACATGCCGATGGTGGTCCAGGATCTCGACGACTCGCCGTCTTCGCACGAGCTGATCGACGCCTTTCGCGCCTCATTGACACTGCGAGTCGTTCAATGGCCCACGAATAAACAACCGGACGAGGCGTTAACTTCCAGTGTGGCGCGAGCGGCGTTAATCATTCCGGCGCACTTCGAACAAAACCTGAAGCGCGGCGTCGACGCGCCCGTGCAGCTCATTGTCGACGCCTCGGACGCAAACACCGCCAGGCTGACAGCGGGCGACGCGAGCCAGATCATCGCCGCGCACAACCGCGTCACGAACCCAAACGCCCCTCAGCAACCAATTCGCGCAGCGATTCGTCTCTGGTACAACCCCGGTCGTTCTTCGAAGAAGTTTTATGGTCCAGGCATCTTCGTCCTCGCGCTCTCGATCTTTCCACCGTTACTCGCGGCATTGGCGATGGCCAAAGAAGAAGATCAAAAGACAATTCTTCAGGTCTACGTTTCGAACATTCCCGCGTCGGAGTTTCTGCTCGGCAAAGTTCTCGCGTTCATGACCGTCGCGCTCGCGGAGACGATCGTGATGCTCGTTTTGCTGTTCACCTATTTCGGTTTGAGCTTCGTGGGTGATCCGACGCCGTTTGTCGTCGCGACAATTCTTTACGCGTTCTGTGTCGCGTCGTTCGGCACGATGGTCGGCGCGACGATTTCCAACCAGGCGGCAGCAATGCAAGCCGTCGCACTCGGCGGTTTCCTGTTTGTGTTCCTCCTTTCCGGTTTGCTTTATCCGATTGAAAACATCCCAGCGTCGATTCGCTGGCTGTCGCATCTGGTTTGGGGCCGCTACTACATCGAGATCGTGCGCGATGCGTTTCTGCAAGGAGGCGGCTGGCCGGCGGTTTGGTTCAAGACGCTGATCATCGGCGTGATCGGCATGGTGTTTTATTTTCTGGCGTGGCTCAACAAACGCCGCATGCAACTGAAGGCGTAACGATGATCCACCGTATATTCAAGAAATTCGCCGGCTCGCGCGTTAGCGCACTCTTTCGCAAGGAGTTGAACCAGATCCGCCGCGATCGACGCCTCGCGATGTCGCTGATCCTGCCGCCGGTGCTGCAACTCACGCTCTTCGGTTTTGCGCTGAGCGCGAAGGTCGAAAACATCCAGCTCGGAATCGTTGACGAAAGCCAGACGAAAGAGAGTCGCGATCTGATCGCCGTTCTTACCGAAAGCAAGAGTTTCGAATCGGCAGGTCACTTCTTCTCAGTCGATCGCTTGAGCGACGCGATCAGCCGCGGAACGGTGGTGGCCGGTGTGGTGATTCCGACCGACTTCGCGCGCGATCTCCAACGCGGCCGGCAGACGACTGTACAGTTCTTACTGAATGCAACGAATGCCAACTCCGCGGCGATCAGTCAGGGCTACGCACAAGCCGTAATTCAAAGCTACAACGCACGCCTGCAAACGGAAGGCGTTCAACCAACGTTTCGCTCAACAGCAGCGCCGGGCCAACAACGTAACGGACAAGTGTCGTTGCATCCCGCTTTTCTCTACAACCCCGGACTGAAAGATTCATGGTTCATCACGACCGGCGTGTTGGGACTGTTGCTGATACTCAATAGCTCGATTGTCGCTTCGGGCGCGATGGTGAAGGAACGAGAAGCGGGAACGATCGAACAGTTGCTGATGTCGCCGGCGGGAACCACCGAGATTATCGTGGCGAAGATCGCGCCGCTGTTCCTGCTTCTATCGTTCATGATGTTTCTCGCGATCTTCATGATCAAGACCGTCTTCGGCGTGCCGTTTCATGGCGGACTCCTGCCAGTGATCGCGGGTGGCGCACTGTGCGTACTCGCCGGTATCGGGATCGGCACGGCAGTCGCGACGTTCAGCAGATCGGCGCAGCAGGCGTTGCTCACCGGTTTCTTCATCAATCCGCCGATGGTTTCGCTGTCGGGCGCGCTCAATCCGGTGGAGGCGATGCCCAAATGGTTACAGCCGCTCGTCGTGATTAATCCGATTCATCACTTCGGCGTCATCGCGCGCGGCAGCATGCTCAAAGGGAGTGGTCTCGACACGTTGTGGCCCAACTTCCTCGCGCTGTCGATCATCACGCTGGTGCTGCTGTCGCTGAGTGTCTGGCGTTTTCGCAAACAACTGAGCTGAACTTGAACTGAGTTAAGGGAGGTAAACCTATCGTGGCACGGATCGTCCTGGTTCTCTTTTTGTTATTTGCGCCGGCGAGCTTTGCGCAAACACCATCGAGCGGTGCTCAAGCGCCGCCGTCGCAGGCCGCGCAACTGCCGCTCTCCGGTCGCAACCCACAAGGCGGATCAGTCACTGCCACACAGACCGCGATTCCGGGCACCACGAACAGCGTTAACACCATAAATCCAACGGTTCAGGTGCAAGGACCATTCGCCGGCAGCACGTCGAGCGTTCCGAAGCTTCCCTTCTCCGGACGGCTCTCACTGCGTGAGGCAGTTGATCGCGCGCTCGAGTTCAATCTCGGCGCCGTGGGGTTGTCGCAAAGTGTGCGGCAGGCGCGCGGTCAGTCGAAGATCGCGCGCAGTGCGTTGCTGCCAAACCTAAACGCGAGTTTGAGTGAAACTGTGCAACAGACAAACCTGCAAGCGCTCGGCGTGCATTTCGATCTGCCGATACCGGGCTTTTCACCGCCGACGATTGTGGGGCCGTTTAACTACTTCGATCTGCGCGCGAGTCTGACGCAGACAGTTTGGGATCTGACGGCGCGAAACAATTATCGGGCGACGAAGGAGCTGGTGCGCGCCAATGAACTGTCGGTCGACGATGCACGCGATCTGATCGTACTCGCTGTTGGCGGTACTTATCTGCAAGTGATCGCGGCGAAGGCGAGAATCGACGCCGCTCGCGCACAGCTCACAACCGCGGAAGCGTTGTTTAAACAGGCTTCCGAACAACGTGCCGCCGGTGTCGTCGCACAAATCGACCTGAACCGCAGCCAGATCCAATTGCTGACGCAACAGCAGCGGCTCGTTTCGTTGGAAAACGATTATTCGAAGCTGAAGATCGCGCTCGCGCGTCTCGCCGGTTTGCCGGCGAACGAACAGTATGAAATTTCCGACACGGTTCCGTTTTCCGACGCGCCGCCGCTGAGTTTGGCGGACGCGTTGCAGCAGGCGTTTGTCCAGCGGGCGGATCTGAAAGCGGCCGAGGCGCAGGTCGAGGCGGCCGAACGCGTGCATTCGGCGGCGAAGGCTGAACGCCTTCCGTCCTTCGGTGTTCGCGCGGATTACGGCGTTATCGGCACCAACCCATCGCAGGCGCACGGAACGTTCTCCGTGATGGGCACGGTGCGTGTTCCGATCTGGCAAGGCGGCAGAACAAAGGGCGAAACGGAAGTTGCTGACGCCGCCCTGAACCAGCGTCGCGCTGAGCTCGAAGATCTCAAGGGTCGCGTCGAGAGCGAAGTGCGAAATGCGTATTTCGATCTACAGGCGGCGGCCAGTCAGGTCGAGGTGGCGCGTAAGAATATTCAAGTGACGACCCAGAACCTTGAGCTGACGCGACAGAAGTTTGACGCGGGTGTCAGCGACAATGTTGAGGTCGTACAGTCGCAGGAGGCGTTGTCGACGGCGAACACGGATTACATCAATAGTGTGTTTGCGCACAACCTGGCGAAGTTGAGTTTGGCCCGCGCGATCGGGCGCGCGTCGGAAGCGTTGCCGCGGTTCTTGAAACTGCAGTGATCATCTTGTTCCCTTTGGCATTTGTTTTGCCAAAGTTTTTGACAGTCAAGAGATCTTGTCTCGAAAGAATTCAACCTTCTTAGAAGGCGAGGCTCTTTGGATACAGGTCAGATGAAACAGCAACAAGGAGGGAACAAGGATGCCGAAAGACAATCAGGAAAATCAGGGTAACAAACAGGGTAGTGGTGGTCGTCAGGGCGGTCAGCAGGGAGGCAAGGAAGCCGGCGGTCGTCAAGGCGAACAGCAGGGCAGTGGCGGGAGTAAGAGCGGTGGTGGCCGGAGCGGCAGTGGTGGCCAGCACGGCTCCAACCGCTAATTACGATCGGTACAAGCAATTCATTCGAAAGGTGAGCCGCACGCGCGGCTCACCTTTCTTGTTGTCGGATTCCCTCTCTGCATTCATCTGTGTTATCTGTGGCAGGTAACCAAGGATTGAACACAGAGGCTGGCACCTTCGTTGCACGAACCACGACGGCGACAGTTGGCGACCCGAAAACATACGACGCCGGAAGGGAGTACTGCCATGAAATCACTCTGGGCGCTCCGCAACATCAGTTGGTTCCAACTGGCGAAACGAGTCTGGAAGGAGATCGAAAAGGACCGCGTCTTCGGACGCGCAGCCGAACTCTCCTACTACTTCCTCCTCGCGCTCTTTCCCATGCTGATCTTTCTGACTTCCGTAATCGGCATCGTACTCGGCTCGGGCACCGGCACACGTCACGCACTCTTCAACTACCTCGCGCGCATCATGCCGCCTTCGGCATTTCAACTGCTCGACACAACGATGTATGAAGTCACCGAATCGAGCGGCGGCGGCAAGCTCTCGTTCGGACTCCTCGCCGCGCTGTGGGCAGCGTCAAACGGCATGACCGCGATCACCGATTCACTCAACGCCGCTTACGACGTTAAAGAAACGCGCCCCTGGTGGAAACAACGGCTCGTCGCCGTCGTGCTGACGATCGCACTCTCAGTTTTGATCATGGCTGCGTTGGTTCTGGTGGTAGCGGGTGGTCACATCGGCGAGGGCGTCGCAAACCATTACGGCTTCGGTCCGGCGTTCGCGCTGGCGTGGAAGATCATTCAGTGGCCGGTGATCCTTGGCGCACTCATGCTGGCGTTCGCGTTGATCTATTACTTTGCGCCCGACCTGCGCGATCAGGCGTGGCAGTGGCTCACGCCGGGTGCGGCTATTGGTGTCGCACTGTGGCTTTTAGTCTCGCTCGGCTTCCGCATCTATCTTCAGTTCTTCGACGCTTACAGTAAGACTTACGGCTCGCTTGGGGCAGTGATCGTTCTGATGCTCTGGCTTTACTTTACCGGTGCAGCGGTCCTGATCGGCGGTGAGATTAATTCGGAGATTGAGAATGCGGCAGCGGAAAAAGGCGCGCCGAAAGCAAAACAGCGTGGCGAGAAATCGCCGGACGAATCTACCGTCCCTCAGAACGGCGCGCGAATCGCAACCCCAGGATGAACATCCTGAAGTTTTCCATCCTTCACCAGGAGCACGCCGTTTACGATCACAAACTTGACGCCAACACTCTCCTTCGCCGGTTCCTGAAACGTTGATCGATCGATAATCGTCTGCGGATCAAAGAGCGTGAGATCCGCATCAGCGCCCACGCGAATACGTCCTTTGTTCTTCATTGCCGGCACGCGACGCTCGAGGCGCTGTGCCGGCATCAACGTCATCTTTGTCAACGCGTCCATCAAACTGAGCGCGTGATCTTCGCGAACATACTTTCCTAACACACGTGAATAAGTGCCGGCCGTGCGTGGATGGCCCTTGCCTCTTTCGAGAATGCCGTCGCTCGCGATCATCGTCAGTGGACTACGTAACGCTTCGAGCACAATCGGCTCAGTCATCGAAAACACTGCCACCATGCCGCCAGTCTCGCGATACTTTTCAAACGTCTCTTTCGTCAACCGTTCGCCAGTCGCAGCCCATTGCAAGTCTTTGTAGTCGATACCAAAAACTTCCTGCCAGCCTTCGTTGAAGATCGCCGACTTGATGTCAGTCATACCGGCGATATACGGATAGCACTCGGTCGTCACGTCCAGGCCGCGCGCCCGCGCCTCAGCGATCATCTGTAAGAGTTTTGGCGTAGCTGGCCCACCGGTGCTGTGGATGTGGACCACTTGCAGCGGCGCACCCGTAATCGCCGCGGCGGAGATCAATTCTTCGAGCGCCTCCACGCTGCTGGCCGGTTCCTTCGCGCCGGCGTTGCGCATGTGTACGTGACAAGACGCGCCGTAACGCGCAGCGACGCGAAACATTTCCAGGATTTCCCAATGCGAAGCCTGGGGCGTGTATTGAATG
>Ga0075426_10003580_pt1 | contig 11124 bp, 10 predicted proteins | sample SoiMethybrSBSTD5_FD_75304 | JGI IMG/M metagenome (GOLD analysis project Ga0075426, IMG submission 75304) | Bulk soil microbial communities from a Populus tree surrounding site in Tennessee, USA - Soil MetaG P. TD hybrid SBSTD5 | ecosystem: Environmental > Terrestrial > Soil > Tree plantation...
CTCATTGAAAGTCTGTGCGAGTGGACTCCTACGCCTTCTTGGCTCTTGCGAACGCTGAAGTCGCCAGGTCTGCGCGCAGTTCCGATACTGAGGATTTTCCAGGCAAACTCATCTGCATGCGGCGGCTGTTTCTCGGTTCGCGCCAGTTGACCTGCGGCAGTATAAGTGAAGCATCCACGCGGTCTCGATACTTCATGGCGATGTTCATCAGCGAGTCAAGCAGGGAATCTGTCAGACGGTGTGGCTGCAAGCCGAGGTCGATAAGCTTAGAATGCTTGGCGTTGTAATAGTGCTGCTCGGCCTCTACGCGGGGGTCGGGGATATGATCGATCTCTACCGTTACTCCAAGCTTTTTTGCGGCGGATTCCACCATTTGGGCCAGATCTAGTACGGAGAATTGTTCGGTGAACTGGTTGTAAACGCGGCACTCGCCTTTGGCTGCGGGATTGTGACAAGCAAGCTCGACACAGCGGACGGTATCCCGGATATCGAGAAATCCCCGCGTCTGGCCGCCCTTGCCATAGACGGTCAGCGGCTGCCCGATGGCCGCCTGCACGCAAAAACGATTGAGGACCGTGCCGAAGACGTCGTCATAATCGAATCTATTGACTAGGGCTTCATCAATCAGCGATTCATCTGTCATCGTTCCGTAAACTACGCCCTGATTCAGATCCGTGGCGCGAATGCCCCAAATCTTGCAGGCAAACATCATATTGTGGCTGTCGTGCACTTTCGAAAGGTGATAAAACGACCCGGGCTGCTTCGGGAAGGGAACCACGTCCTTGCGGCCGTTGTGTTCGATGGCAATGTAGCCTTCTTCAATGTCGATGTTGGGCGTGCCGTACTCGCCCATGGTTCCCAGCTTGATAAGGTGACAATCCGGCTGGAATTCGCGGATGGCGAAAAGCACGTTCAGCGTGCCAACCACGTTATTGACCTGCGTGAAGACTGCGTGCTTGCGGTCAATCATCGAATAGGGAGCGGAGCGTTGCTCCGCGAAATGAACCACCGCTTCCGGCTCGAACGACTTGAAAACGGAAGCCAGAAAGTCGTAGTCGGCAACGTCGCCGATGAACAACTCGATGGTTTTGCCGGTCAGGTCTTGCCAGACCTTGACGCGATCCGTCAGCGGACGAATCGGAGTCAGTGTTTGCGCGCCAAGCTCATGGTCCCAAAGCCGCCTCAAGAAGTTGTCAACGATGACGACCGAATGGCCCCTCTGTGACAAATACAGAGCTGTTGCCCAACCGCAGTAGCCGTCCCCACCAAGCACGGCAATCTTCATGTACCCTCCTCAGGGCAAATCTATTTCCGAATTTCTACGGCAATCCGAACTGCGACCGGCTGACTCTCCTTAGATGCGCAGCCGGGCAAGTAGGGGTACGACAAAAAATGGCTTTTGGACTGGACTTTTCTTTTTTACCTATAGATTAAGGGCTTTGCAAGCTGGTTTTTGAATGCTGCTGACAAACGTGGTATCCCCTCAGCCGGGCTGCCATGTCCCAGCGGATGGTTGGTAAGCAGCGCTTTGCCGCCGCTCGCCGCGACGACATTCAGGTGGTCCTGACCCACCAAGCCCTTGAAATGCTCGAGGTCGGAAAGATAAGCGACAAGATAATACCGCTGCGTTTTATACCAAAGGCCTTTGAATTGCGCGTCGTCGATGAAAATGTCCGGGGCGCCGGGAGCATAGGACCCGTACTCAAGATTAAAGTAGCGCCCGTTCAAGTTCAGGGCATCTTGATTGGAATAGAATGTAACCGAAGAAAAGGTCCAGTAGTTGTGGTTTACGATCAGTTTCCCTTCGGGAGACTTGAGCAACGCTTCGACCAGTGGCCGCGACGATAGAAATGGATCGAACACCACCAGTGCGAGACGTGCCGCATGAAAAAAAAGAACCATCATCAGCGCCGCTGCCAGGAAAGAACGCAAATCGACCCACCGTATAGTGGCAAGCGCGCCTCCGAGCAACGCCATCGCCGCGACCGCCAGCGGTAAACGCAAATAAGCGAAGGAATCGAAGGTCAGGTCCATCATGTGTCCCAGCGAAAGCGTGTAAACGCTCGGATGATGGCCGAGCGCAGAAGAGATATCGCCCGGGGCGGGAAGGTTCCGCACCAAAAAGAAAATCGTAATACAGGCGAGTCCTGCGCAGCCGGTAATCATAGAAAGAACGCGAGTTCCACGCCGGATCCAATCCCCCCCCGCAGCCATTGCCGAGCCGAGCAATAAAGCCATCGCTGGATAGCAGGGCATCGAATAATATTCCTGCGTCGTAGAAAGCGTGAAAAACACCATAATGAATCCGATCCAACAAATCGCCAGCAGACGCGCGCGGCCGGCGCGGTCCACAGGCTTAAACGAAAGCTTGCCGATGGCAGGGAAGTACACGCTCCATGGAAAAAGCCACAGAAAGTGGAAGAGCCAGAACCAGACTCTCGGTACAGTATTGTAGTCGCGCGGATAACGAAGATTGAGGAAGCGCAGGATCTGTTCGTTGATGAAATAGAACCAAAGAAAGCCGTGGTACTCCCCCGGACCGCCGTGAAACCCAAAATAGAAATAAGGCGGATTGCGGCGTGCCGCCAGAATGTGCCACGGCGCAGCAACAAGAAGAGCAATCAAAAATCCGCTGATCGGCCGCAGCCGCTTCCACGTTCGCGCAACCAACAATTGTTTGGTCAGGAGCAGATAAAGCATTCCGATAGCGATCGGGAAAACCGCGCCAATCAAACTCTTCAGAAGAACCCCAACTCCCAGGCTCGCGGCGAGAATGAAGGCCCAGAGCCGCGGGCGCGGCTCTTCTTCGTCGAGCGCTCGCAGGAATGCCCACACCGCCAGCGCGATCGTCAACGTCAGCGTCACATCAGGAATAACGATTCGCGTGAATAGGAAAAGTCCGACGCACGTTCCGATGGATAAGCCCGCACACAAGCCCGCTTTGCGCCCGAATGCCCAGGTGCCAAACGCGCAGGTCAGGCAGGCCAGTCCGACGGCCGAAAGCGCGAAGGGAATGCGTGCTGCCCAGTCATGAATACCAAAAATCTTGAACGAGACGGCAATCGGCCAGTAAAACATCGCAGGTTTTTCGAGGAAAGCGATGCCGTCGGCGCGCGGGGTTACCCAATCGCCGGAGGTGACCATGTTTCTTGCGATTTGCGCCACCGCTGCGTCGACGTCGTCCATCAGCGACGGCGGCGAAACACTGCAACCCAAGTAGATCGCTCCGGCGACCAGAGCGACGATCAGATAAATGAGCCAGCTTTTACTTGTAAGAACGCCTGCGTCGTCGAGCTTGACGTCGCTTGTATTCGCCATCTTTTCATCCATTGAAAGAGGATCATCAAGCCCCAAAGGTGATATCCGACGTTGGCTTTTCGTTCCAGATGCCGGGCCAGGAAGGTCTCGACGGTGCCCGCTCGGAAGAGTTGGCCGTATTCCGCCATTCCTTCGCGCAAGGATTCGACCAGCATAGAGCGCAATGGCCCTCGGAGCCATTCATGTGCGGGAATGTCAAAACCAGTTTTCTTTCCGGCTTGGATGGACGCGGGGAGCTTGTCTTTGCGCATTTCGCTTAAAACGAGCTTCTGCTGTGCGCCGCGTATCTTCAAGTGCGCCGGCAGCTTGGCAGCAAACTCCACGATGCGATGATCAAGAAACGGCGGACGCACTTCCACGGAATGAGCCATACTCATGCGGTCGCTCTTCACCAAAATGTCGTCGGCCAGATAGTACTTCTGATCGAACCACAGAAAGTCTGCCAGCGCATCTTCCGTTTTCGGTAATTCGTCTACTTGATTCAGAAGATCGTGAAACGCGGAGGGAAGCGGCTCTCGAAGGAGCGATCGCTTTTCCTCGTCGGAGAAAGTTCCGTTCCAATAGACGTGGGCCTGCTTTGGCGCAAGCAGGCTGCCCTCCAGGAATCTCTTCAATTTATATTCGAAGCTGATTTTTTCGTCCGAGACGGGCCAATGGCGGACTCCGGCCAGCGCGGCATGCAGGAGTGTTCGCGGAATTCGTCGTGCCAATTTGGCGAGCATATCGGCTCGGCACGTAATATATCCGCCGAAGAGTTCGTCGGCGCCCTCGCCGCTCAACGCCACGGTAGTCTTGGACTTGCACAATTTCGAGAGAAACCAGACGGGCAACGAGCCTGCATCCGCGCTTGGTTCGTCGGAATAATAAGCAAATTCTTCGATTGCGCCGCACAGATCCTGGGTGGGAGTTAAATCCAGCTCCTGATGGTCCGTTCCGTACTGCCGCACGGCCCGGTCGATGAACGTCGTCTCGTCAAAACTTCTTCCACGAAATGAAATCGAAAATGTCTTCAGTTGGGAAGTCGTGGCTCTCGATGCGTAATGCAAAATAGTCGTCGAATCCATCCCGCCGCTGAGCCAAATCCCCAGCGGAACATCGGAAATCATGTGCTCACGCACGGATTGCTGCAGCAGGCTGTCGAGCTCTTCCTTTGCGGATTCCATCGTGTAATGGGATGCGTGAGTAAACGGTAGTTCCCAATAAGCGCCCGAAGTTATCTCGCCGTCGATCCATTCCAGCCAGTATCCCGGCGGAAGTTTTTCGATTCCCTCCACAAGCGTCCACGGGCATGGAACGTAATTCAGCGAGAGATAGCAATCAAGGCCATGGAGACTCAGCCGCCGTTCGATTTCCGGATGAACAAAAATAGCTTTTAGCTCGGAGCCAAAAAAAAGATCTTCCCCTTGGCGCATGATGTAAAGCGGTTTGATCCCCATGCGGTCGCGCGCCAGAACCAGGCGTCTCGCTGACTTCTTCCACAATGCGACGGCGAACATTCCCCGCAATTTCGAAAAGCACGCCTTGTCCCACTGCATGAAGGCGCGAAGAACGGTTTCCGTGTCGCAATGCGACTCGAAGCGGTGCCCGAGGTTTTCCAGTTCATTTCGTATTTCGACGTAGTTGTAGATTTCGCCGTTGAAGGCGATTCCGAAATCGCCATCCTCGGAATAAATCGGCTGGTTGCCGGAATCCAGATCGATGATTTTCAGCCGCGCAGCGCCTGCCGAAAATAGGCTGGATTGAAATACGCCTTGCTGGTCCGGCCCCCGGTGGGTCAAGGTTGCCGTCGCCTCGCGAATTCGGTTCGGAGGCGGTGCCCAGTTTTTATGTGTGAATCCCGCAATTCCGCACAACTTCTTTTACCTCATGTAGCGCCGTTCGAATGTTGAGGCGCTCTTCTGTCATCACTAGGAGCTTCGGGAGAATGGCGTTCCGCCGCTCATTGCCACGTCCTGCAATGCACGGCCGGAAATGCTGCAACGGACGAACCGGCGAAACGTGGCCGAATCGCGGGCGATCCAGTCGAGCGAAATGGAAGCATGCAAAAGATTCGAACTTTAATTGTAACCGTTGCCCTTGCGGCGGTGCAACGCTGACGTAGCAGAAAATTAATTCTTCGACGCTAATCGGCAACGGCTGCTTTGCTTCGGCATACAGTCGCAAGCCCCGTCCAACTGTATCCCCGATGCGAACGCAGCATGGCATCCCTGAATCCCGACGCCAGCCAGGGGCGGACTTCGTCTTCGCGCAAATAGTAAGCGACGGGCGTGACCAGTTGGTCGAAAACGTTGGCATGTATTTCGTCGAACGGATAGTGATATAGCGCGGCGAAATAATCCCCGTACGGAAGTTTCGATGGCCCTTTCCCGTTGGCGCGTGGGCGATAGAAAAGTTTTATGACCGCCCAGAGCGCGGCAGCAGGCGGAATTGCGGCGATCCGCAGAAATGGCGCCGGCAATTTCGAAGTGATCGTTTTGCGCACCGGATCAACGTATCGCGTAATCCATTCGTTTCCTTCATGGCCGTAAATCCAGAAGGCAACGCGCCCGCTTTCTCGTACCCTTGAAGCCAGACTTGCAAAACCAGCCGCAGGATTGGGCAAATGGTGCAAAACGCCGACGGAAAATGCCAAATCAAATACTGCGCGCACGGGCGGGTTGAGCAAATCGCCGATAATTACGTGGGCGTTCGGAAATCGGCGCGTGTGCGCAAAAGCCACGAAGGCGCTTTCGCCCAAATCCAGCGAGACAATTGCTTTTGCGCCATGCGAAGCGACGATGGCAGTATGGCGTCCCTTCCCGCAGCCGCCCTCGAAGACTATTTGGTTCGCGAAATCCGCGGCAGTCAGCGGGGCAACCCAGTCGAAAAATTCCTGTTCATAGTAGTCGCGAAGGTCGCTCCAGCGCGTCCACTCCTCGGCAAAGCGCGCAGCTGTTTCGAGTTTGACGCTCGCGAGCTTGGCGGGGAGCAAAATCGGCACGCCGTTGCGAATCGCAAATTGCGAAGCGCAGGCGCGGCAGGCGAGGCTGCCGGCCATGATGTGACCGTCGCCGTCGGGTGGCGGCGCAGCGCTGCTCAAAGCTAATTCGCCCGCGCAATTGGGGCACACGATGAAATTCAGTGCTTCGGGTCTCATCTCGTTTGTGAAATTCCATGATACACCAAGCCCGACAGAGCAGCCTCACGCGCCGATTCCAGGCAGAGAGCGAAGCAAAGCGTTTACGCCGTTCCAAAGGATCTGGACACCGATACAAACGAGCAGGAAAGAGGAGAGCCGCAAAATAATGCCCATGCCGCTTTCGCCGATGATCGCGGCGAGACGGTCAGCGAAACCGTAGCAAATATAAATACTCAGTGCCACGAGCGCCGAGCCGATGACGGCGGCGAGAATTGCGAGAAAATTCGGGCCGAGATGATGAGGCTCGTTCGCGCCAAGTGTGATGGCCATGGAAATGGAGCCTGGTCCGACAGTGAGGGGGAGAGTGAGAGGGTAAAAAGTGCTGCGAAAAACATCGTTGAGATTCACTTTTTTCTGGACCTCCGCCCCGCGATCGACTTCCTCTTTGCTCTTGAGCATGGTCCAGCCGTTGGAAATGACGATGAGCCCGCCGCCGACCTGCACGACGGGAATGGAGATTCCAAAGAAATGAAGAATATGAGTGCCGATGAGGAAAGAGGCGATCAACAGGATGAAACTGTTGAGAGCGACTTGGCGTGCCAAAACGCGGCGCATGCGGCGAGGATAACCGCGCGCCAAAGCGAGAAAGACGGGACTGCCGCCGAGAGGATTTACGATGGGAAACAGAGCGCTGAGGATCAGCAGGATACTTTTGACGACTTCGGGCAAGGGGGATCCCTCCGGAGGGGAGAGTATAGCTGAGGGGAGCTGGCCAAGGTTCTCCCCGGGCTCGCCAGCGTCCCGATTCGACGACTTGCTGAACTCACTCCCGCAGCGTTCGCCACGCAGGAGTGCTGAGTGCAATCGCCTGATAACGCCGACTGACGCCACAATCTCTTTGCATGTCAGTTTGCCCAACGAGCCGGTTGGCCCGCGTACTCGCAAGAACACCTGTCCTCCAGGGGTTTTCTCGCTCGCCCTTTGGGAGAACTCTGCGAAAAATCATTATAATAATGTGCGCCGGCGTCTTTAGGGTGAGGCTAGGAACGGCCACTGGACTGAGCAGATAAAGTGCACCTGCGCTTCGCGCCGCCTTTAGTTACATTCGGTTGGTTCCGTAACGCGGGGTGTGGGATTAGGGCTGGTCCTCAAAGGCGGTGTGCGAGTTTTCCCGCTAGGGTAAACGTCAATTCCCTGCCACTAAAGCTTGCAGAGCAGCCTCCTTGTCGTTGCCTACGGCGATTGTGCATCTGAAACTTTTTCTGCCGCGGGACCGTAACTATTCCGTAGGAGTTTGACATGCGCGACACAAAGGAGCGGTTGTCTCTATTGTGGATCTTCGCGTTATTAAACTACCTGTATGCGGACGTTGTTGCCCTGTTCGCTATTGCTGGCTCGCGAAATTCATTCGAGCCTCTCTCCCCATGGGCTCTGATGGGTTCAGCGGTCTTGATGGAAATACCCATCGCCATGATTCTGGCATGTCGACTGCTTCCGTTTAGAGCGAACCGGCTAGCGAATATAATCGCGGGTGGCGTTATAACCCTTGTAAACGGTTTGCTGACCTTCGTTCCGCCTCTGGCTGGATGGGGCAGGCCGCCTGCTTTTCCAGAGTACTTGTTCTTCGCAACGATCGAAACTGTGGCCACCTTGGTCATCATCTGGCAGGCGTGGACTTGGTCAGGCGTTGAAGCCGAAGTTAGTACGGAGCGGAGCGTCCGCCAACCGGAAGCTGGGATCACTTCTTCTTAACTACTGGATTGCTCAAAAATGTAGGCTGGATCAATCGCTGCTCCACCAAACGATCCATGTCTTTGGAGGCCAACCGCGAACGGCAGGGTCGATGAGGTAATCGCCTGTTCACGACAGTTGACTGTGGTTTGAGTATCTCCACGCGATGGATCAGCAGCATCATTGCAGATTTTGTTTTTCCTTCCCTGTGGTGCTAGTTTGTGGATCCTCTGCGTGAGCGGCTGCTGGGCTCGCAACAAATTTCACTCAAATGAGGTCAATGTGAAAAGAGAACGCCTAACACAGATCGTCCTGATGATCGTGGGGCTGTTGAATCTGGCCCTAATTTATTTTCTATATATGGATCTGCGGCATTCCAGCTGGCTTTTGGAGCGGAAGAACGAGGTCGAGCCGATGTTTCTGAGCTTCTTTATTCCGGTCGGGGTCTTTCTACTCGTGGCCGCAAGGAGACCATCTGAGCATCGCTCCATGATTGCTCTAGCAGCTTGGTGGAACATCTCCCATGGCGCGGTGATGGCTATTCAAACCGTGGAAGCCTGGATTCGTCCACAGGAACTTTACTGATGTGATCGTATTCCTTGTGATCGGAGCCGTCCTATTAGTGCTTCTGCCAGCAAAGTGAGAGGTAGTCGCGCCAGGAGTTGCGTGAACGAGCGCAGAAACCCGACACTCTGCGCGGATAACCCGGATAACCGTTTCCTTTCGTGTTCTTTTAACGGTTTTTCCCCGAGGGGATGACAGTGTAGCCCAGCGGCTCTAGGGCAGATTGGCGTTACATCGGGGTTACGCTCATTGACCACGTCGCAGGAGTGATTGAGCACCCTACCAATCGCGGCGCTCGTCAACCGTGTGGTTCCTCTGACGTTTACGATAAAGCTGGCTTCGCTAAGACAAATTTGCCCACTCTTGGGTCTCCTAGGTGGTTTGCAAAGAGGGATCACGCATGCAAACTGACATTCAGTCCGAATTAAGCCGGATTATTGAGTTCGTTCAGCGTCCGTGGTGGGCTCGGTGGGGTTTTTGGATAGGATTGATAGCGATGTTTGTTGGCGTTCCCGGGTCGATCCTCGGCTTGGTAATCGATCAGCAATACGAACAAAAGGCGCGAATCAGGTATTTACCCGCATAGGCATGCACGAAATTCCAGAGTAGGCTTCTTGCGGTGAGAGACCGAAGATTGGAAAAAGTCAGCCAAGGACAGAGGTGCGCCATGAAATACGTCCTTTGCGTGGTTGCTGGTTTTCTCCTGATGCCCGCCAAAAGTGCAGGGCAAGATCCTAAGGTGAGAAGCGAGGCTGTGCAGTTGCTCGAGAGAGCGAACGGGGCGAGCATGTCACCGAACCTGCCAAACCTGGAGAGGACGGATGTGTTTCGCGTGCTGGACACGAGTTCGCCGGGACGGGAAGGCGCGTTTACGCGCGAAGTGATTCAGGGAGCGGGCCGGCGAGAAGAGGAGACGTTTGGCGACTACCACGCCCTGAATGTATTCACGAAGGCTGGGGTGAACACGGTGAGAACTTCGGAGCTCCGGCCCCCCGAGGTGGAAACAGTGATGCGGCTGACGCCAATCTACCTGGTAAGTTTTGCGGATGATGATGTGATTCATGCCATCGTGGACAAAGCAGGAGAGAGCGGGCAGAAGACGCGCTGCATCGAGTTTGACACGATTCGCGGGCAGCGTGTCGAGAACAACGAGATCTGCGTGGATGCGGCAAATGGAGCATTTGTGAGCCAAAAGATCGGAAATTGGCTGGCAGAGTACAGCGAGTATTTCGCCTTTGCGGGCGAGCTCGTTCCGGGAAAGATCAACTATTCGCGCGACGGCGTGCGCAAGCTGGAGATTACGCAGACGATTGTGGAGTTGAAAGACGCGACAGAAAACGTCCTGGCGGCGCCGCCGAATGCCAGCATGCGGGTGTGGTGCAAGACGTTCAAGCGCGCCATCGGGCAATCGATGCCGCAACCGAAGGAAGGGAACGGCGGACGTGACGTGGATGTAGCCATTCGCGGAATTATCGGCAAGGACGGCAAGGTACACCAAGCAGTGGTGCAGACCGCGGAACGAGCGGACCTGGGCACGGAAGCGCTGGGGCTGGTGCAGCAGTGGGTGTTTGCGCCTGCCGTTTGCAATGGACGGCCAAACGAGGAAGAAGCCACGCTCGTCGTGCATTTTCACGGACGGTGAGGCAGCACGGTCGGCGTGGAAAAAGGAAACGAGAATTAGAAAGCAGAAGCAGAAACTAGAAAAAAGATTTCCCCTACCGGCCGCAGTCAAATCCAATAAAAACAAAGAGCTAGCGAACGGCAGTGCCCCTTGCAAAAGCCGCAAGGATGGGCCGCCTGGCGAGGGTAGGTGATCTTGCCGAGAGGGGGCGCAGCATGCTGCGCCCTGACAAAGGAAGGAAAGCGACGGAGCTCGGGGGAAGCCTCGGTCACGAAAACATACCTAAAAGGCGTGTGCTAGACTTTCACGGTGAGGATGGAACCTTTGAATGTTATTGAACTGGAATGCTCGGCGTGCGGGAAAAAATATGATCCGGCGGCGGAGCAGCACCTTTGCACGTGCGGGAAGCCGTTGCTGGCGAGATATGATCTGAGGCGCGCGGCTGCGACGCTTACACTTGAGAATTTGAAGACTCGGCCGCGCACGCTGTGGCGCTACGCGGAAGTGTTGCCGAACGATCCGCCGGTTTCGCTTGGCGAAGGGATGACGGCGTTGGTGCACGCGCAGCGGCTCGGCGCAGCGATGCGTTTCGGACAAAGGAGAATGGAACGGATTTTCATCAAAGATGAGGGACTCAATCCTACGGGCTCGTTCAAAGCGCGCGGGATGACAACGGCCGTATCGCGCGCCAAACAGCTTGGAGCGAAGGCGCTGGCGGCTCCCACAGCGGGCAATGCGGGCGGGGCGCTGGCGGCTTACGCCGCGGCTGCCG
>Ga0075426_10003582_pt1 | contig 11122 bp, 9 predicted proteins | sample SoiMethybrSBSTD5_FD_75304 | JGI IMG/M metagenome (GOLD analysis project Ga0075426, IMG submission 75304) | Bulk soil microbial communities from a Populus tree surrounding site in Tennessee, USA - Soil MetaG P. TD hybrid SBSTD5 | ecosystem: Environmental > Terrestrial > Soil > Tree plantation...
CTTGCCGGTGTCCGGATCGAGCGCGAGCAACGAATTGCTGTAGAGATTGTCGCCTGCACGCCCTTCTCCTCGATTTGAAGGCGAAGGATTCCCCGTGGTCCAGAACGTGGTGTTCGTCGCGGGATCGTACGTGCCGGTAATCCACGCGGGCGCGCCGCCGATTTTCCACGAGTCGCCTTCCCAGGTTTCATGACCAGGCTCGCCGGGGCCGGGAATCGTATAGAAGCGCCACTTGCGGGCGCCGGTCGCTGCATCGTACGCGTCAATGAAACCGCGAATGCCATATTCGCCGCCGGAGACACCGACCATAACAAGGCTTTTGATCACCAGCGGCGCTAGCGTGATGCTGTAGCCCGTGGTGTGCGCAGCTGCTTCGACGTCCCAAACGACGTTTCCCGTCTTTGCGTCGAGCGCGATCACATGCGCGTCGAGCGTGCCTAGAAAAACTTTGTCACCAAGAATCGCGAATCCGCGGTTCACCCGGCCGCAGCACGGGCGAATGTCGGGTGGAAGCGCGCGCTGGTACTGCCAGATCGGGCGGCCCGAGCGCGCGTCGAGCGCAAACGCTCGATCATCCGCGCCGGTGGCGTATAGAACTCCATCGACGACGAGCGGCGTGGTCTCAAATTTTCCTCCGGCCATGGTTTGATAAGCCCACTTCGGAACCATCGTGGCCGCGTTTTTCGTATTAATTTGATCGAGCGTGCTGTAACGGCGCCCGGCATAATCGCCGGAATACATCAACCAGTTTTGCGGCTCCTTCGCCGAATCCAGCAGCCGCTGTGAAGTAACCTGCCCTGAAGCCGGTAATCCAAAGCCTATCGAGAACGCACCGGCCAACAAAATGGCTGCCACCCATCTTAAAGTTGTCATTCCGAAGCCGCGCTTTTTGCGGCTGAGTAATCTGCTTTTTTTTCTCAACCCCGCCAGTGCGTCTTTCATTGGCCACCTACGGTTTGCAAGAACGCAATCAGGTCCTGCAGATCCTTGTCACTCAGCGCTTTCTGGTCATAAGCAGGCATCGCCGATTCGCGGCGCTTTTCCAATGATCGCAACTTGTCCTTCTCGAAGAGATGCAATTGCTCGCGCGCATCCAGCATTTGCAGCGTGAACTGGTCTTCGTTCAAAACGACGCCGCTCAGTTTCGTTCCGTCTGCGGTTACGACCGATACCGAAACGTACTCCTGAGGAAACTCTTTCATCGCTTCGAAAATGCCTTGTGCCAGCCGGCGGCTGGGATTGCGCAGCGATTCGACGAGATATTCTGTCGAGCGCGAAGCGCCCACGCTCGTAAGGCCGGGGCCAAGCTTGCCTCCCTTCCCTTCGATCATGTGGCAAGTGGAGCAGCCTGCCGCGCCGTTGAAAAGCTCCTTTCCGTGCGCGGCATTGCCCGCAGGCTGCGCCGGAGCTTTCACTTCCAAACTGCGAATGTACGTGACCACCTGCCAGATTTCCTCGTCGCTCATGCCCACGCCGATGCCGCCATTGGTCGCCGCCGGCATGGCTGTCCCGGCAATTCCATCATGTATATTGTGGAAGATCTCAGCGTCGGAGCTTCCGTGACGCTTTGCTCGCGTCAGGTCCGGCCCTCGGCCTCCGCCCCGCGCGCCGAGCCCGTGGCAAAAGGCGCAATTCAGCCGGAATTGGTACTCCCCGAGCTTTGCGATTTTCGCATCACCTGCGTACGGATTCTTTTCCTGCGCAAAGAGCGCCTGGCTGGCACTCAGGCACACCAGCAAGAACAAACAAGCTAGACTGGAAGAGCGAAGCGCAATCGCGCTCTTTCCCGGCGTCGGCGGATTCGGTTCGGGCATGAATTCTCAGCTCCTTCCATGAAACAGGTCGGATGCCGAAAACTATACCATTCGCGTTCGGCAAGAATAAGGACAGAACTTCGCTCATCGTACAGCTACTGCAGAGGCGAGGAAAAGTTTCCGCCAACGGCGCGGAATCCAGGGTCGCGCTTGATGTCAAATCGCAAGCTGCTGCGATCCAGGATTCTTCCATTTAGGATCACGGTTTCCACCTTGCGTGTGTCGCTGATGTGCTCGGCCGGATTCCCCGCAACAATCACAACGTTTGCTGTGCGCCCGACCTGCAAGCTTCCCCATTCTTCCTCGGCATGCATGATGCTCGCAGCGTTGAACGTCGCCAGCCGAATCGCCTGCAGTGGCGTCATACCCGCAGCAACCAGCAGTTCCAATTCATGGTGCAGGGCTTCACCCTGAAACAGGCCGGGATAAGGAGCGTCGGTTCCTGCGGCCACCAGAACGCCTGCGTCCAACAATTTTTTCACGTTGCGCGCCATTTCGTCGAAACCTGCTGCTGCCATCCTCACTTCGCTTTTTTCCGCATCGCTCAAGTTCCGCGTTGCTTCCGTGCGAAGGTCCACCAGAAACCACGGCGGAGTTGTCTCCGCGATCAGGGGCTCCTCCAGAAACTTCAGGTCCGCGAGCCTGCGGCGCCCCGAATACTCTTCCACGACGAGCGTGGTGATCACAAACAAACCATGTTCCTTGATGACTTGAATATCGTCGGCGGACATTTTGCGCGTCGGGGCGTGCGCAAAGCCGTCGATTCCCGTTTGCACCAGGTCGGGAGAACCGTTGCGCTCCCATTGGTCAATCACCAGGCGGAGTTTTTGCTTGTGTGCCTCCTGCACCAGCCGGCGAAGCATCCGGTCCGAAAGATTCGCGTAACCTTTGATCAAATCCACTCCGTTACGCTTGTCCCGCTCGACGAACTCGGGAATCTGCGTACGCGACGTCAGCGCATAAGCCAAATCCGGCCATGCCGGATCGGCGGCATCAATCATTGCGCCTGTGCAATAAATACGCGGGCTCAGCAAGCGTCCACTCGCGGCTTCCTGCCGCAGTTGCAGTACCCAAGGCTGATAATTCCCCGTATCCAACACGGTTGTGATCCCGGCATACAGCATGGCGTTGAGATAACGCTGATACCCCAGCAGGTCCGTGCCAATGCCATCCCACCCTCCGGTCAGGTGGACGTGCAGGTCCGCGAGCCCGGGCATCACCGTCTTCCCTTTTGCGTCAATGACCTGGGCGCTCTGCGGAACCTTTGCGACGCTCGCCGCACCTGCGTACGTGATCTTGTTCGCCTGGAGAATCACCGTCGCGTCTTCCACGGGCGGTCCGCCAAGCCCGTCAATCAGGCGGGCATGCAAAATGGCGATCGGTTTTTCTTGCGCCGCTAGGTTTTGAAATGAACAAAGAACCGCAAGCGCAATCACAATGAGGAGACTCTTTCGTGGGCGCATGGCTTCTCCTTGAGCATTCGGCGAATGAACTGACTTGACCAGAACTGTGCAACCCTGGGCCTCATCATATACAATCGCCCCGGCTTTCCTTCAAGGAAACACATGACCGCAGCCCCCGCCAAGCCGCGCATCGCCATCGGTTCGGATCATGCCGGCTTTTCTGTCAAAGAAACCATACGCAAGTACTTGGAGAGTGCCGGTTACGCGGTGAGCGACCTAGGAACTTTTTCCGAAGAATCCGTGGACTACCCCGACTATGGCAAAGCCGTGGCCGAACGCGTGATTTCGAAACAGGCCGATCTTGGCATCGCCGTTTGCGGCTCGGGCATTGGCATTTCGATAGCCGCCAACAAAGTCCCCGGCATTCGCGCCGCGCTCGCCCATGACGTGAATACCGCTCGCCTCGCGCGTGAACACAACGATTCCAACGTACTTGCCCTCGGCGGTCGCATCGTCACCAGCGAAGCCGCCATCGCAATGGTCCAAGTCTTCCTGACCACGGCCTACCTCGGCGGCCGCCACCAGCGCCGCCTCGACAAAATCGCAGAAATAGAAAAGGAACGGCGAGGCGCAGCCGTCCGCCGCACCAGTTAAGTCCGTGCTATGTTTCTAGCGGTAAATTGTGCACTCCAATTCTTCATTTCGTCTTGTGAGGAAATGGCCGCTGTCGCTATCAGTGGTGGCAATGGCCGTATTCGCATATTTCTCGCCGCTATTCTATGAAGCGTTTCTATACGCATACAGTGGCGCACGCACGGTCGGATGGTACTCAGATTTTGGCCCTGACTACGGCGCGGATGGTCGCCCGTATTTTTTCTATGCTTATAAGGTTGGCAGCGTCACGTATGGAGGCCGAGGGCTATATGACGACGACACCTCTGGCTCTGGAATTTACTATCGGAAGGTCGGCGACCCGATTGGAGTCAGTTACCTTAAACAAAAACCATGGATTTCGACCATAAGACCCGTCGAATGGAACTTCTGGTTTTCTCGGCGGGCGCTGGTGATCTTGGCAGTCGTCTTCATATTTGGCATTTGGCTTTCAGTTTCTTGGCGTCCCAACTCCTGACAAGCACGCTAATCGGAAAAGTGAAGTAGTGCCATACATGTTCTACTGGACTTATCAGGAGTCGGCTCGTGGTAGATGAAAGCTATTAACCTACAGTGGGTCAGAAGTGATAAGTCATAATTAACGCAGCCGCAATTGGCATTCCGCGACTTCATCCGATAAAATCGCTCTTCCCTACTTCGCGCCCCCGTAGCGAATCGAGGACACGGATGACGCAGACAACAGACGCCAATGAACGCATGAACCGCCCGCTCGATTCCGTCGATCCCCAAATTGCCGACCTCCTGCGCGATGAAGCGTGCCGCCAGGCTACCGGGCTGGAGCTGATCCCCTCGGAAAACCTCGTCTCTGAAGCCGTGCTCGAAGCCATGGGCTCGATTTTCACCAACAAATACGCGGAGGGCTATCCCGGCAAGCGTTATTACGGCGGCTGCGAATTCGCCGACAAAGTCGAGCAACTCGCCATCGACCGCGCGAAAGAACTTTTCGGTGCGGAGCATGCCAACGTGCAAGCGCACTCGGGAACCTCAGCAAACGTTGCCGTGTATATGTCCCTCCTGCAGCCGGGCGACACGGTTCTGGGCATGAATCTCTCTCACGGCGGCCACCTCACTCACGGGCATCCACTGAATTTCTCCGGCCGCATGTACAAGTTCGTGGCCTATGGCGTCCGCAAGGAAGACGAGCGCATTGACTACGACGAAATCGAAAAACTCGCGCACGAGCACAAGCCAAAAATGATTGTCGCAGGCGCCAGCGCCTATCCGCGCATCATCGATTTCGAGCGCATCGGGAAAGCCGCCAAAGCCGTCGGTGCGCTTTTCTTTGTGGACATGGCACACATCGCCGGACTGGTGGCCGCGGGCGTGCATCCGAGCCCTATTCCCCATGCCGACGTCGTTTCCACCACCACGCACAAGACGCTCCGCGGCCCGCGCGGTGGCATGGTTCTGTGCAAAACGGCCTACGCCAAAGAACTCGACAAACTGACCTTCCCCGGAACGCAAGGCGGCCCGCTAGTCCACACCATTGCCGCCAAGGCTGTCTGCCTCAAGGAAGCGATGGAGCCTTCCTTCAAGGAATACCAGAAGCAAGTGGTCGCCAACACTAAAGCCATGGCCGCTTCCGTCGCCAAACGCGGATTCCGCATCGTCAGCAGCGGCACGGACAATCATCTGTTCCTGATCGAAGTCCACTCGCGCGGCATCACCGGCTCCGACGGGGAAAAAGCTCTCGACCGCGCCGGCATCACTGTGAACAAAAACTCGATTCCCTTCGACCCCCTACCACCGATGAAAGCCGGCGGCATCCGCCTCGGCAGCCCTTCCATAACGACACGCGGCATGCGCGAGCCGGAAATGGAGCAAGTCGGCGGGTGGATCGCTGATGTGCTCACCAACATTGGCAACACTGAGGTCGAGCAGCGCATTCGGAAACAAGTCGCGGACTTGGCGGTGAAGTTTCCCGTTTACCTAGCGCGCCTGCACGCCGGCAAAGCCCATTCCGAACACGCGCGCGCGTAGCGCCGCACCACGAATTCGCTTGCTCACATGAACGTCTTCAACGCGACCGCCGACTTCGAGCGCTGGCTGGCGAAACGCCTTCCCGTCGTTCGGCAGGACATCGCTCTGAAGCACCAGCATATGGCTGAAGCGGCCTTTCCCTTCTTTCGCGCGACGTTTTACCGCTGGCTCCAGTTATGGCCGGACGTCTGCCCCGATTTAGCCAAGGCGCCGTCCGTTCTCGCCGTTGGCGATTTACATATCGAAAACTTCGGCACCTGGCGCGATGAAGAGGGCCGCCTCATCTGGGGCGTCAACGATCTCGACGAGGCCTGGCCCTCCGCGTACACCCTGGACCTTGTGCGATTAACCACCAGCGCCTTTCTGGCGATATCCGGCGAACATTTATGCCTCACTCGGAAAGAAGCCGCTGAAGGCATTGAAGAAGGCTACCGCGATGCAATTGCCGCAGGTGGCAAAGCTTTCGTCCTCGCCGAGCATCATCAATGGCTGCGTCTGTTGGCCCTCAGCAAACTGCGCGATCCCGTGCGCTTTTGGGAAAAAATGCAGCAGTGCCCGCCCTACTCGGCCAAGCCACCTGCCGAAGCGCGCAAGCTTATCGAGGAGTCGCTTCCAGAACCATGCTGCGCCTACCAACTCAAGCGCCGAATCGCCGGCCTCGGTAGCCTGGGACATCCCCGAATCCTCGCGCTTTCCTCCTGGCAAGGGGCCTTCATCGCCCGCGAAGCCAAAGGCATTCGAACGTCAGCATGGGCTTGGATCAAGAGCAGCTCCGCGGAAGATTTGTACGGCGCAAAATTGGTGAATTCCGCCATCCGCGTCAAAGATCCTTGCGTCCGCTTTCACGGTCACTGGCTGGTTCGCCGCTTGGCGCCCGATTGCTCCCGCATCGAACTCTCTTCCCTGCCCAAAGAGAAGGACGAGTCGCGGTTGCTCTACGACATGGGCTGGGAAACGGCGAACATGCATTTGGGCAGCCCGAAAGCCGTGGATCACGTCAAGCGTGACTTGGCTTCCCGCCGTGGACGCTGGCTCCACAAAGCCGCCAAATCCATGTACAAAGCCACCCTCAAGGACTGGGGCAACTGGCGCAGCGATTGGAGAAAATCAGCGAGAAGTGACGCAAAAAACTAAACTCGTTCCTCACCCGCTGCAAAGTAAAAGCGTTTGCAATTTTTTTCATAACTACGCATTACATAGAACGAAAGACCTACGAAGTACTACCTGTCCCTGCCGCGTCCCTTACAACGCGAGTGCCGCTGCACCAAGACTGTCCTCACGTTCAGTAGATTCTCCGCGAAACCTCATGTACGTTCAAAAATGACTGGGATGGGAAACATTCTCGCAACCGTCGTGCTTGCCGTTCCGCTGATCACTTGGCTTCGCGGAACACTCCTTCTTGGCACTTCCCAATTGCGGTTGGCGCGTACACCCTCCGCGCCGCGCGGGAACGCCCCCACTCCCTGGAATTCCAACAGCCCGGATTCCCCGGGGCGACTGAGGTGAGACCATGATGGATACGGAAGCTTTTCGGGAGTTCAAGACTGGCTTGACCTTCCTTCGAGACAGACACGCGGAAAAAGCTCTTCCCCACATGCGGAAGGCCGTAGAACTCGACAAAAACAATCCCTATTACATGTCCTACCTCGGCGTGGTCATTGCGCGCTCGGAAGGTAAATGGGGCGAAGCCGAGCGCCTTTGCGATTCCGCGGTTCGCATGAAGAGAAACCAGGCGCAGCTCTACTTGAATTTGGCCGAAGTTTACGCCGCCGCCGGGCGCCGCGAAGACGCCCGCGAAGCTCTCGAATCCGGGCTGAAATTTGCTCGACGCGACGTGCGCCTGATGCTCGCGATGAACAAGCTGACGCAACGGCGTGCCCCGGTTTTGACGTTCCTGCCCCGGAGGCATCCTTTGAACCGCCAGCTAGGCATGCTGCGCCACCGCACCATGCGGCTCTTTGGACAGGCTTCATAACGAGTTCTCTCCACCCCCAAACACAGGAACGGGCGCCCTTTTTCACTGGGACGCCCGTTCTTGTTTTTGAATCCGCTTAGATGCGGCTGGCGGCCTACGCAATCCGCTGAGTTGCCACTTGGTCGCGCGCTCCATGCGCTGCCCTAATTTCCTGCGAAATCGGCCGCGAAAAGCCGAATCAAAAAGGCGTGCTGCCGCCGAAATTGTAGGAGTGCTGAATGCCCATCTCCATTAGGATTTTGATCCCGATGCCAAACATGCCCGTGGGCAAAACGTCCCGGCGCACCACTTCCGCCAGATATTCGCGATTCATGGAGGCCGGGTCGTTCGAATAAGGCATGGTCACAAAGAGCCGCAAGCCTACCTCGTATCCCGGCTCGCTCGACTGAAAGTACACTCCCGACCGGGACACGCTCACCGAACCGCGCAAGTCCTCGAAATGCTGTTTCTTCGGGTCTGAGGGGCGAATGCGCATGAGCTGCGTGATTTTGCAGCGGCGCTTGCCGCGCCGCTCGGTGTGCGTGGCGGCCTGTTTGGTTGGTGCTTCGCTTGAGGGTTTCTTGGTCATTAGTTCCGTGACTGCTTCGTTGTGGGTCGCCATGGCAAAACCGACTCTCCGGACGAATACCTGTCTATCCAAGAACAAGTCTAGTTCGGCGGCGAGACAAAAACCTATAGCGAGGATGTACCCGTAAAGGGGTAATGCCTCGCGAGAAGATAGTAGTACGGAGGTACTACAAAAGAAAGGTTGGGACTGAGGAAAAAGGGAGGACGAAATCGGGATTGGCGCCGAAAAGAAGGAGAAAGTCCCAAATTGGAGTACCTGATGAGGCGAAATACCAAAAGGAGAAACGTCAGTCGGACAATGCTGGTCCTCGGAGACGCATAAAGACTTTCTCCGCAACACGTTGCGGCGGACGAAAGGAAAATCCACAAGGCGCGTTCGCGGCTGCGAAATTGCTGAAATGAAAGGCAGTCCGAGGTTTATTGCTACAGCGATTCGTCGAGAATTCATAGAAACTTCAGTTAATAGGAATTCGGCATTGGAAAGGTATCCGTCATGACCACAGCCACACGGCGGACTTTGCAAGTTGAGGAGCGCCCAAAGGCTCCAATCCGCTCCAATGGCAACGGGCACGCGCGCCCGAATGGCAACGGACATGCCAGCTCAAGTGGCAATGGGAAAGTCCATGGGGCAGCCGCCGGATATGGCTCGAGCGGCAGCCGCGCGTCGCCAACCTCGGCGAAGCCGCGCGTGTTTGTGGCCGCCGAAAACCGTCTCCTGCGGGAAGCCCTCTCCCGCATGCTCACCAAGAATGGCGATATCGAAGTCATTACAAGCGAAGCCGTGGGACCATTTCCAAAGGCAGTTCAACACGCCGCTCAAGACTGGCTTCAAAAAGACGATCTGCCCGCGTCTTCGGGACCGGGAACGTCCGTCTTGTCGGCAATCCACGATACGGAAATCCTCCTCCTCTCCTCCAAAGGAAATCTGGACTGGGACCTTGCCGAGATTCGCAAAGTACGGTCGGCCACGCCTGAGGCCCTCATCCTCTTGATCGACGTGAGCGGCGACGAAACCAACTTCCTGCAATGCATCCGTGCCGGTGTTCGCGGCTATCTTCCTCGCGACGCTTCGGCCGAGGACGTAGTAGAGGCCGTTAAGTCCATCCACGGCGGAAAAGCTGTTTGCCCGGGCACGCTCTGCGCGGCGTTGTTTCGCTATATCGAGCGTGAAGCCACCTGCTTCCCATCCGCGAGCGTCCACCAACGTCTGGGCCTCACGCGGCGCGAGCAGCAACTCATTCCGCTGGTTGCCGAAGGCCTCACCAACAAGGAAATCGCGAACCGCTTTTGCCTCTCCGAGCAAACGGTGAAGAATCACCTGTACCGCATGAAGCAAAAAGTCGGCGCCGACGACCGCCTCGGCATCGTCCAAGTCTGCCGCACCCAAGGTTTCATGGTTTAGCCCCATTCCGTTCCTGCCTATGGGCACGATGTAATCGTGCCCCCACAATCTCCTTCGCTCCCGGCACGCTCAAAATGCGGTATAGTTCCTGCCACAACCCAGCAGTAGACCATCTCAAATCGAAAGGTGAAACTATGTCCTCGAACTCCTCTCTGAAACCAACTTCGCGCCGCGCGATGCTGCGCGATTCCGCCACATTGGCAGGCAGCGCACTCCTGGCGCAGTTCTTCCCTGCTTCGCTCCTGCGCGCGTCTGTTCCTTGGAATGCGCTTTGGAATGCGCCGCAGCAGGGGGCTCCTCCCGCCGACCCGGTCGCTGCATTTCGCGCGCAGATGGCCGCAAACCCTATTCAGCAGCAGAAGCTCGCCGACAATCTCACTTTGCTTTCCGGCCCTGGCGGAAACGTGGTGGTGCTCAATGGCGGCGACGGCAAGGTGGTGGTGGACACTTTTGTTTTGCCCGTCTGGCCCAAGTTCAAAGAATCGCTCGACGCGATCAGCAACGCTCCGTTGAAAACGGTCGTCAACACGCACTGGCATTTCGACCACGTCGACAACAATGCTTCACTGCACGCCGCCGGCGCAACCATTCTGGCGCACGAAAACACGAAGAAGCGCATGTCCGAAGCGCATGATCTGCTGGTTCTCAACTTGCATTTTCCGCCGTCGCCCACGGAAGCCCTGCCTCAGCAAACTTTCGCGACCGCACACAAGCTGCAGGCCAATGGCGAAACGCTCGTGCTCGAGCACGTCGCTCCTGCGCACACCGATACGGACATCTTCATCCACTTTGAAAAAGCCAACGTCATCCAGACAGGCGATTTGTCTTTCAACGGCATTTATCCTTACATTGATGCCGCCACCGGCGGCAAAGTCGGCGGCATGATCGCTGCTAACGAAAAGATTCTGAAACTTGCCAACAACGACACCAAGATCGTCCCTGGCCATGGCCCGCTGGGCACCAAAGCCGACATTCTAAAGTTCCACGACATGCTGATCACCGCGCGCGACCGCGTTGGGAAGCTGAAGTCGGCGGGGAAGTCCGCCCAGGAAGCTGTCGCTGCCAAGCCGCTTGCCGATCTCGAAGAGACTTGGGGCAAGGGCTTCTTCAATGGCGACGTCTTTGTCCAGATCCTCTACACCACGCTCTAAGGCTGAAGCTCTGAAGAACCTTACTTCTTTACCAGGCGTTTTTCGTCGGCGAGGCGGATGCGTTCGGCGTTGGCCACGCTGGACATGTCGGAGATGATGACTTTGTCGCCCTCTTTGAGCCCCGACAAGACCTCGATGGTGCTCGCAGACGCACGGCC